>Ga0307479_10000530_pt1 | contig 34270 bp, 29 predicted proteins | sample atmos_gasesECM4C_FD_203743 | JGI IMG/M metagenome (GOLD analysis project Ga0307479, IMG submission 203743) | Hardwood forest soil microbial communities from Morgan-Monroe State Forest, Indiana, United States - atmos_gasesECM4C_515 | ecosystem: Environmental > Terrestrial > Soil > Temperate...
CAGAGAAAATCTTGCGACCGCAGGCAGCGCCGCATTTGTTGAGCGCAACTCAACACAAAATCGCCCTGATCCGCGCCCTCGGCGTCGAGCACTTGCTGATCATCAGTTTTGACAAACAGTTCGCCGCAACCGAGCCGGAAGACTTCGTGCAGAAGTTAGCCGCGTATTCCAAACCGCTCCGCGAAATCTGTGTTGGTCACGAATGGTCGTTTGGAAAAAACCGTCGCGGCAATCTCGATCTTTTGAAAAAACTTGGGGCGGATTTTGATTTCGATGTTGTTGGGATTCCGCCGGTCGCGATAAACGGCGCAGTCGTGAGCAGCACGGCGATCCGAGAGGCAATTGAAAAAGGCGATTTCGCGAAAGCTGCCGAAATGCTCGGTCGCGAATACACGATTCTCGGAACGGTGACGCGCGGCGATAATCTTGGGAAAAAAATCGGGTTTCCGACGGCGAACCTGAGTGCGCACAGCGAGCAATTTCCGCCGAACGGTGTTTATGCCGCGGAAGCCAGGATCGACGGCGAGTTACATCGGGGTGTAATCAACCTCGGCGTTCGCCCGACCGTGAGCCACGGAAAATCCGAGCGCGTGCTCGAAATTCACCTCTTCGATTTTAATCGCGATATCTATGGCCGCGATGTCGAAGTTAGCTTCTTGAAATTTCTTCGTCCGGAAAAGAAATTCGAGAACCTGGATGCGCTGGTTCAACAAATCCGCCAGGACGCCGAACGAGCGCGGAAACTTCGCTAGATTACCTCAATCGGTATTTGGCGACGCCAATCTTTCTGATTCCCGGGACGCTTCTGCCGGTACCGTTGAACCAGACGTAAAGATTTGCGCTCGGCACTTTCAGCTTCTTCGAGAGCTCGCCGATGGTCGATCCTTTTTTCCCGGCCGCCCGCAACGCCCGGATAATTTTCTCTTTTAGCGCGCCGCGCTTGCTTCGGCGCCGAACGGGTCCGCCAGGAGCGCGTAAAACCGTTACCGGCGCGCGCTGGTCGCCTTCGCGCGCCGGAATTCCGAACTTATTTTGGACGCGGATCATTTCACGATCGATTTCCTGAATTTGCGCCATAAGGCCTTCCTTGCGCTCGGTGAGGCGAACAAGTTGCTTAAGTGTTGAGCTCGGAATATTTCTTAGCATCCCTTACTCTACGCCTAGGATCGACAATGCAAATCTAAGTCGAATCTAAGATTGAATTTGAGCTGTCTTAGACATTGCGGCGAAAATGCCGCCGGCCATCACTAACATGCCACTGGCCAACGCGAACGCAACCACCCAGAGCGTCGGAATCGTGGCCAATTTGAACATTTCTACGATAACAAAGCGGCCGCCATCAGACAAAACGTAGGTCAGCGCACTCGCGAGAGCACTCATTGCGACCAGAATGAACGGACGCAGAAATTGCCATCGCATTTGCGGCGCCGGCAATTGTCGGAGGACGCGAGCGGTAAAGCCGTCATCCTCGATGTAGGGCGCAGCTTCCTGGAGCTTTTTATCCAACCAATCTTCCTGATTCTCCCCGTTCATCCTTATTTCACCCACGCCGCTAATGTTTTCTTCAATTTTTCGCGTCCGCGCAACACGTTTGTTTTCACCGTCCCGAGTGGGATCTCGAGCACGCGCGCCGCCTCGTCATGTGATAATCCATTCTGGCAGCAAAGCAAAACCGCCGATCGCTCGTGCAGCGGCAGTAAGCTCAACGCATGCATAAGATCATGTCTTAGACCCGGATCGACCGTCTGCGGGTCTTGTTCGGCCTGCCATTGTTCCTCATTAATGCCGACCAGCTCTTTTCGTTTGCGAGCGTTTTCGCGAAAGCAATTGTAGGCGATCCGATAAAGCCAGGTGGAAAATTTCGCTTCGCCGCGAAAGCTCCGAATGTTTTTGTAGGCGCGAACGAATGCGTCCTGGGCCAGATCGTCCGCCAGCGCGATGTCGCCGCGGGTGAGCTGACGCAATAAACCGCGTACGCTCGATTGATGACGACGAACCAGCTCGCCATAAGCGTGCTGGTCATCATCAACAAGAACTCGAGCGACAAGGCCGGCATCAGTTAACTCCACATTAGCAGATTACGAGGTTGGCGGTGCAGGCGGAATCTCGTTCTTCTTCCCACCTTCCAGCTTCCAGACCAAGAGGTAACCCAAACCGATTACAAACGGGATCACACCGATGGCCCACGAGCCGCCTTCCCAATCGTTCCAGGCGCCGAAGCAAACCATCAACCCGACGCCCACCATCGTCAGAACAATGCCGCGACGCATGTCGGAGCGTTGCCGAACTGCCGGAGTCGGCGGCGCGAGCAAAGCGGCCGGGATCGGCTGGCCTTTCTCAGCCATCATCCGAATCGTCCGATGCATCGCGCGGTTCTTCGAGAAACCAAAATACATGATCAGCGCAACGATCAGGACCGGCGCGCCAAAGATGGTCAGCATGGTGATAGCGACGATCGGAATGACGAATTCGGGAAGATCTTCTGACTTGATTTCGCCACGATCGCCATCTCCATCAATCACGATTCCGTGATGGCCTTTGAGCTTTTTCTCGATCCGTTGATGGATTTTGTCCGCCAGATCCTGGCCGGGCGAGACGCTGACGGTGGCTGACGCCGAAACCCCGGGGGCTGGCGGAGGAGGTGGGGATGCAGGTTGCGCGAGGGCCGTGGCGGCCAGCACAACTGAGCAAATGCAGAGAGGCAATGTTTTCATATTCGTCCTTTGGTAGTGAGATGCAGCCCGGCAGCAGTTTGGATTCAAGAAAGTGCGCTGGTCAATTCACAACCGTTAGGAACGGTGTGCGTCGAGGAATTGCTCTTCTTCCGTCGATCCAGAGAGCGCAGCCGTCGAGCATTCACCGCCCGAAATCGCCTGGGCGACGGCGTCGAAATACCCTGTCCCGACTTCGTGCTGGTGCTTGGTCGCGGTATAACCGTCAGCCTCAGCGGCAAACTCTGCTTCCTGCAATTCCGAATAGGCAGCCATTCCGCGCTTCGCATAACCGCGAGCGAGATCGAACATTGAGTAATTCAGAGTGTGAAATCCAGCCAAAGTAACGAACTGAAATTTGTAGCCCATCGCCGCCAGCTCCCGCTGGAATTTCGCGATCGTCGCGCTGTCGAGCTTCTTCTTCCAGTTGAAGGAGGGCGAACAATTGTAAGCGAGCAGTTTCTCCGGAAATTTCCCGCGCACGGCTTCGGAAAAACTTCGCGCCTCCTTCAAATCTGGCGTTTGCGTTTCGCACCAAACCAAGTCGGCATACGGCGCGTAGCTGCGCGCTCGCGAGATCGCCTGGTCGAGCCCGGGACGCACTCGGAAAAATCCGTCCGCCGTGCGTTCGCCGGTTAAAAATTCCCGATCGTGTTCATCGACGTCACTGGTCAATAACTTCGCGCCGTTGGCATCCGTCCGCGCGATGATGATGGTCGAAACATTTGAGACGTCGGCTGCAAGACGCGCCGCAACTAGATTTCGAACGGCGTGATGCGTCGGAATTAAAACCTTGCCTCCCATGTGACCGCATTTTTTTTCACTCGCTAATTGATCCTCGAGATGCACGCCGGCAGCGCCGGCTTCGATCATTGCCTTGATCAATTCAAAGACATTAAGCGGCCCGCCAAAGCCCGCTTCCGCGTCAGCGACGATCGGCACCAACCAATCGATGCCTGCCGCGCCGGAGCCTGGCGAAGGCGGGTCGATCTTACCATCGGCGTAATCGATTTGATCGGCCCGTAGTAACGCATTGTTAATTCGTCGAATGACTGTCGGAACGCTGTTCGCTGGATACAAACTTTGGTCAGGATACATTTGGCCGGCGAGATTTGCGTCGGCCGCGACTTGCCAGCCGCTCAGATAAATTGCCTTCAGCCCGGCCCTCACTTGCTGCACGGCCTGGTTGCCAGTCAACGCGCCAAGAGCGGCCACAACCTTTTCCGTGTGTAGCAGGTTCCACAACTTCTCCGCGCCGCGTCGTGCAAGTGTATGCTCGACCTGGACCGTGCCGCGCAACCGCTCAACATCTTCTTGCGAATACGGCCGCTCGATTCCATCGAAGCGCTCGTTAATCCCTCGCTTCGACGTTCGATTCTTTCCTGTTTTGGCTCCATTCTTTTGCGTTTTCATTTTTAATCGAGGCAATCGTACGCGGGCAGCGTAAGGAACTCGGCGAACTCGTCGTCAGTTGTAATCTTCGCAAACAAATCGTGTGCGAGAGCGAATTTGCGCTTGTCGTAAACCGCTTTGCCAAGTTGCGCTTTGATTTTCCCGAGCTCTTCCTCCAGCACCTGGCCGAAAAGTTCCTTCGTCACCTTTCGGCCATCGCTCAGTTTTCCACGTGGATGCCGAATCCATTGCCAGACTTGCGCGCGCGAAATCTCTGACGTCGCCGCGTCTTCCATCAAATTGAACAGCGGCACCGCGCCGTGACCACGCAGCCAAGCTTCCAAATATTGCACGCCCACGGACACGTTTTGCCGCAATCCTTGTTCGGTAATCGGCTCGCCCGGTCCGAAAGCGAGCAGGTCCTTTGCGCTGACGTTTACGCCTTCGCGCTTCTTGTCGATCTGGTTTGGAGTTTTCATGATCGCGTTAAACGCATCGGTCGCGAGCTGCACCATGCCCGGATGGGCGACCCATGTTCCGTCGTGGCCGTCGCCGGCCTCCCGTTCTTTGTCCGCGCGAACTTTCGCGAACGCTTCTTCGTTCGCTTTCGGGTCGTTCTTCACGGGAATCTGCGCGGCCATTCCGCCCATCGCGAAAGTATTGCGCCGGTGGCACGTCTTAATGCAAAGCAACGAATACGAATGCATGAAATGCGTCGTCATCGTGACCAGCGCGCGATCTGCCAAAATAAAATCCTTTTTCGCGCGGAATTTTTTGATGCAGGAAAAAATGTAATCCCAGCGGCCGCAGTTGAGCCCCGCGGAATGATCGCGCAGTTCGTAGAGGATCTCGTCCATCTCGAAAGCGGCCGGTATTGTCTCGATCAACACCGTCGCGCGAATCGTTCCGCGCGGAATTCCGACCTCGTCCTGTGCCAGATTGAATACATCGTTCCAAATCCGAGCCTCCAAGTGGCTTTCCATTTTGGGGAGATAAAAATATGGACCAGAGCTGCGCTTAATCAGCTCGCGCGCGTTGTGAAAGAAATACAAACCGAAATCGAACAACGCGCCCGAGAGCGGCTTGCCATCGACCAGCACGTGTTTTTCATCAAGATGCCAGCCTCGCGGCCTCACCAGCAACACCGCCGTTTGCTCGTTTAATTTGTAATCTTTTCCTTCTTGGCTGCGAAACGCGATTGCCCGCCGGACCGCATCACGCAAATTGATTTGCCCCTCGACCATGTTCTCCCACGTCGGCGAATTTGCGTCCTCGAAGTCGGCCATGAACATTTTCGCACCGGAATTCAGCGCGTTGATTACCATTTTGCGATCGGTCGGACCGGTGATCTCGACGCGGCGGTCACGCAAATCCTTTGGAATCGGCGCGCACGTCCAATTGCCGTCTCGAATCTGTTTCGTCCCTGGCAAAAAATCCGGCAGCTCGCCGGCATCGAAACGCAATTGTCGATCTTGCCGCGCACGCAACACTTGATCGCGGCGTGCGCCAAATTCGCGCTGCAACTTCGCCACGAACGCCAACGCGGCGGGCGTAAGAATCTCAGCGAACGGAGGTGTGATTTCGGCCGTGATCTGCAATCCGGCCGGCACGGTCGATTGCATCCTCTTTAGTTCGTGTCTGGCAAACCCTTCGGCCGCACCGGGAAACAAGATCAATTTAAAGCCTTGCGCATCCGAACGAGCCGCACATTATTTCTACCCGCTCAAGACGCGGGTGTAGCTCAGTGGTAGAGCACCTCCTTGCCAAGGAGGACGTCGCGAGTTCAAGTCTCGTCACCCGCTCATGTCTTCTCTCGATATCACTCCTTCACGGGACGAATTCCGCGAACTCGCCAAGCGCGGCAATCTCATCCCCTTGATCGTCGATCTGGTCGCGGATGTCGAGACGCCGGTTTCCGCTTTTGCCAAGATCGACAACGGAAACCCGTGCTTTCTTTTTGAATCGGCGGAGCGGAACGAAGAGTCGGGGCGCTTTTCGTTCATTGGCTTCGATCCGCTCGTCCTTTTCAGCAGCGCCGATTGCGAAGGCGATCCACTAGCGCAACTCCACCAAATCATGTCGCGTTTTCAATTTGTTCCGCCGCGCGACGTTCCTCACTTTGTTGGTGGCGCTGTTGGATACATCGGTTACGACGTTGTCCGTTTTTTCGAACCGACCGTGCCGATTCATTCGCGCAACGACCTCAAGATTCCGGAAATGATATTCATGATTCCGAGAATGCTGCTCGTGTTCGACCATCGTTTTCGAAAACTTCGACTCATCTGTAACGCGCACATCGAAGACCAGATTTTTGCGGACCAAGCCTACGAGCGCGCGGAAGCGAGTCTGAAGACAACACTGTCGAAGCTGAGCGAATCACAAGCGCTGGAATCGGTTGACGCCAAACCGGCGGCAAATCTTCCCTCACCGGCCAGCAATACAACTCGCCCTGAATTCGAATCGATGGTCACGAAAGCCAAAGAGCTGATCGCAGCCGGCGATATTTTTCAGGTTGTGTTGTCGCAGCGTTTCGAAACGGATTTTACCGGAGACCCGCTCGATCTTTATCGCGCGCTCCGCTTCGGAAATCCTTCACCGTACATGTTTTGCTTACGCTTCAATCGCGATTTCGTTGTCCTGGGCAGTTCCCCGGAAGTTCATCTACGAGTGCGTGAGCGCACCGCCGAATTACGTCCGATCGCCGGAACGTATCCCCGCGGAAAAGATTTAGCTGAGGACGAACAACTGGCGGCCGAGTTGATTGCCGATCCAAAAGAGCGCGCCGAGCATGTGATGTTGATCGATCTCGGCCGCAACGATCTCGGCCGCGTCGCCGAGTTCGGCAGTGTCCAGGTCACGGAACAAATGGTGATCGAGCGCTATAGCCACGTGATGCACATTGTCTCGCACATCGTTGCGCATTTGGGCGAGGACAGGACCGCCTTCGACGCGATTCGCGCGACGTTTCCTGCCGGCACGGTTTCCGGCGCGCCGAAAATTCGCGCGATGCAAATCATTGCCGAACTGGAAAAGGCACGCCGCGGGTTTTACGCCGGCATTGTAGGCTATTTTGGGTTCAACGGATCGCACGACAGTTGCATCGCGATCCGCTCGATCATTTTGAAAGGCGGAAAAGCGTATCTGCAAACGGGCGCGGGAATTGTGGCCGATTCGGATCCCGCTCGCGAGTTTGACGAGTGTGCGAACAAGGCAAAAGCGACGCTGGCCGCGATTGCACGCGTAACGAAGAAATGAAATTGCTCGTCATCGACAATTACGATTCGTTCACCTACAACCTCGTCCAGCTTTTCGGCGAGATGGATGTCGATCTCGTGATAAAGCGAAACGACGAGATCTCGGTGGATGAGATCAAAGACCTCAAACCGGATCGAATTTGCATTTCACCAGGGCCGGGACGTCCGGAAAATGCCGGGATCAGCTCGGAGTTGATTCGTGAATTAGGACCACGCGTTCCGATTCTCGGCGTTTGCCTTGGTCATCAATGCATGGCGCAGGCTTTTGGCGGCGAGATTGTTCGTGCCGAAAAATTGATGCACGGCAAAACTTCACAGATTCATCATAAAGATCGCGGCGTTTTCAAAGATTTGGCCGAACCGCTCGAAGCGACGCGGTATCATTCACTCATTGTCCGTCGCGAATCGTTGCCGGATTCGCTCGAAATCACCGCCGAGACTGACGATAGCGAGATTATGGGGCTGCAACATCGACAATTTCCGATTCACGGCGTCCAATTCCATCCCGAATCGATCCTGACGACCGAAGGACGCAAGTTGCTCGCGAATTTCCTGCGTGTTTAGACGCCGTTGCGCGAGATTACGTCGTGGATTTGGCGGACTTCGCGCACCATTTGTTCGTATTCGTCGAACCTCAGTGATTGCGCACCATCGGAAAGCGCTTCGTCGGGACGCCCGTGCACTTCGATCATCAAACCGTCCGCGCCGACCGCAATCCCGGCTCGCGCGAGCGGCGTAACCATGTAGCTGCGACCGGTCCCGTGCGCAGCATCGACAATCACCGGTAAATGTGAAATCTTTCTCACCGCCGGAACGGCCGCCAAATCCAACGTGTTACGGGTGTGCTGAGCGAACGTTCGCACGCCGCGCTCGCACAACACGAGGTTGTAATTTCCTTCCGCCATCACGTATTCGGCCGCGAGCAGCCATTCTTCCAGCGTCGCGGCCATGCCGCGTTTTAGTAGCACCGGCAATTTCGAACGGCCGACCCGACGAAGCAGTGTGAAATTCTGCATGTTCCGCGCGCCGATCTGAATCATGTCGGCATACTTCTCGACCAGATCGACATTCGCTTCATCGAGCGCTTCGCTCACGATCTTCAGACCGAACTCCTTTCGAATGTCGGCCAGAATTTTCAATCCCGCTTCACCGAGTCCCGAAAATGCGTAGGGCGATGTCCGCGGTTTGAAGGCGCCGCCGCGGAAGAATTTCGCGCCGCTACGCTGAACCACGTCCGCGATCGCAAACGCTTGCTTGCTGTTTTCGATCGCGCACGGACCAGCGATGATCGAAAGCGAGCCGTCGCCGATTTTGGCGCCATCACCAAGATCGACAATCGTGCGATCCGGCCGCAAATCGAGCGTGATCAATTTATACGGCTTGGTGACGCGGATCGCTTCCGAGACGCCGGGAAGATTTTCGAAATGCGAAAGATCTACCGCGCCTTGATTGCCGGTCACGCCGATCGCAGTCCGGTTTGCGCCCGGCATGACGTGCGCGCGGAATCCGAGCGAATCAACGACGCGAACGACGTTGTCGATCTCGCCCTTACCGGCGCTGGCGTTCATTACGATGAGCATGGCGTGAAAGGCGTTTACTTACCGAGAATTATACCCTTCGGTCAAATTTAACCCACGGTTTTTGCTCTTGGCCCAAACATAATCGGCGGCAGCGTCCGCTCGATTTCGGCCCGATGCTCTTCGTACTGCGGCGGTAATTTCAGACTTTCGCCCAAATGCTCGACCGATTCGTCGGCGGTAAATCCGGGACCTTCGGTGGCAATCTCAAACAAAATTCCACCCGGCTCACGAAAATAAATGGAATGAAAATAAAAACGGTCGATCACGGGCGTAACGTGAAGACCGAGCTCAACCAGTTGTTCGCGCCAGTGCAATTGTTCCTTCTCGTTCGCGCAGCGAAAGGCAATGTGATGCACCGTGCCGGCGGAATTAACTCCGAATTGTCCCTCGCTTCGCTCGATTAAATCAATCAGTGCGCTGGTCAATTTTTGGTTTACCGAAAAGCGGCGGCGCGATTCTTCTTCGCCAATCAATTCGAAGCCGAGCGTTTTAAGTAACTCCTCGGTCGGCCCGCGCTGCTGCACTTCGAGGGTCGGCGCGTGGAATCCGTGGATCGCAAACTTCTTCGGAACGTTGTTCTTGTACTTAAGATCGACATCGTCCAATGGGTCGGACTCAATCAGCTCGAGCAACAATCCGTCGGGATCGGTCACGCGAAGAGCCGCCGCCTCAAAACGCGCCGGGATTTCTTCGCAGAAAATGCGATGCTCGGCGAAGCGCGATTTCCAGTATTCGATCGACTTTGCTGGAATCGCAAAACTCGCGGCAATCACCTGGCCCGTTCCGCGGGTTCCGCGGCGCGCACCCGGCCAGGCAAAAAAGGTGATGGCCGTCCCCGGCCGGCCGGTCCGATCGCCAAAGTAAAAATGGTAGGTCGATGGGTCGTCGAAGTTCACCGTGCGCTTGGCAAAGCGCAGGCCGAGAGTCTGAGCATAAAAATCCACGTTGCGCTGAGGATCGCTCGCGATGGCAGTGATATGATGAATCCCGCGAAATTTCACAATCGGACCAGAGGCTAACAAGTTTCTCAGGACTTATTCAACGCATGTATTTGTGGCGACGACGGGCAAGTCAGAGGTGGTGGAGCAACAATAAAAGGAGATTCCGCGCCGCCGCAGGCAGTCAATTGGCGATAATCGAAGAAGCTGGTCGTAAACAATTGCAGCTCGAGGTCACATCTGCTTCCCGGATGAAGTTGCAGCGCCTGGGAAATCAATTCGGCGGACGGGTTTTACAGCTTCCGCACGATTGGTTGAAACGCTTTTCGCGGCAACAAAAAACGAAGCCGATCGAAATTCGTAATCAAAAGTTGGTCATTCCGGCCGGAGCTGCTTTCGGCACCGGGGAACATGCGACGACCGCGCTGTTGTTGCGAATGCTCGAGAAACTGTCTCGAAAATGGAAACCTGGCTGGTCGATTATCGATCTTGGGACGGGAAGCGGAATTCTAGCGCTGGCCGCGAAATGTTTTGGAGCGACGCGCGTCATCGGAATTGATAACGATCCGCTCGCGATCGCGACGGCAAGAGAAAATACAAGACTAAACAAAATCGGCGATGTGGAATTTTGGGTCGGAGACGTTCGGCGTTGCAAATTTCCCCGCAAGATCGACATCGTTACCGCGAATCTGTTCAGCGAGCTACTGATCAAGATTTTGCCGAAACTCAAGGCCGCGCGCTGGATCATTCTTTCCGGAGTTTTGCGGAACCAGGAGCGTGATGTAACTCGCGCTCTCAGACGGCATAAGATCGACATCGTTCAGGTTCGCCGGTGCGGAAACTGGGTTGCGATTCTGGCGGCGGTCAGGTAGGTTCGGCGACCCTTAGCGGCTACGGTTTTCTGCATAAAACGCGGTTTATCTTAAGCCGCGGGCAATACGTCCATGCAGACCGAGGAACTTTCCTACGCCATCATCACGCCGTATTCGATGCGCAAATCGCGCACCGGCGGGATCATCGCCCGGCTAATTTCGCGCACCGGGCTCGATTTGGTGGCCGCGCGCATGTTCGCGCCAAGCGAGGAACTGGTTCGCCGCTATGCCGAGACGATTGTGAGCGAAACGGAACCGGCTCACCGCGCGACGCAGGAATTAATTCATGATTATGTTCTGAAAAATTTTGGCGCGAAAAGAGATCGCCAGCAATCACGCGTTTTGTTTCTCGTTTTTCGCGGGGCGGACGCAGCCGAAAGAATGCGCGCGACCGTCGGTCACATTACTCACGAGGAAACCAGCGGGGAAACAATTCGCGATACCTTCGGCGATTACGTGACCGACGATTCGGGCAAAGTCGTTTACTTCGAGCCGGCAGTCGTTGCTGAGTTCAATCGCAACGCAATCGAACGCGATTTAAAACTCTGGGCCGAATTTTCAGACCGCGACGGCGGCGTTCTCGATCAAGCCGTGCAGTTTCCGAAGGAGACGAAGATTGAGAAGACGCTGGTTTTGATTAAGCCGGATAATTTCAAATTTCCAAACGTTCGCCCCGGCGGCGTGATCGAAGTTTTTTCGCGGACCGGTCTCTACATTGTCGGTTTCAAGGTGCACCGGATGAGTGTGGCGGAGGCAGAACAGTTTTATGGCCCGGTCTTGCCGGTGTTGCAGGACAAGCTCGGACACAACAAAGGGCGCGACGCGTGGGAAGATATTGTCGAATTCATGGCCGGCGCGCGGCCAAGCGATACCCTTCCAGAAAAACGAGAGGCGCCGGGCTCGGAAAAATGCATCGCGCTCGTTTATCAGGGCGAAGACGCCGTTCGCAAGATTCGCGAAGTGCTCGGCCCCACCGATCCGGCCAAAGCCCCGCCCGGCTCGATCCGAAAGGAATTCGGCCAGACCATCATGATTAACGCCGCGCACGCGTCCGATTCGGTTGAAAACGCTAAGCGCGAAATGGCGATTGTGCGCGTGGAAGAGAATAATTTTAAAGCTTTGATTGAAAACTTTTATGGCCGCCAATAATGTGACCGCTCCCTTAATTAGAACGAACAAGATCGACATGGAAATCTCCGAACGCGCAGCCCAACTAACTCCCTCACTCACGCTTTCGATCGACAGCAAGGCGAAAGCGATGAAGGCCGAGGGCATTGACGTGTGCGGCTTCGGCGCGGGCGAACCTGATTTTGATACGCCGGAGCATATCAAAGCCGCGGCGATCGAAGCATTGCAGGCGGGGTTCACCAAATACACGCCGAGCGCCGGGATTCCCGAGTTGCGCGCGGCCATTGCTGAGAAATTCGCGGCCGACAACGAAGTTACTTATCGGGCCGGCCAGGTAGTGGTCAGCAATGGCGCAAAGCATTCCTGTTACAACGCGATTCTGGCCACGTGTCAGCCGGGCGACGAAGTGATTATTCCCGCACCGTATTGGGTCAGTTATCCAGACATGGTGCGTCTGGTCGGCGCCGAACCAGTGATCGTTCCGACGATGGAACGGAACAATTGGAAAATGCGCGCCGAAGATTTTGAAAACGCGATGACGCCGCGGACGAAAATGTTGATCATGAACACTCCGTGCAATCCGACCGGCTCGGTTTACACGCGCGAAGAGCTCGAGGCCATCGTTGAAGTGGCAAGTGGGGAAGACATTTATATTTTGTCGGATGAGATTTACGAGAAGCTCGTCTACGACGATGCCAAACATGTCAGCATCGCATCCCTTTCCAAAGAAGCTTACGATCTAACGATCACCGTCAATGGTTTCAGCAAATCCTACGCGATGACCGGATGGCGACTCGGTTACCTGGCGGCTCCGGAAGCAGTGGCGAAAGCGGTCGATTCAATCCAAAGCCATACTACGGCGAATCCATCCTCGTTCTCGCAACGCGGAGCGCTGGCGGCATTGAAGGGAGACCAGCAGGCGGTATCTGACATGCGCGAGGAATTTGATATGCGGCGCAATTACATGATCGATCGCCTCTCCAAAATTCCCAACGTGAGCGCGGTCAAGCCGCAGGGCGCGTTCTATGTGCTGCTCAACATCAGCCAGCTCGGGCTCACCTCACAGAATTTTGCCGACCGCTTACTCAGCAAAGCAAATGTCGCGGTCGTGCCGGGCGCAGCTTTCGGCGACGATCGCACCATTCGTCTCAGCTACGCGACCAGCATCGATATTATTAAGAAGGGTCTCGATCGGTTGCAGGATTTCTGCCGGACGCTCTGAGCGCTGTCACGATCTGCGGCGATGAAGCTCGCGACTGCTTCTCTAGATAAAGCCGCTGTCATCGCCCAAATCAGAGCCGAAGGCGCGGTCGCCATTATTCGGACTGATTCAATCGAGCGAGCTCTCGGCGCGGCAAAGGCTGCCGTGGCAGGCGGATTTCGCGCAATCGAGATCACTTATAGCTTTGCCGACGCAAAGGAAGCGATCGCGAAACTGTCCGAAGATAAGGAAAACGATTTGCTCGTTGGTGCTGGAACGATTTTGAATCGCGGGCAGGTCCACGAAGCGGTTGACGCAGGCGCGCGATTCGTGGTTAGCCCGTGCGTATTGCCGGACGTGATCGATGCCGCACGCGAACTTCAAGTTGCAATCATACCGGGCGCGTTCACGCCGACTGAGATTTACACGGCATATTCGTTAGGCGCGGACATCGTTAAAATTTTTCCGGCTGTTCGTTACGGACCGGAATATTTGAGAGCGGTGCGAGGTCCACTGCCGCAGATTCCGATCATGCCGACTAGCGGTGTTGACACATCCAATGTCGCAGAATGGTTCCGCGCCGGTGCCGTCGCGGTCGGCGCGGTCAGCAGCGTGTTCGATCCACTGCTGATTCGAAACGGCGACTGGGTTGAATTGACCAAGCGTGCACGGCAGTTCATGGACGCGGTGCGCTCCTCCCGATAGCGTGTCATCCTGAGCGAAGGCAAGGGATCTCACATTCGAAGCGAACGTCACACTGACTAGGCTAGTGTGCTCCATCATCTTTTGGGAGATTCCTCGCTCCGCTCGGAATGACAGAGTAAATATTTGGCAATGGCTGGCCATCTCGCGCTCATTCTTCACGCGCACTTGCCCTTCGTCCGGCATCCCGAGCACGAACATTTTCTCGAGGAAGACTGGCTCTTCGAGGCGATCACCGAAACTTACATCCCGCTGGTGCGAATGATGCAGCGGCTTGTGAACGACAACGTTCCGTTCAAGCTCACGATGTCGCTCACGCCGACGCTGTGCGCGATGTTGCAGGACGAGCTTCTGCGTGGGCGCTACATCCGGCATCTCGATCTTCTAATCGATCTGGCCTCACGTGAGCGAAAACGAAATCGCGATCAACCGGAGCTCGCCGAGCTGTCAGAATTTTACTTCGAATTGTTTTCGTCGAGCCGGCGTTTCTTTGTTGATGAATGGAAATGCGATTTGATCGCGGGGTTTCGACAATTGCGCGACACGGGTGCGCTCGAAATCATCGGCTGCGCGGCGACCCACGGATTGCTGCCGCTGATTCAGCAACAATCACGCGGCGCGGCCCGCGCGCAGGTGTTGATCGGTCGCGACGCACATGTCGATCTTTTCCAGGTCGAACCGACCGGCTTTTGGCTGCCGGAATGCGCCTACGCGCCGGGCATCGACCTGATTTTGCAGGAAGCGAATGTGCGCTGGTTCGTTCTCGACGCGCACGGATTGTTGTTCGGAAACCCGCAGCCGCAGCGCGCGATTTATGCGCCGTGTTACACGCCGAGTGGTCCGGCAGCCTTTTCGCGTGATCGCGATTCGAGCCGCCAGGTTTGGAGCGCGGAAGAAGGTTATCCGGGTGATCCGGCCTATCGGGAATTTTATCGCGATGTCGGCTTCGATCTTCCGCTCGAGCACTTAGGTCCGATTGCTCGCGGTATCCGAAAATTTTCCGGCGTGAAATATCATCGGATCACTGGAGGCAAAGCCGAAAAGGAGCTTTACAATCGCGCGGCGGCCGAAAAAGCCGCTGACGCGCATGCTGGGCATTTCTTGGAACAATGCCGGGCGCAGTTTCGGCAGCTCACGAGTTTGGATGTCGATCCAATCGTGGTTGTGCCGTTCGACGCGGAATTATTCGGTCACTGGTGGTTTGAAGGACCGCGCTTTCTGGAATTGTTCATTCGCAAGGTCGCGTTCGGTCAAGAGAATTTTTGCCTAACGACTCCAGGCGAGTATCTGGCAACGCATCCGACGCAACAAACCATCGAACCGGCAGCATCGAGCTGGGGCGACAAAGGCCATCTCGAAGTCTGGATCGACAAGGCCAACTCGTGGATTTATCCGAAGCTACACCTCGCGGCAAAACGCATGAACGATATTGCACCCAAATATATGACCGATAAGACTCATGAAACCGATCGCGTTCTCAAGCAGCTGGCTCGAGAGCTGTTGCTCGCGCAATCAAGCGATTGGGCGTTTCTGATGCGGACTGGCACGGCCCGCGAGTATGCAACCAAGCGGACGATCGATCATCTCAGCCGCTTCAACAATTTGCACGACCAGTTAGTCGGTGGACAACTGGATCAAACATTTCTGGCCGATTGCGAATGGCGCGACAATCTTTTCCCGAACCTTAATTGGCGGTATTACTGTAGCGGCGGTCTATGACCGTCGCTAAATTAGTGCGACGCTCGCAGAGCGCCGCTACAGAAGAATGAAGCAAAAATACGCTTGGATTTTAACTATCTTTGCGATTGGCGGCATCGTCCTAGGGCAGGAACCCCCCACTCCATCGCAAACTGAAATGCTTTCGCCTTCGCCAACACCCTCGCCATCAGCATCAGCGGCGAGAAATGTTCCGCTTCGATTCGTACCGCCGCCGATGGAAGGAACGATCAGTCTCGGTATTTTCGACTCGAACGATAAACTCGTTCGCGTTCTCCATCGCGAAGCGAAGATCGACAATTTCGCTATTGATGAGAACGCGCTGAAGACGACTTGGGACGGCAAGAACGACGCCGGCGAAGATTTACCGGCTGGCAAATATCGTGCGCGCGGCTACATGGTCGCGAAATTGAAAGTGGAAGACGCCGGCAAAGGAGAGTCACCGCCGGAGGGCGCAGGTGATCATCTTTCCGTCAGACTCGTGACGAACCCGCTGGTGAATGATACGCGCTCGGTCATGGAACTTGGCGTCGGCTTCGATAACAAGGGAAGTTTTCTAAAAACGATGGATGGATTGCCACTGGCAACGATCGATGGAGCACCGAATCTGGCCCGCATTTCGATCGGAAAGGATGGCGAGAGAGCAGCTAATATTTGGCAGGACGACGGATCCAACGTCAAACATCTTCGCGTGTCGAACATCGACAAAATGATGGCGTTCGATTGCGGTTTTTTTGAGCTGAAGTAACGCTTGTCGCCACGGCGCTGTGTCGCCGTGCTGCCCGCCAAGGGCATTAACTCTTCGCCTCGACAGAGCGAGGCGGCTACAGTTTAGTTAGGCGTCATGGCTTCCGCGCCTGAATTTCAACACACATTATCAAAGTCCGCCGGTTTCAGCGGCGCATCGCTGCATACCGGCGAAAAAGTTTCGTTGAAGCTGCATCCGGCTGCGGCCGATCATGGAATCAAGTTCAAGCGCAGGGATTTGCCGGACGAGCCAACGATCGATGCCAAGATCGACAATCTCAAAATGGTGGAACGCGCAACCACGATCGGTGAAGGATCGATGCGGGTGCACACGGTCGAGCATGTGTTGGCAGCACTCTCCGCGATGGGCGTGGACAACGCGATTGTGGAAATGGACGCGAACGAACCGCCGATTGGCGACGGCAGTGCGAAAGCATACGTCGATGTCATCAAACGCGCCGGAGTTTCGCCGCAGGAAGCGGCACGGAAATTTTTTCATGTCCGCGAGCCGATGCACGTTGAAACGAAAACCGGCGCAATGCTGATTCTTTTGCCGGATAACAACGGCTTCCGGGTCTCGTGCACGCAAGCCGGACCGAACAATCGTTTTACGCAATTTATGTCGACCGACATTGTGCCGGAGCTTTTTGAACGCGAGATCGCGCCGGCGCGGACGTTTGTCTATTACGAAGAGATTCAGTCGTTGATGGAGAAAAATCTGATCAAGGGCGGCAGTTTGGAAAACGCCGTGGTCGTACGCGGCGACGCGGTCTTGAGTAAGGAGCCGTTGCGTTTTCCGGATGAATTCGTCAGGCACAAGATTCTCGACATCGTCGGCGATCTCGCGCTGGTCGGTTGCCGGATTCGCGGCCATCTGATCGCGGTGAAACCTGGGCATGCTGCCAATGCCGAATTGGCGCGCGCGATCGCGAAAGAACAATCGCGCCGGGACGCGCTGGCAGTGCCACGAGTCGTGCCGAAAGGCAATGGCGGACTCGATAGTGAAGAGATCATGCGGATTTTGCCGCATCGTTATCCCTTTTTGATGGTCGACCGGATCGTCAGCTTCGACGAAAGCGGAACCAAATGCATCGGCGTCAAATCGGTAACGATCAACGAACCGTTTTTTCAGGGTCATTTTCCCGGCCATCCGGTGATGCCGGGCGTGATGCAGATCGAGGCAATGGCGCAGGTCGCGAGCGTGTTGCTGTTCAAGTTAGCCAAAACGAGCAGCCGCATCGGTTATTTCATGAGCGCCGATGACGTGAAGTTTCGCAAACCGGTGATGCCGGGCGATACGATGTTCATTCATGCCGAGCTGACCAAGGCGCGGGGCGAACGATTGGCAAAAGCGAAATGCCATTGCGTGGTGAATGATGCGATCGTTTCCGAAGGCGAATTGATGTTCACGTTTCTCGATAGATGAGCGACGTGCAGATTCATCCGACGGCGATTGTCGATCCTGGCGCGACGATGGGTGCGGGAACGGTTGTCGGGCCGTATTGCGTCATACATGCCGACGTCGTGCTCGGGGCGAATTGCTGGCTGCAACATCATGTCACTTTGGCGGGACCAATGCGGGCCGGTGCGCAGAATAAATTTTACGCCTACTGCTCGATTGGTCAGCAAACGCAAGATTTGAAATACGCGGGCGAGCCGACCTATCTGGAGGTTGGGGATGAAAATACCTTTCGCGAATTCGTTACCGTAAATCGGAGCACAACGAGCGGTGGGAAAACACGGGTAGGCAGTCGCGGAAATTTTCTAGCTTACAGTCACATCGGCCACGATTGCGTGGTTGGAAACGAAGTCGTCTTTTCCAATAACGGAACGTTGGCCGGGCATGTGCAAGTCGGCGACAACGCGGTGATCGGCGGTCTAACCGCGGTCCATCAATTTTGCCGCATCGGCCGCTTCGCGATCACCGGCGGTTGCTCGAAAATCGTTCAGGATGTTCCACCCTTCATGATCGCCGACGGAAATCCGGCCGAAATCCGCGGCGTCAATCTGGTCGGCTTGGAGCGCAGAAATTATCCACCCGAGAGCGTGAAGTTAATCAAGGAGGCGTTTCGCCTCATTTACCGATCTAAATATAATAGGGGCCAGGCGCTGGAAGCCGTTCGCAAAGAACTGCCGCAAAACGACGACATCCGTGAGATTGTAGAGTTCATCGAGAAAACCGAACGAGGAATCATTCGTTAGGCCAAATTAGAATCTCACGCGTACTCGCGGCGTGGGCTTCGAGCTCGGACTCGGTGTGGCGGCGACCCCGCGTAATTCCTGCTCGATATTTCTGAGAAGCGACGCCGCTGGCGCATCTCCGGCAATTCGCAACGTGCTACGGATGAGATCAATGCCCCGTTTTGGTTTGTTGAGTTTTTTCCAAGCATCGGCTTCCTCGATCACGACCCGCAAAATATCATCCCGGTTCGAATAACAGGTGCGCGCTTGTCCAAAATAGTTCGTGGCCGCAGCCAAACTTCCATCAGCCGCCTCCATCAGGCCGAGATCTTCAATCATCAGACAATTGTGCGCACGTAATGCGGCCTGTCGCGCGAGGGAACGATATTGCGCTGAGGCGCCGGAAAAATTGTGAACGGCGAAATCGTAGTACATTTTCCACGAATCGGTTCTTCCCGAATCGGCCGCGGTCTCCAGCTGCAACCACGGTGCGTATGGGCGATATAGCGGATCTCCTACCATCACCGACATCCAGGAAAGGACTCCGATGGATGAATATGCGCTCTCCGCAAAAGTAAAACCGTGAAGTAAGCGATCGTTAAAAATATTCAGATGGGCGGTGAATTCCAGATAAGGCTCGTAAACATTGCCTAGGGTCGCGGCGGCGCCACGTGCAAGGAGCGGCGCGACCCAGAACGCATTCGGGTCTCGCAAAGTCATTGCGCTGAAAGAATGAATGTGGACCGCAACTGCTCCCCGTGAAAAACGGAACTCGGGTTGGGCAAAAGGCCCGGCCACTTTCTCCGTGCGCCACCCGTAATAAAGCGCGCAATCGGTCATCGGATAGCCATCCGGGAAGAGTGCCGGCGTATCGTCATAAACTACCGGCACACCAACTTTGTGGAGCTGCACCAGAATTTCCCGCAGCCATTGGTCACCTACCGCGTAGCCGGGTGCAGTTTCGTGCGCGCCATCAACGTAAGCGCGGCCCCACAATCCTTTTTTTTCGGTGGCAATCGAATCAACAATCATGCGGCGGACAGTTTCAGCGTCCGGCGCGTCGAGGCGACAAACTAATAACAAAACGGGGTTGTCCAACTCGCCGATTGTCTTAAAACTTTGAAAATACGGATTTCGCAGCGGGCCCGAAATCTGATGTGAAAACAAACCGAGGAGCGCCAACTCCGAATCGACCGATGCTTCGTTGCGACTGTTGACAGGCCCGCCAGCCGGTTGATCGCCCGGGTACGGATCTGACGTCGGTTTGATTTTCAAAGGCACGCCTTTGATCACCGCGACAAACCGGATCGCAGTCGTCATCACAACTGATTGTTGCTCCGCCGTTTCTCGCACGATCCACCACTTCTGCGTCTTAAAGATCTCCCGAAGGGGCCCGGCGATGTTTAAATCGTACTCCTCACGACTGATTTCTTCGTCGGACGAGCAAGTCAGCCCGACGATGTGATCGGATGCGATGCCCCGCTGCTTTGCGTAAAACCTCGCCAGTTCCGCCGAATCCAGAGCCGCTTTGTTGTAAATGACGATTGTCGATGAAGCCAGTGATGGCTCGGCGCCCCGCGCCTTGATGAGAAACATCGCCGCGAACAGGAAAGAAAATAAACGGCGCTTCATTGAGAAATCGAGCTTTCGGAGTTGAAAGTTGGGTCGTGAGTGTTTGAAATCTTCAATGGCGTCGCACTCTCATCTCTCAACCCTCAACTCTCAACCTCTGCATGCCTGCTGTTTTGAATTTGCTGCGGATTAAAAATCTCGCCCTCGTGGAAGAGCTTGAGTGGCAGATTGCGCCCGCTTTCACGGCAATTACCGGCGAGACCGGCGCAGGCAAGTCGATCATCATCGGTGCGCTCCAGCTTTTACTCGGCGAACGCGCCGATAAATCACTCATTCGCACCGGCGCCGATACTTGCATGGCGGAAGCGGTTTTCAGCGGCAAAGAATTGCAGAAGCTGAACCCGCAGCTGATCGAAGCCGGGATCGAACCTTGCACCGACGATCTTATTATTAAGAGAAGTCTTTCTGCGGCCGGCAGCAATCGCCAGTTCATTAACGGTTCGCCTACAACATTGTCGATCTTGAAAAATATTGGCGATGCGCTGGTCGATCTTCATGGCCCGCATGACCACCAGTCGTTGCTCTCGCCGGACAAGCAGCTCGACCTGCTCGATGCATTCGCCCGCGCCGAAGAGCAACTTGAGCAATACCGAAAACATTTTCGGCAATTGCAGATGCTCACAGCCGAACACACCGCGCTCAACACCGCCGAGACCGCGCGCGAACAGGAGCTCGATCTCCTGCGCCATCAGATCACTGAGATCGATTCGGCTAATCTCGTTGCCGATGAAGAAGAAGAGATCGAAAAGCGCTACACGCTTACCAGCAGTAGCAAACGGCTGATCGAACTGGCCAGCGCGGCGGCAAACAAACTTTCCGAAGCGGACGAATCGGTCCTTTCACAGCTCGCGGAAACGCAACGCTTGCTGCGCGAATTGGAAAAGATCGACATCTCCACCGAGCAGCTTGCTTCCGAACATGCAGCGGCGGTCGTGCAGCTGTCCGAAATCGCGCGCTCTCTTTCCGACTATGCTGAAAAACTTGATCTCGATCCGGAGCAACTGGCGGCGCTCGAGCAACGCGTTTCGCTTTTCGAAACATTGAAGCGCAAATACGGCGGCTCAATTGCCGAGGTGATTGAATTCGGTCGGCGCGCGGCCGAACGAATGCAAAAGATCGAAGGCCGCGATGCCGAACTGGAGCGGCTAACGAAAGAAATCGACAAGATTCGCACGCAGATGAATCGCGCCGGCGATGCGCTCCGCAAGCTGCGAGCAAGAGCAACGCCGAAACTTTCCGACACGATTCGCAAAAACCTTCGCGACCTGGGATTTAAACAATCCGAGTTCGACGCGAAACTGAGCCCGCTCGACGAACCTCGGGCGAGTGGTTTCGATTCGGTCGAGCTGCTATTCTCGCCTAACCCCGGCGAGCCGTTAAAGCCGTTGCGCACGATTGCGTCGAGCGGTGAAGTTTCGCGGCTAATGCTCGCGATCAAATCGGCGCTCGCGGCGCATGATGCGATTCCGTTACTGGTCTTCGACGAAATCGACACCAACGTGGGCGGCGAAATCGCCCACGCGGTCGGAGCAAAGATGCAAACGCTCGGGCATGAGCATCAACTCATTTGCATCACCCATCTCGCGCCGGTCGCCGCATCAGCGTCGTCGCACTTCGTCGTGACCAAAGACGTGGTCCACGGCCGCACGTTTTCAAATCTTCGCGAAGTGAGCGGCAAAGCGCGCCGCGAAGAAATCGCGCGCATGCTCGGCGGCAAAAGCGAGTCCGCGCTCCAACTCGCTGCCAGTTTGTTGAAGGAATAGTAAGCCCGCGAATTACGCCAATGAACGCCAACAAGATTCAGAGAATCATTTACTTTTCGCGTCTATTCGCGTGTTTAGCGGGTAGAACGATTTTTCACTTCGTCACCGGGCCCAGCGGAAGAATGACTTTGCCGTACAATTCGTTGAGAACTTGCGCGAGGCCGGTGTAGATCGCGGAGAAGCCGCAGAAAATTCCTTCGTAGCCGGTGAAATGTTTGAAGCCCGGACTCGCATTCGCGAAATCACCGTAAGCGAGAAGAAAAAAGAGAATCGTTAGCGAACCGAAAACAACCTGGCCGGCAACATGCAGCCGAAGTGTGCCGATGAACATCACGAGCGTGAACAATCCCCACATAAAAAGATAAGCGGCCATCGCTTTGTCGTTGGTCGCGACGCCCCAGCCGAGTTTTGCGAGCACAATCAGGGCGACGAGAGACAGCCAGAAGAATCCGTAAGAAATAAAGGCGGTCGTTGCGAAAGTGTTGCCTTTCCTCCACTCCATCATGCCAGCGATGATCTGCGCAGCACCGCCATAACAAATACCCATCGCCAGAATCATCGCGTTGAGCTCGAAGAACCCGGCGTTGTGAAAATTAAGCAGCACCGTGGTCATACCGAAACCGAGGAGACCGAGCGGAGCGGGATTGCCTGTCGTGTCGCGCGAATCGTTCATGGCGTTAGTCTGTCGAAGACAAGATCGACAGTGCAATCACAAATCGGCTGGTAGCGGCGAACCGTCGCCATTAAAACATTCGCGTGCTGAATTACATTTGGCTCGCGCTGGTCTTGCTTGCGGTCGCAATTGGCGGCTGGAATGATCGGCTCAAGGATGTGACCGGTGGCGCGCTCGACGGCGCGAAGACCGCGGTCACAATCGCTCTCGGATTGATCGGGATCATGGCGCTGTGGCTGGGCGTCATGCGCCTAGCTGAGCGCGCGGGGGTGGTGCAACGGATCGCCTATGGATTGCGGCCGTTGATGCAGCGATTGTTCCCCGAAGTTCCGCCGGACCATCCGGCGATGGGTTCGATGGTGATGAACATGGCGGCGAACATGCTCGGGCTCGGTAACGCCGCGACGCCGCTCGGACTGCGCGCGATGCGGGACCTGGAATCGTTAAACCCGCGACCCGGCGTTGCTTCGAACGCGATGTGCACGTTTCTGGCGATCAACACCAGCTCGGTGCAATTGATTCCGGCGACCGCAATTGCGATTTTGGCCGCGGCCGGATCGGCGAGACCGACGGTGATTGTCGGGACGGCATTTTTCGCAACTCTTTGCGCGGCGAGCGTTGCAGTGCTTTCGGCGAAATTCCTCGAGCGATTGTCATTCTTCCGGCCGATGGCAAGCGAAGGCTCGAAGAAGAAGGGCGAGCGGACAGTCCGAGCCGAGCGAGAATTGCAGCGCGGTGTTCCTGTTACCGCAAAGGAGAACACAATCAAACGCGATACGGACAAGTATGCGTTCGATGATGAATCGCTCGGCCAACCGCCTCTCTCACGGCCAGCGCCATGGGGGATGATCGCGCTCGTGCTGCTCACCGTCTTTTTTGTAATGCTCTTTTTGCGAATGGTAATGCCGGAAATTTTTCGACTACCAATTCCCACTGATCCGGCGTTACAAAATGGATTCGCGCGAATGGTCAACGCATTGTCGATCCTGGCGATTCCATTTTTGCTCAGCTTCTTTCCGGTTTACGCCGCCGCGCGAGGGATCAAGGTTTACGACGAGTTTGTGGAAGGCGCGAAAGAAGCGTTCAACGTGATTTTGAGGATCATTCCGTTCCTGGTCACGATGCTGGTAGCGATTGGAATGTTCAAAGGCGCGGGCGGAATCGATCTGCTGACGAAGTTGCTCAGTCCAATTCTGACGCCGTTGCATTTTCCAACCGATCTGGTGCCACTCGCGTTAATGCGGCCATTGAGTGGAAGTGCGACGCTCGCGTTGTTGACCGATATTGTGCATCGGCTCGGGCCAGACAACATCATCAGCCTGATGGCCGCGACCATTTACGGAAGCACCGAGACCACTTTCTACGTAGTGGCAGTTTATTTTGGATCAGTCGGGATCAAGCAAACGCGACACGCGATTCCAGCGGGATTGCTAGCCGACCTGACGGGCGTTATTGCCTCAGTAATAATTTGCCGCGCGGTGTTATAAAGGCGTCTGCCGCCGGGACCGCTGCAGCTACCACAACGACAGCTACTTAGATCGACACCTACATGGTCGAAATCATTTTTCCCTACCATTGAGAGCACGAATTCTCTATCGTCCAATTTCTTCAAGATGCTCCAGCGTGACTACTTAGTTATCGGCAGCGGCATTGGCGGCGCGAGCGCATGCGAAGGCGTGCGAAAGCACGACAAGCGCGGCACGATTACCATCGTCGGCGCGGAAATCATGCCCCCCTACAATCGCTGGCTGCTTTCGAAGGATTTCTTGCGCGAGAAAACGCCGCCGTTGAAAAAACTCGCGCACTTCGACCAACGCTGGTTCGATTCGCACAAAATCGAGACCCGTTTCGCAACGATCGTAAAGCAATTCAACATCGAGCGGCGTTTGGCGGTGCTTGGAAACGGCGAAAGCATTGAGTTTACGAAAGCTTGTCTGGCAATGGGAAGCCGGCCGGTGCGGCCGCCAGTGGCAGGCGTAAACCTCGGAAATGTGATTTATCTGCGGACAGTGCGTGACGCGCTGGCGTTGCGCGAAATGGCGAACATCGAAAAAACAGTCATGATAATCGGCGGAGGATTGCTCGCCTGCGAGGCTGCGGCAAGTCTGCGAATGATGAAATTGAAGGTGAGCATGATGCACCGCAATGCTTACCTATTGAATCGTTATCTCGATTCGCAAACCGGGCCATGGCTAACCGATTATTATGCGAAACATGGCATCACGATGTTGATCGGCGAAAGCTTGAATGGTTTCGAAGGCAAAACCGTGCTGCGAAATATTCAGACCAAGAGTGGCAATCGCGTTCCGGCCGGACTGGCCGTGGTCGCTTGTGGCGCCGAACCGAACCTCGATCTCGTGCGCAACACCCCTCTTTCGGGACCTCACGGCTCGCCCGTCACGGAATATCTCGAGACCGAAGAGAAGGGAATTTTTGCGGTCGGAGATCTCGCGTTTTATCCCGATCGCGTCATGGGCGGAGTGCGGCGCCAGACCCACTGGGAGAACGCGCGCGGGCAGGGACTCGTTGCCGGCGCGAACATGACGGGGAAAAAACGGATCCGTTACGAGCAGGTCCCGTATTTCTGGACCGAAATGTTCGATTTGCGGATCCACTTTGTTGGAGATTTCAGTATGCAGCCGACTCGCGTCGATCTTCGCGGCGCCTACACGAAAAAGAAATTTCTGGCCCGTTATTATCAAGGCGACAAATTGCGCGCGATCCTGCTTTGCAATCAAACCGAGCGCGATGTGGAGTCCGCCAAAAAAGAATTGCGACACGCATTGGGCAAATAGCGCGGCGTGCTCGCTCTTTCCAGGTCCGTCACAAAGCGGCGCATTGTTCGCGGTGTCAGACAAAATCGCGCGCGCAAGTTGCCGGAAAAGAAATAATTGCGATTGACGAGCACCGTCCCGATGGGGCATGAACCGTGCTGATAAACTTAACTTTCATTCATGCTGACGTTTGCTGCTTTTGGCGTCGCCGTTTCTGCGGTATTAATTTGTGTTTGGTGGGCGTGCTTGAATGAAGGTGATTAGATAATGCGAGGTTTATGCTCGACCAAGAAGATTTGAAGTGGATCGCGGCGACTTCCACTGAACTGAACTCGATTTTACAACAGGTTTCGCGTTATGCGGACCTGGCCCGCAGACATCGGGGCGAACATAATTATATCGATCTGCTCGGAGAGCGCGTCGAACTCGCATCCAAGACCGCTCAATCTCTTTTTGATCGTGTGACCTCAAAAATTCTTGCCGGCGCAGCGCGAAAAACGGCCGCAGCGCGAAAGAGCGAAGCCGGTTTTAAGGTGATGCCGCCCCCGACGGCGACCGATGATGAGGCGCGCCGTTCCATTCGGACTTCGCGACCAGGCGAACAAAAACCAAGCTCGAATGTCGAAGCCAGCGAATCAGCCGCGTCCAGCGGTAACGGTGTTCCACCAGGTGTCAGAGTCAAAAATCCCAACGGCGGCCGCGAATATCTGCTTTTGATTGAAGACGAACCTGACGTGGCCGATCTGGCGTCGGAAATGTTGGCCGACGAAGGTTACCGGGTCGTGATTGCGCATGATGGATTTGAAGCGCTCAAGATTTATGAACGCATGGGCAAGCAGATCGGCCTCGTCATTCTCGATTACTTCCTGCCGGTGATTGATGGCGACGCGGTCTTTGAGGAGCTGCGCTCGATCAATCCAAAGGTGAATGTTGTCTTGAGCAGCGGATTCGCCGAGCAGACCAAAATCGCTTCGATGCTGGCCCAGGGTCTTCGCGGATTTATTCCAAAACCGTACAGCCGCGAGAAGTTGCTGGAACAAGTGCGTTCCACTCTGGACGCAGCGCGTCAGCCGAATCGCTAACTCGAGCCAGCGCAACCTCGAGCGGTGAGCCATGAATCACCCCTTGATGGCATCAATTTAGCTTCTCCATGGTGCGACGCTCATGGCTCGCATTGACGCCTTTTTCAAATTGATGTCGGAGCAAAAGGCCTCCGATCTTCATCTCTCGACCAACAACTCGCCGATGTTGCGGATCAATGGCGATTTGGTGCGGGTCGATTTTCCGCCGCTGAAGAACGATGACCTGAAGGCGATGGTTTACGAGATCGCGCCGGAAGGAAAGATCAAGCAATTCGAGGAAACGCTCGATGTCGACTTTGGATATGAGGTGCCGGACGTGATGCGTTACCGCGTGAATTTTTTCCAACAGAAATATGGCATCTCGGCCGCGTTCCGCTCGATCCCTTCCCAAGTGCTGACGATCGAAGAACTGGGTTTACCGCCGGTGCTGAAAAAATTTCCGATGTTGAAGAAAGGCCTCGTGCTCGTGACCGGCCCAACCGGTTCCGGTAAATCGACCACTCTCGCGGCCATGATCGATCACTCGAATCTCCATCGCCACGACCATATCATCACAGTGGAAGATCCGATCGAATTCGTTCATCGCAGTCAGAACTGTCTGGTTCAACACCGCGAAGTGGGGGTCCACACGCGTTCCTTCGCCAATGCCCTGCGCGGCTCGTTGCGCGAAGATCCGGACATCATTCTCGTCGGCGAAATGCGAGACTTGGAAACAATCGAGCTCGCCCTAACCGCGGCCGCCACCGGCCATCTTGTTTTCGGCACCTTGCATACGTCGAACGCTTCCAAAGCAGTCGACCGTGTCATCGACGTCTTTCCGACCACGCAGCAAAATCAAATTCGTACGACATTGGCCGAGTCCCTCAAGGGCGTGATCGCACAAAATTTATTTAAGCGGATCGACAAGCCTGGGCGCGTCGCAGCCCTTGAGATTTTGGTGGTCGACACTGCCATCGCCAATCTCGTGCGCGAGGGAAAAACGCACCAGATCCCCGGTATGCTTCAGGTCGGCAAGAAGAAAGGCAATCAGCCGTTGGATGACTCCATTCTGGAGCACCTTCGCCACGCGCGCATCTCGCCGGAAGAAGCTTACGACAAGTGCACCGACAAGAAAAGATTCCGCCAGTTTCTGGCCGAACCGCCGGTTGACGCCACAGACGAATAACATCGACCCATGAGAGTTCCTGACTTGGACCGAATTTTATCGGCAATGCTGAAAACTTACACCGGCATTTCCGATTTGAATTTTTCGGTCGGCCATCCGCTCCAGGTCGAGGATTTCGGCGAGCTCAAACCGGTATATGTCGATCCACCAATCGAGGCGTTGACTCCCCACCAGACCGAGCAAATCGCGCTTACTCTCATGCAAGGCAATCGCCGGCTGATTTACGATTATCTCACCGGAGGCTCGTGCGATTGCAGTTATTCACTCGGCGAGGAAGCCCGTTTTCGCGTGAACATTTTCCGGCAGCAGGGGCACTTTTCGGTGGTCCTTCGCAAACTGCAAAGCGAAGTGCCTACGATCCAGTCATTGGGGCTGCCGGAAATATTTCACGAGATCGCGAAAGAAAAAACCGGTCTTGTTCTGGTCACGGGGGCGACTGGCAGCGGCAAGACCACGACCCTGGCAGCTATTCTCAACGAGATTAACGACACGCAACCGGTTCACGTGGTCACCCTCGAAGACCCGATCGAGTACGTTCACCCCAAGAGCAAAGCCACCTTCAATCAGCGCGAACTCGGACACGATTTTAATAATTATCCCACGGGATTGCGCGCCGCTCTCCGTCAGGCTCCGAAAGTCATTCTAGTTGGCGAAATGCGTGACCGCGCCACGGTCGAGATCGCGATGATGGCGGCCGAAACTGGCCACCTCGTTTTAAGCACGCTTCACACGGTCGACGCCGGTCAATCGATCAACCGTATCCTCGGTCTCTTTTCCTTAGGCGAAGAACAACAGCTGCGAATTCGTCTGGCGGACACGCTTCGCTACATCGTCAGCCAACGCCTGGCGCCAAGAATGGGCGGCGGCCGCCAGCTTCTTACCGAAATCATGGGTCACAATTTGCGCACACAAGAAGCAGTAGCGATCGGCGAAGGCGAGCACCGCAGCTTCTACGAGATCATTGAAGCAAGCTCGCCGTTTGGTTGGATGACATTCGACCAATCGATCCTTCGCGCCTACGAGCAGGAACTGATCACCGAAGAAACCGCCAGACTGTTTGCTTCACGCAAAGGGCGGATCACTCGCGGCATCGATTTGATTCAGAAAGCGCGCGGCGTAGATGCCGACCTCGATTCAGGACTGCGCCTCGACCTTCCCGAAAACGCATTCCGCTAATCTTATGTTTTCAGATCAGGAACACGAAACGACATTTTTCGACCTGGGCGACAACACCGCGCTGGTCTGCATCGATCATCAGCAATATCAAAAAGTCGTTGTCCCTCAGTTGATCGACATGACCTACAAAGTACACCTCGGTCTCTACGATGAAGACGTGGTGCTTAAGCTCAAGACCTACAACTACGACGTGGTGATTGTTTACGAAAATTTCAAAGGCTCAACCCTGCAAACAAATCCGATCCTGGCGGAGTTAATCACGCGTCCCGATACGCAACGTCGTCAACATTTCGTTGTTCTGCTCAGTCACCGTTTCGCCACCAACGACGCAATGAGCGCGTTCGTCCATAGCGTTGATCAAGTCATTAACATTACCGACCTGGCGAATTTGAAACCGGTCCTTCGCCGCGGCGTCACTCAGCACCGCGAGCTTTACAACTCTTTTAACGAAATGCTCAAGAGCGTTCAGTCGCTCTAACCTTTCGTGCCGGGAGGATAGGCCGGCGGCGAATAAACGTTGAACGTCACGGCCGGCTTCCTACTGCCATTCACAAAACGGTGTTTGGTCCCGGCTCGAATAATAATCGCGTCACCTTTCTTCAAACTCAGACGCTCATCTCCGACTTCACCGTTCAACTCGCCATCCAGCATCAATAGAACCTGATCGCTTTTTTCGTGCAATTGAACTTTGGAGCCGGTCGCATCTCCCGGATACAGTGTCATCATCGCTGTTTGGCTGCGCGCGCTTGTATCCAGGACCTCAAACCACTCGTTCGCGTTCTCGATGTTATTCACATTCACACAAAAGTATCGCCGACCGCCGCCGTTGCAGATTTGCGAGCGTAATATTTAACCGGAGTCGCGCGCGTACCAATCGACCTTGCGTGTTACATACATCACGACCGCGAGCACGATGAAGAGCGCAATTGCGCCCATCAGTAGCGCGTAATCCTGTTGTCGCAATGTGATGTAGAGAAACGTGTAAACTCCGGCCAGACCGGCGCCAATCATCAATGTCCGCACGCCGCCGCCCAGGAAAAATCGGCAATACCATGTGATCAGGAACGTTGAGGCGACCGCGGCGATCAGATACGCATAACCAAAACCGAGAAACTCGGAGATCGAGAGCAGCAGCAGATAAAACAAACAGAGAGCGGCGCCCACCATCAGATATTGGAACGGATGGATCCTTTGACGCGCTGTGACTTCGAACAGAAAAAAAGTCGTGAACACGAGCACGAGAAAGAGAACGCCGTATTTGATCGAGCGCTCGACGTAACGATACGCATCCAGGATCGACAAGAACTGCGCGCCGAACATCGATTGCGATACCGCCTGGGTCGTGAAGCGTTCGTTGCCATTCCGGCTTGTCCAGGATTGCGGATAATCGCGGCCGTAATAAGAAACTTTCCACTTCGCGTCGAAACCATCCGCGCGCACTGAGCGATCGGCCGGCAAAAACGCGCCGCGAAACGCCGGGTCCGGCCAGTTTGATTTCAGCACCGCCTCGTTTTGGACTCCGAACGGCGCGAAATAAATTCCTTCGCTACCGTTGAAATCGATCGGAATCGAAAATTCCACCGACGTGTTGATTGGTTTGCCGTCGCCGAGCATCGCGGTCGCACCCGTTGTGTAACCTGGTACCTGCGAACCGGGAAGTAATGGCTTCTTCGACACGCCCCAATCGAGCACCAGTCCTTGCCGCGTTCCGCGCAAATCATTGATCGCGATCGTGACGAAGGCGTCTTTCCATTGCACGTCCTTGATGTCGATCTTTAGCGCGCCGAAATCCGGCGGTGTGAATCTACCGGACAATTTCACGTCGGCCCTGAAAACGGCGGCGTCATAAATACCGCGATGAAGCATTTGTGTCTGCGCGTCGCCAGAGACGTTCAACAGCTCGGGCAGGAAATAAGCGATCGCGACCGCGGTTTCTTCGACTTCGCGTTTCTCCAGTTTGCCGTCCGGTCCGGCGACTTCCTTCACCGTTTTGAATTTGTATTGATACGGAATTCCCAGCACCGGCCCGATGACGCACTGCTGTTTGCCCCATGACGAAGTGATATCGGTTACGGCTTCGTTCCGCCGGCTCAAACGATCCGACAATACGCCGGTGATCATGCCGAGCGGGATCAGGAGCAGAAGAATCAAAACGCCAACGCCGATCAGTTTGATGATCGTTCGGTAGCGTTTTCCAAAGGAAGGCTGCGACTTAGGCAACGGCGGCGGGGCTGTGGTTGGGGCGTCAGGCACAACTCGAAGGTTTAGTTAGGAATACGCAGTCGAAGCGAAAATCTTTCATCTGACGAGAAATATTTTCGGCGAGTGCGACTTCGTTGAATCCAAACCCGCCGCCCGCCGCATCTCAGGAGAAACAACCCGAGGTTTTTTATGATCCAGGATTTCAAGTTCGCCTTTCGTCAGCTTCTCAAGTCGCCCGGATTCACCAGCGTGGCCGTGATGACGCTCGCTTTGGCGATTGGGGTCAACTCGGCGATTTTCGCGCTGATCAACAGCGTCGTGCTGCACCCGATGGTCCCGTGGCGGCCGCAGGAAGTGGTAAACGTTTTCAACTGCCGGCAAAATGCGAACCATGATTATCGGCAGTTCTCCTACAACGAATATCGCGAGCTGCGCGAAAACGGCGGAGACGTGTTCGTCGATCTTGCCGCGCTCGAATTCGCGGTCGCCGGCATTGGACGCGATCACGAGATGCGTCGCAGTTTCGCGTTCCTGACTTCGGAAAATTATTTCTCGTTGATGGGAGTGAAACCGTTTCGCGGACGGTTTTACACCGCGGAGGAAGCCCGGCTCAACGCGAACGTGCCGGTCGTTGTAGCAAGCTACGGATTTTGGAAACGCCAGGGCGGTCGGAGTGATTTCGTTGGGGGCACGCTTCAGATTAACGGCCAGCCTTACACCGTGATTGGTATCGCCCCGGAAGGATTCAGCGGTGCCAGCGCGTTGATTGCGCCCGACATCTGGTTGCCGCTTGGTGTGCGCTCGCAGCTCGGCTCCGCTTTTGGCGATTCTGAGACAATGCACGATCTGGCGAACCCGAAAAATTACGCGCTCAATCTCGTTGGACGCATGCGTTCGGGATTAACGATCGACACCGCAAAGTCGAGGCTCCCGGTGTTATCGCAACGGTTCAACGCCATGCAGACCGACGCCGAATTTGTGCGCGAAGTACAGATTCAGAAACCATCGCGTTTCAGTCTGAGCACGTCACCGGAAGACGACGGTCCGGTCACGCTGATTGGCACGCTGCTTATGGCCATGGCCAGCGCCGTCTTACTGATCGCGTGCCTGAATCTCGCCAATATGTTGCTTGCCCGCGGAACCTCGCGCGCCAAGGAGATCGCGCTGCGCCTCGCGCTCGGTGCGTCGCGTTGGCGTATCGTCAGGCAGCTGCTGTGTGAAGGCCTCCTGCTCGCGGTCTGCGGTGGTGTGGTCGGACTAATTCTCAGCGTTTGGTGCAACAATCTTTTGCTCCACTCTCTGGCGACTTTGCTCAACAACGTGAACTTTTCGTTCATTGTCGATCTTGCGCCGAACGCCTCCGTCATCGCGGTCACGTTTCTGTTTTGTTTGCTCGCGACCGTGCTCTTCAGTCTCGGGCCCGCCCTCAAGGCAACTAAGGCCGATCTCGTAAATGACCTCAAACAACAAGTCGGGGAACCGGCACGCATTGGTCGCTTCAGTCGCTTTTTCGCGCCGCGCCACATTTCGGTCATGGCGCAGATCGCGCTCTCACTCATGCTGCTCTTCGCTTCCGGATTATTTTTCCGCGGCGCTATGAAAGCCGCTGGACTCAACCCGGGATTCGTTGCCGCAGGCGATCTCGTCACGGAAATGGATTTCACTCTGATTAAGAAGCAACCGGCGGATGCGCGACGTGAAATCTTTAACATCGCCCAACGCGCGCGCGAACTACCGGGCGTTACCGCCGTGGGCGTCGCAACGATGTTGCCCTACAACAATTTCACCAATACGCGCCGCATCATGTCGACACGCGCAACCTTGTCGAACGATCCGAAAGCGCCCGATCCTGGTGCAACCGCGCTCTATACCGCGAGCACACCGGGATATTTCGACGCGATCGGTGTAAAGATATTGCGCGGACGCGATTTCACTCAGGCTGAATGCGAGGACAAAGACGGACGGCGCGTCGCCATCATTGACCAAGAGATGGCGAAGAAACTTTTCCCGAACGAGGACGCAATCGGCCAGCATGTTCGCTACACCGTTCCGCCGAAAGATGGCACGCCGAACGACATGGAAGTTATCGGAGTTGTCGGCACCCATCGCCACGATGTCCAGAACGATACGCCACTCGCGCGATTGTTTGTCCCGTTCGCCCAAGGCTACAACGGCGACGTCGTCCTGCACATGCGCCTGAACACCCCAGATCGACAGCCAGTCGTTGGAATGATCCCAACTCTGCGCTCGACTCTGCGCGAAATCGATCCGGACCTTCCGATTCTCGGAATCGCGCCTTGGGTTGATTTGATGGAAAGAAGTGTCGGCCTTTGGATTGTTAAGCTTGGCGCCACACTCTTCGGGGCGTTCGGTATCATCGCACTTCTCCTCGCTGTCGTTGGCGTTTATGGCGTGAAGGCCTACGCGGTCGCTTGTCGCACCCGTGAGATTGGTATTCGCATGGCGCTGGGAGCGCACCGCAAAGATGTTTTCGTTTTGATCATGCGCCAGGGCGCAATGCAAACCGCGCTCGCCGTGTTTGTCGGGGTCCTGCTTTCGCTCGCCGCCGGACGGGTCCTTGCTCAGATTTTGTATCAGGTCAGTCCGACCGATCCGTTCGCGCTAATTACCTCAAGTTTGCTCCTCGCCGGTGCCGCGCTGCTCGCCTGCTTTCTCCCCGCCCGCCGCGCGACGTATGTGAATCCGATTACCGCGCTGCGAACTGAGTAATTGTAAGGAAAAGCAATCGCAAGGCCCCTATGCCTCCTGCAGCATTGCCTCCTTGCGCACCGGCAAGCTGAGAACCAGGCCTAGATAGGTTAGGGCAGCGATCAACTCGATCTGCGAAACAAACACGAAGTCCGACGTAGCCAGCTCATAGAATTTTTGTTGTGTCCCAAGCGGCGAGACAAGAATTTGTGCGAGCAACGCAGCTAATTTCAAATTACAAAATATCAACGCCGTGATCACTGCTTGCCTTGCCGGAAGCAACCCGCGAAGTCCAACATAAGCGAAAACAACGAGGACCAGCGGCAACGCGTATTTCACGAAGGTCAGAGGAAAAGCGAAAGCCATCTCTGCCAACCCTGAGACTTTTTCAGGGAGATACTTTAGCGCGAAAGAGAAATCGATTTCTTGAATGAAAAAGCCTTGAAATAGCATCCAGAAGGTCATCACCAGCGCGGCCGCAAGGAACAGTCCGGAGCGCTCTGGAGCAAGATCTGATTCGTCTTTCAACGGACCGGGAGTGTCAAAAATGGTAGCCCACGAAACAAAGAACACCGGCACGACTGAAACCACCGCCAGAATAACGAATGGAAGCTTAGCGAACCAGCAACAGTAGAGCGGCAAGATTAACATCGTCGCAGTCACCATGAATCG
>Ga0307479_10000531_pt1 | contig 34263 bp, 31 predicted proteins | sample atmos_gasesECM4C_FD_203743 | JGI IMG/M metagenome (GOLD analysis project Ga0307479, IMG submission 203743) | Hardwood forest soil microbial communities from Morgan-Monroe State Forest, Indiana, United States - atmos_gasesECM4C_515 | ecosystem: Environmental > Terrestrial > Soil > Temperate...
GTCCTGGGCCTTGTGTACATGGTGCTCGGACGGCCGTACGACCGCGGTCACGCCCCGGCCGGCGATGCGCCGTACTTGCACCTGGCCAGCTCCGAGCCGGCACCAGCGGCTGGTGTGCTGGGGGCCAGGTCCGTTTGAACATCCGAGGAGATGCAATGGCTGACAAGAAAGCGCTCCGGTTCACGATCGCCATCGCCAGTGTTGCGCCGCTGGCATTGGTCGCATGGCCGGCACGGGCGGCCGAACACTTCGTCGTCGTCGAACGTGCGCTGACCGACGCCACCCTCGATCTGGGTGAAAAGGGCGATTCCCCGGGCGACCTGCTCACCTTCGCCAATCCCGTGTTCGACGCGGCCAACAAGGTGCAGGTCGGCTCCGATCAGGGCTACTGCATCCGCGTCGTGACCGGCAAGAGCTGGGAGTGCTTCTGGACGTTGATCCTGAAGGACGGACTGATCACCGTCGAAGGTCCGTTTTACGACGCCGGCGACTCCGTGATGGTCGTGACCGGCGGCAGCGGCAAGTACACCGGGGCCAAGGGCAGCATGAAGCTGCACGCGCGCGACGCCAAGAGCACGGCTTACGATTTCGCCTACGATCTTAAGTGAGCACTTGCTGGTAACGGTCTGCGAGGCCCCCCCAATGATCACACGTCATGGCCCCGGGAGCCGGTTCGCGCTACGACTCGGCCCGCCGGCGCACCTTTGAGCGCAGAATGAACCGGCAGAACGGATGATCAGGGAGGCCAGCCCATGAACCCTCCGGAAGACTTGGGGCAGCGTCTCGCGGCGATCAAAGGCGCCACGCGCATCAAGAGTTTTTGCTACACCTGCCCCTGGCAGTGCCCGACCGAAGTGTTCGTCCGCGACGGGCGCATCGTCTATCAGAAAGGCAACCCGGAGGCGCCCAACAACATCGGCTCGCGCTGCTCCAAAGGCATGGCGAGCTGGTGGACCTCGCGCGATCCCGATCGCCTCAAGTACCCGATGGTTCGCACCAACCCGAAGGGCGAGCCCGGCAAATTCCAGCGGACGAGCTGGGATGAGGCGTTCGAGCTGATCGCGGCGAAACTGAACGACATTCGCGACAAGTGGGGCCCGGAGGCGCTGGTGCTCACCTGCCATCACGATCCGAACACGCAGTTTTATCGACACCTGTTCGGGGACCTGTACGGCTCGCCGAACATGTACGCCCATTCCTCGGGCTGCGAACAGGACCGCCGTTCGGCCTGCCTGACCCTGTTCGGGCACGTGTTTCCGATGCACGACTTCGCCCATTCGAAGTACGTGATGCTGTGGGGCATGAACATGCTGGGCGCCAATCAGGGGCTGTGGGAGAGCCGGGCCCTGATCGAAGCGCGTCAACGCGGCTGCAAGCTGGTGGTGGTCGACCCGGCGTTCACCGAGACCGCGCAGAAGGCCGACGAGTGGATCCCGATCCGCCCCGGTACCGATGGTGCCATGGCGCTGGCCATGTGCCACGTCATCATCGATGAGGGCCTGTACGACCAGGCCTTTGTGTCGCAGCACTGCTCGGGCTTCGACGGCTTTCGCGACCACCTGCGCGATCGCGGATACACCCCGCAATGGGCCGAGGGCATCTGCGGGGTGACGGCTCAGACCATCGCGCGACTGGCGCGCGAGTTTGCAGCGACCAAGCCGTCGATGTCCGCCATCTTCAAGGGCTCGGGTTACTACACCAATGGTGCCGACGCAGGCCGTGCCTGCTACATCCTGGATGCCATTTGCGGCGAGGTCGACAAACCGGGCAATCTGATCCTGAAAGACTGGGCGCCGCTGGCGAACCCGGTCGACATTCCGCTGCACGCGCGAGGCAAGGCCGGCCATCCCGCCTTGCATGTGGCGATGGGGTACCCGCTGGCGCCGGATCTGCCCAACGCGCGTCTGCCATCCGCCGTGCTCGAGGGCAAGCCTTACCCCGTCAAGGCGCTCTGGGTGCACGCGACCAACCCGGTCATGAGCGACCCGAACCGGCAGCAGGTGCAGAAGATGTTCGCCGCGCTCGAGTTCGCCGTGGCCTGCGAGCTCTACATGAGCGAGACAGCGCTCGAATGCGATGTCGTGCTGCCCGAGACCTCCTTCCACGAGCAGGCGGAAATCCGCAACGGCATGTGGCTCGGCCCGGAAGTCGTCCTTTGCCAGCCGGTGGTGCCTGCGGTCGGCGAATCCAAGGCACCCTATGAAATCGCAAAGGGCATCGCGCACAAGATGGGATGGGGCGAGCACTTTCCCTATGAACGCTGGGAGGACTGGGCCAGGCTGATGCTCAAGGACATACCGATCTCGGTCGACGAACTGAAGGAAAAGGGTTTCTGGGCCGGGAGCGTGCGTTATGACAAGGTTCCTGCAGGGCTGCCCACGCCGTCCGGCAAGATCGAGATCCGTTCGAAGGCCTACGCCGATGCCGGCCACGACCCATACCCCGTCTACGTGCCGCGATCGGTGATACCGGATGCCGACTATCCACTGCAGGTGACCCACTCCAAACTCAGCATGCACTGCAACATCGTGACGCAGAACAACCCGCTGCTGATGGAGATCTGCCCGGAGAACTGGGTCGAGATCAGCGCGACCGATGCGGTCAGATACGGCGTCGTCGATGGCCAGGACGTCATCATCGAATCCCCGAAGGACAAGATCCGCATCAAGGCCAGGGTCACGCAGGGCCTCGTTCCGGGCGCGATCTCGATACGACACGGGCACGGATTCGGCCACTGGGCGATGGGCTCCGTGGCCAAAGGCAAGGGGGCGCACTCCAACAACCTGATGGACAGCTACACGAACCCCATCACCGGCGCCAATTGCTACAACGAATGCAAGGTTCGTATCCGGCCTGCCGGTTAATGGGCCTCGGGGGCGATCGCCATGCAATACGGCTTCTACTTCGATCACACGCGCTGCGTGAAATGCCATGCATGCGAGATTGCGTGCAAGACCTGGAACGAGGTCGATCTCGGTCCTCGTTGGCGCGAAGTGGTCAAGCTCGAGTCGGGCACGTTTCCCGACGTGCAGGCCATGAACGTCTCGATGGCCTGCATGCACTGCGGTGACGCGCCTTGCCAGAGCGCGTGCCCGGTGGGCGCCATCTCCAAGAGCGTCGAGAACGGCATCGTCACCGTCGATCCGAACCGGTGCATCGGATGCGGCTTCTGCGCATGGGCCTGTCCTTTCAACGCACCGCAGCTGACCACGCTCAGCGGCAAGATGGAGAAGTGCAACTTCTGCCGGACACCCGGCAAGGAGCGGCCGCTGGACATGCCGCGCGCGTGCGAGGAGATATGTCCGACCGGCGCTATCCAATCGGGCCCGCTGGTGGAGTTGAGGACCCATGGCCGGGAGCGGGCGGCAGCGAGGCTGGGCACAGGTGGCTTGCAAGGCTTTCCGGCAGTCGTGGTCGACGGCGTTCGGCAATTCGGACCTTGATCCAGGCACTGAACGACTCGGACATGCCGACCGGCGCCTCGCACCGCCCCAGAACCCTGCAGGGCTGGCTTGCGCACGCCGAGAACCTGCACCCCTTGTCGATCGACCTGACCCTGGACCGGGTCGTCAGGGTGGCCGAGCGCCTGCAGCTGCGTCTCGGGATGCCGGTCATCACGGTCACCGGCACCAACGGCAAGGGCTCGACCTGCGCGATGCTGGAGGCGATGCTGCGCGCCGCCGGCTGGCGCACCGGCGTATACGCTTCGCCGCACCTTTTGCGTTTCAACGAACGCTGCCGTATCGACGGATGCGAGGTCGGCGACGAAGCGCTGCTACCGCATTTGGCTGCCGTGGAGGCGGCGCGCGGCGCCGAGACGTTGACCTACTTTGAATTTACCACCCTGGCCATCCTGCGCCTGCTGAGCCGTTCTGCAGTGGATGCCGCGGTGCTGGAGGTTGGCCTTGGCGGGCGTCTGGACGCGGTGAACGTCGTCGACGCCGACTGCGCCGTGCTCACCAGCGTGGGCATCGACCACGTCGACTACCTGGGCCCCGACCGCGATGCCATCGGGCGCGAGAAGGCCGGCGTTTGTCGAGCCGGACGCCCGTTCGTCGTGGCCGATCCGGACCCGCCGATGGAACTGCTGCGCGAGGTCGGGCGGCGTGGTGCACGCGCGATCCAGGTGGGTCATGACTACGCGATAAACCGGGAGGAAGGCGACAACTGGTGCTGGGAGGGCCTCGGCCTTCGCATCCCTGGCCTGCCGCGACCGGCGCTTGGCGGAAACTTCCAGCTCGGCAACGCCGCCGCAGCGGTGGCAGCGCTGGTGGCTTTGCGCAATCACCTCGCGGTGCCGCCGGCGGCCGTGGCCCAGGGACTTGCCGCGGTGCGCCTTCCGGGCCGCCTGCAGATCATCGCGGGCTCGCCGCGGGTGGTGCTGGACGTGGCCCACAACGCGCACGCGGCGCGGGCGCTCGCGGATGCGTTGAGCGGGATGGCGCATGGCGCCAAAGTTCATGCCGTGTTCGGTGCCATGCGGGACAAGGACCTGGACGGCATCGTCACTGCGCTGCGCGGAGTGGTCGGCGCCTGGTACCTGTGCGCGCTCGACACGCCGCGCGCCGCGTCCACCGATCAGCTCGCGCTGGCGCTCAGGCACAGCCTGGGCGCCTCCGCGGCCGGTTGTTTCGCCTCACCGATGGCAGCGCTGGGCGCTGCGCGTTGCGCTGCCGCAGCCGGCGAACTGGTGGTCGTCTTCGGTTCCTTTCATGCGGTAGCGCCAGTGCTTGCAGCTCTCGATCGGTCGCAGCCGGTCGGGCGCGATGAACCGCCTTGCTCCGAGAAATCAGATCGCTTCACCCATACCGTCGCGGCTTGAATGAAACCGTCTCCTTGAAGTCCGCCACGGTGCCGACGCGGCGGATGCTCGCCCAGGTTCCCTTGTAATACGGAATGATGTTGCGATCCGTCCACGGGGTCACCAGATCGCCGGCAATGCCGTTCCAGTACCCGAACTGCATGAAGGTCTGGCCCTTCTTGATGGATGGCTCCGGATAGGTCATCGCGTAGGTCGAGCCGTAGTCATTGAACAGCTCGACCACGTCGCCGGCCGACACCCCCAAGGATGCGGCGTCGTCCGGATTGATCTCGAGGAAGGCCATCGGCCAGCGACCGCGCACGAACTCGTTGTACATGTCGTGGTAACCGGTCTGCCAGACCTCGTTGACGCGTCCATTGTTGATCCAGAAGCGGTGCTTGGCTCTCTGATCGGCGACCATCCGTGGCAGTCCTGGCCACGGCGACGGCTTGAAGATCGCTTTTCCGTCGGCTGTGTCGAACTTGTTATCGGTGTAGAGCATTTCTGTGCCGATCAGCTTTCCATCCTTGTACTCCTTGATGGGCAACTGGACTCCGTTGTTGCCCGCCGCGCGCAGGCGGTCGTAGGTTGCGAGGTAACCGGTTCCACCGCCCTGGCTGTCGATGGGCGGCGCACCTGCCGTGCCGGCAGCGCGAAATCCGTCGTTGAATGCGTCCTCCTCGGTCTTCCAGTCGAAACCCGCGAACCGCATTGACAGGTCGGCCTTGCCTTCGGCTGCATACATGGCCCCGAGCGAGTTGGCGATGTCAGCCGCAATGAGGCAGTCGGCTCTAGCGACCCCGGGCGGGTCCATGAACCGTTCCGACAAGCGGCACCTGCGCTCGCCGTTCATCGAGGTCAGATGGGTCTCGCCCGGATGGGCGGCTGGCAACAGGACGTGCGCCGCTTCGGCCAGCGCAGTCGGATACAGATTGATACTGGCCAGAAAGAGGCCGCCCCGATTTTTCACGGCGTCGTAGATGACGTCGACCTTGTCCTTGGTCGACGCGCCGCGGGCCTTGCCGATCGCTTCCCGGACGATACCGGCGCGATGCAGAATGGCAGCGCGGTGCTGCTCGGCATTGAGCGTCGTCTGGAACGGGTTGGCGCCCCAAGCCGTGTACATGAGCCCGCGACCCTGGATGATCTCCTGGTCGATGTATATCTTCTTGTCGCCCGGATACGGAGGACGCGTGTAGCCCTCTTGATGACCTCCCATGCGCACCACGCCGGTTCCGCGCCGGCCCACGTTGTGGGTGGCGAGCACCAGATCCACCAGAGCCGACTGGATGAGGTAATTGTCGTTGCCCCAGATGATGCCCTTCTCGTACGCGTGCATCGTGCGCGTGCGTTGACCCGCCGCCTTCGGTCTATAGGCCCACTCGGCGGCCTGTCTGAGCCTGGCGACGGGCACGCCTGTGATCCGGCTCGTTTCTTCCAGAGAAAGCCGGTTCGCCGGGACGGTGATGTCGAAGTCGCGCGTGTGCCGCGCGATGAAGTCCCCGTCGTGCCAGCCTTGCTCGACGACGTAAGTCAACAGGCCGTTGAACAGCGCAATGTCGGTGCCCGGCTCGATGTCGAGGTGCAGGACGTTGTCGTTGCCGGCCACCTGCTCGGCGACGGCGATCGTGGGTGTGCGGCGCGGGTCGACGAAAATGATCCGGGCTCTGCCCGCAGCTTCGCCGGGAAACCACTTCTGCTTCTTGGCGACGGTGCCGCCCAGCAGGTTGGGCACCCAGTGGGCCAGAAAGTAGTTTGTCTGGGTTTCGTACGAGTTGCAGCCGATCGCCATGATGACGTCGGCCAGCTCCGCATCTTCGTAGCTGTTGTTGAGCTCGCCGATGCCCATCTCGCGCGTGGCATGGCACTCCGAGTTGTACGCGGGGCGATTGTGGATGCGCACCATCGGGGTCTTGAGCGCCGTAAACATGAGCTTGCCCGTCGCCCACGTATTCTCGAACCCACCGCCTGCGCCTCCATGGTCGAAGCAGTCGAAAACCAGCTCTGCCGGACCGTCGCTGTCGAGTATCTTCTTGGTCACGCCGCAGTACAGCCCCAGTGCATCGTCCCAGCTCGTGTCGAACCAGGCGTCGCCGACATAGACGCGCGGGTTGCGCAGGCGCTCCCTGCCGACCCCATCCGCGGTGTACATGACTTTGGCCAGTTGGCCGCCTCGCGTCGACGATAGGCCCTGATTCACCGAGCAGCCCCGGTCGGGAAGAATCATGATGTTGTAGCGGCGCCCGTCCTTGTCCTTGATCACGTTCGTCATGGCCGGTGTCATGATGGCGGTGAGCGGCGGCAGTTGCTTGCGAAAATCCAGGCCGAGCGCGTTCTGGTTCGGGGCGCGGCCGCCTTCCACCTCGGCATTCCATTTGTAGACGTGATAACCGCAACCGACGATGCAGAAATGACACGTGAGATTGGTACGTTGTGCGCCGACGGGAGGCAATGCCACGCGATCGTGGGTCGTGCTCATCTGGGTTTCCTCCTGCCCTTACAGGATGTTGGACTGTCGTCCGTACAACAAGCCAACCACCGCCACCGCCGTGATGCTGTCATCCTTGCCGTCGTACTTCAGAACGATGCGAGGAAGATTTTCCGTGGCCTGGCCGCACACCATCTCGCCGGATTTTTCCGCGTCAAATACGCTGAAGTGGCACGGACACCTGAATACACGCTGAACGCTGTCGTAGCTCACTCCGCAGCCCATGTGGGTGCACATCGTGCTGTAGGCAACGATGTCCTGATCGGGACCGACCCCTCCGGGCACGGCTGTCCCCAACTTCAGCAGCGCGCAGGGCGAAGACGCATCCGGGAAGGTGAATGCCACCGCGTGGTCCGGGCCGAGCAAGCCGGCTTTGCCGACCACTTTGGCCTTGTAGGGCAGCACCGCGCCGCCCGCGTCCGCGCTGGCCGCTGCCCGTGCATCGGTCGACACGGCCGCTGCGCCCACGGCCGCCCCACCGGTGAGTTTGAGGAATTGGCGACGCGAAACGAGGTTGCCCATCGAACTCCCCCTTCTGGTTGTAGATGCCGCTGCTGACTGGAACAGCACGGCAATCATGCCTCAGGAGCCTCTCGCTGGGCATCATCGCTCGAGGGTTTCGATGCGAATGAGTGCCGGGACGCGCGGGTAAAGCCAGAACTGTGCCTGACCCGGCGACCTGGGAGCAGAGGGGGTCGACCCGCCACGCATCGGACCCTTTGCGTGTGGTGTTGCCCCCATAATATGATCCGTCCGTGGGGCCAAAGGGAGGACGTTGAGCACACACAACACCTGAACCTGAAAGCCGTGGGCGCTGCTGCGCACAACGGCACCCCGACCCGGCAAGGTCACGAATCTGCGTTTCGATACCATCCAAAATAGGAATGCAACCCTGCCATGAAGATCTGCCGATACCCGGCGCTGTTTGCGCCGAGCAGCCTGCCCGTCACGGCTTGCTCCCAGGAAAGTGCCACTTCCGACGACGACTGTGTCGTCAGTCGTTCTCGCCAGAGCGGACTTCATCCCGATTCCGTCCCTCCGTTCAGGCTCATCACGGCGCGAAAACGTCGCGACAACGGCGCCGGCTCGGTGATGCCGTGGGTCCGATGGCTCGCGAACCGCTCGCTCGCGAACCGGCCGATCACCCAGGGGCCGTTCGGCGCCGGTCGCGCAAGCCCGGACCCTCCCTCCATCTGAGGAGACGCAACCATGGAACGTGCGGCAGAGCTCACCGATCCGGTCGATCGTTTCGAACAGGCCCGAGCGGCGGTCTACCAGAACATATTCACGCGTCGCGACGTGCGCAGTCAGTTCCTGCCCGACCAGGTCTCCGATGTCGTGCTGAGCCGAGTCTTGATGGCCGCGCACCACGCGCCTTCGGTCGGCTTCATGCAGCCGTGGAACTTCCTCGTCATACGGTCGAAGGCCGTTCGCCAGCGCGTGCACGCGGCCTTTCTGCTGGCCAGGGCTGAAGAAGCGACGAAGTTCGACAACGAGAAAGAAGAACAGTACCGGCGCCTGAAACTGGAGGGCATCCTGGAAGCGCCGATCAACATCTGCGTGACGTGTGATCACGGACGGGCCGGGCCCGCAGTGCTCGGGCGCACCCACAATCCGGCGACCGATATCTACAGCACGGTGTGCGCTGTGCAGAACCTCTGGCTGGCGGCGCGAGCCGAAGGCCTGGGCGTGGGGTGGGTCAGTATTTTCAGGACAGCGGCGCTGCAGAACATTCTGGGAATCCCGACCAACATAAGTCCGATTGCCTATCTGTGTGTGGGTTACGTGAGCCATTTCCTGGACAAGCCCGAGCTGGAGCTGGCCGGCTGGCGATCCCGTACGCCCCTGGAAAAGCTGGTCTTCTTCGATCAATGGGGCCAGGACCATTGCGAGTGGTCGGACGGAGTCGTGCAGCGGATACGCCACATCCAGGAACGCGAACGCCAGGGCGCTATCGCCGAGTAGTGTGCAGCAGCCCGAGTGCCGTCCGCCCGCTCTCGGCGAACAACGCGCTGGGGCGAACGTGGTGGCTGCCACATTGATCCTGGATCCGGACGATGAACGATGACATCGATTCCGACGAGCGCCACCGCAGGGTGATGCGCAGACACAAGGCCGTGGTCGACGCGCGCATCGCGCAGGCCGATGTCGACACGGGCGTGGTCCTGGTGATCACCGGTCCGGGAAAAGGCAAGAGCAGCTCGGGTTTCGGCATGGTGGCGCGCACGCTCGGCCACGGTCTGAAGGCGGGTGTCGTGCAATTCATAAAGGGAGCCATACCCACCGGCGAGGAGAGCTTCTTTCGCCGCTTTCCGGACGAGGTCGTGTACCACGTGTGTGGCGAAGGTTTTACGTGGGAAACACAGGATCGCGCGCGTGACATCGACCGCGCTCGACAGGGCTGGGAATTGGCGCGCGGCCTGCTCAAGCGCGGGGACATTGCGCTGGTGCTGCTGGATGAGATAAACGTGGTGCTGGCCCACGGCTACCTCGAAGAGGCCACGGTGACGGCGGACATCGCCGCGCGTTGGCCGATGCAGCACGTGGTGCTGACGGGCCGCAGCGCGCCACCGGGGCTGGTGGCGATGGCCAACACGGTCAGCGACGTCAAGGTCGTCAAGCACGCTTTCAAGCAGGGCATCCGTGCGCAGCGCGGACTCGAATACTGAGCGGCCATGACATCGACCAAGCGGCTGGCTCGCGACCGCGCTTTGCCGCTGGTATCAGGATGCCACGGATAAGGGTGCCGAGAACGAAATCGCGTCGACGAACACGTCCTGAAAGTCGGGTTGCGAGGCCAGGGCGACATGCTCGATCCGGCGGGCGAGTTCGCTGGCTCGCGCCCGCTCGGTCTCCGAGAGCAGGGCCATCTGCGCGCCGACATGCGCGGCATTGCCGAAATACGTGATGCGCTCCAGCGGCAACGGGGGCAGCAGGCGGATGCGCACGGCGCTGGCGATACTGATGTAGTTGCCGAAGCCGCCGCACAGCATCAGCTCGGCGAGTTCGGCATCGCTCACCCCGATCACCTTCTGGAGCATCAGGATCCCGGAGTAGATCGCGCCCTTGGCCAACTGCAATTGCCGTATATCGCTCTGGGTCAGAGCCACCGCCTCGCCCTTGCCCGACTCTTCCTTCCGCACCAGCACGAACTGATCTCTTCCCTCCGCGGTTTTCGTCATGCGCTCGCGCAGTGACTGCGCCACCGAGTCCTTGAAATCGTGCCGCATCACGCCCGACGCGGCGAGCACGTTGACATCGAGCATTCGTGCCACGGCATCGATCAGTCCGGAACCGCAAATGCCGATGGCGGGTACGTTGCCGATGACGTCGCATTCGACATCCCCGTCGATGCGCACCTTCTCGATCGCACCCAGCGCGCCGCGCATGCCGTGGCGGATCTGCGCGCCCTCGAGCGCCGGCCCCGCAGGCGCGGAACATGCCATCAGGCGATCGCGGTTGCCCATGACCACCTCGCCATTGGTGCCGATGTCAACGAGTGCACGCAGTTCCTTGCTCTCATAGATGCGGGTTGCGAGGACGCAGGCGACGGTGTCGGCGCCGACGAACCCGGCCACCAGCGGCAGCAGGCAGACAACCGCCTTGGGGGTGGCCTTCAGCGGAAGCTCGCTCGCGGCAATGACGACCGGGTGTCGTACCACCGGCGCATAGGGCGCCAGCCCGACATAGCTCACGTCGATGCCGAGGAACACGTGGTGCATGCACGTATTGCCCACGACCACTATCTTGTAGACATGCTGCGTGGAGACGCCAGCCTTGTCGCAGGCCTCCTTGATGAAGTCGTTGACCGCATTGAGCGCTTTCGCGCGCAGGGTTGCGAGCTTCTTCGGATCGTTCATCGCATAGGCGATGCGCGACATCAGGTCCCCGCCGTACACGGATTGCGGGTTCATGTTCGCCACGCTGGCAAGCTCCTCGCCGGAATCGAGGTCGAGCAGGCTCGCTACGATGGTGGTCGTCCCGATGTCGAAGGCCACGCCGAATTTGTGGGCCGAGCTGTCGCCTGGCTCGATATCGAGGATCCGGTCCAGAAATGTGGTGACCGTCAGCTGCCCGCCCTTGGCGCGCAGCGTCTCGGGCAGATCGCGCAGCACGCCGATCGGCGTGGCTTCGATGGCGACACGGCGTGGCAGTTGAGCGACGATTTGCTCCAGATCGGACGTCTGGTGATTTTCCTCGGTTGGCGGCGCCGCGACGATCACATGCTTCTCCACGCCGCTGTCGAGCGCCAGCGCTCCCCGGTCCAACCGGGTGTTCGGGGCCGCGAGGATCTGGTGACCGCCCTCCGTAAGTGGAGGCGCTGGCAGGATCGAGCATGAGGCGATCAAGCAGGTCTGGCAGGACAACCGGTACCGCTCCTGGATCTCCTCGCCCCCGAGCTGCACGCGATCCTGCATCGTCGCTGGCGGGATTTCGCCTTGCAGAACCTTCACCCGACAGCTGCGGCAACGTCCCCTGCCGCCGCAGGTGGCCGCGATCTCCAGACCGGCGGATTGCGCGACCTGGAGCAGGGTCAACGAGCCGTCCGGCACGACCCTCACTTCCTTGGTCGTGAGGTTGGTGGCCGGGTCGACGAACGAAACAGTGACGGGCTTGGCCATCCGGCGCCTGTCGACGGGGATCAGCGCGAGGGCATTAAGCCGTCGGTGGTTGCTGTCGAGGCCTGTGCAATCCTAGGAAGCCTGCAAGTCCTGCATCAACGTCTTGGCCAGCCCGACCGCGTGAGCCGCGTCGGGGGCGTAGCCATCGGCGCCGATCTTCTCGGCCCAATCCGATGTGACCGGCGCACCACCGACCATGATGGCCATCTTCTCGAGCAGACCGGCTTCCTCGAAGGCTTTTATCGTCTCGCGCTGCATCGGCATCGTCGTCGTCAGGAGCGCCGAAAGCCCGATCAGGTTGGCGCCAACCTCCTTCGCCTTCGTCATGAACTTCTCGGGCGACGAGTTCGGGCCGATGTTATGGACCTCGAATCCGTTGCCCTTGAGCATCATCGTCACGATATTCTGGCCGATATCGTGCAGGTCGCCCTTGACGGTGCCGATGACGACAATGCCGCGCGGCGGCTCCTTGGACGCCTCGAGAATCGGCCGCAGCGTGCCCATGCAGGCATGCATCGCCTTCGCGGACAGCAAGACTTCCGGAATGAAGATCTTCTCCTGGGTCCACAGCTCGGAAATGATGTCCATGCCGCCGATAAGTCCCTTGTTCAGAATTTCCTTCGCGACCTCGCCCGGGTCACGACCGTCGGCCTTGCCGTCGTCGACGCCCTTGCGCGTTAGGGAGACGGCCGTGTCCAGGTCGGCGGTGACGATCGCGTTGGCGAGCTCATTAAAGTCGATAGCCACGTTTCTTACCTCTCTATGTGTGATGACTGAACAGTGATCGCAACGTCCGTCAGGCGGCGCGGAACTTGCGCCGGCGCGTGCCCTGGGCGGTCCTGCTGACCGAGAGTGTCTCCGGGTTCGTTGCAGCCTGCGCGATCTCCTCGAGCTGGGCCAGCACCTTCTCGGGCAATGGCTCGGGCTTGTAATTCTCGAGGATCTGCCGCACATGGTCGTTGCACACCTGATGGCAGTACTTCGAGCCTTTCGTCGTCCATGACGCGAAGTTGTTCCGGCTCCACAAGCCCGGCTGCCACTGCTCTTGCAGATACGTCTTGGTGGTGTGCTCGCGGTCGACGAAAATGGCGTTGGGCAGGTTGTCGCCGACTTCCTGGATCACCTCCATCGCCAGTGACTGGTTGGAGATGGGTGCTCCCTTCATGAACCGCCGAACCGCCGAAATCGCCTCGTTGCAGAACACGAGGTGCTCGAACGACCCGATGAGATGCGATTCGAGACTGCCGGCGCCGATATTGATGTGACATCCGGCCAGCGCCGCGCACAGGTAGCTGAACAGCGACTCGGCACCGGCCTGCGCATCGACCACCTTGGAATCGGAGATCCCCGCGGTCGCCATGACCGGCAGGCCGAGCTCGTGCACGCACTCGGTGTACATCGCATGGAACAAATGGTACTCCGGGCCACCCGACGCAAGCACGCCGAACTTAAGATCCATGATGCCCGGAAGGATCGCCATCATGTACGGTGTACCCGCACGCTTGAGCTGGACGGCCATCAACCCGACCAGCGCCTCGGCGATTGACTGCGCGGTCGCGCCGGGCAGGGTAACCGGCGACGACGCGCCCGACATCGTGAACGCGCCGTAGCGCACCGGCAGGCCCTCGCCCGCGAGGTACATGAATTTGTCGATCGCGTGGTTCTTGTGCTTCAGCGGCGAAAGCACCTCGTCGTACTGGAGGATGAACGGACGACGACGCAGCTCGTCCCAGCCTCCGGCGATGACCGCTGCCATCTCGCAGATGGCCTTGGTGTCGGCGACCTCGTTGGACAGATAGATGATCGGTTTGCTCGTGTTGATCATCATCGCGTGCACTTCGTGCACGAAGGTGTCGAATCCATAGTCGTCCGCCAGCGACCCCAGGGCGAACATCGCGTCCAGGTTGGGCAACGCGTCGGTGATCATGGAAGCGTTGCCGATGTCCGCCTTCGTCCAGGCGCGCCGCTGCCCCGTATAGGGGTCCCACATCTTCGGACACGCCGAGGTCGGAGAGAAGTAGCTGTTGCGCCCCTCGCAGTACAGCGTCGGCTCGCCCTTGCGGTTGTAAAGCAGCATTCGCTTCGGCGACAGCCGCAGGCACTCCTCGATCAGGTGCTGGGGAAAGAAGACCTTCATCCCTTCGTCGTCGAGCGGCTCGATGCGGCAACCTGCTTTCTGGAACAGCTCGAGGGCCTCCTTCGAACCCACACGATTGCCCGTGCGCTCGAGTATCTCGAAGGCTGTGTTGATGATGATCTGACGCTGGTCCTTGCTCAGAACCGTGAGCGACGGGGTCATCTGCTGCAGCATTCCGGACCATCGCAAGTCTTTCTGGGCCATCTGGTTACTCCCAATGTGGACGTGTGCAGAACGAGAAACATCTTGAATCGATATGCCTGTGCGAACCGATCCGGACAAAAGCCATTCGGGCGCATCGCACCCCGCCGCGCTCCCGCTTCATGTGCTGCGCTGAAAGTCGGCGTCAGGCGGTATCGAAGTATCGGATAGCTGCCCGGCGCCGCCCTTTCATGTGGCCGTGCCGAACCGGCTCTGGGCATCCAGCATGAGCGCGGGCAGCCCCTGCATTCCCACGCTGCCCAGGCGTCCTGCGGCCTTCTCGCGGTTGATCGTGGCCAGTTCCGAAATCGGACCTGAGATGATCGCCCCGGTTGGACAGATCTCCTCGCAGGCCCGCGGCATATCGAGCGGCCGCTCCTTGCCCGGGGTCTGGCAGAAGTTGCACTTCTCCATTTTCCCCACGGTCGAGGAGATCTGCGGGGCGCTGAACGGGCACGCCCACGCGCAGAAGCCGCAGCCGATGCACTTGTTCGGATCGACCGTGACGATGCCGTTCTGCGGGCTCTTGCTGATCGCCGACACGGGGCACGCGGTGCGGCAGGGCGCATCGCCGCAATGCATGCAGGCCATCGACACGTTCATCGCCTTGACGTTGGGGAACGTGCCGGACTCGAGCTTGACGACCTCGCGCCAGCGCGGGCCGACATCGATCTCGTTCCATGTCTTGCACGCGATTTCGCACGCATGGCATTTCACGCAGCGTTGATGGTCGAAATAGAAGGCGTATTGCAAGGGGCTACCTCCGTGGATCTTGCATCTGCTTCGAGTGCATCGGCATATTCACGACGTCCTGGTTCAGGCCGGAATCACGCGAACCTTGCATTCGTTGTAGCAGTTGGCGCCGGTGATCGGATTGGTGTGGATGTCCATCAGATTGTTCGAATGGGCGCCCTTGCCCCTTGCGACGCTCCCCATCGCCCAGTGTCCGAAACCGTGGCCGTGACGCACGCTGACGCATCCCGGCACCAGGCCCTCGACCACCTTGGCTTTGATCCGGATCCGATCCTTCGGTGATTCAAGATGCACGTACGATCCATCCTGGATGCCGTACCGTCGGGCGTCGCTCGAATTGATCTCGACCCAGTTCTCGCCGCACACCTCCATCAGCAGCGGATTATTCTGTGTCACGATGTTGCAGTGCATCGACAGCTTGGAGTGCGTCAGCCGCAACGGAAACTGCTTGTCCGGGCTGACCGCCGTGGGCGAGTACACCGGATACGGATTGAAGCCGGCGTCGGCATACGCCTTCGATCGGATCTCCAGTCGGCCCGACGGCGTACCGACGCCCTTGCCGACGCGGTTGTAGCCGACCTCGCCGGCCCAGAACCCCTTCTCCTTCAGCTCCGCCAGACTGATCGGCAGGCCCTTGACCATCAGCTCGGCCCAGTCCTCCCACTTCTGATACGGGAAGTACTTGCCCCAGCCCATCTTCTCGGCGATACCCTTGGCGATTTCGTACGAAGGCTTGGCCTCGCCCACCGGCGGCACGCAGGGCTGACACAGGATCGCCTCGGGTCCGAGCCACATGCCCTGGCGGATTTCGGCATGTTCGTAGAAGGACGTCTCGGGCAGCACGATGTCGCATTCGAGCGCGGTCTCGCTCATGAACAGCTCGAGCGCTACGCCCAGCTCCAGGCCGCGGAACATCTGCAGCACCCGATCGCGATTCGGGTCGCTCATCACCGGGTTCGTCGCCTGCACGAAAACCGCCTTGACCGGATAGGGCTTGCCGTCGAGGACCGCGTCGGGAAGCCTGGAATTGGGAAGGTCCGGAGCCAGCGAGTAGCCCATGGCCACATGCAACGGCGGCCGCGTCGCTTTGCCTTTTGCGTCGTCGGGGATGATGACCGGCGCACCGATCGGCGCCCAGTCCTTCAGGTTCAGGTTCCCGGGTTTGTCGACCTGGCCGCAAATGACGTCGAGGATGTAGCAGGCGCGCCCGGCATCGGCACCGTTCGTGTAGTACCCGGACCCTTTGAAGATGGCCGACATCGCCGGCTTGGTGCTCGCGAACTCGCGCGCAAGCCGGGCAATGGTCCCGGCTTTGATCCCGGTGATGGGCTCGGCCCACTCGGGCGTGTAGCCGTTGGCGCGCAGGTGGTCCCGGAATCCGTCGAAGCCCTCCGCATGGGCGGCGATGAATTCCTGGTCGGCAAGGTTCTCGTCGATGATGACCTTGCACATCGCGAGCGCCATGGCCCCGTCGGAGCCCGGCTGGATGGGTATCCACTCATCCGCTTTCTGAGCGGTCTCGGTGAAATTCGGATCGACCACGACCAGCTTGCAGCCCTTCTTCTTCGCCTCGATCAGGGCGCGGCTCTCCCAGAGGGCCTGGTTTGCGCCCAGCATGTTCATGCCCCACAGGATGACGTAGCGCGAGTTGGCGAAGTCATGCATCGGGAACACGTGGCCCAGTACCGTCAGGCAGGCGGAGCGTCGGTCCTGCTCGCAGCCCGACGTGTGCGTGTACATATTCGGAGAACCGTACAGGTCGCCGAGCAGGTGACGGTAAAAGGAGGTATTCGGATCGTGGTGGCACGTGAATACCACCGCTTCAGGACCCCACCTGTCCCGAATACGCGCCAGGCGCTCCGCGATGAACGAAAAGGCCTCGTCCCAGGAGATCCGCTTGAACTTGCCCGGCTGTCCCTTCGGATTCGTCCGGAGCATTGGATAGTGCAGCCGGTCCGGGTCCCGCGTGATCCACCAGCTGGCCATGCCCTTGGAGCAGCGCGAGCCGATGTTGTTCGGCGATTCGGGATTGCCTTTGGTGTAGACGACCCGCCCGTCGCGCACGAACACTTCCGTCGGGCACTGCCACGGACAGGTGTAACAGAAGCTCTTGACGAGCTTGGCCCCTTTGATAGTGGCCAGCCTGGAGCCGAGGGGTTCGGTCCGCGCGGTCATCAATGTCCCCTCCTTATGCGCCGACCGGCTCGCCGCCTCTTAACGCGACTCGAAACAGTTCGGTCGTATTGTATGCAAAAGGCTACACCGGTTGCCCGGCAATGGGACGCTGGAGGGATGCAACCAACGCATAGCACCCATGCGAACGAATGGCATACATCCAGCCGATTTTGCGCTAAAAGTTCGCCTGGAACCAGCCCTGTGCATGCCGGGGGTATGCATGGTGGTCATGGGCGGCCAACGGCACCCGGTCTGTCAGCGTTGAGGCCGCGCCGCCGTCCCCGGGGCCAAATCACCATCCCATCGAGCATCTGACGAAGGAAAAGAGTAATGAAGGTTCCAGGCGATCGCATCATCGTCATCGGCGAGAACTTCAATTCGACCCGGAAGATCAAGGCGTCGAGCCCGCGCGTCGTCCGCGAGGACGGTAAGGTGGGGATCGCCTACGTCGATCTGGACGGAACGCGGCGCCTGCTCGACGTGACTCGAGCCATGCCGAGCGATCCGGTCAAACGCGAAAAGTTCATGATTCCCCACATCGGGGAAGCGTGCCGCCAGAAGAACCTCGCCTATATCACCTGGGCCATCAAGGCACAGGAGCTCGCCGGCGCGCACATCATCGACCTGTGCGTCGATGAGATATCCGTAGAGCCCGAAGAAAGGCACGAATGGATGCGTTGGCTCGTTCGGACCGCGCAGGCGATCACGAACTCCGTCGTCTCCATCGATTCGTCCGACTCCAACACGATCCGCGCCGGCCTCGAAGTGCACGATGGAAGCAAGAGCCGCCCCGCCGTCAATTCGATCAACCTGGAACCCGGCCGTTCCGACCTCGTTGATATCGCGCACGAGCATCGCGCGTTGCTGTTTGCCAACGCCAGCGGCAGCGCGGGCATGCCCCAGGACGCGGAGGAACGGGTCAGCAACATGAAGCAGTGCATGGAGCTCATGGACAAGGGCGGGATCCCGATGGAAGACCGCTTTCTCGATCCGCTCGTTTTCCCGATCGGGGCCGGCCCGCAATTCGGCGCCAATTACCTCGATGCCGTAGCGGCGCTGCGCAAGCTCTACCCGAAAGTCCACATTTTCGGCGGTCACAGCAACGTGTCGTTCGGTCTGCCCGACCGCAAGCTGCTGAATCAGACCTTCGTACAGCTGTCGATTCTCGCCGGGTGCGATGCGGTGATGATCGACCCGCTGATGAATTCGCCGAGAGAGTTCGATGCGTTCCGCTTCTCTGCGGACGCGTTGGCCGGACGCGACGAGTACTCCACCCGCTACCTCAAGTACAACCGCAGCCTCGCGCAATAGCACCTTCGGAACAAACCGCCACGATCCGCGCGCCGTCGTTCCGGGGAACATCGACTTGCCCGTCTATCTTGGGATCGATACCGGCGGCACCTTTACCGACGCTGTCATCTTCGATACGGAGCGGGGTGTCCTCGCCTCCTCCAAATCACTGACAACCCGGCACGACCTGAGCGTTGGCGTCGCCGGAGCGGTGACGGCTCTGGGTGATTCGCTCGCAGCGGTTGGGCGCGTCGATCTGGTTTCGCTTTCGACCACGCTGGCCACCAACGCGATCGTCGAGGGCCAGGGCAGTCCCGTCTGCCTCATCCTGATCGGGCAGGACGCCGACGTGCTGTCGCGGTTCGGTTTGCGGGAAGCCCTGGGGCACGATCCGGTCGCACACGTCTGCGGAGGTCACACGTACGAGGGCGTGCAACGGGAGCCGCTGGACGAGGCCGCGGTGCGCTCCGCAGCGAAGACGTACAAGGGGCATGTGGCCGCGTTCGCGGTCGTTGGCCACTTCGGGGTGCTCAATCCGGACCACGAACTGCGCGCCGCTGCGATCCTGCGGGAGGAAACGGGCCATCCGGTCACCTGCTCGCACGAACTGACGGCGCGCTTGAACGCGCCACGCAGGGCCATCACCTGCATACTGAACGGCCGATTGATTCCACTGATCGATCAGCTGATTCGCGCGGTTCAGCAAATGCTTGCGAGTCGCGGGATTCATGCGCCGCTGATGGTTGTGCAGGCCGATGGATCCATCGTGAATGCGGAGGTGGCGCGGCTCAAGCCCGTGCAGACCATTCTGTCCGGACCTGCTGCGAGTGTCGTTGGCGCCGCCTACCTGGCCGGTTGCTCCGACGCTCTGATTGCGGACATCGGCGGCACCACGACGGACCTGGCGCTGCTGAAGAACGGGCAGCCGAAGCTCAACGTGGACGGCGCCGTCGTCGGGGCATGGCGGACGATGGTCGAGGCGGTGGATGTCGCAACGGTCGGCCTGGGCGGCGACAGCGAAATCGATCGCGACGAGCAGGGTCAACTGCTGGTCGGCCCGCAACGCGCCGTCCCGCTCAGCCTGCTCGGCGCGCAGTATCCCGAGATCATCGATGAGCTGCGCGCCCAGCTCAGGTCCGATCAGTTCGAAAACACCTTCGGTCGCTTCGCGCTGCGCCTGCGCGCGCTCGACACCGACGTTCGCCACCTGGGCAAGTTCGAGCAACTCGCCTGGAACGCCGTCGACGTTCGTCCCGTTTCGCTCGCCTGCCTGCTTCAGGAGCGTTCGCGCCGGCTGCCGTTCGAGGTCCTGCGCCGGCGCGGCCTGATGGGGGTCGCGGCGTTTACGCCGAGTGATGCGGCCCACGTACTCGGCAGGTACACGCACTGGAATCGTGAAGCGGCCGAACTCGGGGCGCAGCTGTGGCTGCGCCGCTTGAACCGTGATGCGACGGACGCCGCCGGCGCGATGCAGCGCTTCGCCGAGGAAGTGCTTGAACGCGTGACGGCGCGCGCGGGCGAGGTCATCGCCCGCTACCTGTTCGAGTCGGATCATCCCGGCGAGCCGATTCGCGACGCTTCGCATGATCTGCGGTTGGTGCGGGAGGCACTGCGACCGCAACCGCTGCCGACCGCCGACCTGCGCATTCGGCTGTCCGTGGCGTTACCGATCGTCGCGGTCGGCGGACCCGCGGCGACCTACTTTCCCGCCGTGGGCGAGCGGCTGGGAACGCGCACGGTGGTCCCGGAGCATGCGGCCGTATGCAACGCACTGGGCGCGGTCGTCGGCGGCGTCGTGCAGCGCGTGGAGGCGCGCATCACGTCTCCCCTGCCGGGCTTGTTCCGTGTCCATCTGCCGGACGGCACCGAGGATTTTCAGGATCTGGATAGCGCGGCCGAGTTCGCGTCCGAGGAGGCATCGAGCATTGCGACCCGGCGCGCTCTGGAGGCCGGGGCGGGCAACGTGCGCGTCGTCACCGCGCGCTCGGATCGCATCGGCGCAGGTCCCGGTGGGACGAGCATTTTCGTTGAAAGCTCGGTGCGCGCCAGTGCGACCGGGCAACCCCTCACGCAGCCCTGACCCGTCACTCCGCGCGACCGGGCGGCTGGTACACGCCCATGGCGTCGCCGGCCTTGCTCATGGCCTCGATGGCCTCCTCCATGGTCATCAGCACCGTGTTCTTGACGCTGGACACGGAGCCGGACGCCGTCAGCACCATCGCCAGCGCAGCCGCGCTCGTGTTGTCCGGCAGCTCGTACAGGAGCACGAAATCATAGTCGCCGAAACAGAAGAAGTAATAGTGCAGTCGCCCGCCGACGCCTTGCAGCAGCCGCGTCGTGGTCAGCAGGCGGTTCTCCGGCCGCTGCACGAGCGCGTTCATCGACTCCTGCGAGAACTTCCCCGACAACAGGTAGTAGGCCATTGCAGATTCTCCCGTTTTGAACCGAAGCTTCGACTGAATCAGGGACCCCATCGTAGCGAATCCCGCGCGACTGCGTTGCCGCAATGGGCAGTGTGGCGGATTCATTCGCCGCGGCGCCGAGCGACTGCTGTACATAGCTTCGCGCCCAATGGCAAAATGATCGCGACCGTTCCGCAAATTGGCGGACTCGGCCACTTCCGGACATTAGTCATTGGCTGCCAGAAGGCTCGAAGGCGGCCATTCGTGCGCGGTAAGCACCGACATGCTCGTCCTGATACTTCGGCGCTTCGTATTGGTGCTGCGCGGCAAGGTGACAATGCTGTTCGTCACGCATGCGATTGGGCGGAACCTCCAGATCGGACAAGTGGTTCGCCTCGACGCTCGCGTGGCCGCCGCGGCGCCGCAAGCCACGGCCGGCGGCGTGCGGAAGGCGGTATGGGGTGCCGCATGAGGCACACAGGCGCGCTGGCTCGGGTGTGCGCTGCGCTGGCGCTCGCCTGGCTCGGATCTGCCGGGTGTGACCCGAAGGCCGCGGAGCTTACTCAGGAGTTGCGCGAGACCCGCTCCCCCTATCCGGTGATCAGCTCGGGCCTTGTGTTCGGATTCCGGGTGACGGGGCCCGATTCGGTCTACTGGCTCGACAACGACCACGTGCTCATTCCGGGGTACGAGGTGATTTCCCCCAAGGGCGCGCTTGCCCACGGCCGCGGGGAGCTTTCGGAGCCCGGCCTCTACGTCTGGGACACCAAGACCAACTCCCACATCCGTCATGCGACCTTGGAATCCCCGATGTGGAAGCTTTGCTTCAGCGACGGCTACATCTTCTACTCGACCCGGCGCGGGGACAACAACGTTAGCCTGGACCGTTACGCAGGCCCGTTCGGACAGGAGAAGCCGCTCGCCAACGATCCGAGCGGAGCGCCGCCTCCGGAGGGGATCAAGTGCCGCGATTCGAATTGGCCCCGGGAGAGCTACCGGCTCACAGCTGACGGGGCGACAGGAACGATCGTGCTTCGTCCGGGCGACGGCGAAATCGAGTTCGGAGGCGGATCGACGCTGCCCCGGCTGGTCGACCGCCGCAACCAGATGCGGCCAATCCGACTGATCAAGACTGGATCCAAGACGCCGCTCGAGCTCCCGATCCTGAGCAAGGAGGTCACGCGCAATACGGGCGGCGAGGTCTCGTTTGCGCAGTTCATCAACCGATACGTGCTGCTCGCCGCCACACCACGCGGCCGGGACGTGTTCGAGCCAAGCGTGCCCTGGCCGGCGGACCAGGCTCGGCCGGTCTACCTGATCGGTCCGGATGGCAAGGTCACGATCGAGCAGCTTCCCGCGGGCGTCGCCAGCCCCTTGCGCGTCTTCCCGACGCGCGCCGGACTGTTCTGGGTCTCGAACGACACGCCCTCCGGCAACTCGCTGCAGGCGGGCGGATGGATGCTGAAGGACGGCAAGCCGCAGAAGCTCTTCGATCACGTGGTCGCAGCGGCAGGCGTATCGCCCGACGGCTGTCGCATCGTGTATGCGGTCAACGATTTCAGCGCGGACCATTTCCGATTCCTGTCCGCCATCGATGTTTGTGCGTCGAACTCCCGCGGGTAGACGACCATCACGCTCACGAATTCGCTGCTGGACGCGCTTCTTGTCGCCCGCGACGAGGCCTATCAACCCGGCGCCGTCGGCGAGGTTGGCACGCCCGATAGCGGGCGGTTGTGAACGGCGGCTTCTGGTCGGGTGGGTGAAATCACGGACCGCTGACGGAGAACCTGGTGAGGGTCCGCTGTGTGCTGGGCTACATCGTGATGACCAGCCCGTCGTACGCGAGCGTCTCTTTCAGCGAGCCAGCCCGCTCGAGAACCGCCTCGGACGCGTGCGTCAGCACGATGCGCCTGGCTTTCAGGTCCCCCTTGTGGGCCTGCAGGGTTGCGTAGTCCATGTGCCAGCGGTTGGCAACGTCCAGGTAGTAGCACTCGGCGACCAGCAGGTCGGCGCCGTCGCAGGCCTCTTCGATGGCGGAGGTCCAGGCCGTGTCGCCGGTGTACGCGATGGCGCGGCCCGAAACTTCAACGCGCACGATGGTGGGCTCGGTCTGCGCGGTATGCACTGCGGGCCAGTTTCTGACCATCAGCTTGCCCACCGGGCTGGGATGCCCCGGCTCGACTTCCACATAGGCCAGGTCGAATCGGGGCTTCAGCCCGTGCGAACCGGGAAACAGCGCCTCCATCAGCCGCGCGATATGCGCCTGGGTTCCGGGCGGGCCGGCGATCAGCAATGGCCTTTTGCGGCGGGAGACGACCATCGCGTGAAGCAGCAGGAACGCAACGCCGCCGCAATGGTCTCCATGGAAGTGCGTGAGCACGATCGCATCGATGCTCTCGGGATCCACGCCCTGCGCGGCCAGCCCGATCATCGAGGAGGCGCCACAGTCGATCAGGAAGCGCACCCCCGGCGCGTCGACGAGAAAACAGGTCTGCAGCCTTCCGCCGCTTCCGAAGGCATCGCCCGACCCGATGAATCGCAGCGTCACGACGGCCCCGGCTGCGGTCTTGTCGTCGGTGCGATCCAGGCCCATGCGCGCGATCGTAGCGCAACGGCAGTGGACGAATCTGCCGGATGGACGCCTCAGCTCACGGTGGCGCTCAGGCGGTCGTACGAGCGTTGGGAATTGACCGGAGCCCCCAACGCGCGCTCGGCTGCGCGCGCCGTATTCTCCAGCAGCATCGTTACCGTCATCGGTCCGACACCGCCGGGAACCGGTGTGATGAACGAGGCTTTGCGGCTGACCCCCGCGAAGTCGACGTCACCGACCAGGCGGCCGTCGGGCAGCCGGTTGATGCCGACGTCGATCACCACCGCCCCGGTCTTGACCATCTGCGCCAGAATCAGGCCGGGCTTGCCTGCGGCCACGACCAGAATGTCGGCCAGGATGGTGTATTGCGCCAGGTCACGTGTCTTGACGTGGCAGATCGAAACGGTCGCCTCTTTCTGCAGCAGCATCATCGCCATCGGCTTGCCCACGATGTTGCTCGCCCCGACGACGACGACGTTCTGGCCCTCGACGCGGATACCCTGGTGCTCCAGCAGCATTTGCACGCCATACGGCGTGCACGGCGGAAACACCAGATCGCCGACCATCAGGCTGCCCACGTTGTAAAGGTGGAACCCATCGACGTCCTTGGGCAGAGCGATCGCCTCGAGTACGCTGCGCATGTCGAAGTGCGTCGGCAACGGCAGCTGCACGATGATGCCGTGGATCGTCGCACTGCCGTTCAGGCTCTGGATCCGCTCGATGACCGATCGCTCGTCGGCATTGCTCGGAAACAGGTGCACCTCGCTGTGCAGGCCGACTTCCTCGCACGCCGACACCTTGTTGCGGACATACACTTTCGAGGCTGCGGAGTCGCCCACCATCACGACGGCCAACCCCGGCGTGACGCCGCGTGCGGCGAGGTCGCGGATGCGCTGTCTCAGGCCGACCCGCACATCGCGGGCGATCCGCTTGCCGTCGATAATAATGGCGGACATGAGGTGCAGACTCCTTCAGTGAGGGCGGGCGGCGCGAGGCTCGGAACAGGCCGACCACCTTGCCCGCGAGCGCTCTCACCGCTCATCGGGGTCGGCGAAAAAGGGCTCGGTCGGCGGCAGGGAGGCGAGGGTGGCCAGACGTCGATCGACCAGCAAGCGCATGAATTCCAGGCACAGCCTGGCGAACGTTCGGGCTTGTGCGAGATCCACGAAAAAATACGTGCCATCCAGGCTGCCGTTGCGCTTGAAGTTCAGCGCGGCCTGGGTTCCCACCTCGAGCTTGCTGGCGGCGACCACCGTTTCGCCGGGTTGCAGGTCGTGCGGCACGATGGCGCGCACCAGATTCATCGACACTTCGACTCGAAAGACGGGGTGGTTCGCCATCGACTCACCAGACGGATTGCGCTGCGCTTCGCGCGCGCGGGTCGCCTCGACAGTTTCCGAAGCAGTACGGCGGGTTCTCGGAGCGCTTGCAGCCGCACATCATGTACATCGCCGACATGGGCGCAACGAACCGGATCGGCTTGAAGCCGGTCGATCGATGCGAGCCGTCGCACCAGGGTTGGTTGGCGCTCAGGCCGCAGCTGCACCATGCATACTCTTCGCCGGCGGTGACGGGGACCTCGTACGGCCCGTTTTGCGCGCACACGGGAAGCTCGCGGGTGCCGGTAGGCCCCGGGTCGGGGGCAGTGTCGTCGGGCCCCGTCGTCATGACGCTGCCTTGCGGGGCGGCAGCTTGACGACCCGTTCCAGGTTGGGAAAGGGATCGTCGGCGTTGGGCAGGTTCATGGCGGAAACGAAGTACTGCTGGAATCTGGGCTCGATCGCTGTCTCGACCTTTTCGACGCGCCGGATCACGCGCTCGATCTCGTCGCGGGCCGCGGCCGACAGCAGCGCGATGCGGGCTCCGGTGCCGGCCGCATTGCCAACCGACCGCACGTGATCCAGCGGGCAATCGGGAATCATGCCGAGCGTCATCGCGTACCTCACGTCGATGTAGCTGCCGAAGGCGCCAGCCAGAAGCACACGGTCGACCTGCTTGACGCCCATCCGGTCCATCAGCAGGCGCGCGCCCGAATAACACGCTGCTTTTGCCAGTTGGATCGCCCGGATATCGGCGGGAACGATCTTCACTACGCGATCGCCGGCCCGGTACAGTACGTACTCGACGTTTCGGCCCCTGGGCAAAAGCCAGGGGTGCGAGGCGACGTCGTGGCCCTTAGCGCTCATGCGCCCGCTGGCATCGAGGATTCCGCACAGGAACAGCTCGGCCACGGCTTCGATGATCCCGGATCCGCAGATGCCGGTGACGCCGAAGCTTTCAATGGATGCGGCGAAATCCGCATCGTCGGACCACAGATCGCTCCCGATGACCTTGATGCGCGGCGCGAGCGTTGCCGGATCGATGCGCACGCGTTCGATTGCGCCGGGCGCGGCCCGCTGGCCGCAGCTGATCTGCGCTCCTTCGAACGCCGGCCCGGTGGGGCTGCTGCAGGCGATCAGCCGTTCGCTGCTTCCCAGCACGAGCTCCGCGTTGGTTCCCACATCGATGACGAGCGTCATCTCGCTGCTCGTATGCGGGGCCTGCGAGAGGATCACGCCGGCGGTATCGGCGCCCACGTGGCCTGCGATACACGGCAGGAAGTAGGCATGCGCGCCCGCGCAGACCGCAACGCCCAGATCCCGCGCCAGCACGTCGAGCCCCCGGTCGACGACCAGCGGGAACGGCTCCATGCCCAACTGCGTCGGGTCGATCCCGAGCACGAGATGGTGCATCGTGGGATTGCCGACGATCACGAGCTCGACGATGTCTTCCGGGGCGACCTTCGCTTCGACGGACAGATGCGTCGCCAGCTGCTGCAGCGCGCCCCGCGCCGCGGCGGTCAGGCCGGCCGCGGCACCGGCGTTCTGCTGAAGGTAGGAAATGCGGCTCATCAGATCTTCGCCGAAGCGGATCTGCGGGTTCATCATTCCGGCGCTCGCCAGCACCTCGCCCGTGGCCAGGTCGCACAGGTGGCCGGCGATCGTGGTGGTTCCCACATCCACGGCAATGCCGAAAATCCGTTCTTTCAGGCCCGGCCAGACCGCCACCAGATCGCGGCCGTTGCGCACGGCGACGGTGACCTGCCAATCGCCGCCGTAGCGTTGGCCGGCCCGCAGCGCCGCCGACAGTGATTGCAGGAACGGGAGGTCGGCCCGAAGCTCCTTCAGTCCCCAATCCGATTCCAGGGTGCGGAGCACCCGGGTCAGATCGCAGGTCTGATCGTCCATGTCCGGGCGCTGGGGTTCGATGTAATGGAGTGTGACCAGCGGGTCGATCTGCAGATCGCGAATATCATCGGCTGCCTTGCGAACGATCTGTCGATGCAATTGGCTTTCCGCGGGCACATCGATGATGCAGTCGCTGCGAATCTGCGCTTGACAGCTCAGTCGGCGCGTCGGGTCGAGCCCTTTGATGCTCGCGTAGCGGCGTTCGGTTTCCGTCACTTCGGACAGACTGTCCGTCCGGGACGAAATGCGGTGCTTGGCGAACTCGCCGACCGTCGGCGTGACCTGACACCGGCCGCACACCGCGCGGCCACCGCACACCGAGTCAAGGTCCACGCCGAGGGCGCGCGCTGCTGCCAGCACGGTGGTCCCGCCCGGGAACTCGCCCCGTTTACCTGACGGTGTGAACACGACGCGCAGCGTTCCTGAGACAGCAGCCGCGGGGGCTGATCCAGGGGAATCTTGCAAATCGCCCTCGCAGTCGAACGGTCGCCTGCCCGTGGAAACCGGCCAGCCGGCAGGCAGGCAAGATGGTCAGACGATACTTCGGCGCTACCCCATGTCAACGCACATGGCAGGTACCTGCCCTATGCGTCCACTGCATGCTCGTCGACCTTGGCCGGCCGTGGCGAGCGTCCGGCAGGCTTCGCGCAGCACTGCATGGGCGGTTCTCTTTCTATCTGGGCCAGCAGGAAGTCGCGCAGGACCATGATGCGCTTGGACCAACGCCGTTCCTCGGCGTACACGAAGAACACGTCGAACGAGGGGCCCGTGATTTCCGGAAGGATGATTTCGACGCCCGGGCCGTCCTCCGCCACGTAATAAGGCAGAGCTCCGATGCCGAGGCCGCTCCTGACGGCCCGGTAGATGGCGTACACGCTGTTGACTCGCAGCGCCGCGCGTCGCTGCTGCCCCAGCGGCATACCATGGCTCAGAATCCAGTTCATGTTCTCTACCGGCATCGGGGCCTCGTCGCCATAGACGATCAGTTCATGTTCCGCCAGGTCATCGATCGATCCAGGCATGCCGTGCTTTGCGAGGTACTGCGGGCTTGCGAACAGGTGGTAGTGAACCGTCATCAGCTTGCGTTCGATCAGCCTCGGGTGAGTCTGCGGGGCAAAACGGATCGCTGCGTCCGCCTCGCGCGCTGAAAGGTCCAGTTCGAGACCGTCCGACAGCACCAGACTGACGGAAATCTCCGGGTACTGCATGTGAAACAGGTTGATCCTCGAGGTCAGCCAGGCCGATCCGAACGTGACCGTCGTCGTGATCTTCAGGGGCCCTTGCGGCTGGCGCTGCGCTTCGGCCACCCGGGACACGGCTTCATCAAGACGATTGCTCATGTCTTTCACGGCGCGATAGAACTCGTCGCCCTGCTCGGTCAGGGCCAGGCCGCGCGCGTGTCGGTGGAACAGGGGAGTCTTAAGCGCTTCCTCGAGGGCACAGACCTGCCGGCTGATGGCCGACTGGCTCAGCTTCAGCTTTCGCCCGGCTTGCGAAAAGCTGCCGGCGTCGGCAACGGCATAAAAAATCTGCAGCCGATTCCATTCGATCCTGCCTTGTCGCGAGTCACTCATGTTGCGGTGCGGTCATGGCGCTGAAAAGCGGGGCGCGCAGGTCGCACCTCGACGTGCGTAATATTCTCGCACGCACGCGCCCTCCGCAAGTTCAGGCTGCCGCAAGAGTGACATTGGTTGCCTTAAAACCGCCGAATCCGTCCTCGACAATCTGAAACTCGACGCGCGTACCCGGGGCGAGTTCGCTGGCCCCCTTCAGCGCGGACTTGTGCACGTAGATTTCCTTGCCGCTGCGATCGTCCGCTATGTAGCCGCCGAATGGGCTCTGTTTGGCGGAAAAGCGCCGGACGACCCCGGAAGCCGGCCCGGGGTTGATGCCGCGGGCGGCGCTCTTGTCCATCTCGGGCTTGTTGGTCACCACGTTCTGAATGCCGGAGGTCTTCTCGAATGCGGCCCAGATCCGAGCGGCCACATCCGGGGCTTTTTGTCCCGAAGTGTCGATTTCTATCGCCGGTGTGACCGCGCCGGCCGTGCTGGCGTACAGCATCGAGCGCAGTTTCGCGTCTTCGGCGTCGCGCGCGCTGACGCTCTCGCCGAGCTGCCGGGTTCGCCCTCCGCCGTCCTCCTTGCGTCGGGTCCAGCGCGCGTTGCGCGTTGCGTCGTCCGCGTAGAGGCGGACCCAGAACACCCTGGGCACGTCCCTGAGCACCGCATCCATCAGGCTGCTCTCGAAGATCATCAGCCGCTCGTCGCGAGCCGCCATCCTGAGCGTCTCGGCGTCGATTCTGCGATGTTCTTCGATCGAAAGCTGCCCTGCAGTTGCCAGTCGCAGGAACTTGGCCCGAGTCGTCGCGAGCTCGCCGCGATTGGTGACCTTGAAGCCGGTCAGACGCGAGAGCTGCTGGGCGACCTCCGTTTTCAGGCTGCAAGTGCTGCCGTAGATGGCGATGATGTCTTGCATGGGATCGAACGCTCCTTCCGCCGCCGGACCGGGCTATTGACTCGGGGTGCGCTGGCGCATCAATCCGGCCAGCACGCCGTGTTTCTTGGCTGCGAGCAGCTGCCGCTGCGAGTTCAACAGCCGACCCAGGGGTGTCGCGCACGAATGAACCATTCGCCCGAGCGGAACGTAGGCGATGAACAGGCACGCTCCGACGGCGTGCGCGTACCAGAGAGGTGTCTGGATGCTGGCCGGCAACATCGGTCCAACGGTCCGCGCCATTGCCAGGCCGCCGAACGATGCCCAGGCGTTCGGAGTGTCCGGCGCGGCAGCAAGCCGTGCGGCTTCCAGGGCAAAGCCGCTGGTGACGACAACCAGCAGGAACAGCACCGTCGGTGTGTCGCTGTACTTTTGCTCATCGGTGCCGTTGACGCGCCAACGCCAGATCAGGGCCAGCACACATCCGAGCAGGACCATCACGCCAAAGAAGTCGAAGGCGAATTCAAAAGCCGCGCGCAGGGGATGGCCCGGCACGCGCCAGATATCGCGCCAGCCGAAGGCCGGTACCGCCTCGCGGAACACCACGGCCAGCAGTTCCGTAACGAACATCAGCGCGAAGCCCCAGAAGATCAGGGTATGTCGCCACCAGCGCAGCGCGCTGGTGCGGTGCAGCGTGCGATGCAGCAGCACTTCATCGATCAGCGTGCGACGCATGGCCGCCGGCTCCGCGTCGGCTCGCGAAAGGTGGGCGCGGTAGCGCCGCCACGTGACCTGGTTGTAAGCGACCAGGCGCCTGTAAAGACCGAGGTCCAGGACGATCAACGCGGCCAGGGCCGCCAGCCCGAACGCGATCCAGCGCGCTTGCATTCGCCCATGCAGCGTCTCGCGCACGAAGTACCCGCCCAGCGCGCTCACGCCCCAGCCGTAGGCCCACGCACCGGCGAGGAATGCCTTCGTGGACCAGCTCGCGAGCATCGCGGCATCGCCGCGCGACGAAAGGGCGAGCACGGCGAGAACGGCCAGTGCGCCGGCCAGAAGCGCGCCGGCGAGCAAGAGCAGGGCGTAGCCCCATCCCCCGTCGACGGCCCCGAGCGCGCCGGCGCAGAAAAGAGCGGCGGCGCCCGTCAGTCCCAGCAACGAATCGGGTCGGCGCACCCAGACCGACGCCGCGCCTGCTGGCGGCTGAGCGGCCGTGGCCGCAAAGTCGGGGCCCGATTTCATGAAGGTTCAGGCAGTGGCTTTAGCCTTGACCGCCTCGCGTTCCTTGTCGATCCGCAGCATGGCGGCGTGCAAGGCGGGGTCGCCGCCCGCCAGGCTCTTATGGATACCGATGCAGGCCCGAGCCTTGTCGACGGCGATCAATGCATCGGCCGCATAGGCGTCGGCGCCGATCTTGTCGCACCAGGCCTGACTGATGGGCGCCCCGCCAACGAAGATCTTGACCTGGTCGCGCAGACCTTCGGCCTTGATCTGCTTGATCGTTTCCCACTGCATGTTCATGGTGGTCGTCAGAAGCGCCGAGAACCCCACGATCACCGGCTTGTGCTCGCGGATCGCGCGGATGAAATCCTCCGGCGGAACCGAAACGCCCAGGTCGACGACCGTGAAGCCCGCAGCTTCGAGCATCATGCCGACGATCTTCTTGCCGATGTCGTGCAGATCGCCCTGTACCGTGCCGACCACGACCGTGCCGACATGCTCGGTCTTCTCCGCGATGATCAGCGGTTTGAGCAGGCCCAGTGCGTTGTGCATGCACTTGGCCGACATCATGACCTCGGGAAGGAAGTACTCGTCCATCTTGAAGCGGCGGCCGACCTCGGCGATGCCCGTGGCCATCGGCCCCGCGATCAGGGTGCGTGCAGAAACCGACTTCTGCAGCGCCAGCGAGATCAGCTCGTTGGATTTGACGTGCTCTCCATTGATGATGTTCCACTCGATTCGGTGGAACAGATCCTTGACGTCCGGCGGGGCGTCGGACCATCGATCGGTGCTGCGAGAATCATCAATGTCGTATTGAAGGTCCTCGAGGTCGAATTCCAGCTCGGTGTTGATCTGCAATGGCATATCTGATTCCGTCTGCTCGGCGAAAAAGGCGGTACGGTCGACAGCCCGGGATCAGGCCGCGACCTCGCGCTTGCGGCGCGGCTGCTTTTCGGTCCAGGGTTCGTAGCCTTCGCCCGTGTCGGCGCCGGGTGGAGGGTCCGCGGGCAGCGGATAGGTGCCGTACTGGCGCGCCTCGTCGATCATGGCCAGCACGTTCTCGGTGGGAACGTCGTGTTCGAGCCGATGCGAGGAGCTCAAGAGGTACCCGCCCCCCTTTCCCATCTCCCAGATGCGCGCCCTGACCTCGGCACGAACCTGATCCATATTGCCCCACGGCAGCGTCTCCTGGACATCGATGCCGCCGTAGAAGAACATTTCCTTGCCCAGCTGGCGCTTCTTGGCCGCTGGATTGGAATGCCGCGCAACCTTGGGCGGCAGGCTGTCATAACCATCGACCCCGCAGTCCATCAAGCCGCGCACGAACGGCTCGGCGATCGCGCCGCAGCTGTGAAATTGGATGCGGCCGTTCGGGTTCTTCTTGAGGTAGTACTCCCGGATCGCGCGAATCGAACGGTAATAGTGCGGCTTGAGCTGGCTCTCGAACATGTTCAGCGACATGAACGCGGTTTTCTCGCTGGCAAGATCTTCCGGGCTGACGCGAATCCAGTCCAGGTACTCGCCGCACTGGTCGATCATCGTCTTGTTGATTTCGATTTCAATGTCCACCAGCTTGGTCAGCAAGGCGTCCAGAAACTGGGGCGACTCGATGAAGTCGGAGAAAATCTTGGCATAGCCGACCATGTACTTGGCCTGCTCGAACAGGCCCCCCTTGCCGGCCTGCCCCATCAGCGCGAACGGCGTCTCGTTGCGGATGAACTTGCAGTAATCGCGCAGCGACACCCCGGGTATCGGCGAATCGGCGTACATCGCCTCGTCCTTGGGGTCCAGCCACGGATAGGCCTCGAGCATCTTCAAACCCTCTTCCAAGGGCGCGCTGGTGGCGTGAAACAGCGGGTATCCGATCATCTCGTAGTAGCCGCCGTTTTCGTGCGGCGTCCACTTGCGGATGACCCCCCATTCGTCCACGTTGATTTCCGCATCCGGCGGCGAGATACCCATGTCAAAGGGAACTTCCTCGAAGCGGATCGACCGGAAGCCCGGCGAACCACCCGGAGGTCCCAGCGAGATGCGCAGGAAATCGACGTCCAGTTTTTCGGCCAGATCGGCTTCGAAACTCACATCGGTCGTCCACGTGGTGGAGCCGGTGCGGTAATCGCGCGGATCGGCTTTGTATTCCATGCCGACCGCCTTGCGAAGGTTCTGGTACCCCTCGATCGTTCCCCACAGACCAATCGGCACCTTGTCGGGCTCGCGCAATGCCAACGCGTCAAGCACACGCTTGCGCTGTGGCGGAATCGCCTTTCCGATAATTGCCGTCATGTCCTCCCCTTGGGTCGGCGCGAGCGGGGCCAAAGCCCACCCCGCACAGACTGCGAGAACTTCTGATAGCTGCATAGCCTAGGGCCAAACCCCAAGGCCGACCAGTCATGCATCCGCATAGCAGGTATGCGTCCGGCGCATGCTGGTAGTCGGGCTCTGCCGCAATCCGGTGGCCGGCAGGCGCACGTTCTATCTCTTGATTCCTTCGAGGGTTTCGATAAGAAGATTCGCGTTTTTCAAAATGCGGATCGCGCCTTGTCCGAAAGCTTCAGGCCTGCGCAAAGCTCATCGCGGCTCGGGTGTCGCCCGACCGCGATCACGGCATCGCCGACCATCACCACCGGCAGGCCCGCCAGGCCCTGGCTGCGAATCAAGCCTTTGACGACCGGATTGCCGGCAAATGCGCCGGGCTCGTGACCCAGGTTGAAGCGCTGGACCTCGACTCCCTGTTGCTGCAGCCATTCGAGGTCGGCGGCAAAGCGCGCCAGCGCCTCGTCCTGTTCCGGCCCGCACAGACCGGCGGCGCATCCCTGGACCGGATCAAACACGGAAACGGTGACCATGCAGTCCCTTCGGCCCGCCGCCGCCATTGCGCAACTGCGCGACGGGTTCAGATCAGATCGCGGATTTCCTGATGGCGCCGCAGAATATAGGATTCCATGGCCACGCGCGTTGCGTAGGAGTCCCGCCGCTTCAGTCCGTCGAGAACCGCGCGCGTCATCTCCTCGTGGGCTCGCGCCAGTTCATGCCAGCCGCCGGCCTTGGTCGAAATGTAGAACCACAACCTCAGGTGCAGGTTGAAGATCCGCGGCACCACCTCGGCGAGCAGCTTGTTCTGGGCCGCCGCGGCAATGGTTTCATGGAACGCGCGGTCACTGGCGACGTAGCGATCGATATCGTCCTCGACGGTCGCCTGCACCAGCGCGGCATGGATTTCGGTCAGCGCCGCGATCTGAACGCGTGTCGCGCGGGTCGCCGCCAGGGAGACCGCGGTGCCGTCGATCAAGGTGCGGAATTCGTAGATCTCCTGAACGTCGGCTGCGCCGATGTCCGCCACGAACATGCCGCGATTCGGCCGGTGCGTGACGAGGCCTTCGCTGGCCAGGCGCTGCAGCGCCTCGCGCAGCGGCGTGCGCCCGATATCCAGCTGTGCCATCAAGTTCCGTTCGACCAGTACCGCGCCAGGCGCCAGTTCCAGTCTGGTGATCATGCGCACGAGCAGCTCGTAGGCCTTTTCGCTGAGCGAGCGGTGCACCGCCTGATCGGGTTCGAACTTGCCGCGCGTTTCGACGAAGGACAACACGTGTTTCTCCAGGATCTCAGGCGCCGGCCAGCGACGCACGGCGTGCGTCAGCGCGCCCGAACCGGGTTTCGATCTCGGCTCGGTTCATGTCCCGGCCGATGAACACCAGATTCTGGTGCGGCGGCATCGGCGCCGGGGTGATGACAAGCTGCCCGAGCGAGTACTGCACCAGAGCGGGTTGGCCGTCCACGCTCATGAACCCCTTGGCGCGCCATACATCGTCGGACAGCGCGCCAAAGAAGACCTGCAACGCCCGTGCCGTGTAGTGGCCGGTCGCCGTCAGCACGAAGGACTCGACGTCCCTCAAATGGCCGGAACCATGACCGTGGTCATGATG
>Ga0307479_10000532_pt1 | contig 34180 bp, 23 predicted proteins | sample atmos_gasesECM4C_FD_203743 | JGI IMG/M metagenome (GOLD analysis project Ga0307479, IMG submission 203743) | Hardwood forest soil microbial communities from Morgan-Monroe State Forest, Indiana, United States - atmos_gasesECM4C_515 | ecosystem: Environmental > Terrestrial > Soil > Temperate...
CTTCTATTCCGGCGCCATGTATCACCTCTACAAATATAAGAAGTACACCGATGTGCGCCTCGTTTTCGCGCCGGAATTCCAGGCCGCGTTTTTCGGCGGCGATCCCGATAATTTCGAGTATCCCCGTTACGATCTGGACGTGTGCTTTTTCCGCATCTACGAAAACGATAAGCGGGTGCATCTGGATAATTACCTCAAATGGTCCCCGGCCGGCGTCAAAGAAGGCGATCTGATCTTTGTCTCCGGGAATCCCGGCTCCACTGGCCGGCTGAATACGATGGCGCAACTCGAATTCCTTCGCGACCTGGGCTATCCGCTGGTGCTGGAGCGGCTCGCGCGGCGCGACCAGTTGCTCAAGAAATTCAGCGCGGAATCCGCGGAGAACGACAAGATTGCGCACGAAGATCTTTTTGGCGTGGAAAATTCGCTGAAGGAGATTCGCGGCTATGAGTCCGGCCTGAAGGATATGTCGATCATGGCCAAGAAGTCCGCGGAGGAGAGCAAGATGCGCCAGGCCGTCTCCTCCGACGCAGCGAAGCAAAAGGAATTCGGGGATCCCTGGGGTGAAATCGCCAAGGCCATGGATACCGAAAAGCAGTTCTATCTGCCGCTCACCTATTTCGAGCGTCGCGCCGGCTTTAGCGGAGAGCTGGCAACCTTTGCGCGGATTTTGGTGCGCGCCGCCGAAGAGCGTCCCAAGCCCAATGGCGATCGGCTGCGCGAGTATCGCGATTCCGCATTGCCTTCTCTCGAGCAGGACCTTTTCTCCACCGCGCCGATCTATAAGTCTCTGGAGCGCCTCGAGCTCTCGGATTCGCTGGCGGAGATCCAGGAAAAGATGCCGAATGATGCGCTCGTCGAGCAGGTCTTGGGCGGGAAAGCGCCCGCCGAACTCGGGCAGCAGTTGATCGACAACACTAAACTCGATGACGTCGCCGTGCGCAAACAGCTTTACGAAGGCGGACAGGCTGCCATCGACGCGAGTACCGATCCGCTGATCAAGCTCATGCAGCAGATCGAGCCGCAGTCGCGCGAAGTGCGAAAGCGATACGACGATCAGGTCGACGCGGTCGTCCGGCAGGATGGCGCGACTGTGGCGAAGATTCGCTTTGCCACTGGAGGCACGGCGACCTATCCGGATGCCACGTTCACGCTGCGGCTGAGCTACGGCGTGGTTCGCGGCTACACGGAAAATGGCGAAGGCACCACGCCCAAGGGAACGAAGCTGCCGTACGTCACCACTTTCCGCGGCGCCTTCCAGCACGCCGCAGACCACGGAAACAACGATCCCTACGCATTGGCCCCGAGCTGGGTGAGCGCAAAATCGAAGATCAAGCTCGATACTCCGCTGAACGCCGTCGAGACGGCCGACATCATCGGCGGCAATTCGGGCAGTCCTGTGCTCAATAGGGCCGGTGAGTTGGTCGGCATCATTTTCGATGGGGATATTCAATCGCTGCCGTGGGATTTCGTCTACGACGATACGATCGGCCGCTCCGTCCACGTCGATTCGCGCGGCATTCTGGAAGCGCTGCGAAATATCTACGGCGCGACTTCGCTGGTGGATGAATTAAGCGGCAAGGGCCACCCGGCGCAATCGGAGCGCTCGAGTGTCAACGGCGCCAACCGAGCCTCGAACGCATCGAAGGCCAAGAAGAATCCCGGAGCGAACTGACAGGCGCACTAAGCCATGCGTTCTTGATTCTGATAGAGGTGAAAAGAGTCTTACCTAGTCTTGGTCCTGGCTGTCGAGTTCGGGGTGCGCCTTCACCCAGCAAATGCCGGCGACCAGAAAGAATCCTAGCGCGTCGGCTCCGCAACGCCCCATGAACTCCCAGCCGGAATTGGAAAAATCCGTGAGAATCAGCATCCGGATTCCCACTGCTGCCGCAATCAGTCCCCCGGCTATCGGAAGAATGAATGTGAGCCGGGTCCGCCACACAAGCCACAACTGCTTATTCAACTTCGCCTCCAGAATTTAGGAACGAAAAAGGAGCCGCTATACTGCCCTTTTTTCCGGCGAGAGGGAAGCTAAAGTTTTAGCGAGTAAGGAGCGGATTGCTTGGAGCGAGTGAGCCGGGAATTCCTCGCGGAATCCCGGCTCTGCGAACACCATCATAAGAATTTTCTTCATTGAGATCCTCCTGCTTGCATTCATTTCCGCCGAAGACCGCTGATGTCGGACCATCCACCGAAGAGCTGCGCTCACACATAGACATTTGGGGCGGCGAAACTGGCCTTTAAAGCTATAGGCGGTTATTTCCAGGCGTGGTATACCATCGAAACCCCAGGAATCTGAGATACGGGATGAGTACTAAGTGCCGCATAAGGCGAGAGATATCTGCCGCGTTCTACCATAGAATTTGTACCTTCCCGCTGGCTTTTGTAATCTAAGCGTGTCACCGCTTCGCAGCTTCGGTAAACCGAGCCGTATGACCGATTTAAAGATGAGAGGCCTATGGATCGACGCAAAGTGATCGCGACAGTTGTCTACATGATGTTGGTTGCAGTTGGCGCCTCCGCCCAAACCGTGGCGCCCGACCAGAATTACGTTGCCGGCGGCGGGAGCTCTCCCGCACTACGGCAAAGTTCGACTCAGAATCAGATCTTTGGCAGCGTGCCGACGGGGACGGTGAGTCCGCAGCCCATTTCGCTCTCCCTTGCTGATGCCATTGAGCGCGGCCTGCGCCAGAATCTCGGAATATTGGTCTCGGACGATGCGCAACTCTCCGCGCACGGGCAGCTCTGGCAGGCGCGCAGCCCGCTTTTGCCGGACTTCTCCGCGAGGGTTTCGGAGAACGCGCAGAAAGTTAACCTGGCAGCGGAGGGATTCTCGAAAATCGCCGGCCGATTTCCAGGTTTTCCGCTGCTCGTGGGGCCTTTTGGATATTTCGACGCGCGCCTTTCCTTCTCGCAGACGCTGCTGGATTTGAGCCTGCTTGCCAGCGAGCGCTCCTCGCGGCAGAATGCAGCCGCCGTCAAGCTCAGCTATCAGGACATGCGCGAGGCCGTGGTGCTGGTAGTCGGCGCCACGTACCTTCAGACCATTGCGGCTGCGGCGCGAGTGGATACGGCCGACGCCCAAGTCCAAAGCGCGCAGGCGCTCTACAATCAGGCGTTGGACATGAGAAACGTGGGCATCTCCGCGGGAATCGATGTGCTGCGGGCCCAAGTGGAACTGCAGAGCCGGCGGCAGCAACTCATTGCCGCGCGGAATGATTTTGCGAAGCAAAAACTGGCGCTTGCCCGCACTGTTGGCCTGCCACTCGCACAGGACTTCACCCTCACGGAGAAAATCCCCTATGAGGCTCCTGAACCAATTACGGTGGAAGAGAGCCTGGCGCAGGCTTTGAAGAGCCGCGCGGACTATCAAGCGGCTCTCTCGCAGGTTCGCGCAGCGGAACAGACGACACGGGCGGCCACGGCAGAGCACATTCCCTCCCTCTCGATCTATGCCGACTACGGTGGCATCGGTGCAACGCCGTCGACCATGCTCGGCACTTTCACGACTTATGCCGCGCTGCGGATACCCATTTTCACCGGCGGACGAGCCCACGGCGACGCTCTCGTCGCCCAGGCAGAACTGAATCGCAGCCGGCAGGAGGCAGAGAATATAAAAGCACAGATCGAACAGAACGTCCGCGACGGCCTGCTCGACCTGCAAGCGGCCGCCGATCAGGTTTCTGTGGCCATGAGCAACGTGGATCTGGCCGAGCGGACGCTCACGCAAGCGCGGGATCGCTTTGCCAGTGGCGCTACGGATAACATTGAAGTGGTGCAGGCGCAAGAAACAGTGGCGAGCGCTAATGAATCCTATATCTCCAGCCTTTATGCCTACAATCTGGCGCGAGTGGAGCTGGCACGGGCGACAGGTTCTGCGGAGCGCGGTTTCCGCCAATACTGGAAGGGAAAGTAGATGATGGCCGAACGAACACAAGTCGGTGGGGCGCAAGTAGATAGGGCGGACGTACCGACCGAGAATACGACCGCCACCTCAACGGGCGAGATTCCAAGCCCGAAGCTCTCTAAAGGGCGGGAGGAGGCCACGAGAAGGCGCTCGATGGTTCGCTGGGTCGCTCTGGGAGCGGTGATGGCACTGGCGGTACTAGGTTTCCTGGTGTGGCGTTATCTGAACACCTACGAAGCTACGGACGATGCGCAGGTGGACGGTCATATCAACAACGTCAGCGCGCGAGTTGCCGGGTACGTGCTCAAGGTAAACGTCGACGATAATCAATCCGTACAAAAAGGCGCGGTGCTCGTGGAAATCGATCCCCGCGATTATCAGGTGGCGCTCGAGCGCGCCAAGGCCGAACTCGCCGATGCCGAGGCGACAGCCCAAGCCATGAATCTGAATGTACCGGTGGAGACGATCGGCACAACGACGCAGGTGTCTACGTCGGAGGCAAATGTGCAGGCATCTCAAGCGGGTGTCGGCGCGGCAAATCAGCAGCTGGATTCCGCGCGCGCTCAACTACAGCAGGCAGAGGCCAATAACGCGCGAGCACAGGCCGATGTGGCCCGCTACAGTGCCCTGCTGGCAAAGGACGAGGTCTCGCGGCAAGTTTACGATCAGGCCAACGCGGCAGCGAAGGCGAATGCGGCCGCCGTAGAAGGCGCGCGCGCCGCCGTAGCCGCAGCTCAAGCGCAGATTGCGCAGGCGGAGAGCCGCGTCAATGGTGCGCAGGCAGCGCTTCAATATTCGCACACAGGCCCGCAACAGGTGGCCGCCTCGCAGGCTCGGGCGCGAGCGGCGATTGCGAACGTGCAGCAGAAGCGCGCAGCACTCGATGCCGCACAGTTGGATTTACAGTACTGCACGGTGACTGCGCCGGTGACTGGCGTCGTCAACAAAAAAGTTGAAGTCGGAATGAACGTCCAGCCAGGCCAGACACTTCTCTCCGTGGTGCCCCTCGACGATATATGGGTCACAGCGAATTTCAAAGAGACACAACTGCGCAAGATGAAGGTCGGCCAGCGCGTGACGATTGCGGTTGATGCTTACGGCCGCGAGTACCAAGGCCATGTGGAAAGCATGGCAGGAGCTACGGGCGCGCAATTCAGCCTCTTGCCGCCGGAGAACGCTACTGGGAACTACGTCAAAGTAGTCCAGCGTATTCCGGTGAAAATCGTGCTCGATTCCGGCCAGAATCAAGACCACCTGCTGCGGTTGGGAATGTCTGTGGAACCGAAGGTCTGGCTGCAATGAGTGAGTCGGCAGCGACACTGCCGGCAAGGCAAGTTTATGTACCCCCGGAGATCAATCCCTGGTTTATCGCGCTAACCGTTACGCTGGCGACGTTCATGGAAGTGCTCGATACGAGCATTGCCAACGTTTCACTGCCGCACATTGCCGGAGGCTTAGCCGCCGGAGTTGACGAAAGCACCTGGATTCTGACCTCGTATCTTGTATCCAACGCAATCGTACTGCCGATGAGCGGCTGGTTTTCTTCGCTGATCGGCCGCAAACGCTTCTACATGTCGTGCGTGGCGGTCTTTACAATCAGCTCGTTTCTCTGCGGACTGGCGCCCAATCTGGCTACGCTGATTCTGTTTCGCGTCATGCAGGGCGCCGGTGGGGGAGGCTTGCAGCCGAGCGAGCAATCTATCCTCGCGGATACATTCGCGCCGGAAAAACGCGGCATGGCTTTTGCGGTGTACGGGATGGCCGTAGTCGTCGCGCCGGCAATTGGTCCCACGCTGGGCGGATTCATTACCGATAACTATAGCTGGCGTTGGATCTTCTACATCAACGTTCCCATCGGGATCATCTCCATGCTGCTGACTTCTCGCGTGATCAAAGATCCGCCCCATTTAAGCGGCGCGCGACGCGCGGGGGAAATCAAGATCGATTACATCGGCCTGGGATTGCTGGCGATTGGCCTGGGCGCGCTTCAAGTAGTCCTGGACAAGGGGCAGCGCGAAGACTGGCTCGAATCGCACATGATCTTGATTCTTACCGTCGTCGCCGCTGCGGCGCTGGCCGGAGCCCTTATTTGGGAGTGGCGGACGGAACATCCGATCATCGATCTGAAGCTGTTTCGTGACCGCTCGTTTGCCATCGGAAATTCGATGATGTTCATGCTCGGGTTCATTCTGCTGGGCACGACTCTGCTCCTGCCGCTCTTTACGCAAACGATGCTGGGATATACGGCGGAGAAGGCCGGACTTGCCCTGATGCCGGGCGGACTGGTGATTCTGTCGTCCATGCCGATCGTGGGATTTCTTTTGTCGAAGTACGATCCGCGCAGAATCATGGTTTTCGGCTTAACCATGTTGACCCTTGCGCTTTTCTACATGACGCATTTCAATTTGCAAATCGACTTCCAGACTGCCGCTCTGGCGCGAGTTATTCAGGGAATGGGGCTGGCGTGCCTATTCGTGCCCATCAATACGGTGGCTTATTCTTATTTGCCGCCAGCGAAAAATAACGCCGCTTCGGGATTGATCAATCTGGCGCGCAACGTTGGCGGCAGCGTAGGAATATCTTTCGTTACCACCATGCTGGCCCGGCGCGAGCAATTCCATCGTGCGCAACTATCCGCGCATTTGAACCCGGCCAATCCGCGCGTTCAGCAGATGCTGCAAGGCGCCTCCGGCGCGTTGCGAGCGGGGAGCGGACCGGCAGCGACCAGACAAGCCTATGGCTTGCTTCAGCAAATGCTGGAGCGGCAGAGCACGATGCTCTCTTATATCGACAACTTCCACGTGCTCGCGATCGTGACCATGTGCATGATCCCGTTCGTATTCCTGATTCGCAAGCCGAGGCGCCGCGGCGGGATCGTCGCACATTGAGCAAGAGATTCGAGCAACAGCCGAGAATTACGCGGACAAGCCGCGTTCGCTTTCCGGAGGCAATTCGGTATTGGTTTCGACAGGGCGTTCGTAATCGACTCCTTCCACCTCGAAACCAAAAAGATTGCGAAATTGCCGTTGAAATCCCGCGAAATCGGTGAGAGCAAGCAGATTTTCCGTGGTCACCTGAGGCCAGAGCCGCGCGATTTCGGTCTGCACATCCGTACGCATCTCGCGATCGTCGAGGCGCAATCGACCGGCTTCATCGGTTTTGGGCTCGGCACCTGTTGCCAGTAAATCGGAGAACAAGCGCCGCATCTGATCGATCGGCGCCTCTTCGAGCCGCTTCTCGTTCATCACCTTGAGCAGCAAACTTATGTATAAGGGCACGACAGGTATTGCGGCTGAGGCTTGTGTGACGACGGCCTTATTCACGCAGATGAGCGCCTGACCGCCAAATTTTGGCGAGAGGAAGGCGTCCAACGAGCGGGCAGTTTGTTCGAGGTCATTCTTTGCGCGGCCGATGGTGCCGTCACGGTAGATAGGCCAGGTCGTTTCCGGGCCGATGTAGGAATACGCCAGTGTGCGCACGCCAGGGGCAAGAAGACCTTCTTGCGCGAGCGCATCAAGCCAAATGCGCCAATCCTCACCTCCCATGACTGCCACCGTGTCGGCAATTTCCTTTTCGCTTGCCGGAGGGAGCGTGACATTCACCACTTTTTCGGAATCGAGCTCGATGGTGCGGTTGGAATAAGGATGGCCAACAGGCTTGAGCACGGAACTGTATACGGTTCCGGTGCGCGGATGCACACGCTTTGGCGATGCCAGGCTGTAGATAATCAGATCGAGTGGCGCCAATTCGCGGCGGACGATTTCGATGGCTTTACGCTTGCACTCATCGGAAAAAGCGTCGCCGTTGATGTGAGCGGCCAGAAGCCCGTCGCGCCGGGCACGCTGATCCAAAGCGACCGTATTGTAGTAGCCGGCCGTCGCTGTTTTGTCGTCGTCCGGCGGGCGTTCAAAAAAAACGCCGAGTGTTCGCGCGCCATATCCCCAAGCGGCGGCAATGCGGGAAGCCAAGCCATAGCCCGTGGAGGCGCCGATGACCAGCACGTTTCGAGGAGCGCGTTCGCGGCCGGGTGGCGCCTGGTCGGCGACGGCAATCTGCCGCTCGACGTTCAACTGGCAGCCTTCGGGATGCGCGTTGACGCAGATAAAACCGCGCGAGCGGCGCTTGATGACCTGACGGGACATGGGGACGAAACCGATACGCTACAGCGAGAGCAGCGGGTTGTCCAGCGAAGGCGGAAGCTGAAGTGCGAAGAAGCGAATTAATTTTCCGACGTCGTGAAGGCCAAGGTGACCAGGGTCTTTTGTTCCAGATCGTGAGCTTTTGCCGAACCGGTTGCAGGGCTCGCGCTGGCCGAGCGCTTGATCGAACGCACCGGCAAATCGCCGGCGAGTTCCCGGATGCGCGGCACGACGTAGAAGAGCGCGCCCATATTGGCGGGCTCTTCCTGAACCCAGACGATTTCTCTCGCTTGGGTGTGGCGCGCGAACTCGGCGGTGAGTTCAGCTTCGGGAAACGGATAAAGCTGATCGAGAAAGACGATCGCGGATTCGGTATCTCCGCGACGCTTGCGCTCCGCGCGAAGCTCGTGTCCGATTTTTCCGGTGCAGGTCAAAATTCGCCGCACATGCTCGATCTCACGTTCCGGGACGACTCTCAGGAAGGGCTCTTCGGCGAACTCCGCGAGGGAGGAGGACGATTCGGGCCGCCGCAGCATACTTTTGGGCGTAAACACGACGAGCGGTTTGCGCCAGCGGCGAAGCGCCTGGCGGCGCAATAAATGAAAGTATTGTGCGGCGGTAGAAGGCTGGCAGATTTGCAGATTGTCTTCGGCGGCCAATTGCAGAAAGCGTTCGAGGCGCGCGCTGGAATGTTCCGGACCTTGCCCCTCGTAACCGTGCGGCAGAAGCAAAACGACGCCGGAAGGCAGGTCCCATTTGTCTTCGGCGGCGGAAATGAATTGATCGATGATCACTTGCGCGCCGTTGGCGAAGTCTCCGAATTGCGCTTCCCAGGCGACCAGCGCTTCAGGATAATCGCGGCTATAGCCATACTCGAAGCCCAAGACGCCCGCTTCCGATAAAGACGAATTGAAGATTTCACAGCGCGCCTGGTTTGCAGCGAGATGTTCGAGGGGCACGTACTCCGCTTCGTTTTGCGTGTCGATCAATGCGGCGTGTCGCTGATTGAATGTTCCGCGGCGAGTATCCTGGCCCGTGAGCCGGACCGGTGTGCCTTCGAGAAGCAGAGTGCCGAATGCAAGCGCCTCCGCCATTCCGTAATCCACCGGACGTGAACCGCGACCCATCTCCAAGCGCTGCTCGAGAAGCCGCTTGACCTTGGGATGGATGGCAAACCCGTCGGGATATCGTGTAAGCGCGGCGGCAATCTCGCCGAGGCGCGCACTATCGACGCCGGTGTTGACCTCGTATTCCGGTTTATAGCAGCCGCGTTCGTAGGGCTCCCAATACGCTGGCAGTTGGTGGTGCACCGGCTTTTCCGTGGCTTTGCTGCCGACCGCGAATGATTCGTCGAATTCCTTGCGCACCTGCGCGACGGTTGAAGCAGCATCAAGGCCATTCTGGCCGGCATAAATCTGCCAGAGCGGCGGATGGTCTTTAATTTTTGCGTAGAGCAGCGGCTGCGTGATGGTGGGATCATCCACTTCGCTATGGCCGTGGCGGCGGAATCCGATGAGATCGATCACCACGTCGCTCGCGAATTGCGCTCGGTAATCGGCGGCAATTTCGCCCACGCGGACGACGGCATCGGGATCTTCTCCGTTCACGTGGAAAATGGGGATGGATTGACGCCTGGCCAGATCGGAGGCGAAGCGCGAGGAGTGGAGTTCCGCGGGCGGCGTCGTGAAACCCAACAAATTATTGACGATGACATGAATCGTGCCGCCGACGGTGAAGGCGGAAAGATCGTCGAGATTGAGCGTTTCCGCCCAAATTCCTTGACCTGCGAAGGCGGCGTCGCCATGCAAGGTTACCGGTAGCACACGCTGCCAGCCTTGACGGCCAACGCGCGCCTGTTTGGCGCGCGCGCGGCCCATGGCCACGGGATCGACTGCCTCCAAATGACTTGGATTCGAGACGAGATGAACTTCGATGCTGCGTCCGGAAGCCGTGCGATATTCTCCGGTGGCGCCGACGTGATATTTAACGTCGCCGCCTCCCAGCACGCTTCGCGGGTCGACGTCCTCGAAGTCGGCAAAAATCTCGGCCGTGGGACGGCCGACGATGTGCACCATTACATTGAGCCGACCGCGATGGCTCATGGCGATAACCATCTGGTCGGCGCCTGAGACTGCGGCCGCTTCCACGACGCGATCGAGCAAAGGAATCAGCGCAGCGATTCCTTCGAGCGAGTAGCGTTTGGTTCCGACAAAACGCGCCTGCAGAGTTTGCTCGAAGAGTTCGGCGCGAAGAAGCCGCTCGAGAATGTGCTGTTGGTCGGGTTTTGCGGCGGGCGGATGCTCCATGCGGGCAGCGATCCATGCGCGCCGTTCCGGATCCGCGATATGCATGAAGTCAGCGCCGATCGTGCCGCAGTAGATGGAGCGAGCTTCTGAGGCCCAGGGAGATTTGTCGTCGAGTTCGGCGGGAGACGCGGTCTGAAGAAATCCGAGAGGATCAAGTCGAGCGGCTAAATAGCCGGAGCGCCGAAATTTATCGAAAACGAGCTCGCGCTGTTCTGCTGCGTCGGAGGAAAGGCTCGCGGTTTTCGGCGCTGCTTCGGCCATCTAAACCCTCAGGGCTGAATCGCAATCAACATGCAAACTTATCTGATGCTGCACTCACAGACGGCAGGCATACGATATTGCGCGGCGCGCTAACTCCCGCCTGAGATTTGCTGGATTTTGCCGGCAAGTCCGAAATCGTTTTGTGTGAGGCCTCCCGCGCTGTGCGTCGTCAGGTCGATGGTGACTTTGTTCCAGACATTGGACCAGTCCGGATGGTGGCCCATGGCTTCGGCGGCAAGCGCCACCTGAGCCATGAAACCAAACGCTTGCGAGAAATCTCGGAACTCAAAAACGCGGTGGAGTTTTCCCTGCTCCACTCTCCAGCCCTTCAGTTTTTTCAATTCGGCTGCAATTTCCGGCTCATTCATTTTCGTGGCGCGCATGGCGACCTCGTTATGGATATTCACACAGTTTCTGATTATCCCGCTGCTTTCGCCCGGCGGGCAACCGGGTTCAACAGTTGAAGGATGAGGGCGATTCCTTTACCTTAATTAACTCGTCCGGCAGCGGCTTACCTGACTGATCGAGAACCACGGGAGTTCACGTGAGGAAGAAGATTCGTGCCATCCAGTATGGCGTAGGACCCATTGGCGCATCTTTGGTGCGCGTCATGCGAGAAAAGCAAGCGATCGAGGTGATCGGCGCAATCGATACCGATCCGGCCAAAGCGGGGCGTGACCTGGGCGAAGTTGTGGGTGCGAGCGACGCGCCGTGGGGAATCGAGATCAGTTCCGATACGGAAATTCTCGGAGAGGCGGCGGACGTCGTGGTGCATTCGACGTCTTCGCATTTGCCTGCCGTGATGGATCAGCTGTCGGCGTGCCTTGCATCGGAATCATGCGTGGTCTCGACGTGCGAGGAGCTCGCGTACCCTTACCGCAAATATCGGGATTTGGCCACGAGATTGGATGCGGAGGCGAAATCGTGGGGCGTGGCTCTAGTGGGCACCGGCGTGAATCCCGGGTTTGTGATGGATAAGCTCGTGCTCACATTGGGCGCGGCGGCACAGCGAGTGGAGTCGGTGAGCGTAACGCGGATCGTGGACGCGGCGAAACGGAGGCTGCCGCTGCAAAGAAAGGTGGGCGCGGGGCTGAGCGCAGAGGAATTCAGAGACCAAGTCGCCGCGGGTACGATCAAGCATCACGGATTGCCGGAATCCATCGCCATGGTGGCCGATGGTTTTGGATTCGAGATCGATGAGATCACGGAAACGGTGGAGCCATTCATCGCACACGAGGCTTTTCGAACTGAATTCGTGGAGGTGGCGCCCGGGCGAGCCGCCGGAGTGCACCAGGTTGCCCGTGGCATTTCCGGAGGCAAGGAAAAGATTTACATGGAGCTGCAGATGTACGTCGGCGCGCCTGAGTCAAAGGATCAAATCGAACTGCGCGGCGAGCCGAACCTTACCTTGATAATTCCGGGTGGGACACACGGAGATATAGCTACCGCGGCGCTGGTGGTAAATACGATACCGGCGATTCTGGCTACCCCGGCCGGCCTGAAGACGTCGCGCGATTTGCCGCTCTGCTTTTTTCCGCCGATGGCGAAGCCTTAGGCTTAGCGCCGTTGCGCGAGATTTAGCGCCCCTGCGCGCCGGCTTTATCCCAATATCGGCCGATCGCCGCGTAGTCCACGTCTTCGCGAGCGGAGTTCAAGATCTTGGAGTAGACTTCGCGAGCAGCACTGCCTGCGGGCAAGGAGACCCCAAGTTGTTTTGCAAGCTCCAGCGCAAGGACCATGTCTTTGTGCATGAGCCGCAGGGGGAAACTCGGGGGATATTTGCGTTCGAGAAGCAGGGGCGCTTTGACGTCAAGGACCGGCGCCCGGCCCATGCTGGCCTGCATTACTTCGACCAGACGCTCGCCGGCAACGCCTCCGGCCTGCGTGAGCGCCAGCGCTTCGGCGAAGGCCTCCACTTCAAGCGCGAGCAGCAAATTCATGGCGAGCTTTACGGTCTGGCCCGCGCCCGCCGGGCCGAGGTGAAACCAGCGCTTGGCGATGGCTTCGAAGACCGGTTCGACGCGCTTCAACGTTTCCGCAGCGCCGCCGACCATCATCACTAGTTCGCCCTTCTCCGCGCCCCATGTTCCGCCAGTCACAGGTGCATCGAGATATTCAATGCCGCGTTCCAAGCATGCGGCCGCGCCGCGGCGGGCGAGTTCCGGCGAAACAGTGCTGCTATCCACCAGCACGCTTGCTCGACGCAGCCCGGCGAATACGCCATCCTTGCCCCACAGCACCTGCTCTACCGCCGGGGGATCGCTCACGATCATCATGACCACGTCTGAAGCGGCTGCCACCTGTTGAGGCGTGGCCGCTACTTTCGCGCCCTGCGATACCAACTCTTGAGCGCGCGAGGCCGTACGGTTCCACACCGTCAATGAAAATCCCTTTTTGAGAAGATTCGCCGCAATTGGGCGGCCCATTAAGCCTAAACCGATCAATCCTACGGAAGGTTTCACCGTTCCTCCTGTCTGCGATCTGTATGTGCGATCTTTCGTGCGCAGCGAACAAGTCTACCAATCTTAATTGATCGCCTTAATGATTGCCGCCCGCGTGACCGTGCACACTTGATGCGTGGCCGTGAGCGGGAACGGGCTCAAAAACGGGCGCACCGGGCGCGATGCGCAATGCCGCTGAGAATATTAAAACCAGAGGCGAAACAATCCCGAAGGCGAGAAATGAAAACAAAACCGTGAGGGCGAAGCCAAGTATATTCGTCGAAGCGCGCGTCACCCACCAGGCGATCCAGGCGGCAACGAGTCCCACCGCGACGGCGATCATACGGCTTCCGTCCGTGACCTGCAGCCGCGTTTGGCAATGCGGGCACTCCAGACCGTCAGAAAACGCCATAACAAGGCCCGCCGGGACCGTGTTTCCGCAATGCGGGCACATTCGAATGGCCACTATTCACCTCGCGAAAAAGCACACAAAGATATCGCAATAGGCTGTGCAGGAAAAGCGCGGAATCACGTCGTCAGCGCGAATTCGACGCGGTGACGCATGGGGTCGATACGCTCGGCACGGACGCGCACGCGATCGCCAAGCTTCCAGATGCGCGTATGTCCGCTCCGGCCGCAGACAATGGCATGGTCGCGGTCGCGGTATAGGCAATGCGACCCGGTCTCCTCTTCCAATCGATTTATGGGCACAAGCCCTTCCACAAAAATCTCCATCAGTTCCACGAAGAAGCCAAACTTCTGCACGGAGATGATCAAGGCGTCATATTCGTCGCCAAGATGCTGCTCCATGAATTGCGCCGTCTTCCAGTCCATCAACTCCCTTTCGGCTCCGTCAGCGCGCCTTTCGGATTCAGAGGATTCGACGGCGATCGCGGCGAGCTCGCCCTGGCTATAAGGACCGATCCCTCCGCCTCCATCAGAATGCGCTGCGCCAGACTGTTCACGATGTGATTTTCGTTCGGCCCGCCCTTCAGGATGCGATCCTTGCTTCGAGCGTGCATCAGGGTGCTCGAGAGCCCACTTGAGTACGCGATGAACCATCAGATCGGGATAACGGCGAATCGGCGAAGTGAAATGAGTGTATTGATCGAAGGCCAGTGCAAAATGCCCCAGCGGCTCGACGGCATAGCGCGCCTGCTTCAGCGAACGCAACATTAGATAAGAGAGGATTCGCTCTTCCGCCTTGCCGGCGATTTTTTGGGTGAGGCGCTGGTAGTGCTGCGGCGTAATCTGAAAATTGTGTGAGCTTGGAAGCTTGACGACCATAGGCCGCTCGCGCGCGCCGACGCCCCTTCCGGTTCGTCCCGGCGCAGCAACCCGTCCATGGCGAACCGTGATGCTTTTCTCGGAGAGCCCGGGGACACCCAGCGTATAACCGAAGGCGTGCGCCAACTCTTCAAATTCGAGCACTTTCTTGGGATCGGGTTTTTCGTGAACGCGGTGAAGCGAGGGAATACCGCGTAACTCCAGGTAGTTCGCCACCGCCTGGTTCGCGGCCAGCATGAACTCTTCGATCAAGCGATGCGCGATATTGCGCTCGCTGCGGACAATTCCGGTCATGCGGCCTTCGGCATCGAAGGTAAGCACGCGCTCGGGCAAATCGAAATCCATGGAGCCACGCCGCCGGCGCCGGGCGTTGAGAATCAACGCGAGGTCGCGCATATCGCGAAACCGCCCGGCCAACGCCGCATAGCGCGAACTGGCAACAGGATCGCCCTCGATTACCTGATTCACGGCTGTGTAAGTCATGCGCTCCGCGGAACGAATGAGGCCCGGCGTGAATTCCGCATCCTTGAATTCACCGTGATGGTCGAGCTCGAGGAGCACGCTCATTACGAGGCGATCTTCATGAGGATTCAGCGAGCAAATGCCGTTCGACAGCTGCTCGGGCAGCATCGGCACGGCACGATCGGGAAAATAGACGGAAGTGCCTCGCAAACGAGCCTCGCGGTCGAGAGGCGAATCCCGCGCGACATAGTGGGCCACGTCGGCGATGTGCACTTGAAGATGCCAACCCTCAGTCCGTCTTTCGACATATACCGCGTCATCGAAATCGCGTGCCGTTTCGCCATCGATGGTTACGATCGGCAGATGGCGAAAATCCTGGCGGCCCTCACGTTCGGCGTTCCCGACAGGCCGGGCGGCTTGCCGTGCTTGCTCCAGGACATCGTCCGGAAATCGGTGCGGCAGATGATGTTTGCGAATCAGAATTTCCACGTCGAGGCCGAATTCACCGGGCTTCCCCAGGACTTCGACGACACGGCCAACTGCCGGAACGCCGGCGCGAGGGAATCGGGTGATCTCAACGTTTACGACCGCGCCTTCCAACTCCGGCAGCCGCAAAGACCCCGGCTTGGGAAGCTTCTCGGCCTTGTGTTTGGCAAGGAGCTCAGGAGTCAGCTCCTCGCCCGGCGGAATTACGATTTCGTGATGAAGGCGGGATTCGTAAGGAGTCACGGAGTTATTGCGGTGGCCGTAATGAAAGACACCAACGACGGTCGGATGGGCGCGGCCAAGGACCTTCACTATGCGTCCTTCGGCACGTGCTGGAGAGCCGGGCGCATGGCGAGTGTCGCGGCGCTCGATGCGAGCGACAACCCGATCCCCGTGCATGGCGTCCCCCAGTTGGTCCGGGGGGATGAAGAGATCGCCCTCGAGGTCGCTTCGTGGTGAATCGGGGACTAAAAACCCGTATCCATCGCGATGCGCCACCAACCTACCCGTGAACAGATTAGGATCACGTTTGGCTGGCTTCGCTTGGGCGTCGGGAGTTGCCGTGGTTCTTGTTGCCGCACGCGATTCAGGCCGAGCGCCCGCGAGGCGATATTGACCACCTCGCAACTCCTCCACGAGTCGCTGCCGCTTCAACCGCGATAGCACGCTAGCGAGGGCGCGCCTCGCGGCGTGCTTTAAGCTCAAACCTGAGGCGATTTCCCGGACCGAGGCCGGATGTCGCGCATTGCCGAGAAAGTTAAGAACGTCCTCTTCGGTGAAAACCTCGGTTCGCGACATATATGCAGGATACTCTAGAGAAGGGACTTAACAAAAAGGGAGAGTTTCAGACGATTCGCAAAATTTATCGAAACTATTCTCCGGCCGCAGGGTTCTAAGTCACTAGGCTAGCACACACAAGTCCCTGCCCTCCTCCGACGGGCAAGGACAGTCCCTCACCGGGGACTAGGGGAGGCGGCTTGACCTGGGTCGCCTCCCTTTTATTTTGATCGGGATTCTACACTCGAGATTCCTGCCGTTGTGAACGAAATCAGAACGAAATCAAGAAAAGCGGTAGCCGGATTTGAGCTGGCACCAGAAAACTCGCGCTTGGTCTTGCCCCGCCCGGACGCTGCAATTGGTTGTACCGTACTTTAATGATGATTTCTGGCGTGACTTGGGCCAACTGACGAGCCAGCCCTCCGCCGCACTCGATTGGGCTACGTCTATTCGCCGGGCAGTGCGTCAGGCGGGCAGGGGCTTGCCTTTAGTCTCCTCGCCAAAGGGCAAGAGCAGCAATCCGACGATAAAAGCCAAGGCCGTCAGAGCAACCGGTGTGCCCAGAGTTTGAAAGTGATTCACGCCCGCGCCAACCAGAAAAGTGAAACCCGCCGCAGCGAAACGTCCGAAATTCGTAGTGAAAGCGAACGCGCTGGCGCGACATTCCGTGCCATATTGTTCCGGAAGCCAAAATGAATACACGATAAAGTTGGCGCCTCCCAAACCGAGCAGAAATGAACAGAAAATGAACCAGCCGATCGCGTGCATCTCCATGTAAAACACGTGGCCAAAGGCAAACCAGACGGACAGCGACATGATTATGTAGAAAATGGCCAAGGTGAGACGCCGCCCGAGCCAGTCAGCCAAAAACGGGACAATCAGAGCGCCGATGACAGTGCCGATGCCCAGTAATGCCGTCGAATAGGATGCCAACCGAGCGACTTGCATTTCGGTGCGGCCGAAGCGTTCAGCGATGTACGTCATCGCTGCCGGCGTATATACGGAACCAGCCCACAAACCGATAAGCGACACGATGAGATACATCGAATTCACGATGGTGCGTTTCCGGTATTGCGGCGAGAACAGCACGAAAAAAGAACTGCGCATCGACAGTTTTTCGCCCAATTGCTCAGCTTTGTTTTCCCAGCGCGCCGGCTCGCGCACGTTCTTTCGTATCCAGGCGATGAAAATCGCCGGAATGCCGCCCACGACAAACATGTAGCGCCAGCCATAGCGGCTGCCGATGAAATAATTGGCCGCGGCCGCCAGGAAGAATCCGATGTAGTAGCCCGTGTGCATCAGGGCGGCACCCATGGTTCGGCGTTCCTCGGGCCAATCTTCGGAAACCAGCGCCGCTCCAATTCCCCATTCTCCGCCGATCCCGACCCCTGCCAAGAATCGAAAAACCGCCAGGCTCCAAAGGCCGCTGGAGAAAGCGGCCAGAAGCGTGAACAGCGAAAAGGAGAGAATGCTGAACATCATCGTCCGCACTCGGCCGAAACGGTCCGCGATCGGCCCCCAAATCATCCCTGTTCCCCATCCCACCATGAAAAGAGCAAAGAGCAAGCTGCCGTACAGACCTACATTCGCGGTGGTGGCTTCAATTCCAGACCTTGGCAACAACTCGCGCAGGGCGGGCACCAGGACAAGCGAGTAGATGAATGAATCCATGCCGTCCATGGTCCAACCGCCCCAGGCAGCCCAAAAGCTGCGGATCTGGTTGGCATTCAGGCGAGATTTTATGCGGGGCAATTCGACAGAAGCCGTCGTCAAAGGAACGCCTCTTTCGGATGCAAAACCGGCCATTATATATTAGCGCTCGCTTGTTCACTGTTTCGAAGCGGCTAAACGAATAGGTCCGCGTAACCCACAACGAAATCTGGAGAGTGCCAATGGCGTCTGAACGGCCGATTCTCTTAACTGGCGCTGCTAGCGGGATCGGACGGGCGTCGGCGCAAGCGTTAGCGGCCAAGGGGCACCCCCTGGCTCTGATCGACGTCAATCCGGGGATGCTCAATGAGGTCGTCGGAATATGCCAAAAGAACTCCCCGCGGACGCGAGGCTTCACGTGTGACGTAACCAACCAAGCGACCGTGATACGTACGTGGCAGCAAATCCGCAGCGAATTTGGAGCCGCCGGCACTCTCATCAATTGCGCAGGCATCGGCCGATTCGCGGCGTTTCTGGAGATCGAACCCGCCGAGTGGCTGCACATGTTCAACGTCAATGTTATGGGCGCCGTCCTTATGACGCGCGCCGTGCTTCCAGACCTGCTGGCAGCCGGTGAAGGCTTGATCATAAACGTCAGCTCGCGCATGGCGCTCGACCCGCATCCGAACACCACGGCCTATGCGGCCACCAAGGGAGCGATACATGCTTTCTCTAAAGCGCTGGCTGTGGAAGTCAAAGATCGAGGAATCAAAGTAACCTTCCTCGCTCCTGGCGGCACAAAAACGAATATCGCCACGCCAAAACACGAAGGCTACCTCGAACCGAGCGCAATCGCGGATGCGATCGTCTACATCGTGGAGAACAAGGCAAAGAATGTGTGGGTGCGCGACCTGGTCGTCCTACCGCTCGGGTTTTGAGTCCGCGAGCGTTCGCACACCTAGAAAAAGCAAATTATGGACAGATCAGTGCAAAAGGCCGGGGCGACGCAGCTTCACATGGAGTTCACCAATCGTGTACATTTCCTTGGACTGCGAACAGATATCCCAGACGTCTTGGGCGCGGCGGACATTTTCGTTCTAAGCTCGGACTATGAGGGCAATCCCCTTTCCGTCATCGAAGCAATGGCAGCGGGAATGCCCATAGTAAGCACTGCGGTGGGTGGCGTGCCGGAGTTATTGCAAAACGGCAAGGAAGGTTTTATCGTGCACCCGGGCCATGCCAACGGACTCTCTGAGGCGATGATGACGTTGTTGAACGATAGTAACTTGCGCAGGGCGATGGGTGAGGCCGCCGCAGTGAGAGCAAAGGCAAAGTTTGACGTGTCCGCAATGGTTCGAGCCTACGAGGAGCTCTACGAGGAAGTATCGGCTCCTTACCGAACCTGGGGTCCCTTTCATTTCAGCCCCAAATCGACGCCCTCGCGAGAAGACCTCGGAGCGTGAGAAACCAATGAATGTTCTAGTTACCGGCGGCGCTGGGTACATCGGCAGCCAGACGGCGAAAGCCCTGGCAGGCAACCACTACCGGCCCATTGTTGTTGACGATCTCTCGACAGGCCATGCGCACAATGTCAGGTGGGGAACGTTCGTCCGGGCAAATCTTTCGGATACGGCCGCCGTTCGCACTATTTTAAAAGAACACAAAATCGAATCGGTAGTCCATTTTGCCGGCAGCGCCTTGTTGGCCGAATCGGTAGCTCGGCCTCTTGCATATTTCCAAAACAATGTTGGCGGAACCCTCAGCCTGCTTCAAGCAATGCTGGATACCGGTGTCAAAGACATTGTGTTCTCGTCTACCTGTGCGACGTACGGATTACCGCAGGCCATACCGATCACGGAAGATGAGAGGCAGAAACCGATTAATCCCTACGGCGAATCGAAGCTGGCCATCGAACGAATTCTTGAGTGGATGGGCCAGGCACGACAGCTTCGCTGGGTAGCTCTGCGCTATTTTAACGCCGCGGGCGCCGACCTGGAAGGCGAACTGGGCGAAGAGCATGAGCAGGAAACTCACTTAATTCCCCTGGCAATTGGCGCAGCTCTCAGGCAGCGTGAACGCCTGCAAATCTTTGGAACGGATTACCCCACCCCCGACGGCACCGCGGTTCGCGACTATATTCACGTTGCTGATCTGGCCTCTGCACACATTTGTGCGTTGCAATATCTCAACCGTGGAGGCGCAAGCCGCGCCTTCAATCTTGGAACTGGCAAAGGGGCGTCCGTGCGGGAAGTGGTCGCGATGGTGCAAACCGTGAGCGGGCAGACGGTCCCAAGCGTCGAAGCCCCTCGCCGCCCTGGCGATCCACCAGTCCTGGTTGCAAGTCCGAAGCTCGCGCGCGAATTGCTTCAATGGGAACCTTACTACTCATCCTTGGAGACTATCGTCGAAAGCGCTTGGCGTTGGCATTCTGGCGCCTCGAGCCGAGCGGACCTGCAGACATCAACGTCCAAAGTTTCCTCGTAGAGATACAGAAGAAAAACTCAGCGTTACTGCCTTTCAACTAGTTGTTTATCTGCTTGTTCGAGTGACCCTGGTTCATTTCGAGCACTGCTTCTGACGAGAGTCCCTATGCGAATGCGATTCATTCTGCGGTTCGACGATATTTGCCCGACGACGAATTGGCGTATCTGGCGTTTTCTCGAGCGTGATTTATTCGAAATTACAGGTCGAGTCGTTCGAGCTGCTGTGGTAAACCACAGCTTCCGGGTCGTCTTGCCCTCCTTACCTAGTTTGACCTGAAAGCCATACGCGGATAGCATTTGCCCGGGGAAATCCTCCACTGCTCTTGGCCGAATGCGTACCCACCAAGATCCGCCGCAAACGCGATCTCCCAAGCCGCGGCGAGCTATTACCCCGCTCCTTCGCGACGCCGCTCCTCTCCTCATGCTCGGCTCTGCGCTGGCCTATACGAACCGCTGGCTTACGCTGACAAACGACGAGGCGTCCGCTCTCAGCGCAGCGGCTCAGAATGTCCCAGCCATCCTCGCCGCCGCGCCATCTGTCGTCGGTAATGCCCGCCCCCCATTATACGAACTCCTGCTGCACGTGTGGCTACGGATCACGGGTGGTGCATTCGATTGGCTGCGCGCACCCGCAATCGTTTGTTTTGTGCTTGGGTTATGGCTCCTCTCCCGCGTGGCGCGCCGATTAGGTGGAGAAGAGAGTGGCAATGCGCTCGTGTGGTTAGGCGCGCTTTGGCCTTTGGGATTTCACGCCGGGCGCCTGGCCGGGCCCTATTCGTTCGGATTTATGCTGATCGCAGCAGTCACCTGGCAATACTTTCGCTGCATTCACTCCCGCCGCAGTTCCGATTGGGTCATCTTCTGCGCTTTATCTTTGATGTCGCTCTATACCAATGACTTCGCTTGGGCACTGATTATCCTGCTCGGGATCGATTATTGGTGGCGAACCTCAGAAGGCAATCCTCAGGAACCCGAACCGCTCACCGGAGAAGGAAAGACCAAGGCAACCTTGGCAACCGCTGCCGTGCTGGTGATAGGCTTCGCACCACGCTGGCCGGTCTTCGTGCGCGAAATACATTCGTACCTCGTTCTACCTCGTTCAGTTCGGTTTCTCTTTCTGAACGCAGCCTACAATTTCTATGTTTTCTTCGTGAGCCAATCAGTGGCGCCGTGGTTCTGGAGGTTTAGCATCCCCGCTGCCATTGGCATGGTTGCGCTGTTGATCTTTGTGTTCGCCGGTATACGCGGCGTAGCCCGGCGCTTTTTTATCTTTTCCGTACTGTTGTTTGTCTCGATGCCGCTCACTGGAATCCCGCGAACCGAGCAGCTGCTTCTGTTGGGGCCATGGTTTTTGTTGCCAATGGCAATTGCGCTGGGGACCATAGAGAAATGGCAATGGCGCATCCCTATGGCCGTTGCACTCGCTACCGTCGCGGCGATTGGCTGGTTCGGAATACTGAATCGGCGATATTACGCCGAGTCCCGATTCTTCGAGCCATGGAACACTGTTGCCCAGGATGCCGCGGACGCCCTCCGCAGCGGCTCGGGCGTAATCAGCAACGACAATTCGTTCTTTTTTTACCTCACCTATGCGCTCAAGCCATCGCAACCCAATTCGTTCTGGCGCTTCATGGGCTCATTGCCCCAGCAAGTTCAATATCCCTCGGCGTGGGACCCGCAGCAGTGGGAAGAAGCAGGTGCCCTCAAGCCGGCCAGCGTGCTTTGGATTCGCGGTTCTTCGCCGCCCGAGGAATCAGCTGAGATGAATCGTGTGGGTGAAAAACTTAGCGGAGAATGTGGCGACCGGATCACCCGCCATTTGACGCGCGATTCTGCTTATATGTGGAAGCAGCGTTTCGTCCCCAATTTTTCGGGACCGGCATGGCGCATTGAGATTCGACAATACTTCTGCGGGCAAAGTGCGAGCCCGCCGGCCACCGGCGGCGCTGCACCTGGCGGCTCCCACTAGCAAATTACGCGCGTTCGACATCGGCAAGATTGGAATCGTGAATTTCGGAAAACCAGCGGCATACGGTGAGAACAACTCATCAGCCGGGCTAATAGGCCCATCGCATCAAAACACCACCGGTTGTGTAGCCTGCTCCGACGGCGACGAGCACCACTAGATCGCCCTTCTTTAGCCGGCCTTGGCCAACCGCATCGCAAAGGCCCAAAGGAATCGTGCCTCCCGTGGTGTTTGCAAATCGATCGATATTCACCATTACCTTGGAATCGTCCAGACCAAGCCGCTCCTGCATGGCGCGAATGATGCGCAGATTTGCCTGATGGGGGACAACCAGCGCTAAATCTTTATGGGAGTATCCATTCCTCTGCAGAAGCTCACACGCGATTTCGGACATTCGCCGGACTGCGTATTTGAAAACCTGCTTCCCGTCCTGATGCACATAATGCATCTTTTGGTCGATTGTCTCGTGCGATGCCGGATGGCGCGAGCCGCCGCCGGGCATATAGAGGTATTCACCGCCCGAACCATCAATCTCGTTATCAAAATCGAGGATGCCCTCACCGTCTGAGGCTGAAGGTTCCAGGAGCACCGCGCCGGCGCCATCGCCGAAAAGCACGCAGGTATTACGGTCCTGGTAATCAATGATCGAACTCATTACATCACTGCCGATGACCAGCGCTTTCTTGTGAGTGCCGGCCCCCACGAATTGGGCGCCAATGGTCAACGCGTAGACAAATCCCGAACATGCTCCGGAAAGATCGAAACCCCACGCATGCGTAGCTCCGATGCGGGTCTGAACCAAACACGCGGTGGCAGGGAAGAACATATCCGGCGTGACCGTAGCGACGATGATTAAATCGATTTCTTCAGCCTTGGTTTGGGTCTTTTCCAGAACCTGTTGAGCCGCGGCCGTGGCGAGGTGCGACGTGGCCATACCATTGTCCACGATGTGCCGCTCGCGAATGCCCACGCGCTGCTGAATCCATTCGTCGGTCGTGTCTACCATACGTCCCAGGTCCGCGTTCGTTAGCAGCTTCGGCGGCACATACCCCGCTACCCCGGTGATTTTTGCGGCCAGGCGTTTCCCCATCAGCTATCCCTCTGAAAATTAGACCTCAACTGTTTCGCGCCCTACAAAGAGCGCGATTCTACGCAATCGTCCACTCGGTGACAAGCAAACCCGTACACACTCGGCGGAATTTCGGATTAATGAGCGCTACGTTCGGCGGGAATGTCGCTATGTTCCGGAGTCCCTTGCGGCAGGTGCTGAACAGCCTTAATGAAGACACGGACCAGTTCAGGATCAAATTGCGAACCGGCGCAACGTTCCAGTTCCTCAAAGGCCGCGGCCGGAGTCCGCGCCTTCTTGTAGATTCGGTCCGACGTAATCGTGTCGTAGGCGTCGGCAATAGCGATGATGCGGGAGCCTATCGGTATCTGATCCCCCACAAGGCCGGTAGGATAGCCCGATCCGTCGAACATCTCGTGGTGATGGCAAACCATCTCCCGAATATGGGAGATTGTTCGCAGCGGTTCGAGCATTCGATCGCCATAAATTACGTGCTCCTTCATCTTTTCCCACTCATCCGGGTTCAAAGGACCGCGCTTCCCGAGAATTTGTTCGGGGATACCGACTTTTCCTATATCGTGAAGCAGCGCTCCCAGCCGAATTTCGCCGATCTCCTCTTCCTTAAGGCCCAATGCGTCAGCCATGAGCGCCGCATATGCGGCCACTTTTTGCGAATGCCCTTGCGTGTAATGATCTTTGGAGTCGATGGCCAGCGCCAGCGAGGTCACCGTGTCGATCAACGCAGGGGGTAGATTTCCAAACAACCCCTCCGCCTGGGCATACCCATCAGCACTTTGTGGCTCCAGGTCAGTTGGGCTAAGCGATGCGGCAAATTGATGCAGGCGCTCGCGAATCTCGCTGAATGCCTCCGGGCCCGTAGAGAAAAGTCGCTTCAGGGTAACTCCAAGATATGCCTCCAGGACTTCACGCTTCCATTTTTTGTTTTCCGCCGCGTCACAATGATCCGCAGTCGACACAATATTGCCGCCATCATGCTTCGAGATATACATCGATGCGTCGGCCACCTGGATTAGCTCCTGGGGCGTCGAACCGTGCAGGGGGAAACTGGCAATTCCAAAGCTCGCGGTAATGTTTTTTTCGCGGAGTAACGGATCCTCACTGATTGCGGGCCGTAGCTTCTCGGCAATCTGTACCGCCTGCGAAGCATCCGTCTCGGGCATAAGAATAACAAATTCGTCTCCGCCGTAGCGGGCGACTACATCGGAGCGCCGGCAGTTCTGTTCTAAAACCTGGCCAACGCGGTGTAGCACCAAATCGCCCTCGAGATGACCATAGAAGTCGTTTACGAATTTGAAACGGTCCAAATCAATAAGAACGACCGAAAAGTGCCGGCTTGTACGCGTCGCGCGTTTCCATTCGGCCGAGAGCGCTTCCATCAAAAAGCGGTGAGTTTTGACGCCCGTCAGGCCATCGGTGATGGCCTGTTCCTGCGCCTTCTGCAAGGTCAGAGCGTTGTGCAGCGCCACCGAAATCAAATCGGCAAGTGTATGCAGCAGACGGACATCTTCTTCGGAAAAGTCCGTTGGCTCGCTAGTTTCCACGTAAAGAACACCATGAAGCTGATCCGCATAAAAAACAGGCAGGGCCAGCACCGATGCTGATCCTTCCAAAACCGTGCCAGACATTTCCGCGCCAGCGAGATTGCGTTCGACGCAAATTTGTCCGCTTCGAGCTACTTTGCCGACGATGCTTTCACCCAAGGGCAAGCGCCGCCCCAGAGCACCGCGTCGACGGCCAGCCTCCGCTTGGATGACAACTTCCTTACTCGCATAGTCGAGCAAGCCAATACCAACGTGGTCGAAGGAAAGGCCGCGTTCCAATTGCTCGGCGACTCTAGATAACATTTCCTCGGGATTGAGCGTGGTGATAGCGTTCCGCGAAATGTTATTGAGCAGCGCCAGATGACGCGATTTTGTTTGCTCCTCACGGAATAAACGTGCGTTTTCAATGGCGATGCTGGCTTCGCTGGCCAATACACGCATCATTTCGAGGTGGCCTTCGTCGTAGAGATTCTCTTGAAGCCCCCTCAGCGCCATGACGCCAATGGCCTTATCGTAGGCAACAAGGGGCACCCCGCAGAATGAACCCGTCTCCTGAACCGGCCGCAATCCCAGCTTGGTAGCCTCTTGCATCAGGTTCTGTGTAATCAACAAAGGCTGCCGAGTGCGGATGATGTATTCGGTCAGGTGATCACCAAAAGGCCTGCTGCGCTTGGGCAAGCGAATCCCTTCGGCAATTTCCAGCTCGAAACGGATCTGGTTCTCGCCAGCGTCGTACATTGCAATGTAAAAGTTACTAACGTCAAACATCCGCCTCAGCGCCACAAAAATCTTGTTGAAGAGCTCATCCACGTCAAGCGTTGAGCTCAGCGCGCGCCCGATCTCGTTGAGCAGATGTAACTCCTCCGAGCGTCGGGTTGTCTGCTGAATCAAATAGCTGTTCTCCACAGCCATGCCGATCTGGTGCCCGAGTGTCAGCAGGAGCCGTAGCTCCGCCTGCGTGAAGTGGCGATTCTCTGTGCCGCTCAGCAGCAACAAGCCGAAGGGCCCCTCTTTGGCTTGCAGGCTAATGGCAATCACAGTTTGCATACCATGAGCCATTGCCAACTGCCGAAAACGCTGAAACGCGACCTCGTTTTCGAGCGCGCGCCAGGAAGCATCATTCTCAAGCTCGCGGAAGACAGCCATCCCTCCCAGCCGAGAAACCAATTGCAAGAACTCTTTGTCCAGGCGGTCTTCCCCAATTGCGCGACAAAACGCTGTATCAATGCCGACCGAGGCGGTGACGTTCGTCTCCTGTGTTTCGTGCCGATGCAAAGTCAAGAGTCCGCAAGGCAATCCGACAACGCTCAGGACGCGTTCCAGTGCTTCCACCAGGGACTTTTGTATTTCGCCTGCCATGAAGCTTGACGTGGTCAGGTTCAAACTGGAGAGCGCCAGAATATTGAGTTGCACCCGCCGCTTCTGGTCCTCGTAGAGCACCATGACCATTACCACAGCTGCCAATAGGGACGGAAAACTCGCAATCACCGCGAAGTCTGTACCCGCAGGCCGGCTCAGCGGTCCGAAGGCAAGTCTCACCAGCGGTAAGATGCCCCAACCGGCGAACGCCGCGGCCAATGCCCAATCACCATGACTCTCTTGGCGACGCGCCGCTTGCCAGAAAACATAAGCCACCGCGAGATACACGGCGACCATTCCTATCTGCTGAGCCATCCACAGGCGTTCATAGCGCAAAGAGAGAGCGTAAAGTCCGAACCACGACCCCATCAGGAAAGCGGCTGGTGTCCATGCCCGCCGATTGATATAGAGCCGGGCTGCGCAGAAGAATGCGACTCCGCTCGCCGCGACGAGGAACCTGTCGAACAACATCAACCAATTGGACGGGCCTCGGCCCGATATTCCCAGCCAGTAAGTAGGTCCAATTGTCAGGTCATGAAGCACGAGCAAATACCAACCGATCGTCCAAACCTGTAGATAACGTTGGGGTTTAATCCTCTGGAGGTAGGTGAAGAAGCCCGCGCCAAGCGCGTGCACCGCCAGGATGCTGAACGAGAGGATGCCAATATGCATGAGAGTGCCGTCTATCACCGGGCGGTTTCCTCACACTTTTTCTTAAGGCGGATTCTTGAAGGGTTATCCAAAGGCGTCGCAGTCAGCGGGTTCCTTCTCCCGCGCGGCGCGAGTCGTTGAAAAATCGGCAATCGTTCCCACCAGGATCTGGGGTTGAATATAGACTACGCTCTCCGAGCGAGCAACGGTACGAGGGTACTAAATAAGGAACATTGCCGATACTCCATTAAGCACGACTTTTCGTGCACTTTTCAGCCTCTCGACCTTGCGTCTTCAAGGCAGCTATTCGCGACGGCTATCCGATTCCTCGGCTGGCTCGCCTTTCGCTCGCTCATCGGATATCATCAAATTTTTGTTGCGATTGAAACGACTCGATGCCCGTAAAGGATTCAGAAAACCCTAGAAGCGGCGGGGATTTGCGTGGTGAAGGTGTCCGTGTGCGGTTTGCCCCTTCCCCAACCGGCTATCTCCACGTCGGCGGCGCTCGAACCGCGCTTTTCAACTGGCTTTTCGCACGAAATCAGCGCGGCACCTTCATCCTCCGCATCGAAGACACCGACATCGAGCGCAATCGCCCTGAGTTAGTCGAGGGTATTCTTGACGGCCTGCGGTGGCTGGGACTCGATTGGAACGAGGGCCCCTTCTATCAGTCGCAGCGCCTCGCCGGCTATGCGGCGGCAGCGGAGAAACTGCTTTCCACCGGCGCCGCTTATCTTTGTTATTGCCCTCCTGAAAGATACGCCGGCGGCGATGCTGTAGAAGATGCTGCCGGAGGCAAGGCCGAAATTCGGCGCATTGTTCGTTGCAGCTGTCGTGATGGCAAGCCTTCTACGGCTGATCAGAACCCCGCGGTGCGCTTCCGCGTGCCTCTCGGCGTGACGACCGGTTTCGAAGATGCCGTATTCGGTCCACGCGAAATCCAGAACGACGAAATTGAAGATTTCGTCCTTCTCCGTTCTGCCCGAACGGCTGGCGGAACCCCCTTACCCACCTACCAACTCGGCGCTGTGTTCGATGACATTGAAATGCGCATCACGCACGTAATTCGCGGCGCCGATCACATTTCCAATACGCCCAAACAAATTTTGCTCTACCAGGCGCTTGGTGCCGCGCCGCCCATTTTTGCGCACGTCCCGCTCATTCTGGGTCCCGACCGCACTCGCCTCTCTAAGCGCCACGGCGCGACCAGCGTGAGCTCCTATAGCGATGAAGGCTTTCTCCCCGAAGCCTTCCGCAATTTCCTCGTCCTGCTGGGCTGGTCCAGCGGTGACGATACAGAAATGTTTCGAACTGCCCAACTCATCGAGCGCTTTTCCCTGAGTGGCGTGAGCCGAACGAACGCCGTCTTCGACCGCCCCAAGCTCGAATGGTTCAATCAGCAGTATCTGCAGAAGCTTTCGATTGACGAACTCCTTCCTGCTGTCCAGGCTGAACTCGAAAAGGCCGGTCTTTGGCAGCCCGAGTGGGCCTCATCGCAGAAAAAATGGTTTGCACATACTGTGGACTTGCTGCGTCCGAGGACTCGCCTCCTCCCTGATTTTTCGCATTGGGCTCGCGCATTTTTCACTGACGACTTCGATTACGATCTCGCCGCGCGCGAAAAATTCTGGAAAGATGAGCGCCTGCCGGATTTACTTGCGCGGTTGACCGATGAGCTGGCCGCGTTGCCGAATTGGAACCACGACGCCTGCGATCACGCCTTGCGCCAAGTGGCCGAAAAAGCCGGCGTGAAAGCAGGGCTCCTGATCAACGCAACGCGCGTCGCGTTGGTGGGGCAGCCTGTGGCTCCGCCGCTGTTTGACACGATGGTGGTACTGGGGAAAGAACGCGTCGTGTCCCGACTGCGCCGCGCCCTTCCCGTAATCTCTGCACGTTCCGTAGCGGGTTAATCCGAGCGGCAGTCTGATTCCTTCAATCGACCGGCGGATGCCTGGGCTGCCAGCAGAGCTGGTTTTCGGCAAAACGTTGCGCAATGGCGATCAGATGCCCGTCCGCAAAACGCCTCCCTATGAATTGCACAGCAACAGGCAAGCCATTTTGCGTAATCCCGCAAGGCATGGAGATGGCCGGCAATCCTGTAAAATTTCCAAACCGATTCTGGTCCACCAGTGCGGTGCGTAGGGACATTTCCACATCACCTGCTCGAACGGGTTCGGTTCCCATCGGCGGAGCACCTATCGGCGAAGTGGGAATTACAATAGCGTCCACACTCTTTAGAACAGCTTCGGCTTCATCTCGCGCCCGCCGCATCACTTCCTGCGCGCTCAAATAATCAATTGCGCGCACATTACCGCCCTGCTCCAAACGGCCGCGCACGTCCGCGCCATATTCGCTGGTGCGCGCCGGGAAGTAGCCTTCCCGCCGATGCAGCTGCGTCGCCTCAACTGCGGCGATCAGGTTCGCCGCCTCGATGCCCGCGCCAACTGTCGGCAGCGAAATCTCTTTCAGTTCGGCGCCGGCCTTGACGAAATCGCCGACCGCTGTTTCCGTGATTCTGCGAACTTCCGGATCCATATTGACCCAAAAATGTTCTTTAGGACGCCCCAGACGCAAGCGCTTTCGATTTAGAGTGGACCGAAAACTCTTCTCGCTTCGAGCCAGGCTTGTGGGATCCAGCGGATCGCGCCCAGCGATGTATTCCAGTATGAGCGCTGCATCTACGGCGCTTCGCGCGATGGGCCCCACATGATCGAAGCTCGCCGCCAGGGGGAAAACGCCATGAACGCTAACGCGTCCAAACGTAGGCTTGAAGCCTACAACGCCGCACAACCCGGAGGGAATGCGAATGGAACCTCCCGTATCGCTGCCAATTGCCGCTGTACACAAACCAGCAGCTACGGCGACGGCCGATCCCCCGCTCGAACCGCCCGAAATGCGGTCCGTCTTCCAGGGATTTCGCACCGGCCCATAATGCGGGTTCTCCGAAGTTACCCCATACGCGAATTCGTGCAGATTCGTCTTGCCCAACAAAATAGCGCCTGCGCGACGTAGCTTCCGAACCACGGTGGCATCTTTAGATGGCACAAAATCGCGCAGAATGAGCGAGCCCATTGTCGTGCGCAGATTTCGCGTATCGATATTATCTTTCAGCGCGATCGGGATGCCGTGAAGCGCTCCTCGCCGCCGTCCTCGGAGCAATTCCCTTTCCGCGGCCCGAGCCTCGGCAAGGGCGCTCTCCGAGGGCACGGTTATAAAAGCATTCAATTTTGGATTAAACCGCTCGATCCGCGACAAATAGAGCCGCGTTAGTTCTACCGGCGAGACTTTCTTCTTCGCCAGCAGCGCCGAAAGGGCTTCTATGCTTGCAAACTCAAGCTCATGCATGGAATCGGTTCGAATTGTGAAGCGGCAAATTGTAACTCAGCCCGTCGATTTGTGTTCTTTTCCTTATCGGGATCAACTCGTTGTTACGTGCATACCGTACACGATTGGCAACAATCTCCGCGACATTTCGTATTGCAGGCGAAGCTGCCGCTATTAGAATGTACCCGCCCCGAGGCTCCGCTTCGGGCACCGTCCGCAGCGCAAAACGTGACGGTGATACAAACCTGCTTGCAGTGCGGCGCCATCAATGGCGCCGAAGCGCGTACCTGCTGCCTTTGCGATACGCGCCTATCGAAAAATCCAGACGCTATTTCTGTCCCCGCTCCCGCCCAACTGAGGAGCGAAGGCAATCTGGCCATCGAGCCAGATTGGCGCAGCGAAGTCTTCCAGCGTGTGGACGCTTACAACGTGCGCCGAGGACGCCCTCGCGAGAATCGGCTCCAACCGGAGTTGGCTTTTGCTCAGCACGGTTCGCCCAAACCCTCCGAAGCACGCGCCGCAGAAGCGCGGGCTGCGACTCACAGCTTTGAAGCGGCCCCAACCACAATCGCCACGCGGCGTTTTCGTCCTGCCCGAGTGGAGCGTCTGGAAATCGAAGTGGAGCAACCCTCCTTCGATTTCACCGGCCACAGCGAGCAGATCCGTCCGAAAACTGCTGTTTCGTCTTACGATTCGGCAGCACCTTCGGTGGCACCGCTGCTGGAGCGACGCCGGGCGGGAACCCTCGATTTCGCTTTCCTCTTGTTCTCTTTCGCCGGGTTCCTGATGCTCTTTCACGCTCTCGGTGGCCGGTTCAGTTTCACCAGGTTCGATGCTCTCGTCACCGTGGCGGCACTGGGACTTCTGTATGCACAATACGTCGCTTTATTTACTTACTTCGCGCAAGCCACCCCGGGAATGATGCTGCGCGGCCTTCGTGTGACCAGTCTGGACGGCCTTGATCCTTCGCCGCGCCAACTGCTCTGGCGAAGCTTGGGTTATCTGGTCTCGGCGGGCACCATGATGCTTGGTTTTCTCTGGACACTCTGGGACGAGGATCAGCTATCGTGGCATGATCGCATTTCGCAAACCTGTATCACGACCGATATCGCCCCAATGGGCGAGACCTGCGGCCAGCCAAACGCAACCCAGTAAGAACTCGCAGGACTGTCCAGCACTGTAGACGCGGCACTCAGCATAATCCTACAGAGAAATATGTACTCCGCGTTTCTTCAATGGCACATGCGCGTTCTTTGAGTTGGCCACGCCGATTTAGGTGTGCCATCGTAAGTGAGTATTACTAGACTGCTCCGGCTCTTTTTGATCGAAGCCCGGCGAATTCGATCGGGGCGCCTCTCTTGAGGGACGGTTGAGTTGGGCGAAGTGAGTTCATTTCTTCGTGATACAATGGTTTGGCGGGTGGTGGGTCGTCCAGTTTAGTCCCCTGCTTCGCCGCCGCAACTCGGGATCGGGAGTTAATCGCATGAGCCGCTTTACCAAGATTGCAGTCGTATCCTTGTCGCTGCTGACTTTTTGCTACGTCGGACTGGGATACATGCTGGGCAAGACCGACGACGACAAGGCCTACCGCTCCCTCACCGTTTACGGCGAAGTTCTACAGCGAGTGCAGGAAGACTACGTGGATGAGCCTAACCTCTCCAACGTGACCGCCGGTTCGCTTCATGGCTTGCTCGAGTCGCTGGATCCCTTCTCCGGCTATCTGAGTCCGCGCGAATACGCCGATTTCAAAGAGAAGCAAAAAAACACACGCGGCGAAATTGGCGCGACTGTGGCGAAACGCTTTGGATACCTTGTGATTGTTTCCATATTGCCCGATAGCCCCGCCGAAAAAGCGGGCCTGCGCAGCGGCGACATTGTCGAAGAGATAGCGGAGTTCACAACTCGCGAGATGTCCGTCGGGCAGGCGAATTCGTTGCTTGCGGGCGCTCCGGGAACAACGGTCAAAGTCGCCTTGGTGCGCCGCGGAAAAACGGAGCCCCAGCCCGTTACGCTTACACGAGCGGTGATCGCAGTGCCTCACATCACAGCCGACAAAATTGATGATGGCGTGGGATATGTTCGCATTCCCTCGTTGCAAGCAGGAGCGGCCGCCGAGCTGCGCGATAAGCTCCAGCAGCTCGATCGGCAAGGCCTGCGTAAGTTAGTGCTCGATCTGCGTGAATGCGCTCGCGGGCCTGCCTCAGAAGGAATTGCCGCCGCACAGCTACTGGTTTCCTCCGGCACGATTGCGACGCTAAAGGGACAAACGGTTTCACGCCAGGAATTCGACGCCGCCCCGGACAAAGTCGTCTGGCATGGCCCCATCGCTGTGTTGATATCCCCGAGCACTTCCGGCGCCGCAGAGATCGTTGCGGCCGCAGTCGGCGATAATCATCGCGGAGATCTGGTTGGCGAGCGCACTTTCGGCGCGGCTTCCGAACAAAAGATCATTCCGCTCGAAGACGGGGCTGCGCTGGTACTCACCGTCGCCTATTACTACACGCCGGAAAACAAGTCCATTCTCGAAAATGGCGTGGTGCCCACGGCGGAGGTAGCCATAACTCCTCCAGAACTCGGAGGCGAAGACCTGGCGCCAGCGCCGCTCGGCTTTAATCAATTGCCTTCTAAAGATGATCCCATTGTCCACAGGGCACTCGATATCCTGAAGAACGACACGCGCAAAGCGGCTTAGCCCAGGCCGGCGCTGCCTGCCTCCGACTTCTGCTTCTCTTTTTACGCCTGAATTGAAGTTAGTGGAGCGTCTCCGAAACGAGCGGAGCGACATACTTGGCGATGGCAGGCGCCGACGTCAATCCTGGAGACTCGATTCCCACCAAATGGATGGCACGCGGATGAGCGGGATCGCGGGCGATAACGAAATCGGCCATTCCTTTTCCGCCGGGCGGCACGAGCTTGGGACGAAGCCCGGAATACGCCAGCCGCAGATCCTGCATGCGCAGCTCAGGCAGTAAGCCCTGCGCATCGTGCAGGAATTCTTCGAGCGGCAACCGATCGTGCTCGTAGTCGTTCTTTTCGGTGACGTATCGCGCCGTAGGTCCCACCAGCACAGTTCCCCACAGCGTCTTCGTCAGATGCACGCCCAGGCTCAACCTGTCATGATGCGGCAGAGGATAAACCAGCGCATTCACCAGATCGGCTCGCGTGCGAACGACCTCCGCATATTCCCCCCGCACCGGATAAATTCGGTAACTCTTGTTTCCGAGCATGGCGGCAATCTCGTCGGCGTAGAGCCCCGCGGAATTCACCACGCACTGCGCTTCGACGACTTCGCTCGTAAGAATCTCGCCCTCCGCGGCATCTCCAAATTCAACTGTTACCGCGATACAGTCCGCCCGCGGTTCTAGCTTTTTTACGCGAGCGTTCGTCAATATGCTGGCGCCGCGATCGCTCGCCAGACGCGCGAACGCCTTCAACAGTTCTTCCGCCGAGACAATCGCAGTCGACGGCACTTCCAGCGCTGCCGCTGCCCGGATATGAGGCTCGCGCTCGCGGATTCGCTCCGGCCCCACCAACTTGAGCCCCTCAACTCCATTGGCTCGGCCGTTTTCGGCGAGCTTTTCGAGCTCCGGAATTTCGGACTCATGAGCAGCCACCACAATTTTCCCGCAATTGCTGTGCGGGACTTCATGCGCCGCGCAGAATTCCTTCGTCAGGCGATTCCCTTCCACGCAAAAGCGCGCCTTCAGAAATTCGGGAGGATAGTAGATGCCGGAGTGAATCACGCCGCTATTGCGGGTGCTGGTGGCCATGCCCAGCCGCGGCGATTGCTCCAGCAGGAAGACGTCTTCGATACGGGCGGAAAGCTCGTGGGCGATGGCGCAACCCACCACACCACCGCCGATGATGACGACGTTAACTCGATCCATTGAAAAAGAGAGCGCAACCGTGACCTGCGGAACGGCCGCGCCGCACATTTTAGCAGCGGGATTGCGGGACGTCAGCCCGTGTCTCAGCCGCCTCCGAGCGGAAGGAAATACTGTGTTCCCTTTACCGGCTCTTCCAGCCGCCGCAAGAGCTGTTGCAAATCTG
>Ga0307479_10000533_pt1 | contig 34175 bp, 33 predicted proteins | sample atmos_gasesECM4C_FD_203743 | JGI IMG/M metagenome (GOLD analysis project Ga0307479, IMG submission 203743) | Hardwood forest soil microbial communities from Morgan-Monroe State Forest, Indiana, United States - atmos_gasesECM4C_515 | ecosystem: Environmental > Terrestrial > Soil > Temperate...
GATGAATTGCGCGACAAGTTGAATGCGCTTGGCTGGGAAGCGCGCGACACCAAGGACGGACAGAAGATAACGCGACGCGCCGGCGCTTGAACGAAATGTTTGCGCCCGCACAATTCCTCAATCTCGAACACACAGCTCACCCGAAGTTGTTCGAAGACCAGCAATTTGCCTGGAACGCGCTCAAACAAATCGCGAGCTACTTGCAATTCCGTTTGAAACCGGCCGTGCTCGGCGAATTGGTCGGGCGGCCGTTCGTCAGTAGCAACGTGTTTGTTGGCCGCGGCACTGTTGTCGAACAGGGCGCGGTGTTGAAAGGACCTGCGTGGATCGGCGAGAACTGCCAGATCCGCAGCGGCTGTTACGTGCGCGAGAACGTTGTGGTCGGCAACGACGTGGTGATGGGCAATTCGTGCGAATTCAAAAACAGCATCATCTTCGACGAAGCGCAGGTGCCGCACTTCAATTACGTCGGCGATTCAATCCTCGGATTCAAAGCGCACCTCGGCGCCGGCGTTGTTTTGTCGAATGTGAAACTCGATCGCAGCGAAATCGCGGTCGCGACAGATCAAGGCAACGTTGCGACCGGTCTCACGAAGTTCGGTGCAATCGTGGGCGATCGAACCGAAATCGGTTGCAACGCGGTGATTAATCCCGGCTCAATTCTTGGCCGCGACTGTCTAATTTATCCGAACGTGAACTTTCGCGGCGTGCTGCCCGATGGCAGCGTCGTGAAATTGCGGCAAGAACTTCAAATTCTGGAACGTCGGAAATAATAATGCTGGCGGATGGGGGGGGATTCGAACCCCCGGTACCTTTCGGTACACACGCTTTCCAGGCGTGCACAATAGACCGCTCTGTCACCCATCCTCATGGATGACAATCGTAAGATCGACAATCAGAGTTGCAAGCGACGGAACAATTCGTCGAGAGGCAACTGAATCCCGATGAAAAATTCGCCGAAGTCCGCATACTCAGCGCTAACCGGATCGAATCGCATCTGGTAAACGATGGATTTGATCTGGACCGTGTCGCGCGCGAAGAGCGTCACGCCCCACTCTGCATCGTCGAGGCCGGTGGAGCCGGTGATGAGTTGTTTCACTTTGCCGGCGTATTGGCGACCGACATTAGCGTGGCCTTTCATTAGCTTGCGACGTTCATCGAACGGCAACGCGTACCAATTGCGCTGCTCGCCGCGACGCTTGCTCATATTATAAAAACAAACCACCGGCCAATCCGGCAGCGTCGGATAAACGCGCTCGTGCCGGTAATGTTTCATCCGATCGCGAAATGCCGTCAGCGCCTGTTCCAGCTTCGCCGGATTGTTTAGCGTGTCCGCATCGAGCGATTGAGTGTATTCCTCGTCGGTCGTGATGTATTCGCTCTCTTCAGTGAGCGACAAGTAACTGTAAACCGGCGTAAGGGCATCGGGCCCCAGCGACAGCGAAAGTTGTTTCTCGATCCGGTTCGTGCTTTGCAAATCGGGGGTGATCAACATGAATCCGAGGTCAGCTTTTGGACTCACCACGCTGAGCGTGAGCAATTGAGTCGAATCCATCGCCCGAACGTCCTGGACGAGCTTCGTCAGGTTGGTCTTTGCCGCGTTCTGTTCGTCGCGGTTGAGCAACTGCCATTGCCCGTGTTCGACATGATAAAACAAATGTAAACAATGCCAGCCTTCCTCGGGAACGAGCGTTGTGCTCTTGTCGGTCACAACGCTAATCTAAGTGGCGACGCCCGGTTGTCGATCTTGATGCTTGCCACGCCGCAGGTCCGAGCCGCGAAGGGGGTCGATCCATCAACGCGGCGCGGTCTGCGCCGAAGGCAGGTGTTCAAGACAATATTCTTCGCCATCACGCGAGACGCGAAACTCCAAATCGGGATCGGTTAGTTCCGTCCGGCCGCAAACAGCGCATTTGTGAAGCGATTCGGCTTCCGGCTTCGACTGCGCATCAAAACGGCGACGACGCGACGAGACACCACGACGATGCCGAGCTTCATAAATATACTCCGGCCCGAAGAAGATCAGGTAATTCGCGAAAGCCGCGACCAGCGACATCCGGTACGAATTCGAACCAGTAAAAAATCCGAGGATTAGCAGCGCCGCGGCAATCCAGGCGAGCCATTTGATCCGCATCGGTAAAATGAAAAGGATGTAGATGATTTCTTCGGGATAGAACCGTGCGAAAGCAAAAAACAAGGACGCGATCAGCATCAGATTCGAAAAATTCGTCCCAAAGAAAAACGCGGCGATGGTGGTGCCGATCATGCCGATAACGAAATAGAGTGTAAGTCGAAACGGACCCATCGCGCGCTCAACGCCTTCGCCGATCCACCAAAGAAACCAGAGGGCAAAGATCACCCACAGCGGGCTCATGGTTTGCGGAATGAAAATGTAAGTCACTAAACGCCAGACTTCACCGTGACGAACACGATCCGGATCGAGCACGAGCATCGATGTGAAACCCGGAAGCAGCCATGACAACGCGAACACGAGCGCAGCGAAGCCGACCAGGATGCGCGGCAATCCCGGAATTCCGAGAAAACCGAGACGGCGCTCGAGTTTGTCGAGCCAGTTCATCTCGCGCAGCATTGCGCAGCACAATGGCGAAGTCTAGGCTTCGGATGTGACTGACATTACGCAAAAAAAGACCGCACTTTATGAGGAACATGTGAAGCTCGGCGCGAAGATGGTGCCGTTCGCCGGCTGGCTGATGCCGGTGCAATACAGCAGCATCGTGCAAGAACATCAGGCCGTGCGAAAAAACGTCGGGATGTTCGACATCTCGCACATGGGCCAGTTGATCGTCGAAGGCAAAGATACGCGCGGTTGGCTGAACACGATGTTGACCAACAACATCGACAAGTTGGACGTCGGGCAAGGCCAATATACGTTTCTGCTCAACGATAAAGGCGGAATCATCGACGACCTGATTGTCTATCGAATCGGCGAGACGAAATTTCTCCTCGTCGTGAATGCGGCGCGCACAGACCAAGATTTTGATTGGCTGGATCCACATCGCGCAGAGAACGTCCGTCTCGGAGATCGCAGCGCATATTTTGGTGGAGTTGCGATCCAGGGGCCACGCGTGACCGAGCTTTTCGTGAATCTCCCGGCGCGCAATCACATTGTCGATCTTGAGCTGGAGGGAATGCCGATCTCAATCGCGCGGACTGGTTATACCGGCGAAGACGGAGTCGAGGTCTTCTTTCCTGGCGATGCTGCCGTGAAGCTTTGGAACACGGTTCTCGAAAAAGGAAAAGACCTCGGAATCCAACCTTGTGGACTCGGCGCACGCGATACGTTGCGTTTGGAAATGTGTTATCCCCTCAACGGCTCCGATCTTTCGCCGGACCGAAATCCGATCGAAGCCGGGCTTGGTTTCTTTGTCGATCTAACCAAACCGAATTTCATCGGCCGCGACGTTTTACTGAAGACCAAAGAGAGCGGTCCGCGCGAGAGGCTGGTGCCGTTTAAAATGAAAGACAAGGGTCCGCCACCGCGCCCGCATTACAACGTCTTCGAAAACGGCCAGCGAATTGGTGAAGTAACGAGCGGCACGCTTTCGCCGAGCTTGAATTGGGGCGTGGGGATGGCGTATGTCTCAGCGCCGCACGCGAAAATCGGCGCCAAGATCGACATCGAGATTCGCGGACAGAAATTTCCGGCCACGATCGAGAAAAGACCGCTCTACAGAAAATCATGAACGTCCCAGACGATTTGCTTTACACCGAAAGTCACGAATGGATTAAGCGTGAGGGCGATAAGATCCGCGTCGGCATCACCGATCATGCGCAATCCGAATTGACCGACGTCGTTTTTGTCGAGCTGCCGAAGATGGATCGGCAGGCAAACGCCAAGGAAGCGATCGCGGTCGTCGAATCCGTGAAAGCCGCGAGCGACATTTACGCGCCGGTCAAAGGCACAGTTGCCGAAGTGAACAAGGCGCTCGAAGCCGACCCCGGATTGATCAACCGCGAACCGTTCGGCCAGGGCTGGATCTTCGTCCTCAAAGTCGACAATCCCGACGACCTCAAGAATCTCAGAGACGCCGCCGCTTACAAAAAACAGATCGGTTGATGCCGACATTTTTTCGAACGCCGTCGGATTTCCGGGCGTGGCTTAAGCTGAATCATGAAGCAGCAACCGAGTTGTGGGTGGGCTTTTACAAAAAGGGATCCGAAAGGCCGAGCATGACCTGGCCAGAATCGGTAGATGAAGCGCTTTGTTTTGGGTGGATCGATGGAATCCGGAAGCGCATAGATGAGATCAGCTGCAAGATTCGATTTACGCCGCGCCGGCGTAGCAGCGTTTGGAGCGCGATCAATATCAAGCGCGCAAAAGAGCTGGGCAAAAAGAACCGGATGCGGCCGGCCGGATTGAGAGCCTTTGCGTTGCGGGTCGAAAATAAATCGGGTGTTTATTCGTATGAACAACGACGCCCGGAGTTAGATGAGCTCTACGCGAAGATGCTGAAGAAAAACAAGGCAGTCTGGAGTTTCTTTCAGGCACAGCCGCCGTCATATCGCAAAATGATCAGTTGGTGGATCGTCAGCGCGAAGAAGGAAGAGACTCGATCGCAGCGAATTGCGAAGCTGATCGCAGCATCCGCAAAACGAAAACGCCTTTAGGAGGCGAATCCGGATCAGTCTTTGCCGAAGAGCAGTTCGTCGACGCCACGGAGAACTTCTTCGACGCGGATAGGTGCGGCGAAGAAGCTGTAGCCGGAAAGGATTCCACCGGAAATCATCTGGCTTTCGGGCCGAAGGCTGGTCAGCGACAGAACCGGCGTATCTTTAAGCGCGCCGTCGGTATGGATTTCGCGCTCGATGTTCCGACGCTCCTGGCCCGCGGTATCGACAAGGATGAGATCGGGCTGAAACCAACGCGCGGCGTTCAGCGCCAGCTTGTCGTCGTGTTCTTCGCGGATGACATATTTCCCGGCGCGTTCCAGCGCTCGCCGAATGAGACGAGTGACGCCGGGTTCATGATCGATTAAGAGGATTTTCTTTTGAAACTTCATGGTGGTTGAATGCTAAGGCCCCATTCCCGAGCATCGGATGTGCCACGGCGGTCGCGTAAGTCAGGCTTTCATCTTGGCGACGGTGTGCTTAACTTCGCGTTCGCCATGAGCAGCAAGGCCAAGCCCTCAGGCTCCGAGTTGAATTTTGAGAAAGCGATGACCCGGCTCGAGGCGATCGTCGAACAAATGGAGACTGGAAAATTGCCGCTGGAGGATTTGATCATACGCTACGAGGAAGGGATGAACCTGGTGAAGATTTGCCAGGAACGCCTGACCAGTGCCGAGCAAAAGATTGAGATCATAGCCCGGGACAATGCCGGGAAGCGAGTCGTGAAAGATTTTGAACCCGGAGCCGAATCGTCTAACGATGATAAAAGTGGGGAGAAGGAACTAAAGAATGATGAAGTCAGCCTCTTCTGAAACAACGACAGTGGCGCGGCCGGAAAAAGCGAAGCGCCTGCTGGACGGAATATATTCGCCAACCGACATCAAGGCGCTGCGCGAACAGGATCTGCCTCAGCTCGCACAGGAGGTTCGCGACGAACTGATCCGCGTTTTGTCGCAAACCGGCGGACATCTCGGGCCAAATCTTGGTGTAGTCGAATTGACGATTGCGCTTCACCGCGTGTTCAACACGCCGAGGGACCGTTTCGTGATGGACGTGAGTCATCAGGGTTACGTTCACAAACTTTTCACCGGCCGGCTCGATCGCTTTTCAACTATGCGGCAGTTCGGTGGACTGAACGGTTTTCTGCTCCGAACCGAAAGCGAACACGATTGTTACGGCGCAGGCCACGCCGGCACCGCGCTCTCGGCTGCGCTAGGAATGGCAGTTGGACGGGATCTCCGCGGCGGCGATGAGCATATCATCGCGATCGCAGGCGACGCGGCGTTCACGTGCGGGATTAGTTACGAAGCGCTGAACAACATCCGCACGCAGACCAAGAAGTTCATCGTAGTGCTAAACGACAACGAATGGTCGATCGCCAAAAATGTCGGCGCGATTGCGAACTACTTTAACCGGATTGTGACGAATCCGACTTACGCGCATTTGCACGACAAGGCGCGCGATTTCGTGGAATGGATTCTTGGCAAGACCGGTGTGCAGTTTGCACACAAAGTCGAAGAGAGCGTCAAGGGTTTGCTGGTGCCGAGTGTGATCTTCGAGGAACTCGGCCTCCGCTACTACGGGCCGATCGATGGTCACGATATTCCGTTGCTCATCCGCACATTTGAATTTCTGAAAACGCAGGATGAACCGGTACTGCTCCATATCCTGACCAAGAAAGGCAAAGGCTACGAACCGGCGATCAAGCAACCGGACAAGTTTCACGGACTGGGCAAATACAAGATCGAGAGCGGCGAAACCGCGCCAACACCGACGCCGACATATTCGGAGATCATCGGCAAGACGCTGGCGAAGTTCGCCGACAACAATCAGAAATTGGTGGCGATCACAGCAGCGATGCCGAGCGGCACTGGTCTCGCCCATTTTCAAAAGGCGCACTCCAAACGTTATTTCGACGTCGGCATCGCCGAAGAACACGCGGCGCTATTCGCCTGCGGATTAGCAACGCAGGGACTGACTCCGTTTCTCACGATCTACTCCACATTTTTCCAGCGCGCCTACGACATGGCTATTCACGACATGGCCATTCAGAAGTTAAATGTTCGCCTTTGCATGGATCGGGCCGGTTTAAGTGGCGACGACGGGCCGACGCACCACGGTTTGTTCGACATCGGATATCTGCGACACATCCCAAACTGGGTCCACATGCAGCCGAAGAATGAAGACGAATTCGTCGACATGCTCTGGACGATGGCGAACTACAATTCGGGTCCAATCGCGATTCGCTATCCACGAGGCTCGGGCACTGGCGCGAAAATTAAGCCGGAGCCGAAGCTCTTGGAGATCGGGAAGGCGGAAGTTGTGAAACATGGCCGCGACGTGGCGATCTTCGGCCTCGGCAACATGTTCGAAGTCGCCGAGGAAGCTGCGAAGAGATTGGAAGAGCAGGGAATCTCAGTTGCGCTGATCAATCCGCGTTGGATTAAGCCGATGGACATCGGTACGCTGGAATTTTTCGCGCGCAGTGTGGAAGTCGTGGCCACGATCGAAGATCACGTTTTGCACAACGGATTCGGCTGCGCCGTGATGGAACATTTGCACTCGCAGCAAATCAACACGCCCGTCGTGCGAGTCGGCTGGCCGGACGAATTCATCGAACACGGCGCCGTTCCGCTTCTGCGAAAGAAGCATGGCATCACGGCCGACGCGCTCGTCGAGAAAGTCTTGGCAGTACTCAAGAAAAAGCCGGCGGCGAAAACTTCCGTAGCGTAGTTGCAGAAGAGATCGGCACGTTGATTGTCGATCTTACGGATGGCTGCAATCGAGGCTCGCGATTTAACGAAAATCTACCGCACCTACCGCAAAGAAAGCGGGCTGTGGGGCGCCATTAAAGGGCTCGTTAAGCGCCGCCACGACGAAACGCGCGCCGCCGACGCAGTCTCGTTTCAGATCGAGGAGGGCGAATTTGTCGGCTTTCTCGGCCCGAACGGCGCCGGGAAGACGACCGTGCTGAAAATGCTTTCGGGTTTGTTGAATCCGACCTCGGGTGATGCGCGCGTGCTCGGCTTTGTTCCGTGGGAACGGCGCAACGAAATGAAACGTCAATTCAGTCTACTCATGGGACAAAAGAACGCGCTGTGGTGGGATCTCCCCGCGCAGGAATCGCTTGAGCTCAACCGCGCGATTTACGGAATCGACCGCGACCGGTTCAACAAGGTGGTCGGGGGATTGGCCGAGCTTCTCGAAGTCACGGACAAAATGAACGTGATGGTCCGAGAGCTCTCGCTCGGCGAGCGAATGAAAATGGAACTTATCTCCGCCCTTATCCACGAGCCGCGTGTTTTGTTTTTGGACGAACCGACAATCGGTCTCGACGTCGTCAGCCAAAAACGTGTCCGAGAATTCCTGCGCATTTATAACAAAGAGCACCGCATCGTTACGCTTCTGACCAGTCATTACATGCAGGACATCGAGGAGCTGACCCATCGCGTGTTGGTCATCGATCATGGCAAAATCTTCTTCGACGGACCACTCGACGAAATCATCGACCGGTTCTCCGGTTACAAAATCCTCAGCCTGACATTCGATAAACAACTTACGCGCGATTTTTCGCGGTTTGGCGAAGTGATCGAGCAAACCCCGATGTCGGTTCAACTCAAAGTGCCGCGCGCGAAAGTAACCGAGACGACGCGTGAAGTCCTTCAATCGTGCGACATCATCGACATTAACGTGCAGGAAGTGCCGGTCGAAGAAGTAATCCGTCAGCTTTTCGGCAGCACAAGACGTTCAGGCACCGAAGTTGCGGTCGGTGGAGTTGTTTAACTGCGAGCCAAGGCGCGCTTCAGCTCGTGGCTGTAAGCGGGATTCACTTCGAATGCCGTGACCGGCATTTCTGCGAGCTCTATTTGTTCGGAGTAAGGAATGCTCTCTACGAAGCCGGCAGCCATCAAGCTATTGAGAATGTCTGTCACGTCGTCCGATTCCATTCGAACGTAATCCTGAATTTCGGCGCCCAGCATTGAATTGGTAAAGCCAATGGCACGAACCACAGACGCTTCGCGCCCACTGAGTTTAACCATCCGCATAGCTGCCAGAAAATTAGCAGCTTCCATACCGGTATCTGCATCTGCCCATTTAGCTTTAGTCTTGCCGGACGAGGTTCGGTAGAACGCTTTTTTCCATTCCAGCGGCAAAGGTTGGATATTGCGGAACCCATCCGATGCCTCTCAACTTTGCGTTGCTCACGCGTTTATTGCTTTCGCCTCTCCTTCGCTTCGACGTCGATCTGCCCGAGGGTGGCAATGGCCAATTTAGGTTGGCCGCGAGCCAGCGCCAACAGTCGCTCTGCAAAATCGCCTCGTTGTCGACCACATTGTAAATTTCGCCGGCCGTCCCAGACAATTCTAGCAAGAGCTGCATCCCTGCAGCCGCGTCGTCACGATGAATCTGATTCACAAACCGATCGTTTTCCGGATCGAGAACCGCGCGACCATCGAGAAATTTCTGTAACAATGCGGATCGATCAGGTCCGTAAATGCCGCCCAGCCGAGCAACCATTCCACCGTTAGCGAGAACTAATCGCTCCGCTTCACGCAAAATTTTGCCGGTCTCATGTTGAGGATCAGCCTTACTTTCCTCGGTAACCCATTCGCCGCCCGCTTGCGCGTAAACGCTCGTGCTGCTGGTAAACAGGATTCGCGACGGCGCAAGGCGTTCGAGCAGATTGTGCGTGCCGTCGAGATAGACGCGCCGATAACGATCGACATCGCCGCCGCGCGTACTCGCGCAATGGATCACAAAGTCAAAATCGCTTTTATGTGCAGCAACATCTTTCCGATCGGAAATGTCGACGTTTTGCGCCCGATGGCCGCTTCGCGAGAGTTCTTGGGCCGACTCCATCGACATCGTCCAACCCTCGATTTTCCAATTGTCCCCTGCTAACAAATCGGAGAGAGCGCGACCAAGATAACCGCATCCGGCAATAAGCGCGCGCGGCATGATGTCGATCTTACGTCGCTGGCGCGGCAATCTCGATTTCGTCGAACATTTTCCGCTGCAACGCGCGCACTTGATTCAAACGAATCAATTCGAGCAACGCGAGGAACGTGACTACGATTTCAACTCGCGACGTGATCTGTCCGAACAGTTCTGAAAAGCGAACAAGCGTTCCGTTTCCAACTCGCTGGAGAATCTTCTCAATTTTGTCCGACACACTAAATCTCTCGGCGAAAATCTCCCCCAAATCCTCGCGCGCTTCGACCCGCTTGATCACTTCTTGGAATGCGTGGATCAGCTGGAAGATTCCAACTTCATGAAGCGGCAACGGTTCATCCGACACCGGAGGGCCACCGCCATCGCGCGCGAAGATTCGCTCCTGCGCAAGCGCACGATCGTGCAACTGCGCGGCGGCTTCCTTGAACTTCTTGTATTCGATTAATTGGCGAATCAAATCCCACCTCGGATCATCTTCTTCGGCGTCTTCCTCGGGCGGCTGCTGATCGAGCGGAAGGAGACTTCGGCTTTTTAGATAAATGAGATTCGCCGCCATGACGATGAATTCCCCGGCGATGTCGATCTTGAGCTCTTTGAAAGCCTGGAGGTACTCCAGATACTGGCGCGTGATCCGCTCGATCGAGATGTCGTAAATGTCGATCTCGTCGCGCTTGATCAGGTAAAGGAGGAGATCGAGCGGCCCTTCGAAAATTTCGAGCTTAACCTTGTAATCGGTTTCCATGCCTCAACGAATTCTAGATGGCACGCGCTCGAAGTAAATGATGCGCGATGATGATGTCGATCTCTAGAGGAATAATCAGGCGACTTCGTGGCGATGCACCCAGACACTGTTTACGACGCCGAGCGCGAACATGATCATAAGGGCAAACGATCCGCTGTAGCTGATGAGCGGCAACGGAACGCCGGTGATCGGTAGCATCGCGATAGTCATGCCGATATTCTGAAAGATGTGGGTGAAAATCAGCGCGGTGATGCCAATCACGAGAAGCAAACCGAATTGATCCCCGGCAAAAAACGCCACGAAAAGACAGGTCAGCAGCAGGAGAGCAAACGCGCCGATAAGGAACGCTCCCCCAACAAAGCCCCATTGCTCGCCGATTGCCGAGAAGATGTAGTCGTTGTGCACGGCGGTTGACGGAAGGAAGCCCAGCTCGATTTGCGTGTTCGGTGCTTTAAAACCCTTGCCCGACCAACCACCCGATCCAATAGCGATGAGCGATTGGTTAATCGCCCACGATGAACCCTGTTTGTCGATATCGGGGTGCGCGAATGCGGTCAGGCGCGCCTGTTGATATGGCTTGAGCACAAGATTCGCCGTGATTGGAATCGCCGCGAATAGGATTAAAAGGATACAGATCAAATAGCGCAGCGGTATCCCTCCAACGAACAGCAAAGCCAACAACACCGGGACCCAAATTATGACTTCGCCCAAATCCGGCTGCATCAAGATCAAGAGGCATGGCGCACCAGCGATCGCGCCGCAAACGAGCAGGCGCAACATCGGATGCATTTGCTTGAACTGACTCAAGAACAAAGCAAGCACCATGATGCCGGCCACGACCGCAAGTTGCGCCGGTTGAAAATTAATCGGACCAAGGTGAAGCCAGCTACGCGCGCCGTAGACTTTTTGTCCCATAAACTTGGTCAGAATCAAAAAGAAGATACCTGCCAGATACATCGGCAGCGCGCCCCAGCGGATCCAACGGTAATTGACGAGGCTGGCGAGCATGAAAGCAAAAGATCCTACCAAAACCCAGTTCGCTTGCTTCCGCCAAAAATCCGCAGCCACCGGATCCTCCCGCATGTAGGTCGCGCTGTAGATGGCCACCACCCCGAACACCGCCAGCGCAAGCATGACGAGGAGGAGGAGCCAGTTGAGGCCGAGCAACTTTCGTAAGAATGGGGTCATGTCGATCTACTTTGGCCACCGCGTAGCGCGTATTTCCGAGTATACGCAGGCCGAAAAATTCGCAACGCGTTTTGCCGCTGAAGGTTGGAAAAAATCGCGCTTAGAACCGACCTCGAAGGCCTTAGAGTCCCCGATTGAATCTGTGTGCATAAACCACTGATTTTAAGCTCTTTAAAACAAAATTTGAGAAAAACAAGGCCTTTTCTTGTCGACCACTTGGAACCAATTTACAATTGAATCCTTTCCAGCCGAGGGTCCCAATTATGGCTAAGAAAACAAAGCGCAAAGTTGGCTATCGCAGACTGCCGATGCAGCGACAGTTAAACCTGCGGCAGGAGGGGGAGCATTTCGACCTGGGAGCAATCTTCCAACAACTCAACAGACGCTATTTTCGCGGTCGACTTCGCAATTACAAAGTGGAATGGGGACGTCGCAGGAAACATCGGCCGAAGGACCATTTTGTTTTTGGAACAATCCAGGAACAGGACCGCGTGATTCGCATTCATCCCTTATTGGATCAAGCCTTCGTGCCGCGCTGGTATTTGAATTACGTGCTTTATCACGAAATGCTTCACTCGGTCGTACCGGACAAGATTTTGCGGAGCGGAAGGCGACAAGTTCACACCGACGAATTCAATCGGCGCGAACGTGAATTTTACAGTTACTATCGCGCCCGGCGGTGGGAGGACCAAAACCTCGCTCGCTTTCTGCGTTAACTTCGAAAGCGTAGAAGGTAACGGCGCCTAACGTCTGTCGGTAGCTGCAGGACGCGCGGTGGTTTCAGACGGCGAGGGAGTCGTTGCTACGTTCTTCTTGATGAGATACCAGAGGGTTGTCGCGAGTAAGAGGGATATCAACTTTGCGCGCCAATTCTTCAGGAGGATTCTCTTCATAGCGTCCGTGCAACAAAATCTCGCCGATTCGCTGGCGAAACGTTTCCGGTGTAAAATTGCGCTCAATTCGCCGCCGGTGGCAAATGGAAATGCTGCCGGTCTCTTCCGAAACAACGATTGCCACGGCGTCCGATTCTTCGGTGATTCCCAGCGCCGCGCGGTGCCGTAGACCTAAACTGCGGTCCAACGTTTCGCGCTGGCTTACCGGAAAGATGCAAGCCGCTGCCGCGATTCGACCGTTGCGAATGATCACTCCGCCATCGTGCAGCGCCGCCTTGGGATGAAAAATACTCAGGATTAGTTCGACCGAAAAATCGGAATCGAGTGTGACTCCGGTTTCTTCATAAACGCGAATTGAAGTATCCCGCTCGATCGCTAGCAGCGCGCCAAATTGCTTATTCGCAAGTTGAGTAACCGCTTCCGCGAGATCGTGCACGGTCTCGCGCTTTTCACTGGTGAGCGAAAAGATCGGATGGCCGCCGAGCTCGGCTAACCCACGCCGAAGTTCCGGTTGAAAAATTACCACTAGGGCGATCGCCAAAAAAACTGAGAAGCTCCGGACCAACCAACCGATCACAACCAGGTTTAACAACGTTGAGATGAGCGTCAGGGTAAGGAAAACAATGGCCAGACCAGTCAGCACTTTCGCCCCGCGCGTCCCACGAAAGTAAAGATAGCCATAGTAAATGCCGACGCTCAGCAAAATGATCTCGAGAATGCTTCGCCAGCTTTTGAACCAAAGTTGCAAAAACTCCTGGAGCATCACGATACCTCCTCCAGTGTTCGCAACGCAGCCACGTTTTCTTTCACCTCGTGCACCCGAAAAACATCAGCCCCTTTCATCCTCAAGGTCGCAGTCAGCGCGATCGCCGGCGCAAGCCGATCACGCATTTCATTTGAACCAATGAGTTTTCCCAAAAACGATTTGCGCGACACACCGACCACGAGCGGTCGGTCATGCGCCCGCAGTTGCTCGAGCTCTTTGAGCAGCGTCACATTATGCTCCAGCGTTTTTCCGAAACCGATTCCGGGATCAAACGCAATGGCCATGGGATCAACGCCGCACTCTAGGGCGCGGTCATATCGTTGTCTAAAAAAATCAGCCACTTCCCTAACAACGTCGCCGTACTGCGGATTTTTCTGCATCGTCCGCGGCTCGCCCTGCATATGCATCAACACAACCGCGGCGCTTCGCTTGGCTGCGAGCGGCAACATCTTCTCGTCGCCACGTCCGCCGGTCACGTCGTTAACGATCGATGCGCCCGCATCGAGCGCCGCATTCGCGACTTCTGACTTTGCAGTGTCGATCGAAATCAGGATGTCGATCGTCGCTCGCAGTTTCTCGATTATCGGAATGACCCGACGCAATTCTTCCTTCAATGGAATTGGCTCGGCGCCCGGCCGTGTCGATTCTCCGCCGATATCGATGATGTCCGCACCTTCGGCCGCAATCTGAACACCGCGCCCAACAGCTTCCTCAGTTCCGAAGTATTGGCCACCATCGGAAAACGAATCCGGCGTCACATTTAAAACTCCCATGATCATCCCTCGTTTGGAAAGATCGGCAGTTCTGTCGCCGATCCTCCAGACGCGTTTAGTCATCAATAATCAGACTAACACGCGCGGCCGCTTATTCGAAGCGCGGTTGCGAGGAACTATCTTGTCGAATAGCGCCCCATCAACTCGCCCTGCCCAATAACGTGGCCCTTTATTGCTGCATCTACTTCGCGCCGTTTCGCGCCCGGTTTCAAATCGAGCCTCCGATCCAGCGCGAAGACTTTGAAATAATAGCGATGAGTCCCCGAAGGCGGTTGCGGTCCACCGTAACCGATCTCACCGAAATCGTTCTTACCCTGCACTGCCCCACTCGGCGCGCGGCCTTCAGCAATCTGAGTTATTTTCGGATCAATGGTCCAAACGAGCCAGTGCGTAAACAAACCAACCGGCGCATCGGGGTCATCTACAATCAGCGCCAGGCTCATTGCTTCAGCCGGCACGCCTTCGATCCGCAACTCAGGACTGACGTTCTGGCCATTCTTGCTGAACTTTTCGGGAATCGATCCGCCTTCCTGAAATGATGGGCTCGTGATTTTCATTTGTCCTCCTCTTGCCGCAAACGCGACCAGCGCAGCAGCCGCGAACGTATAACCAACAGTAATAATTGTTTTCATATTTCAAACTCAGTCGTTAGATCGACATCCTCCAATATGGTTTCGCCACTATCATGAAGAACGGCCGGACAATTCGAGAAAAGGTTCTCGCGCTGTTGCGCGCTCCCGATTATCAGCCGCGCGACCGGAACGAGATCGCGCGCGCTCTCAGCTTGAAGAGTCGGCAGCGAGTGGAAGTCTGGAAAACTCTGCGCGAGCTTGAACGCGTCGGCGAAATCGTCCGAATTCGCAAGAACCGCTACGTTCTTCCCTCCGAAGCCGATCTCATCACCGGAAAGTTGTCGATCCATCAGGCCGGCTACGGTTTTCTCGTCCACGAAAAGGAGGGCGAAGCCGACATTTTTGTCGCGGCCGAAAATACCGGCACCGCAATGAACGGCGACCGCGTGGTGGTTCGCGTTAGTCGCGACGTGCCTCCGCGCCACGCGAAAGGACGACGCGTGCGCGCGAGTCAACGAACCGAAGGCCGCGTGATTCGCATTCTCGAACGCGCCCGCGAGACGATCGTCGGCACCCTACAACATTCGCGAAATTTTTATTACGTCGTCCCCGACGATCCGCGGATCGTTCATGACGTCTACGTCAAACTTCCAAAGAATCGGCCAGCGACAATTGGCGACAAAGTTGTAGCCCGTTTGGAAGCGTGGGAATCGCGTCACGTTAATCCGGAGGGCGAGATCATTGAAGTCCTCGGCTCAGCCAATGCGCCCGGCGTCGACATGCTGTCGATCATTCGCAAATACAATTTGCCCACAGAATTTCCAAAGAGTGTCATCGATGAAGCGAATCGAATTCCGCAGGCAGTGGAGCAGCGAATGATCGAAGGCCGGGAGGATTTGAGAGATAAATTCGTCGTCACGATCGATCCGGACGACGCGCGCGACTTCGACGACGCTATCGACGTCGAACCGATGAACAACGAAGGCTGGAGACTCGGAGTTCACATTGCCGACGTCTCCGCCTATGTGACTCCCAACAGCGCGCTCGATCGGGAAGCACGCGGTCGAGGCAACAGCGTTTACCTGCCCGACCGCGTTGTCCCGATGTTGCCGCAGCGGTTGAGCAACGGTGTTTGCAGTTTAAATCCGGCTGTGGATCGGCTGACATTTTCTGTTTTCATCGAGTTCGACAAAAACGGCCGCGCAAGAAATGCGCGCTTTGCCAGGAGCGTGATCCGAAGCGCCAAACGGCTGACCTACAAAGAGGCCTACGCAATTCTGCAGTCGCCACCGAACGGCGAATTGAGCCAGCGATTGCACACTGCGTGGCAGCTCGCTTCGTTCCTCCGCCGCAAACGCTTTGAGCACGGCTCGCTCGATCTCGATTTCCCGGAAGTGAAAGTATATGTCGATGCAAACGGCAAACCGGTCCGGCTGGAGCGAGTGGAAAACGATGAGTCGCATCAATTGATCGAAGAATTCATGCTCGCGGCTAACGAAGCCGTCGCGCGCGAATTGCGACATCGATCGATCCCGACGATTTATCGCGTCCACGAAGATCCTGACCCCGAAAAACTCGCGGAGTATCGTGAATTCATCCTGAGCTTTGGTTACAAAGTCGGCGACTTATCGCATCGCAAAGAAGTGCAGCGCTTCCTGGCTTCGATCCGGGGCAAACCGGAGGAACAAGCGCTCAAGATCGGTTTGCTGAAAAGCCTAAAGCGCGCCCGTTACGCCGCGCAGCCGCTCGGACACTATGGTTTGGCCAAGGCCAATTACCTCCACTTCACCAGTCCAATCCGGCGTTACGCCGACTTGGTTGTGCATCGCACTCTGGCCGAACGAAATTCCTCGCGGCGTTCGAAGATCGATGTCGGCCAGCTCGAATCCCTGGCCGACCATATTTCAGCCACCGAGCGCAATGCCGCCGAGGCCGAGATCGAATCGGTCCGTTTGAAGAAGCTTCAGTTCTTTCAACGACAGCTTGAGGAACGAAATCCGCAGGTTTTCAGAGCGGCGATTGTCGATGTTCGAAACTACGGACTTGTTGTCGAGTTGCCGGACGCCGTCCTAACCGGTCTCGTCCACATTTCCGCGCTAAACGACGATTTCTATCGCTTCGACGCTGCGCAACGGCGATTGGTCGGTCGCCGGACGAACCGGCGATACGCAGTCGGCGACGAGATTCGCGTCTTCGTCGCGCGGGTCGACACTTTCAAGCAACAAATTGACTTCGCGATCGCAGCTTCAGCTCCTCGGAAAAGACCAGCGCGACGCGGTTAAATCCAAGGCGCCAAAGCTATCAACAGGATATTCACAAGGGGCCCTCTTTTGAACCCAAAAATCTGCTTCCCTTTTCAAGGTCAACCTGCGTAAACTCCGCCGCTTTTTCAATGCGATGGATAACCTCATAGAGACCAGGGAGCTGCAGATAGAGCGCAAACACTTCCATGTGGAGTTCCGAGAGAATGACCGCGGAAAGTTTCTTCGCATCACCGAGGAAGCACACGGTCGTCGCAATACGATCATCGTCCCGAGCACCGGGGTGGAGGAATTTACCGCCGCGATCGACGAGGTGATCGAACAAGCCGAACGCGCCCCGGCCTGACCGCGCGTTGACACACGCGAGAGCGCAGAATTAGGTTGGCCACTCTCTCTTCGGAGAGAACTCATGGCTAAAAAAAGTAAATCGACGGGTCGAAGATCGACATCAAAGGGACAGCCTAAGGCGAAGAAATCCAAAGCACCGAAATACGTTTACTATTTCGGCGACGGCCACGCGGACGGCACCGGCAAAATGAAACCGTTGCTTGGTGGCAAAGGTGCAAACCTCGCCGAAATGACGCGAATCGGTTTGCCGGTGCCGCCCGGATTCACGATTACAACTGAAGTCTGTAGTTACTTTTACGCACACAACCGCAGCTACCCGCCGCAGCTCAAGGCCGAAACGGACGTTGCGCTGGCGAAGGTCGAAAAATCAGCCGGCAAAAAACTTGGCAATAAGGATCGGCCGCTGCTGGTTTCGGTCCGTTCGGGCGCGCGAGATTCGATGCCTGGAATGATGGACACGATCCTCAATCTCGGGATGAACGACCAGGTCGTGGAAATCGTTGCGAAAAAAACCGGGAACGCGCGCTTCGCCTGGGATTCGTATCGGCGCTTCTTGCAAATGTACGGCGACGTGGTGATGGGCGTGCAAAAACGCGCGGGCGAAGATCACGAACCTTTTGAGAGCGCGATTGAGCATTTGAAGGACGAGCGTTACGGCAAACACGATTTCCCCGACGTTCGCCTGACCGTCAACGACCTGAAGGAATTGGTGAAGCGCTTCAAAGCGCTCATTAAAGAACGGACCGGCAAGTCGTTTCCACAAGGCGCGCGCGAACAAATGTGGGGCGCCATCGGCTCCGTTTTTGGTTCGTGGATGAACGACCGCGCGATTGTTTATCGCCGCAAATATGGAATTCCGCACGACTGGGGCACGGCGGTGAATGTGCAAACGATGGTGTTCGGTAACATGGGCGACACCAGCGCGACTGGGGTTGCATTCACGCGCGATCCAGCGAGCGGCGAAAAAGTTTTTTACGGCGAGTATTTGATCAACGCGCAAGGCGAGGACGTTGTCGCCGGCGTGCGCACGCCGCATCCGATCGCGATGCTGGCCAAGGATATGCCCGAGGCTCATACAGGGCTGATGAAAGTCCGCGGAATTCTTGAGCAGCATTTCAAGGATATGCAAGACCTCGAGTTCACGGTGGAAGAGAACCGGCTCTACATTTTGCAAACGCGCAATGGTAAGCGCACCGGTCACGCCGCGGTTCGAATCGCCGTCGATATGGTCGGCGAAAAATTAATTTCCAAAAAAGACGCGGTGCGTCGCATTCCGGCCGATTCCCTCGCTCACCTCCTCGCGCCGATCTTCGATCGACAATCGGCGAAACAGGCCACGAAAATCGGGAGCGGACTGGCCGCTGGACCGGGCGCCGCGTCCGGTCAGGTTGTTTTCAGCGCCGAGGAAGCGGTCCGGCGATCATCCAAAGGCGAGAAAGTCGTGCTCGCGCGGATCGAAACTTCCCCCGAAGACTTGCGGGGCATGATCGCAGCCGAGGGAATTCTCACTTCGCGCGGCGGCGTTTCCTCGCATGCGGCGTTAGTGGCGCGGCAGATGGGCAAAGTTTGCGTTTGCGGTGCGAGCGGGATCCAGATCGATTATCAAAGGCGGACCCTTAGCGCCAACGGCACCACGCTCGCGCAGGGCGACTACATTTCGATCGACGGCACCGCGGGGGAAGTTTTTGCCGGCGAAGTCACGACTGCACCCTCGGAAATTATTCAAGTGCTGGTTGATCGGTCGCTCGACGGGAAAAAATCTCTGACCTATCGCGAGTTCGCCAAATTGATGAGCTGGGCCGACGAATTTCGCACCCTTGGAATTCGCACGAACGCGGACACGCCCGAACAAGTGGCCAACGCGATCGCGTTCGGAGCCGAAGGAATTGGACTTTGCCGGACCGAGCACATGTTTTTCGAGGGCAATCGCATCGATGCGATGCGTGAGATGATTTTGGCGGGAACAAAACAGGAACGAGAAAAGGCACTCAAGAAATTGCTCCCGTATCAACGCGAAGATTTCGTCGGGATCTTTACCGAGCTGAAAGGATTACCGGCCACGATCCGTTTCCTCGATCCGCCTCTGCATGAATTTTTGCCAAGCGACCACGCGCAGCAAAGCGAGCTGGCAAACAAGCTCGGCGTCTCCGCGGATCAAATCTCGCGACGGGTGCATGAGCTGCATGAGTTCAATCCGATGCTCGGGCACCGCGGCTGCCGACTAGGAATCAGTTATCCGGAAATTTCCGAGATGCAGGCGCGCGCCATTTTTGAAGCAGCCGCCGAAGTGCAGTCGAAAGGAATCAAAGTCCGGCCGGAAATCATGATCCCGCTGGTTGGCTTCCCACGCGAGCTGAAACTTCAGATCGACATCGTTAATCGCGTCGCTGATGAAGTCGCAAAGAAAAGCAAAACGAAGTTCGATTATCTCGTCGGCACGATGATCGAAATTCCGCGCGCGGCGTTGATGGCGAATGAAATCGCGCGCGACGCGCAATTCTTCAGCTTCGGCACAAATGATCTCACCCAAACGACGCTGGGAATGAGCCGCGACGATTCCGGAAGTTTTCTTCCGCATTACGCCGAGCTCGACATTGTCGACACGAATCCATTCGCTTCGATTGACCAGAAAGGCGTCGGCAAGTTAATGGAAATGACGCGCGACCTCGGCCGCAAGACGCGACCGAACATCAAACTTGGGATCTGCGGCGAGCACGGCGGCGAGCCGAACAGCGTGAAATTCTGCCACCGCCTCGGGCTCGATTACGTCAGTTGCAGTCCGTTCCGGATTCCAATCGCCCGCCTAGCCGCCGCTCAAGCCGCAATCGCCGAGTAGGCGGCACGTTCTACTTAGCCGACTCCGCGGTATGAAATGCGAGCCACGCTTTCCAAGCGCGTTCCCAATTTTGTTTCTCAGCCCAGAGTTGGGCTTCGAGGTAGTGGAAGTAAGCGGGTGAAGGTTTACGTTCACTGAAGTGACGCACTGTTGTCAGCGCGTCGTCGATGCGGGCCGCTTGTTTTTGCGCCCGATAAAGTTCGTACCCGGTCGCGTAATTGTCGGGCGCCGCGCGGAACCGGCTTTCTAATTCGACGAGCGACGCGCTCGAAGAAATTCTCGGCAGCGCCACCGGCTCGCCATATTTCTGAGCGAGATCGTAAGCAGTCCGGAAATCGTTCTTGCTCGCGTCGTATTTGGCGATGCCGAACCAGGCGTAAGACAGCCACTCCGGATGTTGGTCGATCTCGCGGGCGAGTGCTTCGCCGTCGCCACGGTTCGAACAAAGATCGAAGAGCGCGAGTTTCTCGGGTTCGGAATATGAGCTCAGGTTGGGATCATTGTTGAGAACTTCGCTCACCGCGCGATTGAAATCGGCTCCCGTCAGCTGGGCGAGGTAAGGCAACGCGAGGTCGTGGCGGCTGACTCCTCGCTCGGCCAGGATGCGGCGAAGTTCGGGACTGTGAAGGGAGGCGCTGCTTAGCATGCGCGCATACACCCCGGCACGTTGCGCTGGGGCGCGACGCAACGCTTCCTGCCACGCGATTGCAGCCAACGCCGGTTGCGACGCCGAGAGCCACGCGGTTCCTTCCGCGAGTGGAAGTTCGTAAGAACTCGGTTCGAGGTAACGCGCCCGTCTGAAATCAGCCACCCCGTCGGCAGTTTGCTTAAGCGAGACTCCAGCGAGAGCGCGTGAAAAATAAAGCTCCCAGTCGAGCGGCGCCCATGTCAATCCGATGTTGGTGAGTCGGAGGGCTTCCTTGAAATCGTGCTCCTGATTCGCGAGGACAGCGAGACGTTTGGTGCTGCTCACACCGACCGAACCGGGAAGAAGTTTGTGTCCCCGCGCGCAAACGGTCCAGGAAACGCCTACGACAAGCAGGATTAATCCAACCAGTCGAAACAAAATCGACATCCAACCGATTGACCGAAACGAAAACGGCCGATGGATCGAAAGACCAAGCAAAAATATTGCAGCGAACATTGTCCCGATTCGATGCCCGGAGACATCAACGAGACCATGCAAAGCGAAGAGGATCGCGGCGATGAGAGTGCCGAGGCGGTAGCGCTGATTGGTCCCCTCTTGGAGTGGAAAGACCTTTCGAATCAAAAAAATAAATCCCGCGATGACAAGAACAACTGAGACCCAACCAAGCTCAGCCCAGAGCCAGAGCCAATCGCTCTCAGGATGTAATGCGCGTTGTTCGCTAAAGGAGGCTGCCCGAAAAGGCGCAAACACCGCTGCGAAATTGCCGAGACCGATTCCAACCCAGGGCGAATCGCGAAGGAGTTGAAAGACATCCGAGAAAATCCGCCACCGAAAATCGCTGGAAATATTGGCGCCCCCGGGATCGCGAAGATGGAATCGTTCGAGGGTTTGTCCGCCAAAGATCAACAAGGCAGTGCCAAGAAGCAGCAGGAAGGAAATGACGAGCGCAAGTTTGGAAGGAGACCGTTGTCGAAGCGAAAAGATCCCAAGCCAAAGCGCGCTACCCGCAACCAGAATTCCAACTCCAGCGCGCGAAAAGTTCAGAATGATCGCGGCGACGACGAAACCAAGCGCGATTGTCCACGCGATCCAGCGTTTTCGTCCTTTGCGGAGATCATCCTGGCCACACGCGAGAATCATGATCGCGGTCAGACCGAAGAGATCGCCAGTCTGATTGCGATTCGGAAACGGTCCAAATCCGCGATCGTTGTGCCAGAATGGAAATGTGGTGTGGCGAATCCAAAATAGGACGCAAATCGTCGCCAGAAAAGCGATCCCCGCGGTGAACATGCGCGCTGCGGTGCGCGCCTCGCGCAATCCCAGTTGCTCGCTACACATGACGTACAGCCAACTCATGCCGGCTAGAAGACTGAACCAGCAAGTCAACGTGATCCACGGCTGCGGGCTCACGGTCGCTGGAAGTAAAATGCCGAGGTCATCCGTGAAAGCAGAGCGCCAGGCAGGTTTGTAAAACCAGGCGGCGGGCAGAAAACCGATGGCCGGCCAAACCAAAATCACGAACAGGATCAGATTGGTAATCGGACCCAGCGAATAACGCGGCGGCCGTGCGACGAGAAAGACACCAAGCAGCGCAATAACAATTCCTTCCGCCCATTTTTGCGTCGCGCCACCCAAAAAACACGCGATAACCGGCAAGAGCGCGAGAAAGGCTTCGGGGAACGGACCCGGTGTCCCCCTTCGCCCCCTTCCAAATTCAGTTCGATCGATTCCGTTCTCCATCAGGCGGCACGTGGTGGAATGGTATGGGAATCGCTTTTCAGTTTGAAGGCGATCAGCTGGCGGAATTGAATTATCATGAGCCCGAAAAGATTAGCACGAGTTGAAGGTCTGCCGCCATCGCGTACTCTCACGTTCGGCGCAGCTAAGTAACATGGTCACGCAACGGACGGAAGGACTTTACCGGCTCTTTCTGTTTTGCCAGATCGTCCTCGTAGCCGGGCTTTTCTGGCTCGGCGTCTGGATCATGGTGACGTTCTATTCGCCAAGCGCCGAACTGACCTGGCGGCGTTACAGCATTTACTGCGGAATGCTCGTGCTCGGAATGCTTTTGGAAGCGTTCACGCGATCAAAAAATTATTTCTTGCAAAACGAACTGCTCCGACCCCATCGGCTCAGTTTGCGTCAGACTATCGCGAGTGTCGGATTACTCGTGGTGTATCTGATTGCAACCAAGGACGCATTCATCTCGCGTGTTTTCTTTTTCAACTTTGTTCCCTGGCTCTACGTCGCGCTCCTTTTCTCTCATTATTATCTTCCGTCGATTCTGGCGCGCGGAATTTTCCGAACCGAAGACAAGACACTGCTGGTCGGCTCGAGCCGGCGGGCTCAACGACTTGAGGAATGGTTGCAGCGTAAGGCCGAGATCGGCTTGCGCACGGTGGGTTTGATTTGCGAAGAGAAGATCGACAAGACACCGGATGGCCTGCCGGTCCTGGGTCAGCCGGATGAGATCGAGAAGGTGATTCGCGAGCGCGGAATCACGCAGGTGATCCTGCTGGAGTTTCCCCTTTTCGCCAACGCCTATCAAAACGTTATCCAGACGTGCGACCAACTCGGGATTCGTTTGCTCATCCTGAGCGACTTGGAAGAAAAGCTGCGACATTCCGTAACTCATTTCGAGGACGGAGGTTTCCGCTTCATCGGATTACGCGAGGAGCCGCTGGAAAATCCGCTCAACCGTTTCCTCAAGCGCGCAATCGACTTCGCGATTGCGATTCCGATGATGATTTTCATTTTCCCGATTCTGGCGCTGATCGTATTCGTCAGCCAGCGACTGCAATCACCTGGACCACTTTTCCATATCCAGCGACGCGCTGGGTTACAAAATCGACAATTCGAAATTTACAAATTCCGCACGATGCACTCGAGCAACGGCGAGCTATCTCGTCAGGCAAGTTTCGAAGACAAGCGCATTTATCCGCTGGGAAAATGGTTTCGAAAGCTGAGTATCGACGAGGTGCCGCAATTTTGGAACGTACTTCGCGGCGACATGAGCATCGTTGGTCCGCGTCCGCATTTGATCGAGCACAATCAACAGTTTTCCAGATACATGGCCAACTATCACGTCCGGACGTTCGTGAAACCCGGCATTACCGGTCTCGCCCAGGTCCGCGGTTTTAGGGGTGAAGCACGGAACGGTGCCGACATCGCCAACCGCGTCGCCTGCGACATCGAATACCTGGAAAACTGGAACCTGTCACTCGAGCTGGCGATTATCATGCGGACGTTTTACCATCTGGTGAAACCGCCGCACACGGCTTACTGAATCGCTGCAACTCAGTTGCGATTACTCCGCTTCCGATACTCGTAAGTCTTCGCGACCGACAAAAATTCGTAGATGGCGTGGAGCCGCGCGAAGTAATAGCCTTCGCGCCCGTCGAGAAAGCCTTTTTGCCAGACGTAAACGTAGAGAAAACGCAACAGCGGTCGAAACGGGATCCAGCGCGACAATGTTTTCCAGCGGCGGCGCCGCTGCACTGGCTCGTGACTCAAATGGCTGGATGAGCCGCGCGACAATTCATCGGCGGCGACGCGCGCTTCCCAATTCGAATAACGATTGTGTTTTTCGATGAAGACGTCGATTGACGGGAACGCGTAATGGTCCATCTCGCAGCGCAATCGTGCGGTGGGGCCTTTCACGACGACATGTTCGTGCACTTCGTTGTCGCCGCTTTCGGTCTGAAGATCGGTCAACTTTTCGTATCGGCCTAGCGAGTGCCGAAACAGCCGTAAATTCCAGTTCGGGTAATAGGCGTGCCGCAACCACCGGCCCAAAAAGAAGAAGCGCCGATTGATCCAGTATCCGGCGACGTCACCGGCGTTGGCAATCGCAGCGGTAAATTCCTTTTCCGCGTCCGGCGGCATCACCTCGTCGGCATCGAGGAGAAAAATCCACTCGTTCTTGAAAGGAAGATTCTCCAGCGCCCAGTTTTTCTTTTTGGGCCAAGTCCCATTGAAGTGAAATTGCTCGACCCGAGCGCCATGCTGCTCCGCGATTCGCGCCGATTCATCTGTGCTTTGTGAATCGACTACGAAAATTTCGTCCGCCCACTGAACGGAACCGAGACATCGTGGAAGATTGGCCGCTTCGTTTTTGATCGGAACGACAACCGACACCGGAACCTGGGAAGTCATCGCGGTCGAAGAACGCGGCACGGATTGCCGGCGGCGATGACGTTGTCAGGCACATCCTTGGTCACAACCGAGCACGCGCCGACCACAGCGCGTGAACCGATTCGAACACCGGGTAAGACGAATGCGCGTGCGCCAATGAAGGCGTCGTCGCCAATTGTGATTTTTGCCACCGTCAGCGGCATTGCCGGATCTTCGAAATCATGGCTGGCGCTACTCAGATAAACTTCCTGGGCCACGGTCGCGCGCGCGCCGATTTCGATTTCGCCTAACGAATATGCATTAGTACGGTCGCCAAGACACGCGTGATCGTGGAGGGTAAGGTTCCAAGGGATCTCGATCCGCGCCCGTTGATGGACAAAAGGAGTACCCTCGATCTTCGCATCGAACACCCGCAACCAGAAAAGCCGCCATTGGTTGAAGGGTTTCGGCGTCCAGCTGCAAAAAAGAAACCAGCAAAATTCCCAAAGGACTCGAAGAAAACGCTGCCTCGCCGGCCAGGGCGAATCGTAGGGCGATTTCTGCTCCGGATTAACGATTTGGGTTTGCGACATCGGGGTTATGAATGAGCGAACTAAAATCGGCAATGAAGCGGTCGGCAACCCGGGCCATCGAATATTCCGTCGATTTGCGATGGCCGGATTCGCCAACCCGCGTCAGCACGGCGTCATTGCCAATCACGGTTTCCATTTTTTGGCGGAGCGATTCGGCTGGAGCATTTGAGCGATGATCAAAGATGAAGCCGGTTTCGGAATCGCGGATAAAATCGCTGAAGCAATCGAGACTCGAAACCATTACCCCACAACCGTGCGTCATCGCTTCGAGGGGCGCGAGCCCAAATGATTCGCCCCGCTCCGCGAGTGATGGATAAACAAACAAACGCGCGGAACGAAAAGTGTCTTCAAGCGCTTTCGAATCAAAGATTGAACCGGCAAAAATGACCCGTTCGCGACTTTGAGCAGCGGAGTGTTGGAGAGTTGACAAATATTCCTGTCCTCCCCCGCCGAATTTCGTTTCTGTCGGACCGACAATCATCAATTTCCAATCGGTAAAAGCAGCGCGCGTTCCGCGAACGAAAGCATCCACCAAAAGATGGACGCCTTTTTCCGGATGCACCCGGCCAACGTAAAGAATCACTTTAGGTCGATTGGCGATGAGCGGTGGCGCGGTGGATGTTGATTCCGGCGCCGAATATGGAATGACCGACACCTTTTCGGACAATTGCGGCGCTTCAGATGAGATCGCCCGTCCAATCGCACCCGACGGCGCCTGCAACCGCGCTGCCCGCTGATAGAAGCGCATTTGCCCTTTCGGATAGCGGCCCACGTGCACATAAATTCTTCCGCGATTCGGATCGCGTACTAAAATCGGGAGCCAGAACGTGTTCGTCACAAGGATATCGGCTTCCGGCAAAATCGACATCACTCTGAGAGAGTAAAGAAAGTCCAGAAACTTCAACCACACGAGAGAGCGCGGGGAGTCAAATCCGGGAACGCGCAGATGCCGAATTTCATCAACGATTTCATCGCCCGGCTGGCCCGGCATTTTTCGCGAAACAATCACAACGCCATGACCGCGGCGCGCGAATTCCTGCGCAAGGGAGTACCAGATTTTTTCCACGGCGCCGCCCATGGTTGGTGGCACTGGAAAAAACGCGCCGAGGACAATCGTGATTTTCATCGGCCGGGCTGCGGTTCGTTGAGGACCTCTAAAAGCGAATCGACTGCCTTGTTGATCTCAAAGCGTTGCTCGAAACAGCGCCGCGCGTTGGCGCGCATATCGTCGCGCACATTTTCCGGAGCAGCGATCCAACGATTCAGCAAACGAGCCGCGCCCGAAAAATCATCAGATTCGACATAGCCGGCACGGTCCTGGTCGATCTCACGCCAAATATTGATCCGGTTGGAAATCAAAACCGGCAGTCCGGCGGCGAGCGCTTCGACCACCGCGATGCCGAAGTTTTCCTGGTGCGACGGGAGAATGAACGCATCCGCTGCGTCGAGCGCGGCCTGTTTTATGTCGCCTTGCAACATTCCGGTAAAAACGACGCGCTCAGTGATTTTCAGGCTGTCGACTCGTTGTTGGAGCTCCGTTCGCCAGCCAACTTGATCGGGACCGGCCAGCACGAGCGAGACGGAATCGTCGCGCACCTGTCCGAAAGCCTCGATCAGAATGTCGCAACCTTTCTTGGGATGAAGTCGACCGAGAAAAAGCAGAAGGCGTTTGTTCCGTAACTGCGGAAAACGCTGGAAAAGATCCTCGCGCGCCTCTGCCGATGCCGGTGCCGCAGCCTTCACACCCAGCGGTGAAACGCTTTCCCGTACGCGATAAAGCCAGAAAGACTTTCGCGCGAGCAAGCACTCTTCCTCCGAGGTGAAAACGACCGCGGCGGCATCGCGCAAAACACGATAGTCAGCCCACGGCCAGTAGAGCCACTTCTTCAGGTGCTTGAGCGGAAAGGACTCCTTGAACCAGGGATCGAGCATTCCGTGCGGGAAAACAAAATAGGGAATCGTCGATCCGGCATACCGGCGCCAGGCTGCGAAGCTCAAATATTGCCACATGCCATTCACGATCACGCGATCGTAATCGCCTCCGTGTTTTTTCAGCCACGGTAACAATTTCGAAGAATAACGGTAACTCGTTATGCCTGCCCCCAGCGCACGAACAGGCCAACCAACGTCAGCGAGCCAGGGCGCATTTGGATCGTCCAGCACCACGATGTCGACCTTGTGTCCGCGCTTTGTCAGTCCGCGGCTCAAGTCGAGGACTGCCGTTGCCACGCCCCCACCGCTCGGATCGAGCGTGTGCACCAGTTGTAAAATCTTCAGCGGGCTAGACAACGAAACCTTCCGTCCGCCGAAAATACTTGCACTCGGGCGACAGCTTTTCGATCGGTCGCGCCGGCACGCCGCCGTAAAGCTGATATGATTCGGTGAAAGCTTTGTTCACCAGCGACTTAGCGCCGACCACACAGAAATCCGGGACCACGCTGCCGCCGAGCACAACGCAATTGGTTCCGACAAAGCAGTAATCACCAATCCGCACCGACCGTGAAGTCTGGCGGTTTCTTTCGATGTCGACGCTGTGAGTCATGATTTGCGATTGCAACCCGGCCACAGTGCTGAATTTGCCGATCGTGATTGAATTCGTGCAATCAATAAAATGCCGATGGGTGATTGCGGAATGTTCGCCGACGACCAGTTGCGGTGTGCGATCTGTTTCCTCGGCGAAATGACGCGATGGTCCGAGCGGAAAACCAGTGATCCAATTGCCGCGGCCAACCATCGAGTGCGCTTTCAGATGAAGCAGGTCCAGACCTTTGCAAAGGGTAAGGTGATCAATTCGGGTGCTCTCTTCCATGATCAAGCGTGTTGGATTGATCCAAGAGAAACCAATCCGAGCCGTCGGGTGGATTTGAAAACCAAATTGTTTTTCCAAAAACGAACGGCGCAATCCCCACGGTAAGAGAAAGCTGAAGAACATCAGAATCTTTCTCACAACCTCGCTCCCACGCTTCGGTAGATGTCCATGTAACGCGAAATCATCTTCTGCGTAGAAAATCTTTCGGCGTTGCGCAAACCCTTCTCGCCCCACCGCGTGCGCTCGGCTGGGTCGTTCAGTCGCAAGAGATCGGCCGCGAAACCTTCTTCATCATTTGCATCGCGAAAAAGACCGGACTCACCGGCGGCCTCGGGCAATGGCGCAATGTCACTGCAAACCACCGGACAACCGCACGCTTGAGCTTCGATGATTGGCCAGCCGAATCCCTCGGAAAGCGACGGATACAAGAGCGCGATCGCGCAATTGTAGAGAGCCTCGAGCATTTCATTGGACGCGTCCTCGATTTGAACGATGTGGTCACGAATCCCAAGTCGGTCAGCCAGCGAAAGCTGTTCCGGATCCAAAACATCGCCGGCTAAAACCAGGTGCGCGTCCCATTTGTTTTTGTTACGCGCGAAAATTCGAAGAACGCCGTCGCGATTCTTTCGCGGCAAATTGGAACCGACATGCAGAACAAATCGCGATGCTAAGCCGGGAATATTTTTTAAACGAGTTTGGGCGTCTGCCTGCGCGAGTTTTCGGTAGGGATAATTCAACCCGTTATTGATCACTTCGAGTCTGGGCGAAGGGCCGTCGCGCGAAACGAGCCGTTCCGCGTCCTCGCGGGTCGCATTTGAAACGCAAACCACCGTATCAGCACGACGTAGACTGCGCAGAATCCAGCGTTGCAACCGGCGTCCAGTAAACGAAACCGGACAGTGCGTTTCTTCGCCAAGCGCACTTCGCACCGCAATAAGATCGTGACAGGTCACAACCACCGGCACGCTTGCGGAGTCGGCGCAATACATCGCGTTGGAGTGATCGCAAATGTGAACAACTGCCGGTCGCTCAGCGAGTCGAGCGCGCAAGTGCCGCGGGAACAGAATGAACTTGTCGATGTAAGCGAGCCATTTGCCGAGAAAATTGTCCGCGCCAAAAAGCTTTCCAAGAACTGGCGCCGGCGCAACGACCTCGGCGGGAACTCCGGCAGCCGCCAGCCCCTGCAGCATCATGGTGGTGAATCGCTGCATGCTTTGTTGGCGATCAAGCGCGTAATTACCGATCAACAGAACCATTGGTGTGATCGGTGCCGATCGTGGGTCTATGAATACGATCGGCGAAGACAGAACGCCGCGGCAACGGTTTTGACTCCGTTTCTTCGGCGGTTTCCGATTCGTCGGTCATCGCCGCTTCGCCCAGGTTTGTTGCCGCCAGGCAAAGTCCGGCGAGAACAACGGTAAAACCCAGAGTCGTGGGCTGACCAAGTTGTCCATTCAGCACACTTAAGAAGGCGCACGCGAATAGAAGGATCGACAAGACATCGCCGGCCTTGAGAGAGCGCAAACTGGCGCGAAACAGCTTCACTGTGAGCGCAACGCGCACGAGGATGAATCCCATACCGAGCAACGGTCCACTTTCAGCGATAATTCGAACCCATTCGTTTTCCGACAACAAAAAAGTTCCCTGCCCGACCAAAAAACGCGCCCCGCCCGCCGTGCCGAGGCCAAGACCGTAGCCGCTCAACGGAATTTTGAACAAATATCGAAATGGCTCCGTAAATTCCTGAAGCACCCGCTCAAGCAATCCGCCGACCACCGTCGTCTCAGCGATCTCAGCCGAACTTGTAAACCGCTCGGAAAGAACATCGATGCCCTCTTTAAAAACGGGAATTCGGCTGGCAATAAAGCTGGCGATTAGACCGACAATGACAAGCGCGAGCACAGTTCCGACGACCTTGTTCACCGCGGAAGGCCGCACCACTAAAATGACGAGAATGGCTAACACAACCACAACCACCGCCAAAACGCAGGCGCGACTTCCCGAAACGACCACTCCGATTAGAACAGCGGCAGATGACGCCAATAACAGCCACTTCTTATAAACACCCTCGCTAAGAGCTCCATAGATCACAAAGGCTGCTGCCGCGCTCAAGTAAAAGACCGGTCCTGAGATAAACGAGAAAGTTGCCGGCGGCCGGATTTTTCCTCCGGCGGTCGAGAGCTGTTGCGCCTCGCTCAGGCCGGCCGTCTTATTAATGAACGAATCCGGAGACGCTTTGAATTGCACGACCATCAGCGCTGCCATTGGAATCATTAGCAGCAGCGTCCAGCGCCCGATCTTTTTTACGTCCTCGCGATCCAGCACGCTTGCCATCACGAATATGAGCGGCAGATGCAGAAAATCTGAGCGAAAACCGTAGAGGGTTACCAGAAGGATTGCCTGCAATGGGATGTAGGAATAGAGAATCAAAATGCTGACGATCATTGAAAGCACGCCGATGACTCCGAGAAGGACAACGTAGGCGTTGCCCGGAAAAACGTGTGCGCGCAGTGCGAAAAAATAAATTCCGAGCACAACTGGATCGCGAATGAGTAGCAGCGGATCGGACAAGCTCGGTAACGCCCATTTTCGCAGCGCGCCTTCGACAAGGAGCAGAAAGAGATACGTCCAGATCAGCACTCGAACGGCACGCAGACTGAAAGATTGATTCGCCGATGAAGATTTCTCCGCGATCGGCAAGGATTGAGGTGCGGTCGCTGCTGTCATCGGGTGGCGCATCTTAGCTCGCCATCACTTCCCGTGCCACTTCCACCAGGCGGCTCCGATAACTTTCCCAGCCGTGTGATTGCGCATTGCGCCTGGCCGCTAGCTTCATCGACATCAACTGTTCGGGGTCGCGCGCAAGCAATTCCAGTTTTTCCGCGATCGCTTCCGCGGATCGAATTGGAACGATGAAACCGTCGACTCCCTCTTCAATAACATCCGGACCGGCAGTGTGATCGGTCGTGATCACGAGCGTCCCCTGCGACATCGCCTCGAGGATCACCAATCCAAAACCTTCGAAGAGTGACGGCAAAACGAGGACGTCGTTGTTTTGCATTTCGCGGAGAACTTCGTCGTGGCTTAGCGTCGGCAACCAACGATATTTTCGAATGGCGGAATCGAGCGGCGCGCATCCCGAGGCAGCCTTTCGGCCAAGCAGCGTCAATTCCACGTTGCTTTTCAGCATCTCGATTGCTTTCAGCAGGTACGACAACCCTTTCCGTTGACCGAGCGATCCTGCGAAAAGAACTTTCAATCGACCGGACGGTTTCGCGATCTCACTGGAAACTGGCGATGGAGCGCCATAAGGAACGATTTCGATTCTTGTGGTGCAGGGAGAATCGGTAAGCGTTTGTTTCGTGAATGTGCTAGCGACGATCACTCGTGTGGCCAACCGCAGCTCGTCGTCTTTGCGGTCACGCTTCTCGGCGCTATCGAGGGCTCCAGTTAAAGTCGGCGCCCATTCCGGTTCGCGCTCAGCCTCTTCAACAAGAATTCGCTGACCAACTCGCCAGTAACCAATCGGCAAATCGTAAATTCGCTGAAGGTCGCGATCCTGCGCTGCTTGAAAGGTTTGAAGCGCGCCGTCTTCGTAGGCGTAGACACAGCAGACGTTGTCGATCTTCCGCAAATGTTCCGCGACGTTCCTGTCCAGCTCACGGAAAACTGCGTCGATGCTGAATATTCCGGTTTCGTGACGCGATGAAAAACCGGCGGCCCCAGTGAGCAAACGCACCGCTTCTCGAACAGGAACAGTTCGGGTGCGCGATCGGACCGATTCCGGAAATGAACGGCGGCTGAAAAGATCGCTAAGGGATTGCGGAAGCACGCGATTGATCGCGGATTTCGGATTCCAAGTGATCGTTGTCCAAAATTCCGCCAGGATACCGGCGTCGTCGAACGCGGCCAGGGCTTCGCGGACAAATTCGTTGCCGATCGGATGAGAAAGCAGGATCACGCGCTGGCAATCACGTAAGTACGAATAACTCCAGGGTCAGGCCATGCCGGAAACGAATGGCCAGCTACTTCCAGTAACAGTTCAAGCCGCTCCCGTGGCATATTAAACGGAGGCTCTTCCAAGAAGACACCCGAGCCGTCAAACAGACGAATATCGGCGCCGTGCGGCTTATCCAGGTTCGGTGCGCGAAAAAACGCGCTCGAAGGATGATGTTCTGTAATTACTATCCATTGATATTTCTCCACCCGACTCAATGCGGTTTGGATCTCATTATTCGAGAGATGCTGTAACACCTGGCGCAAAAGACACACGTCGCCTTCCGGCAGGTTGTCTTCTAAAATGTTTCGGTGCAGAAACTCAACCTTGGTTGAAGCGAAATGTTTGGCGAGATGGTCGATCAATGGTTTCACAATATCGATACCTATATAATGACGACACAAATCTACGAGTTGCCGACCGACGCGAAAATCGCCGCAGCCCAGATCAACAACTGTCAGGTTTGTTGAGTCGATCCTTTCCAACCAACCTCGGATTGCGCGCACGTACGCGGTTGCGACCCGCTCGTCGCGTGAGCCCGCCCCAGAATCAAACGCGTCGGAACCACCTGTCCATTTCTTCTCAGCATATGTTTCCGTGAAAACCTGTTCCACCGTTTTTACGGCATTGCGTTTTTTCTCTCGTGAACGCTGAACTCGCCGATAGGTCTCTAACCAAACGGCCGGGAGCAAATTCTTAAGCAAAGCTTTAATATTCATGACTTGGAGGTATTCAGAAGAACCCAATAAGTCTCCCGCGCTTCGCGGCCAAATTCGCTGTCGATCGGATGAGACAGTAAAATCATGCGACCATCTTTCTCATCACGCGCAAGTAAGCACCGGTCACCGCGTCGGATCGAAAGTTTGCTAAATGTTCGGCCGCCGTGCGCGAAAATTTTGTTCTAGTTTCCGGCTCGCTAATCAGACGTTTCAGCTGCGCGGCCAACGCAGCTGCATTTCCATTTTCAAAAGTTAAACCGCATGGACCGACTGCTTCCTTCAATCCTCCGTTCTGCGATCCAACGACTACGCAGCCACAGGCGATGCCCTCCAGCGCGACGACCCCAAACGGTTCAGCCCAACGCGATGGAACAGCGAGAATAAGATGCCGACTCAAAATGCGGGCGAGGTCCGTTCCGGATTTTTGCTCGGCGAAGACTACTTGTCGATCCAAGTCCAGTTCCACGACGAGGTTTCGCAAACTAATCTCTTCGGGGCCGCTGCCAACAATTGTCAGGTCCGGCGACAATCCATCTCGTTTCAAGATATCGAGCGCCTGAAGAAGCAAATCGACACCTTTGTCGGACACGAGTCTCCCGACAAAAACGATTGTTTTGTCGCGCCCGACTTCGGGCATTGGATGAAAAATCGCGTCGTCGTACGGATTGCCGATCACGAACGAATGCGCGCTGAGCCGATCGGCAACGGCTTTGCTGATCGCGACGTTGGTGACGAAGCGAAGAAGCGCTTGTTTGAGTCGATTTTGCCAGCCAATTCCGCCACGAACGTTCTGAAGCCACGTTTGATGCGCAACCAAAGTTGGCTTTCGCACAAGCAAAGCCGGAATCAAACTGCGAAGGCTAATGTTGTTTTGGAAAAAGAGATCGGACCGGCGAAGCAAACGAAAGATTTCGGTGATCGACGGTCGCCGCGTTAATCGATAATTTGCGTCAGGGACCGTTCCGCCAGGGCTTTGGGTAATGACATGCACTTCCTCGCCGGCAGCAGCAAACTTTTGGGCAAGAATTTGCGAAACGGATTCAATTCCGCCGACGCTTGGCTGGAAAAGGTAAGAGGAAAGAAGAATTTTCAAAGCGGGTGCTGTCCCGGAGCTAGGAATAATTATTCCAGACGGTACGCATCATCTCTTGCCGCTTCGCAAGTTTTTGGCCTGCGCTCGGACTGCGGATCGATTTGCAGCCAAGAATCGCCGCTTCCAACGCGTGTCGAATAAACAGCAACGGTTTGAGCAACGCGACATATTTCCCGCGATGCCGTTTCAAGAGACGAAAGCGATTGCGGTGAAAGTCGACGACGCGATTGACCGACCAGGC
>Ga0307479_10000534_pt1 | contig 34174 bp, 39 predicted proteins | sample atmos_gasesECM4C_FD_203743 | JGI IMG/M metagenome (GOLD analysis project Ga0307479, IMG submission 203743) | Hardwood forest soil microbial communities from Morgan-Monroe State Forest, Indiana, United States - atmos_gasesECM4C_515 | ecosystem: Environmental > Terrestrial > Soil > Temperate...
CGCCATGGTCGACCGGGTGTCCAAGCGCATCGCCGCCGCGGCCGAGGCCTCCTTCCATCCCGGCTATCAATGGGAAGCGAAGGTGATCGACGATCCCAAGACGGTGAACGCGTGGTGCATGCCGGGAGGGAAGATCGCGGTCTACAGCGGCATCTTCCAGCTCGCGCAGAACGATCAGGAGCTGGCGGTCGTGCTCGGGCACGAGACCTCGCATGCGCTCGCGCACCACTCGGCCGAGCGGCTCTCGCGCACGGAGCTGATGCAGCTCGGCGAGCAGGGCATCCTCGCCGCGGTGGGCGCCGGGAGTCCCAACGCCGTGCAGACGGTCGGTGCTGCCCTCGGCATCGGCTCGCAGGTCGGTGTCGAGCTGCCCTTCTCGCGCCAGCAGGAGCAGGAGGCGGACCACATCGGCCTCATCCTCATGGCCAAGGCCGGCTACGATCCGGCGGTGGCGGTGGACTTCTGGCAGAAGATGGTCGCGTACTCGAAGGGCAAGGAGCCGCCGGCCTTCCTCAGCGACCATCCCTCGAGCGAATCGCGAGTGGCCGACATCCAGCGGGAGCTGCCCGAGGCCCGCGCGAACTTCATCGCGCACCAGTGAAGCCCTCGTTTCGATCGTGAAGTTTTCCTGAACGGCCCATGCAATTCGCGCACGTTTCGGAAGTGCGCGCGTCCGCCTATCCTCGCCTCGTTCGCTGATTCATCACGAAGGAGGTTGGAGATGGAGACGATCCGCGCCTGGGCCGCCGCCGCTGCCGGGAAACCGCTCGCGCCGATGAGCATCGAGCGACGCGAGCCGGGACCGCGCGACGTGGTCCTCGAGATCCTGTTCTGCGGCGTGTGCCACTCCGACATCCACCAGGCCCGCGACGAGTGGTCGGGCGGCTTGTTCCCGATGGTCCCCGGCCACGAGATCGTCGGCCGGGTCGCGGGGCTCGGCGGCCAGACCACCAAGTTCAAGGTCGGGGATCTCGCGGGGGTAGGGTGCCTGGTCGACTCCTGCCGCGCCTGCGCTCCCTGCGGCGATGGGCTCGAGCAGTTCTGCAAGAAGGGCCCGGCGTTCACCTACAACGGCACCGAGATGGATCGGAAGACGCCGACGTACGGCGGCTACTCGACCCGGATGGTGGTGGACGAGCGCTACGCTTTGCGCATCCCCGCCGGCCTCGACCCCGCGGCCGCCGCGCCGCTGCTCTGCGCCGGCATCACCACGTACTCGCCGCTCAAGCAGTTCGACTGCCAGAAGGGCGACGAAGTCGGCGTCGTCGGCCTCGGCGGGCTCGGTCACATGGCGGTGAAGCTCGCGGCGTCGATGGGCGCGGAGGTGACGATGCTCAGCACCTCGAAGGCGAAGGAGGCCGACGCGCGCAGGCTCGGCGCATCGGGGTTCGCCATCACCCGCGACGAAAACACCTTCGACAAGCTCGCGGGCCGCTTCGATCTGATCATCGACACCATCTCCGCCCCGCACGACTACGACAAGTACCTCGGCCTGTTGCAAGTGCGGGGCACGATGGTCGTCGTCGGCGCCCCGACCGAACCGTCGAAGGTAGACGCGTTCTCGCTCATCCTGGGCAGCCGGCGGCTGGCGGGCTCGATGATCGGCGGCATCGCCGAGACGCAAGAGATGCTCGACCACTGCGCGAAGCACGGGATCGTCTCGGACGTCGAGATCATCCCCATCCAGAAGATCAACGAGGCGTACGAGCGCGTGCTCAGGAGCGACGTCCGCTACCGGTTCGTCATCGACATCGCCAGCTTGAGGAGCTGATCATGCAGAAGCGCAAGTTGGGAGATCTGGAAGTGTCGGCGATTGGCCTGGGCTGCATGGGGATGAGCTACGCCTACGGCCCGCCGCCCGAGCGCACGCAGATGATCGATCTGCTGCGGAAGGCGGTCGAGCGAGGCGTCACGTTCTTCGACACCGCCGAGGCCTACGGTCCTTTCACCAACGAGGAGCTGGTCGGCGAGGCCCTCGCGCCCTTCCGTGGGGCAGTGGTCATCGCGACGAAGTTCGGCATGAAGCTCGGGACCAACGGGATGGACAGCCGGCCCGAGCACATCCGAGACGTCGCCGAGGCGTCGCTCAAGCGGCTGAAGGTCGACGCGATCGACCTCTTCTACCAGCATCGCGTCGATCCGGAGGTGCCCATCGAGGACGTCGCGGGCGCGGTGAGGGACCTGATCCGCGCGGGCAAGGTCAAGCACTTTGGTCTCTCGGAAGCCGGAGTGCAGACCATCCGCCGCGCGCACGCGGTGCAGCCCGTGACGGCGCTGCAGAGCGAGTACTCGCTGTGGTGGAGAAAGCCGGAAGAGCAAGTCATCCCGACGCTCGAGGAACTCGGCATCGGGCTCGTCCCCTTCAGCCCGCTGGGGAAGGGCTTCCTGACGGGCAAGATCGACGAGACGACCACGTTCGCCAATGACGACTTCCGCCAGATCGTGCCGCGCTTCACGCCGGAGGCGCGCAAGGCGAACCAGGCGCTGGTCGATCTGCTCGCCCAGGTGGCGAAGCAGAAGAACCTGACGCCGGCGCAGATCGCGCTCGCGTGGCTGCTCGCGCAGAAGCCGTGGATCGTGCCGATCCCCGGGACCACCAAGCTGAATCGCCTGGAGGAGAACCTGGGCGCGGCCGGCGTGCAGCTCACGCCCGGCGAGCTGCGCGCGATCGAAGGCGCCGCGTCGAAGATCGAGGTGCAGGGCGCGCGGTATCCGGAGCACCTGGAGAAGAGGACGGGACTCTGATGCGCATCGGAATCCTTGGTTCGGGTTTGATGGGCGGAATGCTCGGGACTCTCTTCGCGCGCGCCGGCCACGAGGTCGCGTTCAGCTACGCGCGCAGCCAGGAGAAACTGAAATCGCTCGCACGCAACGCCGGCGGCCACGCGCGCGCCGGCACGCCGAGCGAGGCCGCGCAGGACGCGGAGGCCGTCCTTCTCGCCGTGCACTGGTCGCGAGTGGACGACGTGCTCACCCAGGCCGGCGATCTGTCCGGCAAGGTCATCGTGACCTGCTCGCTGCCGATGAACGAAAGCGACACCGGCCTCGTCGTCGCCCACGACTCGTCAGGCGCCGAAGAGCTGGCCAGGAAGGCGCGCGACGCTCGGGTCGTCTGCGCCTTCAACACCATCCCCAGCGAGGTGCTGTTCGGCGTCTTCGAAGCGCGCAGCAACACGCCGCGGCCCAGCCTCGTCTACTGCGGCGACGACGCGCGCGGAAAGAAGGTGGCCGCATCGCTCATCCGCGACGTCGGCTTCGAGCCTGTGGATGCGGGGGCGCTGCGCATCGCCCGGTACACCGAGCCCTTCGCGCTGCTCGTCGCAGAGCTTGCTTACGGAGGGCGAGGCGGCGGCCCGGCGCTGGCGTATCGATTCGAGCGGTTCCGAGAGCGGGAGCAAGGCAGGTGAACACCAGACCCACGCAGATGCCTGGCCAGCTCCAGGGCGTTCGTGTAGAAAAACTTCACGGTGGCCTTCACACCCCTCAACGGGCTGAACGCTTATCTCGAGGTCGCGCGGCGCAAGAGCTTCGCCGCCGCTGCGCGCGAGCTCGGCGTGTCGCCCTCGGCGCTGAGCCAGTCGGTGCGCCAGCTCGAGGCACGGCTGGGCGTCTCGCTCTTGACGCGCACCTCGCGGAGCGTGGCGCTCACCGACGCCGGACAGCGGCTGCTCGAGCATGCGGGCCCCGCGGTGGAGCAGGCGCTGGAGTCGCTGAAGACCGTCTCGGCCCGCCCCGGCGAAGTGACGGGCCGGGTCCGGCTCTCGGTGCCGGCCTCATCGGTCTCGGTCATTCTCGCGCACGTGCTCCCGCGGTTCATCGCGCGATACCCGAAAGTGGAGGTCGACGTTCGCGTCGAGGACCGCCTGGTGGACATCGTCGCCGAAGGGCTCGACGCCGGCATCCGGCTCACCGAATCCATCGAGCGCGACATGGTGCAGATCCGGCTCTCGCACCCCGCGCGCTTCGTGGTGGCCGCGGCTCCGTCGTACCTCGCGCGCCGGGGCGCTCCGCAGAAGCCGGCCGACCTCCTGCAGCACGACTGCATCTGCATGCGCTCGCCGACCAGCGGAGGCCGGTGGGCTTGGGAGCTCGAGCGCGGGAAGAAGGAGTGGCGCGTCCCCGTCCAGGGGCCGATCTCGACCAACGACATGGAGCTCAGGCGGCGCCTGGCCGTGGCGGGAGTCGGCCTGCTCTACGCGTTCGAGCCCCTGATCGCCGACGAGCTGCGCCGCCGCAAGCTGCGCCTCGTGCTGGAGCCGTACGCGCCGCTGGTGCCGGGGTTGTTCCTCTACTTCCCCAGCCGGGCGCAGGTGTCGCCTGCGCTCCGGGCGTTCGTCGGCGTCGCGCGCGACCTGTCGGGAAAGCCTGGGGAACGCCCGCGCTCCTAGGGTCTGGCTGTGTCGGCGGGCTCACTTCGAGCTCGCGGCTTGGCCACGGCCCGCGCGAGGACGAGCACGCCGAGCGAGTCGCTCAGGGAGTGCATGAGGATGGGCGCCGACAGATTTCCACGCCAGGCGTAGAGCGCACCCACCAGAACGCCGACCGGGAAGTAGAGCGCGATCATTCCCCACGTCGCCGGGTGCGACCAGCGATAGCGGCTGGGCGGGAAGTGCGCCAGCGCGAAGACCAGGCTGGCGGTCCAGAGGCCGGCCACCGGCTGCAACCATCCGCGGAAGATCAACTCTTCCGCCGGCCCGGCCAGCGCGGCCATCATGAGCAGCGTCCAGAGCGGCAGCTTTCCGAAGAGCGCCAGGTTGCGGCGCGCCATCCAGCCGAGCAGCGACTTTCCCGGGCGCGCGCGGCTCAGCAGTTGCGGAATGACGGCGTTGTACGCGGCGTAGGCCAGCACGCCGGCCAGGCCCCAGCCCAGTTCGGGGAGCGAGAGCGCGATCTGCACGCTGGGAAGCGCGCCGCTCGCGGCCCGGACCGCCGCAGCCACCAGCGCCCCGATGACGAGGTAGGTGCCCATCTGCCGGGCGAGCGCGGAACCCGCCGAGAGCGCGGGAAGCCGCCGGAAGGGCGACTGCGAGCCGTAGAGATCGGTGTCTGACATGCGTCGCTCATTTCCTGCGCGGCGGCCGGCGCTGCGAGGTCTCGCGCAGCGCCAGCACCGCGGTCTGCCGCAGCGACTTGCGCATCCGCGCGATCTCGGCGGTTTGCGCGCCGATGCGGTCGAGCAGGGCCTTCTGCGAGCGGATGCCCGCGCCGACGAGAAAGGCGGCTGCCTCGGACCGGCTGCCGAACAGGCCCGCATCGACCAGCTGGTCGACGCGGCCGAGCGCGTCGTCGGCGAGCCGGACCATCACCACGTTGCTGCGCGTTCGTTCTCCGCCGAGGAAGGGGGCGAGCAGCCGTTGGAGCTCGGGCAGGGACGAGAGCGGCAGGGCCAGGACCCGCGGTGTGGGCTTTCGCGTCATTGAATTACATGTAACTCAACTCCCCACGAAGGGCAACCGTTGGCCTGGGCCCCGTTTCGTGATTCTCTGCGCCCCATGCTGCTCTTGACCGCGTACATCGAAGTCCTTCCCCAGGATCGGGACGCGATCCAGGCCGCGCTGGTCGAGGTGATTGCCGCGACGCGCGCGGAGGAAGGTTGCCAGGAGTACGGCTGCTACGAGGACACCCAGCAGCGCGGACGCTACGTCTTCATCGAGCGTTGGCGCGACCCGGCGGCCCTCGATCGCCATCTCGCGACGCCGCACATGGCGGCGTGGATGAGGGTCGCCGCTGCGAAGATGACCTCCGCGCGCGGCTTCCTCTACCCGGTGACCTCGATGACCGAGTTGAAGCCGAAGTGAGCCCGATCGGTTAGGCTGGTCCGCCATGGCATGGATCAAGGTTCCTCCCGAGAACCGTCCCCTGTTCCTGGAAGCGCTGCCCAAGGACCCGCGCATCGAGACGCTGCAGATGTTCGGCGGCATCGCCGCGAAGGTGAATGGACGCACCTTCGCCGGCCTGTTCGGGCGGTCGGCGATGGTCGGGCTGAGCGAGGCCGATCGCAAGGCCGCGCTCGCGCTCGAAGGAGCGGCCCCATTCGATCCCATGGGCGACGGCCGCGCGCGGAGCGACAAGGTCATGCTGCCCGAGGCGATGATGGACGACGCCGCCGAGCTTCGCCGCTGGCTCGCCAAGGCCTTCGAGGCCACCGCGCAGCTGCCCCCCAAGCCGCAGAAGAAGAAGCCCGCCGCCAAGCGCCACGCCAAGAAACGCTGACGTCTGGAAATGAAGCTGAATTGGGAAGAAGCGCGGGCCTTGCGGCTCGAGCGCCACCATCTGCACCGGCGCGCGCCGCGCGGCAGCGAGCTGCGCGTCGCCGGGCGGATCTGCGGGCTGCACGCCCAGCTCCTGGGAAGCGCCGCTCTTTCGCTCTGGGCGCGAGTGGAGGGCGCGAGCCTGGAGGGGTTCCAGCGCGCTCTCTGGCGCGAGCGCACGTTGGTCAAGCTGTGGGCGATGCGCGGGACGTTGCACCTCTTGCCCGCGCGCGATCTGCCCGTCTACCTCGGCGCGCTCGGCACCTACCGGCACTACCTCAAGCAAGGCTGGGTCAATTACTTCGGCCTGACGCGCAAGCAGATCGAGCTCACCATCGAAGCGGTCGGCGAGGTCCTGCGCGGCCGCTCGCTCACCCGCGAACAGCTCGCCGACGCAGTCTCCCTGCGCACCGGCTCGAAGAAGATCGGCGCGATCCTGCGGCAAGGCTGGGGCGTGCTCCTCAAGCCGGCGGCCTACCGCGGCCAGCTCTGCTTCGCCGAAGGCGAGGGTGCGCGGGTGCGGTTCACGCATCCGGGACCGGTGCAGCAACTCGAGCCGCTCCAGGCGCTCGCCGAGCTGGCCCGTCGCTATCTGGGAGCGTACGGCCCGGCGACGCGCGAAGACTTCGCGATCTGGTGGCAGGGAACCTCGCGTGCGGAGGCGCAGCGGCTGCTCGAATCGCTGGAGGTCACCGCGGTGGATCTCGAGGGAACGCGTGCGTATCTCCTCGCCGGCGCACCGCGGTCAGCGTCCGAGGCGCGCTCGGTGCGGCTTTTGCCGGCGTTCGATCCCTACGTGGTCGGCGCGCCGCGCTCGGGCGGCCTCTTTTCCAGAGAGCACAAGGCCCGCATCTACCGGCCGCAGGGCTGGATCTCTCCGGCGCTCCTGGTCGACGGCCACGTCGAGGGCGTCTGGCGGCACGAGCGCAAGAACGGCCGGCTCGAGGTGCGGATCGAGCCGTTCGCCCGCCAGCCGCCGAAGGTGCGCGCGGAAGCTGCCGAGGAGGCGGAGCGGCTCGCCCTCTTTCTCGACGCCCGCCTCGACAAGCTGGCGTGGCGCTAGCTACATTCGCGTCATGCCGATGCGATGGGCAATCCTGGTCACGCTCGCGTCGAGCGCTTGCGCTTCCGTCGCCGGCTCGATGCGCGACAAGGCCGGCGACGTCTCGCACTTCGGCCACGCGCAGTTCGACTCCAAGGCTTCCGAGCTGACCTCGAACTGGTTCGCGGACACCTACTGCTGCGGCCCGGGAGAGCCCGAGCAGTTTCGCCAAGAGCTGACCGATTCCTTCAACCGCCTGTTGGAAGGCGGCGGCGCCGCGCCCGCGCGCTACCGCGCCAGGGTCACGTTGACCCGCAGCGCGGTCCTCGGCTTCTTCCCGTGCCTCGGCCTGCTGATGCTCTTCGGCTGTCCGGCAGCCTCTGAGTCCGCGAAGGTCGAGCTGGAGATCGACATCGCTGGAAGGCGATTTGCAGGGACGGGCGAGTCGAGCCGCCTCGAGTTTCTCTACTACTGGCCGTCGTCGATCGGCGACGCGCTCGGCGATGCGCTGCGCAACGCCCGGGAGCAGCGATGAGGCGACTCGGGCTGCTGGCGTTGGTGCTCGCCTGCATGCCGGATCACCAGACGCTCCGCGCGGAACCGACCGCTGCGTTTCCCGTCACCTGGGACGGTCGCGCGGCTCCCGCTCTGGTCGCGGCCGCGCAGCCGGCTCCGGCGCCCGCCGCCGCTCCGCCTCCGGCAACTCCTGCCATCGGCGCCAACCAGTTGGTGGCGGTCCTCGAGCTGCACAGCAAGCTCAAGGGCAAGGACGCCGAGGACGTCGACGCGGCGTACTTCGGCAACGCGGTCCGCACCGCGCTCAAGCGCGAGGTGCCCCGCGCCCAGGTGATGACGCGCGAGAACGTGCTGGTGATGCTGCAGGCGCAGGGCAAGTCGCTCGAGGACTGCGAGGGCGAGTGCGAGGTCGACACCGGCAGGCGCCTGGGCGCGGACCTGGTGGTGAGCGGCGAGATCGTGCGCGTGGGCAGCAAGCTCAAGGTCGATCTCCGGCTGCACGACACGCGCACGGGCCAGCTGATCAGCGGCGCGGCCGCGAGCGGCAAGAACGTCGACGATCTCGACGGCGAGCTGGAGGCCGCCGTCAAGCGGCTGGTGTCGCGATGACTCCGCGCGCTGGATTTTGATAATCACCGACCGTGGACATCCAACACGAGCAGCAGGGCCCGCGGCACGCGTTCTTCATCGAGCGCGAGGGGCGGCGCGTCGCCCAGCAGACCCTCTCCGGGGCGCCCGACGGCAAGCTGGCGATCATCGATCACACCGAGGTGGACGACTCGCTGCGAGGGCAGGGCATCGCGCGGCTGTTGACGCTCAACACCGTGGAATGGGCGCGCAAGAGCGGAGTGAAGCTCGCGGTCGTCTGCCCCTTTGCCCGGTCGGTGTTCGACAAGGATCCCTCGCTCCACGACGTGCTCGCTTGAGGTGACTCATGAAGATCATCGGCACCCACACCATCGTCTACAGCAAGGACGCCGAGGCGGACCGCGCGTTCTTCCGCGACGTCCTGAAGTATCGCAACGTCGACGTGGGAGGCGGCTGGCTCGTCTTCGCGCTGCCGCCCGGCGAGGTGGCGGTGCACCCGTCCGACGAGAACGACGTGCATGAGTTCTACCTGATGTGCGACGACGTGAAGGCCTTCGTCGGACAGATGAAGAAGAAGAAGGTTCCCTGCTCCTCCGTCCACGAAGAGCGGTGGGGATCGCTGGTGCACATCACGCTGCCGGGCGGCGGCAAGCTGGGCGTCTACCAGCCCAAGCACCCGCTCGCCATCCGCGGCGGACGAAGGAAGGTACGGGCATGACCATCCCTTGCTCGAGCCACGAGCGCCAACTTCAGCTGCGCGGCCGGCGAGGTGCGGATAGAGTCCCCAGCCGCTCTCGCGACCGGAGGATTCGATGGCCCCATACAAGCTGACCTATTTCGATGCCGCCACCAGCCGCGGCGAGGAGTGCCGCCTGGCGCTCCACCTCGCCGGCCTTTCCTTCGAGGACGAACGGCTGAACCGCGACCAGTGGATTGCGCGCAGGGCGAGCACGCCTTTCGGCGCGCTGCCGGTGCTCACCGTCGACGGCCGCCAGCTCGCGCAGTCGAACGCCATCCTCCGGTTCATCGGCTCGCAGCACGGGTTGCACCCGGCCGAGCCGTTCGAGGCGGCGCTGCACGAGTCGGTGATGGGCGCGGTCGAGGACCTGCGCACGCGGATGGCGCCGATTCTGCGCATCAAGGACGAGGCGGAGAAGAAGCGGGCGCGGCAGGAGGCCGCCGCGGGCTATCTGCAAGAGTGGGGCGCCGCCCTCGAGCGGCAGATCGGCGCCGGGCCGTACCTGGCGGGGGCCAAGCCGTGCGTGGCCGATGTGAAGCTGTTCGTCGCCGTCGGGGCGTATCTGAAGGGAACCGTCGATTACATCCCGACCGACGTGTTCCGCGCGTTCCCCAAGCTGTTGCGGCTGGTCGAGGCCGTGAAGCAGCATCCCAAAGTGGTGGAGTGGTACGCGCAGAAGCACTAGATGGTTCCCTTGGCGCGGAGCTGTTGGCCCACGCGGCGAATCTCCATCTCGCCGCGGCGCAGCGCCTCGGCGCTGGTGTGCACCGAGTAATTGCCGAGGGCCAGCTCGTACGGGTGTTCCATCGCGGAGCCGAGCACGAACCCGGTGTCGCCTTCCGCCACGAAGTCGATCACCTGCTCCGACGGCGCGAAGACGGCGATCTCTCCCTTGGGAATCGGCGAGGGCGCGCGGAGCACGCCGTCGTGCACCGCCACCCAGGCCACGGTGTGGCCCTGCGGCGGGCGGTAGCTCCAACGCTCGCCGGCCTTGAGATTGACGTGCAGGTACGTCATCGGAGGTGCGTCGATGGGGCTGCGCGCGTCGCCGTACGCGCCGAGAATCACCCGCACCGGTCCCTCGACCGGCACGTCCTTGGGCATGACGTAGCGGCTGGCATAGGGCGCGTTCTCCAACTCGGGCGGCAGGGCGACCCAGAGCTGGACCGCGCGCACGCGACCCTCTTCCGGCTGGCCGGTGTGCCACACGCCGCTGCTCGCCCGCATCCACTCCACGGCGCCGGCCGGCAGGACACCCTCCTGGCCGGTGGTCTCCGCGAAGCGGACGGCTCCCTCGACCATCACGGTGACGGTGGCGATGCCGGAGTGCGGATGCCAGCCGAAGCCCATCGGGATCGGCGAATAGCGGCCGTCGAAGGCGGCGTGATCGAGGAACACGAAAGGCTTGAGGAGGTGGCCCAGATCGGAGGGGCTCATCAGCCGCGTGATGGGCCCGTGCGTGTGCCCGCGCGTGCGGTGGACGATTTCACGGCTGGAACTCTGCTTCTGATTCGACGACATGACTCGTGTCTCCAACGTGCTTGTTTCGCTCGGCGGAAGCGCCGAGCTTCTTGAGCAGCCGGATGAGCGTCCCTCGCTCGCCTGGCGAGAGCACGCTCGCGGCCGCATCGATCGCCGCCTTGTGGCCGGCGAAGAGCCTGGCCGCCCGCTTGCGTCCCTCGGCGGTCAGCCGGACCACCCGGGTCCGGCGGTCGGTCGGGTGGGCCTCGCGCGTCACCAGAGCGCAGGACTCCAGCCGATCCACCGCGGCGGTGATGGCGCCGCTGGTGAGCCCGATGCGCCGGCCGATCTCGTTGACGGGCTGCGGCCCTTTGTGCAGCAGCATCTCCATCACGCCAAAGTCCGAAATCCCCACCTCGAAGGAGCGGATGCTCTGAATCGCCAGGCGCTGGAGCGCCCGGTGCGCCTTCATCATCACCAGCCAGAGATGGGTGCCCGAGACATCGGGCGGCTCTCCTTTCTTCATTCCGAAATATCTTAATATCAAGATACTTCATGTCAAGGCACACCGCCGCTGCACCGGAAGCGCAACTGCGGTATCCAAGTCGCTATGGACCAGGTGCAGGCAGCCCTCACCCATCACGGCATCTGGGTGGTGCTCGGTCTGGTCCTGGCCAGCGGCGCCGGCCTGCCACTGCCCGCTCCTCCGGTCCTGCTCGCCGCCGGCGTTCTCGCGGGCGCGGGCAGGCTCTCGCTCACCGCGGTCCTCGCCGGCTCCTTGCTCGCCCTGCTCGCCACCGATCTCCTCTGGTACCAGCTCGGCCGCTGGCGGGGGCGCAGCATCCTCGGCCTCTTGTGCCGCATCTCGCTGGAGCCCGACTCCTGCGTGCAGCGGACGGAGGATCTCTTCTCGCGCTACCGTGGTGGCGCGCTTCTGGTGTCCAAGTTCCTCCCCGGATTGAAGACCGCCGCCCCGCCGCTGGCCGGATTGATCGAGATGCCGCTCGGCGAGTTCGCGCTCTACGGCGGCGGGGGCTCGCTGTTGTGGGCCGCGGCGTTCGTGGTTCCCGGCTATTTCTTCAGCGAACGCATCGCGCGCGCCGCTCCGGTCGGGAACTGGGTGGCCGCGGCCGCTCTCGCCGCCTTCGCCGCCTGGCTGGGATGGAAGATCCTGCAGCGGCGGCGGTACCTGCGGATCGGCCGCGTGACTCCCGACGAGCTGTTCGCGCAGCAGGAGGCAGGGCACGCCGTGCTGGTGGTGGATCTGCGGCACCCCAACGCCATCGAGAGCAAGGTGCGCGGCGCACTGCAGATGACCCCCGACGAGCTGCGCGGCCGTGCCGCCGAGCTCCCCCGCGACCGCGAGGTCGTCCTCTACTGCGGATGCCCCAACGAAGGGAGCGCGGCGCAGATGGCGCTGTTGCTCAGGGCGCGCGGGTTCCGCAGCGCGCGGCCGCTCCTGGGCGGCATCGATGCCTGGCGGGCCCGCGGCTACCCGGTGGACCCGCCGTCGGGGACCATAGAGGGCATTTGACAATCATGCTTGTCTAAACGAAAAGCATGCTTGACATGATGGCCCTCCTCCTCGCGATGTTGGCCGTGGCGCCGGAAGCAGAGGCCAGGCAGCCTGCGCCCACTGGCGATTCGATGATGAGCGCCCAGCCCACGGCCGTCGTGGCACGGTGGCAGGCCCGCATCTACGGCTTCGCCGAAGCCGATTTCTTTGCCGACTCCACGCAGTCGCTGGTGGACCTGCAGGGCAACCAGCTCCTGGCCGCCCCGCACACCACCGCCGCCGACGCCGGCCGCGTGCAGTTCAGCGAGCGCAACTCACGCCTCGGCGTGGCGCTCGAGTCGCCGCTCTTCCGCGGAATGAAGACCAGCGGCGTGGTCGAGAGCGACTTCCTCGGCTACAACCCCGCGCCTGGCTCGACCGCAGGCGCGAGCGAGTCGTCGTTCTACAACGGCGTGTTCCGCCTGCGGCACGCCTGGGCGCGGCTTTCGACGCCGGTGGTCGACGTGCTCGCGGGCCAGGCGTGGCAGCTGCTCGGCTTCAACCCCGTCTTCACGCCCGGGTCCGTCTCGCTGCAGGGCCTGCCCAACGAGATCTTCCTGCGCACGCCGCAGCTGCGCCTCTCGCATCTCTTCGATCTGGGCGCAGCCCGGATCGAGGCGGCCCTCGCTCTGCAGCGGCCGGGGCAGCGCGACTCCGCGGCGCCCGATTTCGTTGGCGGACTGCGCGTGGAGCTTCCGGGGTGGCAGGGGTACAAGTCGACCGCGTCCGCGGCCGGCGGCCTGAGCGGCATCCAGCTCGCGGTAAGCGGCATCGCCAAGCAGTTCCGCGTGCTCAAGGCCAGCCCGGCGAGCGACACCGACTTCGAGACCGCAACCGGAAACGCGGTCGCCGTCGACGCCATCGTCCCCATCGTGCCGGCGACGAAAGAGTCGCGCGCCAACGCGCTCACCTTCGTCGGGGAGGCGACCACCGGGACCGGCTACTCGGACAACTTCACCGGACTCTCGGCGGGCACGGCCATCGGTGCGCCGCCCGGCGCGCCCGCGACCTTCGCCGTCGCTCCCGGCCTCGACGCCGGCGACGCCGGCTTCGGTTCCGACACCGGCAAGCTGGAGACGGTGGACTGGCGATCGCTGCTCTTGAACTTGCAGTACTACACGCCCGTCGACAACGGCTCGCTCTGGCTCAACCTGCTCTACAGCGAGCTGACCTCCGACAACACGCTCTTGTTCGCCAAGCGCGGCGCCGCGTTCGGCGTGCAGCGCTACGCTTCGCTGGGGGCGCTCTACGACGTCACGCCGGCCTTCCGCGTGGGAGTCGAGGGCACCTGGACGCAGCAGAAGATGACCGACGGCAGCCAGCGCATCAACCGCCGCGCGCAGCTCCTGGTGCTGTACAATTTCCTCTGACCCATGGCCAGGCTCGAGAGCGGACTCCGGCGCGCCCGTCTGAAGAGCGGCCTCAATCAGACCGCGCTGGCCGAACGGGCGGGAATCAGCCGGCAGACCTTGAGCGTCCTCGAGTCGGGGAGGGGGCAGCCGTCGACGTTGATCGCGCTGCGGCTGGCCCGCGTGCTCGGCTGCCGCGTCGAGGAGCTGTTCTGGCTGCAGGACGAGGGGGGCGACCTGGCCGCCGAGCGCGCCGGTGCGGTGGACCGGCACGGCCCGCAGCCGCAGCGGGCGCTGGTGGCCTCGGTGGCCGGGCGCTGGGTGGCGCACGCGTTGCCGCGCCACGATCCGCTCGCGCTGATCACGCCGGCCGATGCCCTGCTGACGCGCTGGCGCGGAGCGGACCCCATGGCGCGCCTGCGGGCCCTTCGCACGCGCGAGGCGCTGGCCGCGAACGTGCTCTTGACGGGGTGCGATCCCGGACTGGCGCTGCTCGCCGGCCGCCTCGAAGATCGATGGCCCGGGCAGAGGCTGCGTTGGATGCCGATGTCCAGCGACGCTGCCCTCGAGACGCTGGCCCGCGGCCACGCGCATGTGGCGGGCGCGCACCTCTTCGACGAGGAAACCCGCGAGTACAACGTGCCCTTCGTTCGCCGCGCCTTTGCGGGCCGGCCAATGGTGGTGGTCACCTTCGCCCATCTCAAGGAGGGTTTCGCGGTGGCCAAGGGCAACCCGCGCCGGATCCGCAAGCTCGAGGACTTCGCCCGGACCGACGTTCGCTTCGTCAACCGCGAGCCAGGCGCGGGGGCGCGCCGGCTCTTCGATCGCCTGCTGCGCAAGGCGCGCGTGCCCACCTCCGCCGTCGAGGGCTACGATCGGCTCCTGGGCGGCCACCTGCAGGTCGCGCAGGCGGTGGCCATGGGAGCGGCCGACGCCGGCGTGGTGACGCAGAGCGCGGCCATCGCGCACGGGCTCGATTTCGTTCCCCTCTCCGAGGAGCGATTCGATCTGATCTTCCCCAAGGAGTGGGGCGCCGACGCCAGGGCGGGCCGGATGGTGGAGGCGCTGGAGAGCCGCGCCCTGCGCCGCGAGCTGGCGGCCCTCGGGGGCTACGACACGCGGCAGTCGGGCCACCTGGTGACGGAGCTGCGCTGAGTCGCCGATGATTGACGAACAGTCGCGTCTACGCGACAGATGAGGCCCATCATGCTCCGCTTGCCCTGTGCCGGGCTGGTCCTCGCGCTGGCTTTCTCGGCGCACGCCGGGACCCGGAAGGAAGTGGTGGTCTTCGCGGCCGCCTCGCTGCGCGAGGCTTTCACCGAGATGGGCCGGCGCTTCGAAGCCGCGCACCCGGAGGCGAAGATCGCCCTGAACCTGGCTGGCTCGGAGGAGCTGCGCGCGCAGGTCGAGAACGGAGCTCCGGCCGACGTGTTCGCCTCCGCCGATCAGAAGCACATGGCCGCTCTGGTCGAGGCGCGGCTGGCGCAAGAGCCGCGGACGTTCGCGCGCAACGAGCCGGTGCTGGTGGTCCCGAAGGGAAATCCGGCGGCGATCGGCGGCCTGAAGGATCTGCCGCAGGCAAGGCGCATCGTGGTCGGCGTGCCCGAGGTGCCCATCGGAGCCTATACGCTGCGCATCCTCGACGCGGCCTCGCAAGAGTTTGGCGGCGACTTCCGCGCCAAGGTGGAGGCGCGCGTGGTATCGCGAGAGCTCAACGTGCGGCAGGTGCTCACCAAGGTGGTTCTCGGCGAGGCCGACGCGGCCATCGTCTACCGGACCGATGCCGCGACGGCGAAAGAGAAGGTGGAGGTGATCGCCATCCCGCCTGCGCTCAACGTCCTGGCCGAATATCCCATCGCGGTCCTGACCCGCGCGAGGGAGCCCGGCCTGGCGCGCGAGTTCGTCGAGCTGGTCCTCTCGCCGGCGGGCCGCGAGGTGCTGGCCGTCCACGGCTTCTTGCCCGGAAGCGTCGAGTGAGGCTGCGCGCGGCGAGCGCCTGGGGCGCGGCGCAGCTGTTCGCGTCGGCGCTGCTGGGGTTGTTCCTGCTCTTGCCGGTGGTGGCGCTGTTCGCCGGCTCCAGCTGGGACGATTTCTCCAGCGGACTGCGGAATCCGCTGCTCCTGCCGGCGCTGCGGCTTTCGCTCTTGACCACCGGGAGCAGCCTCGCCCTGGTGGTGGGCCTCGGCTCGCTGGTCGCCTGGCGCGTGGCGCGGAACCCGGGCCGCGCCTCGCGGTGGATGGAAGCGATCACGCAACTCCCGGCGGTGATTCCGCCCGCCGTCGCGGGAGTGGGGCTCCTGCTCGCGTTCGGCCGTCGCGGGCTCTTCGGCGGCTGGCTCGACCGGCACGGCATCGCGCTCGCGTTCACCACGCCGGCGGTGATCCTCGCCGAGGCGTTCGTCTCGGCGCCGTTCTTCGTGCAGGCGGCCATCGCGGCCTTCCGCCGCCTGGACGAGAATCTGCTGGTGGTGGCGAGGACGCTGGGCGCGTCGCCCTTTCGCACCTTCGCGCGCGTCGGGCTGCCGTTGGCTGCTCCGGGCCTGGCCGCCGGCGCGGCCATGAGCTGGGCGCGCGCGGTGGGCGAGTTCGGCGCGACGCTCTTCTTCGCCGGCAACATGACCGGGCGCACGCAGACCATGCCGCTCGCCATCTACACCGCCATGGAATCCGACCTGCACGCGGCGCAGGCGCTCTCGCTGGTCATGGTCCTGCTCGCCTTCGCGCTCCTCTTCATCCTGCGGCGGCTGGCTCCGGGCGGCGCGCTGCCGGGAACGGAGCTGCCCGGTGCTTGAGTTGCGCATCGCGCGGCGCATCGGCGCCCTCGAGCTGCGCGTCGAGCTGACTCTCGACCGCGAGGCGGCGCTGATCGCGGGCCCCAACGGCGCCGGCAAGTCGACGCTCTTGCGCTTGCTGCTGGGCGTGCTGCGGCCGGAGACGGGCCGCATCGCGCTGGAGGGGCGGACCCTCTTCGACGCCGCCGCCGCAATCGATCTCGCGGTCGAGGAAAGAGAGCTCGGCTACCTGCCGCAGGACTACGCCCTCTTCCCCCACCTCGACGTGATGGGCAACGCCACCTTCGGCCTGGCCCGGCTGCCGCGCCGCGAGCGGCTGCGCCGCGCCGGCGAGTGGCTGGAGAAGCTCGGAGTGGGCCATCTCGCGCGGCGGTTCCCGGCGGGTCTCTCGGGAGGCGAGCGCCAGCGCGTGGCTCTCGCGCGATCGCTGGCGCGTAATCCCCGCGCGCTCCTGCTCGACGAGCCCTTCGCGGCGCTCGATCCCATCGCGCGACGGGAGCTGCGCGGGTCGATGCGCAGCTGGCTTCAGGAGTGGCGGTTGCCGGCGCTGATCGTCTCGCACGATTCGGCGGACGCGGTGCTGGCCGACCGCATCGCGGTGATGGAGCACGGGCAGCTCGTGCAGCAGGACACGCTCGAGGAGCTGCGCCGCGCGCCTGCCTCCGCTTTCGTCGCCGGATTCGTTTCCGCGACTCCCGACAGCGCGTGAGCGGCGGGGGTTGCGTTTTCGCCCGCGCGGATCCATGCATGCGGCATGGCCTTCTCCAGCGACGACGTCAAGGCGAACCGCGAGTACTTTGCCAACAAGCTGCGCGCCTACAAGCAGAAGACGGACGTGCAGCACTGGGTCAAGGGAGAGCCCGCCGGCGGTGAGTTCGTGCTCCTCGACGTGCGGCCGCGCGACGCGTTCGCCAAGGCGCACATCAAGGGTGCGCTCAACGCGCCGCTCGCCGAGCTGGGCGATCTGGCGGCCCAGCTCCCGCGCGAGAAGGAGCTGGTCACCTACTGCTGGAGCGCGACCTGACACCTGGCCGCAAAGGCGGCTCTGCAGTTGGCAGAGCGAGGCTTCTTCGTCAAGGAGATGAACGTCGGCTGGGCCGAGTGGCAGGCAGACGGCTCGCCCACGCACTCTGAGCGCGTGGCGGTGGGCGCGTTGCGCTGCAGCTGCTCACGGTAGCTCTCGGGCGAGTGGATTCGGTGTGGGCGCCGCCACGCGAGCCAGCGTGTTGCGGTCGCGGTGGTGGAACGCCTCGCCGCGCCCGCGGACTTGCAGCACCGTGTCCTGCTCGTACGACCAGCTGTCGCCGGGGCCGATGGTGACGCGGATGCGAAACTCCACCGTGCGAAACGCCTGCTCGAGAAATGGCGCCGAGCAGATTCCGCGCTCGCCGGCGACAAGCTCGAACTCGCGCGCGTCGGGCTCGACGATGCCCATGGCCAGCGCGACCTGCGCGCGCGGAATGGCCAGCATGTGGACCACCGTCTTGGCGGCCGGCTCCCACAGCCAGTAGCCCACCTGGTCGTGGAACGTCTCCACCTCGTCCGGCTTGACGATGTGCACGTGGTAGCGCAGGCCGTAGAAGAGCTGCGGGCCGTTGAGCTGGGGGTCGATGGGCTGCAGCTCGATGCGCTCGAGATACGCGTCTTCCTCGGTTCCCTGGGCGGCGGGATGCTCGTCCTTGCCGCGCCCCTCCCAGATTCCGGCCATCGGACGCAAGGGGCCCAGGTTGCGCAGGGTGTCGGGATCGACGTCGGCCGGCTCGGTGAAGATGTCGTCGGGGAGGCCGGCCATGGTCAGCTCACGGTCTCGATCTGCACGTCGGCGGTGGTCATCAGCTTGGAGACGGGGCAGTGGGAGACCGCGCGCAAGAGGCTCGCCCGCTGCTCGTCGGTCAAGGGGCCGTGGAAGGCGAGTCGGACGCGCAGGCGATAGACGCCGGCCCGCTCCTGGCTGTCGTCGCGCTCCACGTGCGACTCCACCCGCTCGAGCGGAATGCCGTTGCGCCGGGCGAACCAGGTCGCGGTCAGCGCCTTGCAGGCGGCCAGCGCGGCGTCGAAATAGTCGTGCGCGCCGGGAGCCGAGTCGAACTCGGCCAGGTCGGCCGCGAAGGTGTGGGCGCGCACGCGGACCACCTGCCTGGACGCGCCGGGCTTCTCGCTCTCGCAGTCGACCACGTTCATCGGTTTCTCCTCGAAGGCGCGTCGCGCGGCCACTCCGGCAACGGCACGAACTCCACTTCGTCGCCGGGGATCTTGGGGAACTTCTGCTCCCTCCAGTCGCGCCGCGCCTGTTGGATGCGCTCTTGCGACGAGGAGACGAAGTTCCAGTCGATGTAGCGGCGGCCGACCGGCGGTCCGCCCAGGAGCAGGACGCGGCTTTTCTCGCGCGCCCGCAACTGCGCGGCGGCGCCCGGCCGCAGCACGGCGAGTCGATTGGCCTCGAGCACCGTCCGGCCGAGGCGGACCGCGCCCTCGACGACGTAGACGCCGCGCTCCGGTTCCTCCGCTGGGACGTCGAGCGCGGCGTCCGCCTCGAGCTGCAGGTCGATCAGGCTGGGGCGGCTCGGGTGCGCGATGGGCGAGGCCGCGCCGAACGCGGTGCCGAGGAGCACGCGCCCGCGCGCGCCTGCAGCCGGCGCGGCTTCCGGCAGGCTCGCCTGCGGGTGGTGCTCGAAGCTGGGCGCGTCCTCTTCGCGCTCTTCCGGCAGCGCGAGCCAGATCTGCAGGCCGTGCAGATGTCCGCCGCGCTCGCGCCAGCCCGGGTCGGCGCGCTCGGAGTGGACCACGCCGCGGCCGGCGGTCATCAGATTCACTTCGCCTGGGCGGTTGACCTGCACGTTGCCCAGGCTGTCGCGGTGCACGTTCTCGCCGGCCAGGAAGTAGGTGACCGTGCTCAGGCCGATGTGCGGATGCGGCTTCAGGTCGAAGCCGAGGCCCGGCGCAATCGTCACCGGGCCGAGGTGATCGAGGAACACGAACGGTCCGATGAGGCGGCGCTTCGCCGACGGCAACAGCCGCGCCACCGTGAGCGTGCCGACCTGGCGCGGCCGTCCCTCGATGACCAGCTCGACCGTCTCGTCGAAGGTCTCCGAGACGTGCGGCTCTTCGCTGGGCAGCGTGCTCATACGGACCTGACCATAGTCGCGGACTCCCGCCTCCGCCAGCAAGTCCCACGCGGCGGTTCACGCCACTCTCCAGCGGCCCCAGGCGACGGACACGGTGACCGCGGCGGCGGCATCCTGTCGCCCGATTCGACATCTGCTTCGTCAAGCGGGGAGCAGCGGGCCCAGTGCCGTTGGCTCGCGACTTGCTCTTCCACAAGCCATGCGACGCAGAAGGTCCATCGTCGGCATCCTGCTCGCCATCGCCGGCGCGGCCGCTGCCGACGAGCCGGACCAGGCGCTGATCAGCTACGAGGCGTCCATCGGCGGCGCGAAGCGAATCTCCGGCGTCGCGCGCTCGATGGAATGGAGCGCGACCGCCATGACCGAGCGCAGCGTCGCCGTGCAGCTGCGCGTGCCGATCGCCTCGTTCGATTCCGGCCACCCCGAGTTCGATTCGCTGCTGCGAGCGGCGATGCAAGCCGAGCTGTATCCCTTCGTCGAGATCGAGGGCATCGCGCGCGGCAAGCGCTTCGAAGGCACCCTCCGCCTGCACGGAGTTTCCCGGCCGCTCAACGTCGACATCACCGTCGACCGCGCCGGCGGCAGGCTGATCGCCAGCTCATCATTCTTCATCGAGCTGGACGACTTCGGCGTCTCGCTGCCCGCAGTTGCGAGCCGCGTCGCGGTGGAGTTCCTGGCGCGCATCTCCGCCAGCCCGCTGGCCGTGGTCAGCGGAGGCGCGGTCAGCTCGACGAATTGAATCCGTACTTCTTGAAGCGGTCGACGAAGGCGCTGCGGCTGATGCGCAGGCGGCGCGCCGCTTCCGACTGATTGCCGCCGGTGGCTTCGAGGGCCTGTTCGATCAAGCCGCGCTCGAAGGCGTCGACGCGCTCCCAGAGCGTCATCCCCTCTTGCGCAGACGCGGCCGGCAGCGCGCCCGGCGGTCCGGCGGTGGCGGCGGCCACCGACTGCGGGCCGATCTCACCCCCGGTGCTGAGCGCGACCATGCGGGCAATGGTGTTCTCCAGCTGGCGCACGTTGCCCGGCCAGTCGGAGCCGCGCAGCGCATCGAGCAGGCTGTCCGACAGCCGCACGCCCTCGAGGCCGAAGCGCGTGGCGTAGCGGCGGGCGAACTCGGCGGCGAGCGCGGGCACGTCCTCGCGGTGCGCGTGCAGCGGTGGGACCACCAGCTCCACCACCGCCAGGCGGTAGTAGAGGTCCTCGCGGAAGCGGCCAGCGCGGACGTCGGCCAGCAGATCGCGGTTGGTGCAGGCCACCACCCGCACATCCACGTGCTCGACGCGCCCCGCGCCCACCGGCTGGATCTCTCCCTCCTGCAGAGCGCGGAGTAGCTTGGCCTGCAGCGGCAGCGCCAGCTCGCCCACTTCGTCGAGCACCAGCGTGCCGCCGTCCGCCTCGGCGAAGAACCCGCGCCGCGCCGCGACCGCGCCGGTGAACGCCCCGCGGGTATGGCCAAAGAGCTCGGCCTCGGCCAGCTCGGCGGGAATGGCGGCGCAGTTGAAGCGCACCAGCGGGCCCTTGGCGCGGCGGCTCTCCGCATGCAGCAGCGACGCCACCAGCTCCTTGCCGGTGCCGGTCTCGCCCTGGATGAGCACGGTGATGTCCCGCGGCGCGACCCGCGACACCGCCTCGATCAGCCGGCGCATGGCCGGCGACTCCGCCACGATGCTGTGGCCGATGGCCCGCTCCGCCGCCAGCCGCCGGTTCTGCACCCGCAGCGCGCGCGCCTCGAGCGCGCGGTCGATGACCAGCGCCATCTCCTCGATGTCGAAGGGCTTGGTGACGTATTCGTAGGCGCCTGTCTTCATCGCCCGTACCGCCAGCCGCTCCGAGCCGTGCGCGGTCAAGAGGATGACGGGTAGCGATTCGTCGCGCTCGCGGATTCTGTGGAGCAGCTGCACGCCGTCCATTCCGGGCATGGCGTAGTCGCTCACCACCGAGTCGACGCCTTCCAGGCGCGTGAGCGCTTCTTCGCCGGAGCGCGCCAGCACCACCTCGTGCTTGCGCGACTCCGCCAGCTCCTTGAGGGCGAAGAGCATGGCCGGCTCGTCGTCAACCAGGAGGAGGCGGCCCACCGGCCCTCCTCTCTTCCGCCGGAATGGTGCCGGTGACGGTGGTGCCGCGGCCTTCCTCGCTGGCGTACTCCAGGGACCCGCCGTGCTGGACGAAGGCGGCGCGCGCCATGGCCACGCCCAGGCCGGTGCCCTGCTCGCGGGTGGTGAAGAAGGGCGTGCCCACGCGCTCCAGGACATCGCGCGGCATCCCGCGGCCCGAATCGCAGACCTCGACCCGCGCGCTGCCGTCGCGCTCGAAGATGCGGACCTCGACGGTGCCGCCGCGCGGCGTGGCGTCGAGCGCGTTGGCCACCAGGTTGAAGAGCGCCTCTCGCAGCCGCCGCGGATCGGCATCGAGCCGGGCGCTGCCCGAGCGGCGAACGGCGACTCCGGCGCTGGCCGCCTGCGCCGAGAGCAGCTCCAGCACCTCGTCGGCCAGCGCGTCGAGCGAGAGCGATTCGCGGCGCAGCTTGTCCAGCGGCCGCGAGAAGGAGAGGTACTCCTGCAGGATGCTGCTCATCCGCTCCACTTCCGACTCGGCCACCTGCAGCCGCTCGCGCGACTTCTCGTCGCAGGCGTCGCGCCGCGAGAGCTGCACCAGCGTCTTGATGGCGCCGAGCGGGTTCTTCAGCTCGTGCGAGAGCTGGGCGCTGAGCTGCTCCAGCTCCTTGGCGCGGGCCATCGCCTGGTGGGTCATCAGATCGCGCGCGCGGTCCACGCGGCCGTGGCTTTCGCTGAGGGCGCGGGTCATGGCGATGAGGTACGCGCTGTGGAGGAAGGCCACTGCGAAGAGCGTGAGACCCACCAACTCGGCGAAGTAGGGGTCGGGGACCACCGGACCGAACCAACTCGCCGGCAGGACGATGAGCAGCACCGCGCCGGCCAGCACCACGCGCACCGCCCACTTGGCCTCGCGCGACCAGCCGAAGGTGACCAGCATGCCCGAGAGCGGAGTCAGCGCGGCGATGAGCAGCGGGCTGCGCAGTCCGCCGGTCAGCCCCGCGAGCACGAACTGCGAGACCAGGCCTAGCATCCACATCCCGGTGTGCTTGTTCGGGCAATTCGCCGGCTCCTCGGCCATCTGCAGCGGCATGATCAGGTGGCTGAAGATCAGGTTGCGGATGTTGTTGCCGAGCAGCAGCACCGCCACCGCTACCGTGCGCGCCACCGGATAGTTCGCGCGCCAGAGGATGGCCACCACCAGGACCGAAAGGATGGTGTGCAGCCACGACGAGATGCGCTTGATCTTCAGGGGCCAGCGGAGCCCTTCGGGCGGCATGGGCCTTTCGCTCGCAACTCCTGGACCGGGCGGGTGCTGCTCGTTCATGGCGCAAGTATGCGGAGATTGCCACCGCCGCGCCAAGCCTGCCGGGTTCCCGGACGGATCTGTACGCCGTTCCGACAGGGGCGCCCGGGCCATCTGGGGTTGCGACTGGCACGGCGCGTGAAGAGGAGCCCGCCATGAAAAAGATGTCGATCGGCGCCCGGCCCGTACGTCTTTGCAGCATGGAGGAGCGATGAGCCGGCCGGACCGATTCGATCTCGTGGCGGCGATCGTGCTCTTCCTCGTCGCGCTGCTCTGGTCCTTGCCTTCCTTCGCGCTGCAGCCGCTCGACACTTTCGTGGCCTCGGCGCGGCAGAAGAATCCCGACGCGCTGGAGGCCGCCGCCAACTTCGCGCAGCAGCGCGCCCAGGCGGAGGCCGCGCTGGGCCGCGTGCTGCCGGGCGTCTCGGCGCACGGCGACTACACGCGCAACCAGTACGTCACTACCTTCCAGATCGACCCCACCAGCCCGGTGTTCACGCTGGTGCCCAAATATCAGTGGGACGGCTCGGCCACGTTGACCGTGCCGCTGATCGACGCCGCCGGGTGGTCGCGCCTCGCCTCGGCCAGGACGGGCGCCGGCTCTTCCGGCCATCAGCTGGATTCGACGCGCCTGCAGGTCGAGGCGCAGGTGGCGCAGGACTACTACCAGCTGGTGGCCGACCTGGCGCTTGCCGCCGCCGCGCGCCAGGCGCTCGATGTCTCGCGCGAGAACCTGCGGCTGTCCGAGAATCGCGTCGGCGCCGGCGTCGCTCCGATCATCGACGTCGATCGCGCGCGCGCCGACGTGGAGTCGCAGACGCAGCAGGTGGCCGCGGCCGATCTCCTGGTGGCGCTGGCGGCCCGCGCCCTGGAGTCGTCGTCGGACATTCCGCCCGACGTCTCGGAGACGACTCCGCTGGCCGACGACCTGCACGCCGAGCCGCCGCTCTCGGCGTTCGACGGCGCCGTGAGCCGCCGTCCCTCCGTGGCCGCCGCGGCCGAGAGCACCCGCGCGGCCGAGCAGCAGGCGGGCGCGCAGAAGCTGGCGCTGTTGCCTTCGCTCAACGGCACCGTGGCCGAGCGAGGCACCAGCGCGCCCGGCTTCGTCGGCCACAACTGGACCTGGCAGTGGGCCCTCAACCTCAACTGGTCTCTCGATCTCACCAACCACGCCAACATCCGCAGCCAGGACGCGGCCGCCGACGCAGCCCGCGCCCGCGAACTGCGCGCGCGGCTGATCGCGCGCGACGGGATCCACCGGCAGTGGGAGACGGTGGCCGCGTCGATTGCCCGCAGCCGCTCCGCGCGCGCCGGCCGCAGCGCCGCCGCCCACGCCGCCGAGCAGGCGCGTGAGCGCTACCAAGCCGGGACCATCACCCAGCTCGAGCTCTTGCAAGCGCAGCGCGACGCCTTCTCCGCAGAGGTGGCGCGCATCCAGGCCGACGCCGACCTGGTCAATGCGCGCGCGCAGTTACGCCTTGCCGCAGGGACGTCACTTTTCAAGTCCCAGGAGACCGTGCAATGAACCAGGGCTGGAAACGATCGACGGCGGCGAGCATCGCAACTGCGCCGGAAACTACCAACGAAAGCGTCCCGGAGGCCACCGTGGAAATGGCGGCAGCGAAAAGCCGCACCAGCAACCGCCGCGCCTGGCTCTTCGCCGTGGGAGGCGTGGTGGCGGTCTTGGTGGTGCTGGTCGGGATCAAGGCCACTCAGATCGTCGCCATGATCAAGTCCGGCAAGTCGTTCGCGCCGCCGCCCGAGGCCGTCACTTCGACCAAGGTGGAGGCGGTGCGCTGGGAGGCGTCGCGGCCGGCGGTGGGCACGCTGGTGGCGGTGCGCGCGGTCACCGTGGCCTCCGAGCTGCCCGGCCTGGTCCGCGAGATCGGATTCGATTCCGGCGCTTTCGTCCGGCGCGGCGACGTGCTGGTCAAGCTCGACACTTCCACCGAGGAGGCGCAGCTCGCCGCCGCCGAGGCCGATGCGTCGCTGGCCAAGACCACCGAGCAGCGCGCGCGCAAGCTGCGGGAGAAGGAGTCGAACGCGCCGGCCGATCTCGACGCGGCCGAGTCGCGCGCGCAAGAGACCGCCGCCAACGCGGCCGTGCTGCGCGCCACCATTGCCAAGAAGACCATCCGCGCGCCGTTCGACGGCCGGGTCGGCATCCGCCAGGTGGAGCTGGGGCAGATCCTCGCCCCGGGGACGGCGATTGCCTCGCTGCAATCGATCGATCCCATCCGCGCCGAGTTCTGGCTGCCGCAGCAGACGCTCGCCGACCTGCAGCTGGGAATGAAGGCGCGCCTGCACACCGACGTCTTTCCGCAGCAGAGCTGGCAGGGCGCCATCACCACCATCAACCCCGAGGTCGACGTGGCCACCCGCAACGTGCGCGTGCGCGCCACCTTCCCCAACGCCGACGGGCGGCTGCGGCCGGGGATGTTCGCCAACGTGGAGGTGCTCTCCAACGACGAGCGGCCCGAGCTGGTGATTCCCGCCACCGCGGTCATCTACGCGCCCTACGGCGACTCCGTCTTCGCGCTGGAGCAGAAGGAGAAGGCGCTGGTCGCGCACCAGAAGTTCGTGCGGCTGGGAGAGCGGCGCGGCGACCTGGTGGCGGTGGTGTCGGGACTCGAGGCGGGCGAGACCATCGTCAGCAGCGGCGCTTTCAAGCTGCACAACGGCAGCACGGTGATGGTGCGCAACGATCTGGCGCCCACCGCCGAAGCGGCCCCGCAGATGACGGACAAGTGAGGCGCATATGAGCTTCACCGACCTCTTCATCCGGCGGCCGGTCCTCGCCATCGTGGTGAACCTCCTCATCGTCATCGCCGGCGTGCAGGCCATCCGCTCGCTGAATGTGCGCCAGTACCCGCGCAGCGAGAACGCGGCCATCACCGTCACCACCGCCTACGTGGGCGCCAACGCCGACCTGGTCCGCGGCTTCATCACCACGCCGCTGGAGCGGGCCATCGCCGCCGCCGACGGCATCGACTACATCGAGTCGCAGAGCCAGCAGGGCCTCTCCGTCATCCGCGCCCGGCTGCGCATCAACCACGACGCCAACAAGGCGCTCTCGGAGATCGCTTCCAAGGTGGACCAGGTGCGCGGCGACCTGCCGCCCGACGCGCAGGTGCCGGTGCTCAACATCGAGTCGGCCGACAGCCAGTTCGCCTCGGCGTACCTGAGCTTCTCCTCGGAGTTCCTCAAACAGAACGAGATCACCGACTACCTGGTGCGCATCGTCCAGCCGCGGCTCTCGGCCATCGAGGGCGTGCAGCGGGCCGACATCCTCGGCGCGCGCACCTTCGCCATGCGCATCTGGCTCAAGCCCGACCGCATGGCGGCGCTCAACATCAGCCCCGCGCAGGTGCGCCAGGCGCTCTCCGCCAACAACTACCTGTCCGCGGTGGGCACCACCAAGGGTCGGCTGGTTCAAGTCAACCTCACCGCCAACACCGACCTGCGTTCGGCCGAGGAGTTCGAACAGATGGTGGTGCGCCAAAGCGCGGGCGGGACGGTGCGTCTGCGCGACGTGGCCGAGGTCCAGCTCGGCGCCGAGGACTACGACACGCAGGTGAACTTCAGCGGCCAGACGGCGGTGTTCATCGGCGTGTGGACGCTGCCCAACGCCAACTCGCTCGACGTGATCAAGCGCGTGCACGCCGAGATGGACAATCTCCAGCGCGACCTGCCCGAGCAGATCAAGGGCGTCATCGCCTACGACGCCACCAAGTACATCAGCAGCGCCATCAGCGAGGTGGTGCAGACGCTCCTGGAGACGATCCTGATCGTGGTCATCGTCATCTTCCTCTTCCTCGGCAGCCTGCGCAGCTCGCTGGTGCCGGTGGTGGCCATTCCCACGTCTTTGATAGGTGGTATATTCCTCATCCAGGCCTTCGGGTTCACCATCAATCTGCTGACGCTGCTCGCGATCGTGCTCTCGGTGGGCCGGGTGGTGGACGACGCCATCGTCGTCGTCGAGAACGTCGAGCGCCACCTGCGCGAGGGGCTCTCGCCTCGCGAAGCCGCGCTGCGCGGGGCGCGCGAGTTGGTGGGGCCCATCATCTCCATGACCATCACCCTGGCCGCGGTCTACGCGCCCATCGCCTTCCAGGGCGGGCTCACCGGCTCGCTCTTCCGCGAGTTCGCGCTCACGCTGGCGGGCGCGGTGACCATCTCGGGAGTGGTGGCGCTGACGCTGTCGCCGGTGATGTCGGCGAACCTGCTCTCGGCGGCCGGCGAAGAGAAAGGCCTGGCCGGTTTCATCAACCACACCTTCGACCGCTTCAAAGCCGCCTACGGCCGGACGCTCGCGGCGGTGCTTCAGTCGCGCGGCCCGGTGTACGCGGCGTGGGCGGTGGTGGCGGTGCTCGCGCTCCTGATGTTCGCGCAGTCTCCCAAGGAGCTGGCGCCCTCCGAGGACCAGGGCGTGATCTTCGGCGTGGTCAACACGCCCGCCAACTCCACGCTGGAGCAGGTGACGCAGTCCACCCGCGCCGTCAACGCGGCGGTGCTGCCCATTCCCGAGACGCAGTTCACCTTCCAGATCACCTTCCCCACCGGCGGCTTCTGGGGCGCGGGCCTCAAGCCCTGGGACGAACGCAAGCGCTCCGCCGCCAAGGTGCTGCCCGAGGTGTTCATGAAGGTGGCCTCCATTCCCGGAGTGCAGACCTTCCCCGTGCTGCCGCCCGCGCTGCCCGGCGGCGGGACCTTCCCCTTCGAGGTGGTCATCGCCTCCACCGCGGATCCGCAGGAGATCCTCGGCTTCGCCAAGGAGCTCCAGGAGAAAGCAGCCAAGAGCGGGATGTTCGCCTTCCCGCCGCTGCTCGACACCAAGATCGACCAGCCGCAGTCGGAGGTGGTGATCGACCGCGACAAGCTGGCCGAGTTGGGCCTCAATCTGCAGACGGTGGGGCAGGACCTGAGCTCGGCCATGGGCGGCAACTTCGTCAACCGCTTCAGCATCGCGGGCCGCAGCTACAAGGTGATTCCGCAAGTGCTGCGCGCCGAGCGGCTCAATCCCGAGCAGCTGCAGGACATCCACGTCACCGGGCCCAACGGCCAGCTGGTCGCGCTCAGCACCATCGCCACGCTGCGCGACTCGGTGACGCCGCGCGCGCTCAACCGCTTCCAGCAGCTCAACGCGGTGAAGATCAGCGGCGTTGCCATGCGGCCGCTCGATGAGGCGCTGCGCTTCATGGAGGACGAAGGCGCCAAGATCCTGCCCAAGGGCTACCGCATCGACTACACCGGCGAGTCGCGCCAGCTGCGCAGCGAGGGCGACAAGTTCCTGCCCGCGTTCCTGCTCGCGGTGGTGCTCATCTTCCTGGTGCTGGCGGCGCAGTTCAACAGCTTCCGCGACCCGTTCGTCATCCTCGCCGGCTCGGTTCCGCTGGGGATGTTCGGCGCGCTGATCATGACCTTCCTCAAGATGCCCAACCCCAACCTGCACTTCTTCACCGACGGCTGGACCACCACCCTGAACGTCTACTCGCAGGTGGGGCTGGTCACGCTGGTGGGGCTGGTGTCGAAGAACGGCATCCTCATCGTCGAGTTCGCCAACAAGCTGCAGGAAGCGGGGCAGTCGAAGATGGACGCCATCCGCAACGCGGCGGTCACGCGCTTGCGGCCGGTGCTCATGACCAGCGTCGCCACCGTCTGCGGGCACTTTCCCTTGACGTTGGTCACCGGCCCCGGCGCGGCGGCGCGCAACAGCATTGGCCTGGTGCTGGTGGCGGGCATGGCCATCGGCACCGCCTTCACGCTCTTCTTCGTGCCGGCCATCTACCTGCTCATCGCCCGCGACCACCGCGCTCAGGAGGGCGAGGCGCCCGCGCCGGTGGCAGTCGAAGCTTCGGCTTGAAGGCGCAAGCCGCGGGCATCGAGATAGCGGGCGAGGCGCGCGACGGCGTGCAGTGGATCGGCGAGGGCGACGTAGCCGTCGGGCCGCACCAGGTAGCTCGCGTCGCGGGCCAGTCCCGCGCGCGCCGCGGCCGTGCTCCAGGGGAAGACGTGCAGCGGGAGCCCGCGCGCCGCGCAAGCCGCCGCCAGCTCGCGCGCGGCCTGGCCGTACACGTGCACTTGCCAGTCGAGCGACTGCAGGGGCGCGAAGTTGTCGGGCGTAACCCACGGCAGCCGATCGCCGCCGTGGACGCGTCCGGCGCGGCCCTCGCTCAAGAAGCTCTCGCGGTACTCGATGGCCGTCTGCGAGACGGTGCGAAAGAGGAAACGCCGCACCGCCGGTAGCCGGAACGCCGCGGCGATCACGCGCGGCGCCAGGTGCACGCGCACTTGCGCCGCCAGCCTCCCGCGGCGAGTGACGAACTGGAAGACGCGATCGGTCGAGGCCACGAGCCGCCGCGCGAAGGCGATGCGCTCGGGCTCGTAGCTGTCGAGGATGCGCAGGGGCGCCCGCCCGCGCAGAGCGGCCGCCAGCTTCCAGGCGAGATTGACCGCGTCGCCGATGCCGGTGTTCATCCCCTGTCCGCCGACGGGGCTGTGGACGTGCGCGGCGTCGCCGAGGAGGAAGACGCGGCCGTGCCGGAAGCGCTCCGCCACGCGGTGGTGCACGTGGTACGTCGAGAACCAGTTCACGCGGCGAACGTCGACGCGCAGCCGCTGCAAGAGATCCTTGCTCACGTCGTCCCAGTCGAGGTGCTCGCCGTCCTCTTCCGCCTCGGGGCGGATGGTGCCGATGAGCCGGGCGCGGCCCGGGTCCTTCAGCGGAAACGCGGCGGCGAAGTCGCTGGCGTCGACGGAGACGTGCAGCTCGCGGTCCATCAACGGCCCGCTCGCCTCGACGTCGGCGACGTAGAAGAGGTGCTGGTAGGTGCCGCCCGAAAAGCGGATGCCCAGCTTCTCGCGCACTGTGGAGCGGGCGCCGTCGCAGCCGGCGAGGAACGCGGCCTCGCACGCCGCCGACGCGCGCAGCTGCGCCACGATGCCGCCGTCCGATTCTTCGAAGCCGGTCAGCTCGGTCTCGCGCTCGACGCGCACGCCCAGCTCTTTGAGCCGCGCGATGAGGAAGCGCTCGTGCTCGTCCTGCGGGTAGATGAGCCCGTACGGATAGGGGCTCCTTCCCGCGCCGAGGTTGCCGAGGTCGGCGCGCGCCGCTCGCCTGCCAGCGGCCCAGAAGTTGGCCGCGGAAAAGATCAGCCCCGCCTCGACGACGTCGCGGGCGAAGCCGAGCTGGCGGTAGAGCTCGAGCGTGCGCGCCTGCACCGCCAGCGCCCGCGAGGTGTTGCCGGGCCCGGCGGTCTTGTCGACGATGCGGACCCGGATGCCGAGCCGCGCCAGCCAGAGGGCGAGCACGAGGCCGGTCGGTCCGGCGCCGACCACCAGCACCTCGGTGTCCATGCCGGCAAGCTAATCGCCGGCGCGCCCGTGCGCCATTCGTGAGCCGAGCAGCCGTGCGCAAGGACGGATGCGAGAAAGCATTGCTGCAAGAACGAGCCGTGCCCAACGTCGAGCCAGAGGAGGTCTGAAAAAAATGCCACGTCGGAGCACGCGCCGCTCGAAGAGCTGGGCCAAGGCCGGGCGCCAGGTGCGCACCGAGATGCATCACATGCGTTCGGGCAAGCACAAGATCAAGTCGCGCAAGCAGGCCATCGCCATCGGCCTCAGCAAGGCGCGGCAGAAGGGCGCGCGGATTCCGCGCAAGGGCAAGAGCAAGAGAAGCGCTTGAGGGTCGAGCCTCAGACCACCGCGGCCTTGACGTTGTAGACGGGAGGCAGCGAGTCGAACAGGCAGGTCCACTTTTCGCCGCCCTCGCGGCCCATCCACACCTGGCCGGTGGTGGTGCCGAAGTAGAGCGCGGGTGACTTGAAGTCGTCGAAGTCGAGCGCGTCGCGCAGCACGGTGAAGAAGGCCTCCTTCTTGGGGAAGCCGCTGGCGAGCTTCTTCCACGACCCGCCGCCGTTCTCGCTGCGCCACACCGCGGGAGCGCCGCCGGGGCAGGTGCGCGTCCACCCCTCGAGCGGCACCACGTAGACCGTCTCGGGATCCTGCGGGTGCACCGCGATGGGGAAGCCGAAGTCGGAGGGCAGCCCCTTGGCGATGGACCGCCACGTCCGCCCGTGATCGTCGCTGCGCAAGACGCCGATGCCCGGCCGCTCGGGCGCGCCGCCGTGGTTCTGCATGTAGAGGCGGCCCGGCGCCTTGGGATGGCCGGCGATCTTGTGCACGCACTGGCCGAACTCCGGGTACGGGTCGGGAGCGAAGCCCACGCCGATGCCCTTGTTCGCGGGCGCGAACGTCTGGCCGCCGTCCTCGCTCAGGTAGTGGCCGCCGGTGGAGATGCCCAGGTGCAAGAGGCCGTTCTCGGGGAGGATGGTGTGCAGGCAGAGGCCGCCGTTGCCCGGCTGCCACTTGCGCGCGTGCGCGTGGTTCGAGATGCCCGGGACCAGCGACCAGGAGTCGCCGCCGTCGTGGCTCTCGAAGAGCGAGGCCGGCTCTACGCCGGCGAGGAGATCGTGGGCGCCCTTGCCGGGCGCCAGGGACCAGATGTTGATCAGCGCGCGGCCGTCTTCCTTGGGGAACGCCGGCGCCGATTTCGTCTCCTGGAAGGTCTTGCCCAGGTCGTCCGAGCGCAGGACCTTCATGCCGAAGAAGGCGTTGCAGCTCGAGGCGTAGATGCGCGGTTTCTTGCCGCGCGTGTCGGTGAGCGTGGAGTAGACCCCGACGCCCTGGCCGAAGGGCCCGCGCACCGCGAACTTGCCGCGCGCCTTGGGCGCCTCGGCGACGAAGAGACCCTTCTTGGTTCCGATGGTCAGCACCACGCGCTCGGGCATGTTCAGCCTCCTGACACTGCGGCAAGGATGGTCACCACGTCTCCGGGCGCGAGCGGCGTCTCCAGGCCTTGCCGCTCGCGCATGTGCGTCGAGTTGACGAATACGTTGAGGTGCCGCCGGAGCGCGCCGGTCTCGTCGCAGAGGTTCGGGTACAGCGAGGGGTGGCTGCGCGAAAGCTCGTGGAGAGCGGCGCGCACGCTGGCCGCCGAGACCGGCAGATCGGCCGTGCCGCCGCAGTACTTGCGCAACTCGGAAGGAACATGGACCGTCACGACCGCTTCCGGAGCCATGGCGGGCTGGAAGTCTCTCCTCGCCACAAGCGAAGTCAAGCCCAGCCCGCCGCCACCCAGGCCGCCAGCGCGCACTCGCGCTGCTCGGCCGCCCAAGGCTTTCCCGACGCGGCGCCGGCCTGGGCGAGGAGCTCCGGAATCCTCGGCAGCTCCTTGGCCGGCACCTTGACCGCGCGAAGCCCCAGCGCCTCGCAGGCTTTCAGGAGCACGTTGCGGTAGAGCTCGCCCTCGGCGGCGTGCACCAGCGGATGCGCGCGCAGGATGACTTCCAGGTCGGGCAGCGGCTTCTGCCGTCCCGCGAGGATGCCCGCGTGCGCGGGAGCGCGGACGAGCTTTCCCAACTCGGGCGTGGCGCGCTCGACGGCGGTGCGGAACGCGGCTTCGATGATGGGCCGCGCCTGCGCGGCCGAGAGACCGCCCTCGTGGCCGTGATGGTAGACCGCCGCCTGATCGAAGCCGTCGATCATCGCGATGCGCGCCTTGGCAATCACTTCGATCCTGCCGCGCCGCTCGGCGATCACCACCGCCGAAGCCCAGCCGGTGTGGGCCTTGAGCCCGATGGCCGTGCGCGACATGCCGCCAGCATACGCCGGGCGGGTCGGACGACCGCTCGATTGACGCCCGCCCATTCTTGCGGTTCAAAAGTACATGCTCGATCAGGGGCCAGCAATCGCCGCTCCTGCGGAGGCTCAGCGGATGACCAAGGACCTGCTCATCATCGAGGACGACCCCGCCGCGCGCGAGGTGCTGGGCCGCTTCCTGGCCAGCGCCGGCTACCGCATCGAGTTCGCGGCCGAGGGCCGCGCGGGACTGGAGCGGCTGGGGCACGAGCCGGCGCCGGACGCGATCCTGCTCGACCTGATGATGCCGGTGATGAGCGGCTTCGAAGTGCTGAGCGCGCTGCGCGTGAACCAGGGCTGGGCGGGAATTCCGGTGGTGGTGCTGACCGCCACCGGCGGCTACTCCGCCGAGCACCTGGGCGTGGCCGCCATCGTGCTGAAGCCGTTCACCGCGGCCGGCCTGCAGGCCGCGGTCGAGCTCGCCCTCCAGGGCTAGCGCACCTGGAGCACCACGCGGAAGCGCGCCTTGTTGCTCATCATGCGGTCGTAGCCTTCCTGCGCATTCTCCAGCGGGAAGATCTCGTTGCGCGAGGCGACGCCTGCGAGCGCGCTGAAGGCGAGCGTGTCCTCCGAGTCGCGCGAGGTGCCGCTCGGCCAACCGAGGATGCGCCTTCGCTTGCCGATGAGCTGCAGCGCGCTGAACTGGATGGGCTCCGGCGCGGCGCCCAGCAGGACCAGCGTGCCGTTGCGGGCGAGGCCGTCGATCAGCTTGGCGGTGAGCTGCGCGCTCGGCGCGGTGGCGAGGATGACCTTGGCGCCGCCCAGCTTCTGCAGCGCCGCCGCCGGGTCGCCCTGGTCGGTGTCGACGTACTCGTGCGCGCCCAATTCCTGCGCAAGCGCGCGCTTCTCTGCTCCGCGCGAGAGCGCCACGGTGCGAAAGCCCAGCTTGCGCGAATACTGGATGCCCAGATGGCCGAGGCCGCCGATGGCCTGCACCGCCACCAGGTCGCCCGCGCGCGCGCCGCTGTTGCGCAGCGAATTGAAAGTGGTGACGCCGGCGCAGAGGAGCGGCGCGGCGGCGGCCGGGTCGAGCGCGTCGGGCACCGCGGCCAGCGCCTCCTGCGGCGCGATCATGAAGTCGGCGTATCCGCCGTCGTAGCTGAATCCGCACACGCGCAAGAACTGGCAGGCGATGAAGTCTCCCGCCCGGCACGCCTCGCAGATGCCGCAGTGGCCGCCGTGCCATCCGACGCCCACGCGCTGGCCCGGCTTCCATGCGGTCACTGCGTCGCCGACCGCGTCGACCCGCCCGACCACCTCATGGCCCGGCACGCGCGGGTAGGTCACGCCGGGGGAGTGGCCTTCTTTCAAGAAAGAATCGGAGTGGCAGATTCCGCAAGCTTCGACCGCGATGCGCACCTGGCCTCGCCCCGCCTCGGGGACGGGCCGCTCCATGAGCTTGAAGGCGCTGCCCGGCTTCTCGACCACCACCGCGCGCATCGTCTTGGCCATGCGCGGTTCGATGCAGCTTCCCGGCGCGGGATGCGACTAAAGCGAAAGCGACATCCGCTGCCGGTGCACTTCCGCGAAGCCGAGCGAGCGGTAGAGGGCCAGCGCAGCCAGCTGCGTGGGCACCACTTCCAGCTCGACGGCCCGCACGCCCTCGCGCCGCGCCTGGTCGCAGACGCGCGCGAGCAGGGTCCGCGCCACGCCGCTGCGGCGCGCCTCGGGGACGACGTACAGCTCCTCGACCCACA
>Ga0307479_10000535_pt1 | contig 34158 bp, 28 predicted proteins | sample atmos_gasesECM4C_FD_203743 | JGI IMG/M metagenome (GOLD analysis project Ga0307479, IMG submission 203743) | Hardwood forest soil microbial communities from Morgan-Monroe State Forest, Indiana, United States - atmos_gasesECM4C_515 | ecosystem: Environmental > Terrestrial > Soil > Temperate...
TGTTCATCAGGGTGTTCCTTTCGTCCAGCTTTGGTTGCCTGCTTCTCACAGAACAACCGCAGCCTACTCGAAAGGGGCGCCCTTTTATAATGCGTGCCCCATCCTTGCGTTCTTTGCAAGGGTGGGTACGATGCTGCTCGCGCTATTTGATTTGCTGTGGCTTGCGGATCAAACTCACTTGTTGCCAGCATTTCCGACTCCCGCCCTTCGCAAAGTGCACGAAGGACGGGGCGCCCACTATGGTTGTGATGTCGGCGACATCTAAAGCCTGGGCCACCCGCCAGAGAGAATTGCGACTTGTTCCTGCGCAGTAACGCCCTCGGCGCTTGCCGTGAGCGTTACCTGTCCCGCCGCGAGGCTCATTGTGGGTAGGGACTTCGACTTGGTCGAAGTGTGGCGATTTATCTACCCGCATTCCGCTGGACTGTAAAACGCCTAGCGATAGGGCGACAGCTGTTTTATTGTTATATCGGCGTTCTTCCGAATTCTGGGATCGGTTGTCTCGACACGCATCTCAGTTACGTAGCGTATGGCTGCTGCTGTTAGATGCATTGTCGGGGGCTGGGTTCCGTCGATCCTCCATTCCGAAGATGTATTCCTTTCATGTGGGGTTTCGCTCGCGGCTTCAGGTGCATGGCTAACGTGGCTTGTGACAACATGGTACTTGTCGAACGAGCGCGTCTCAATCCCGCTATTCGACGGCACAAAACGCAGCGACGCGGTATCGACGCGTCCTATCTCTTCATAGCCCATATAAAACTCGTTCGTGCCCGCCTTTTCCGTCGACTCGCTGATAGCGTATTGTCTTGCGATGACCCTCAGGAACTTTGGGTGTGGTGGTTCGCTCCGTTTAACGAAGAGAGCATCCGCTTGAGACCATCCTTCAGCCGTGAGCCGCGCACCTTCCACGTCCATTTTAACGAATTGGTCCACGTCATCCCTTGGAGAGCGCCTGGAATCCGTCGAGGATTGTGCAGTTGCCCCAATCACGGAAGCTACAATTAACGCGATAAGCAGTCGTTTCATATCATCGCTTTCAAGTCACTGCTTAACACACCCTGTGGATGTGCAGATGCTCCCGGATAGCATTTCCGGTCACGAAAACCTGGGACAGACACGGACACAGTCCGTCGGGTCCCCCGTCTTGCGAGGGGTTTCCGTTCGGGGTTGCCCAAAGGTCAGCGGGGTCGGGGTCCATCGGGAGATCTAGTTCTGCTGCTGCCTGGGTTCCTGCGACATACCAGCTTCCTCCCCATGAATAGCTGGGAACACCAGCCAAAAGTCCAGTTATTTGCGTGGCGTTCCCAGCCGTGTCGAGCTGAATCACGCCGCTCTGAGAGTCGTTGACCGCTAGACTGCTGTCGGAGTTCACTGACAAGATCGAAAGCGCGCTCTGGGCACCCGCGTGATAGCTCCAGTTTACTGCGCCGGAAGCAATATTGAACGAAGCCACTGCCGGGCCGTTAACAGTGTCTTTGCCGTTAGTGGCAAACGCAATGCCGCCCTCACCTAGCACAAGCGTAGGCGACTGCCCGAACGTAACCGTGGTGGGCTGAACGGCAGAGTATACGGAGTGCCCACGACACCGCCGCTCACATCTACGACTTGGAACGGATACTGTGGCGGCGCTCCCGTGGCCGGCGAAATGGTCCACGTCGCCAGTACGCCTCCGTTTCCATCAGGAATAATGGCGCCGGGAAGCAACGCCTCATTCTGGGTAGTGCTGCTGAGCAAAGTAGATTGTCCAGTCGCCGAATTGTATAGGTACAGCATATCGGAGGTGATTATGTTATTGCTGGTGGTGCGGACCTCGTACTCAACATACATTGCACCATCCGTGTTCACAATGGGCGGACCAACATAGCAGTTTATCTGGGCGTTGTTCACAATTGAGGGTTGAAACTGAAATGACGAGATATATCCGCTGGGGTACGCTGTGGTCACGGAGGGCAATCCGGCATTCGTAGGCTCCGGAATGAGCCACCCCATCGCCTCGGACTGCAGTCGGTGCAGGCTAACCAAACGTATCCGGTTGGGTGGGTTTGGCCGAGCAGTACTTGTTCCAATTCTTAGTGCAGCTTCAGTAGTCTAGCTAGCGTCTCGTCGGCGTTTTTTCTGATCACCGGATCTTTGGACTTCTCGCGTTTTTCGAGCACGTAACGCACAGCAGTATTTACGGTTGTCCACGGCAGCCCAGTCGGCTCCTTTATTTGCCATTCATCGGGCCCAGTTCGTTCTTCCTTCCCCGTGATTACTTTGCCATCCGACTTGAACATCGTCCAATGGGTCGGCGCAAGAATCAGGTGGTATACGACGGCGTTCTTATAAAAGTCTGTCTTCGTCGGAGGCGTATAACGCAAGGAGGCATCCACTGTCCCAGCTTCCCAGTATTCAAGCACAACTTCGGCGCTATCGTTATGCACGGAAGAGTGCTCTATCCCCCAATTGTTGGAAACAACTCTCAGTACGCTGTTCTCAGCAAAAGTGTCATGATGTACGAAAAATCGAGAGGCGCGATTCCAGCCGTCTGGAGTCAAAAGTTCCCCTTCCGTTGCTTCCTTCCATAGCCGCTCCACAAGGCTCGTAGGAGAAAGCCCGGACCCGAGCGGAGATTGTGCGCTCACGCGAAGCGCTAGAACTGCAACCAAAACGATAAATAGTCGCTTCATAACCATCGAGTTCAAATCACTGTTTACCGCATGCCTGAGCTGTACACACGAGTGGATTCGGTTTGCCGCGAGGCGAGCCCTCCGGAATCAAGTAGTCAGGTAGAGTACTCGGCCCTGTCCGGCCTATGCCATTGAAATATGTATCGTGGTTTGCATCTAGATTACTAAAATACAGTCCTACGTCGTAAGCGTAGACTTTTCTCGTCAGCTGTTTCGACAAAATCTGCGCAATGGTCGTTGGCGTGTGCGCATAATAGTCGTTTTGCCCGGTGGAGAGCGCGGCATCGCACCCGTTAAGTCTTATCGCTGTGTTTGAGCTGAGGTAGTTGTTAATATTGCACGGTGGTGTCAAAGTTTGATCGCAAACCACAGTGATGTTATATGCGGCAACGTTGGTGTTGTCTCCCGATCCCTGTCCCACAAAGAGTTCACTAGCCCAAGCCGTAGGTGGTTTCCCAAAGGCCATAAGTCCGCTGTGGCCATAGTAGATTACATCGCCATTGATGACGCCGTTTTGTGTTAGGGCATTGCTAAACTGCTGTACCGTCGAAACTCTGCACGCAATGGCACTGTTTCCCTGAGCTTGCAGATCATTTGCCTTTTGCTGCGCAACCAGACCAAAACCGTATCCTACATCATAGTTGTTGCCATTCGGATTATTTAGTCCTTCGTCGCCAATCACGATCAAATAAGTTGGCCCGCTCCCCTGTGTCGTGCACTGCGGAGATTGTAGGGCACAGATCGGACAGTTTGGCGGCACTGGTGCGCTTACGGACATTTCCGGAAGCGAATCGATAGATCGGAGGTCGGCAACTGTCTTAGGCCCACCAGGAATAGGCGTCTGAACAGCTTGTGCCAGGCAACCGCAGGATGCATTCGGCAAACCGTTCTGTCCGGGGTTTCCGCCCATTGTAGACCAGACATCTGCGTCGTCAACTTGTAATGGCAAGCTAATCCCGGAGATTCCTTGCGCTGTAGACAGATACCATGCTCCTTTCCATGAAAGGGCTGGTACGCTTCCCAACGCCCCCGTCAGCGGCGTCGCACTCCCTGTAGTACTGATTTGGATTACGCCATTCTGGGAGTCGTTGACTGCCAGACTGCCATCGGAGATGACAGCCATAATTGATAGGGTGCTCCCTGCGCCAGTTTGATACGTCCAGTTCGGTGCACCAGAACTCAGATTAAATGAAACGATCTGATCGACCGGAGTGAGAACGCCGTTAATTGAGGTAGTCGTAGTGCCGCGTGCGAAAGCGGTGCCATTTTCGCCGAGTACGAGTGTTGGCGACTGCCCAAAAGCAACGGACAGCGGGCTAAACGGCAAATTGTACGGCGTCCCCACGACACCGTTCGTCACGTCGGCGGCTTGATAGGGGTACTGCAGCACCGAGTGCGACGGGGAAATCGTCCACGTTGCCAATACGCCTCCCTGGCCGTCGGGGATAATCGGCCCTGCGAGCAAGGCTTGGTCCTGCGTGGTGCTACCAAGGACAATAGGTTGGCCATTCGTTCCATTGTAAAAATATAGAGTGTCAGAAGTGATGACATTGTTGGTGGTGTTGCGAACTTCATACTCCACATACATCGTCCCGTCGGTGTTGACCATGGGCGGACCAACGCAGCACTGTATGGCTGTGTTGTTCACAATTGAGGGTGGGAACTGAAATGATTGGATGGAGGTATTTGGGTATGCCTCTGTGATTGACGGCAATCCGGCATTCGTCGGCTCCGCTATGTAGGCAACTCCGCTCCCGTCGACCGCAATTTGGGGTGCGTAACAGATATATCCATAGCCCCTGACTTGAGCTGACTGCACCTGCCACACCGGCTGCCCCGTCGCGTCGAGGTCCATCACGGTCAGCGGACTGCCTGACACGCAGGTGGTCACGATCAGGCCTCCAAAACCATCGGGAACCGCGTTGTTCAGCATAGTTGGTATCGTAGTCTGCCATAGTTGTTCGCCGTCCGCCCGGAGAGCCTGGATAATCGACTGAGTCCCATCGGAGCTCATAGATATGGAATAAAGGTCCGGACCTCCGACCGATGGCACAGCCTGTGCCAATTGTATGACGGAGAAGCCTGCTGGCGGCGGGTATTCCGCCCGGTTTGTTCGGTTAATTCTTAGTGCAGCTTCAGTAGTCTAGCTAGCGTCTCGTCGCCGTGCTTTCTAATCGCCGGGTCGGTAGTCTTGTCGCGCATCTCCAATACGTACCTCACCGCAGTATTCACCGTTGCGAATGGCAAACCTTGGGGATCCTTGATTTGCCATACGCGGGTTCCCGCAGGCTTCTTGTTTAATAGTGTTTTTCCGTCAGGCCCATACATCATCAGATACGTGGGTACGGTCACGAGGTGGTATACAAGAGCGGTCTTTCCCACGGCGCTTCCCCGCGGGGGCGAGTAATGGAGGGCAGAATCGATCCTTCCCATGTCCACGTAGCCCTGCGTGACTTCAGCCGTTTCCCCCGTTGACCTTACCTCGGAGGCTGGTCCCCAATAGTTCGATACAACGAGAATCGCTTTGCCGGCCTGAGGTGTCGGGTCTGTGAATAAGCCACCCGCACGATGCCATCCTTCGGCGCTTAACAACTCACCCTGAGTTGCCATGGTCCAAAGCTCGTCGACAACTTGATTGGGTGACCTCGTTCCAGGCTGCATTGGCTCTTCGGCTGATGTCGCGACACAAAGAATTAGCACAACTCCGAGAGTAAATAGCTGTCTCATGATGTCCTCCAGAAGCATAACAATCCGCCATCAGTGAGGCGTGAACGCGATTGCCGGCGGCTTCTTTCCTGGCGCTCCTTGAGGAATCGCGTACATAGGCAGATTGTCAGAAACGAGCCGGATTTTCCCGGTGATTGGGTCTTTCCCGTCGAAATAGAGATCGTGCGCCGCATCTAGGTGGCTGTAATACGCGCCTACATCATAAGCGTAGACTCCCCGGCGAAGCTGATTTGAAATTAGTTGGGCAATAGATGTCTGGATATGGGGGCTAGTATAATAGCCGAGAACCGTTTCGCCCGCTTGGCACCCATTGATCCTGATTGCCGTATTGCTGCTGAGGATGGTGTCGATTTTGCAGCCCGGAGGTGGGCACAACAAAGCGATGTTGTAAGCACCGATATTTGTATTGTCTCCAGTTCCTTGACCTACAAAAATCAGGCTAGCATATTGGGTTACTGGAGTGCCGAAGCCCCTCAACCCGCTGTGTCCGTAATAAATTACATCGCCGGCTATAAATCCATTGGTTGTCAGAGCAGCATTGAAATCTTGGATAGTGGAGACGCGGCAAGCGATAACGTTGTCTCCCTGGCCTTGCAGATCGTTCGCCTTTTGTTGCGCGGCAAGGCTAGGCAAGTCTGCCAAATTGTGCCCCTGCAGGCCCGCGTCTCCAACCAAGATGAGGTATGTCGGACCGCTCGCGACGAACGTGAGACAGCTCGTGATCACTTGTGGCGGGTTAGGTGGAGGCAGAGTGCAAATGAAGCAGTTCGCTGGCGATGGGGGCGGCGTCTCCCCGAGTGCTCCACCTTCAGGCTGAGGAGTTGGTTCGCCCTCGTTCCGCGCCGACGGCCCTGAGGCTGTGGACTGTTGAAGACAGGGACATAAGGCAACTGGCGATCCATTTCGCGAAGCACCACCATAAGGAGCTGCCCAAGGGTCGGCGGAATCCACAGCCGACAACTGGAGAAGCTGCGAAGCCGATTGCGAGCCTTGCACGTACCAGTTTCCGCCCCATGAATATTGGGGCACGCCGCCAAGAGCCCCTGTTAGTTGGGTCGGATTTCCCCCGGTATCAAGCTGCGTAACGCCCAACTGAGAATCATTTACCGCAAGGCTACCGTCTGAGATCACCGCTACAATCGTTAACGTACTCTGCGTCCCTGCCCTATAGCTCCAGTTTACCGCACCTGAGGAGACATTGAAGGAAGCGACCACCGGACCGTTGACTGCATCAACGCCGTCTGTTGCGAAGGCAAGCCCATTCTCCCCAAGCACGAGCGTCGGAGACTGCCCAAAAGCCACGGACTGCGGGCTAAACGGCAAATTGTACGGCGTCCCCACGACACCGTTCGTCACGTCGGCGGCTTGATAGGGGTACTGCAGCACCGAGTGCGACGGGGAAATCGTCCAAGTAACCAATACGCCTCCCAGGCCGTCAGGGATAATCGGCCCCGGGAGCAAAGCCTCGTCCTGGCTAGTGCTGCTGAGCAACGTAGATTGTCCATTCGCCGAATTGTATAGATACAGCATATCGGAGGTGATTATGTTATTGCTGGTGGTGCGGACCTCGTACTCCACATACATCGTCCCGTCGGTGTTGACCATGGGCGGACCAACGCAGCACTGTATGGCTGTGTTGTTCACAATTGAGGGTGGGAACTGAAATGATTGGATGGAGGTATTTGGGTATGCCTCTGTGATTGACGGCAATCCGGCATTCGTCGGCTCCGCTATGTAGGCAACTCCGCTCCCGTCGACCGCAATTTGGGGTGCGTAACAGATATATCCATAGCCCCTGACTTGAGCTGACTGCACCTGCCACACCGGCTGCCCCGTCGCATCGAGGTCCACCACCGTCAGCGGACTGCCTGACACGCAGGTGGTCACGATCAGGCCTCCAAAACCATCGGGAACCGCGTTGTTCAGCATAGTTGGCATCGTAGTCTGCCACAGTTGTTCGCCGTCCGCCCGGAGGGCCTGGATAATCGACTGAGTCCCATCGGAGCTTGTGGATATGGAATAAAGATCCGGGCCCCCAGCCGACGGAACAGCTTGCGCCAGTTGTATGACGGAGAAGCCTGCTGGCGGCGGTGCGGACCAGACCGCCGTACCAACCGGGTATGAACTCGAAGACAGAATCGTGACTTGTTCCTGCGCAGTAACGCCCTCGGCGCTGGCCGTGAGCGTTACTTGACCAGCTGTGATGCCAGTCAGGATTGCCGCATTGTCCTCGTCGGTTGTGAGGCCGGCAAGGTTCTGGTTGCTGACGGTCCAAGTCACATCCAGCCGCGGATAGCCATAGTTGTCAACGGCGCTGAATTGTTGCGTTCCCCCAACAGCGGGAAACCGGGGACAGACGGGACTGTCCCCATTTCCCGCAGCTGCGCAGCAAACACAATTCCATCTTGCCGGGAATCGCCTGCGGGCTTCTTCGGACGTCCCACCTTCCGCGCACTAAGCGCCCGCAAGGTGGAATGTTCCAGAGCCGCAACGAACTCTGCGGACCCCAGCGGCCGTCCCGTGTGAGTGTACTGGCGTAGCGCCCTTACATCAGTCGCGGATTCTCCCGCCCCGAGATGCGCGCGCCATTCTGCCTCCGTCCAGCGTTTTCGCCATCGCTCCATTTCCAGCACAGCCTCTGGGACGCCGCTTCCGCAGTGCGCCGCCGCGCTCGACCATCGCCACTGCTCAGCCGCTGTCACCATCATCGCCCGCACCGGATTCAATTCCACATAGCGCAGCGCTCTCCACAAATGCGTTTCGTCGAGCGGGCACGAGTAGAATCGTCCCTGCCACACGTGCCCGCTCGACGAGTTACGAGCGTTCCAATAGGCGGCATAGCGTCCGTGGGTTTGCTTGAGAGTTTGCGCCAGGGCTTCGCCGCTGCGCGGAACCGCGATCAAATGCACATGATTCGACATGAGGCAGTAACCCAGCAAGCAGAGGCTGTGAAGCTCAGAGTATTGTCGCAGCATTTCGAGGTAGGCTAAGCGGTCGGCGTTGTCCGACAGAATTACTTGCCGGGCGTTCCCCCGCTGCGTAACATGATGGGCAACGTCAACCACGACGACGCGAGCGAAGCGGGCCATGCGCAGAAAATATCACAAAGGACTCGAACTTGGCAGGACTCCCAGCAATTTCGGCACTGTCTTAAATACAGCATTTAAGACAGTACCGCAATTTCTGGATCGCGGGAATCGGTTCCATTCCCACATCGGACGTGGAAAATGGGGACAGTCCCGTCTGTCCCCGGTTTCCACTGGACAACTTCTCAGGTTGCGCTTTTGCGAATAGGAATTTTTGCTTTATATAAAAAATTCCATAACGCATGGAGGACAAAAGTAGTGTTACTCATAGGCAAGATCGTCATCGTTTGTGTGCGCTTAGTGCTCGTACTCGTTCCCTTGTTACCTTTACTGTTAGCTTGGACGGTCCTGACACGGCGCAATTTGTGGGCTGGATCGGGCGCAGTCACCGTGAAACTGCCCCTCCTAATAACAACTGGAAGCTGTTTGCTTTATTTTCTGACGCTTCTCTCCGTCTTTTTGCCTGCCGCTGGAGCTCACTACAGCGACAAGAAATTCTTGATGATAGTAACGACATTTGGAGTATCCATCGCGATGGTTCCTCTATCCCTGATGGGGAAGCGTCCGTTTAGCTGCTTGTTGGGCATTGCGGCAGGTGCAATTTCTCTTGTCTGGCTCTACCTCTGGGCGATGAGTGCTGTCGCTTGATCTATCGGAAAGCAAGAATCGGTTTTGGAAAAGACAAACCGTTCACTTTTCCTGGGGGGCTGGCCCCACCTGTGCGCGACCACGACTGAGGCTGCCCCATCCCGCCGCGATTTTCGGCGGGTGGGACACGATGCAGCATGGGCGACTTGGCGGATCCGCCACCAGCGCCCAAGAATTCCACAGCCCCTTTGTGACATCTAACCTTGCGCTCGCCCAAAAATCACTTCATCATGGACGAAGCACTGACGGTAAATGCAGCCACACGAAGACCGTACCTAAGTCCTGCATTTGACGTATTTTGCCTCTAACTCTTTTAGAAGACGTATTTTGCCGACAATTTTTTTCAAACCCCGCGCCCAGCAAGACTTTCAGAAAAAAGGACCCGGTAGGGGTATACCGCAAATAAACGACAATCACGCCTCCACCTGCGCCGGAGATCACACCCCACTCAGATTTATTACAGCCAGAAATTCACAGCAGGATTTCACAGGCAGGCACTAATCTAACAAGGAGACATAGCATAAGCAGCAATCAACAATCAGAAATCAACAATCATCAATATCCCAAACCTCGACGTCGACAGACTGCGATGCCGCTATCGCGGCAGCTTGAAGTTCACCGTGACTTGCGTCTGGATCTCCACGGGAGAACCATCGAGCAGATAAGGTTTGTACTTCCACTGCTTCACCGCATCGGCCGCGGCGCGCGCCAGGCTTGGATCGCCACTGAGAACCTTTACCGCGGAAATGTCACCTCTCTTGGAGATCGTCGCCAGCAATTGCACGGAGCCTTCAATGCGCATGCGCAAAGCGTTCGCCGGATACGAAGGTGTAGTCTTCTTGATCACCAGTCCCTGGGAAACTCCCTGAGAAACGCTCATCGTCTGCAGCACCGGAGTCGGCGCTTTGCTCGAGTCGATCAGATTCGGCAGCGGCCCGCCATTTCCTGCGGGAGCAATTCCGGCAATGCTCGGCATCGGAGCATCGGCGGATGCAGCTTTCGCCGAACCAGCCTTCGCGGAGTCAGGTTGCGAACCAACCTTCCTGATCACAATCGGCGCCGCCGCCGGCTTCGCAGGCACCTTGTTCGCGGCCACAACATCTTCTGCGTCAGGTTGCGACGCAGTCTTGGAGGAGTCCGGTTTGCTGTCACTCACGCGCGTTGGCGCTTTGTCGGCGTCAGCGGTCTTATGCGCGGGTGAAGAAGCACTCGGAGTTGATGCGGGTGGTGTAGCGACGACAGAACTCGGAACCGACGGAGCAGTAGCAGCAGGAACCGAAACCGCGGCGGAGGGAATCGAACTTGGCGTCTGTTGTGGAGCGACCGCCGCCGGCTTCACCGCAACGCTTACCGGTGCGCTGGTCCCGGCCGAGGATCCAAATTTTGTCCACGCAGCATACGCTGCAACGGCAAGCAGCACGATCGCCGCGACTGCGATCAGCAGCTTCTTGCTGCCGCCGCTCGAAGGTTCCGCATTGCTCCCAACCGTTCCTCCGAAAGTGAGCGTTGGCGCTGGGGATGAGGACTCGTTGGCAGATATGCTTGAGATTGCAACTTTATCAATGGGAGTTTCCAGCTCTGAAGTAGCTGACGCTGGAATGGCGGAAAGTGTTTTGTTCGAGGTAGAAACGATCGCCTCTGGCTCTCGCGCCGGAGCTGGCGCGCTGGCGGCTCCCGCAGAAGGCATGACGGAGAACCTTGCGATAGGCGGAGCTGCGGCTTCTGGCGCGCTGAATGTCGCTTCAGGCTTAGGTTTTGCGCCCGCAAGTGGCTCGATCTTTACCCAACCCGCGGCTGTTGGCGATGGAGGTTTCGGTGTAGCTGAGTGCAACGCGGTAGATTCCGCCGACTCAGCGATCGCGCTGGAAGCCGAAGCCGCAAAGCTGCTCTGCGGCGCTTCCTTGGGCGCTGGAATGCTTGTCGATGCGATCGGGGCCGCTGGCCGCGCCGCGGGAGCGTTGGGATTTACCAGCACCGGCTTGGCCGCGGGCGCGGAATTTACAGGCTTTACTGCTGCAGTTGCCGCTGGCGTTGCAGGTTTTGCGGAGTCGTTTTTGCGCAGAAGTCCTCGGGCAACGCGTAGTGTTCCTTTGGCCTGCTCAACGTTGATGGGCTTAGTGAGAACCAGGTTTGCGCCAATCCGAAAAGCTTTTGCAACTCCCGCTTGCCCTTCGACCACCGCGACCGCCAGCGCCGACTGGTTCGATTGTGAGTTGCGCGCGCTCTTGAATAGCAGCGTGGCATTCTGCTCGTTGTCGCAATCCACGACCACAGCGTCGAAGTGCTCCGCCATCAATTTCTTTACCGCGGCGAAGGGTTCGGTGCAGGAACATACCTCGAAGTCCAACTCGCTGAGAACCTGTGTCACGGTGCGAGCAGTCTTCTCATCTGGGCAAAAAAGGAGTGCTTGGTAGGCCATATTAAGTTCATCGTAGGTACACCCGTAAGGCGCATCAAGTTACGGTGGTAATTTGTGCTTATGCCGCTTTTGGCTTGCTGGACGGGCTTCTGGGGATTATGGACGATTAGCAGACTTGCCGCGCATACAATACCGTGTCATGCGCATCCCGCTGTGGATCAAGCTGTTATGGACTGCGTGTGTGATCGCGTGGATACCTTTGTACTGGCGGCAATACGGTCTGCAGAATTTTCTTTATTTCTGCGACTTGGGGAACCTTTTCATTACCGCGGCTCTGTGGCTGGAGAGTCCGCTGATATTCTCCTGGCAGGCAAGCGGATTGCTGCTCTTCCAGACTCTGTTTACAGTCGATCTGATTGGCGCGCTCGCGAGCGGCCGACATTGGATCGGCGGCACCGAATTTATGTTCGACCCGCGTATTCCGCTGCCGATCCGATTGCTGAGCCTGTTTCATGTGATAACTCCGCCGTTGTTACTGTGGGCGATCCGGCGTTTGGGCTACGACCGGCGAGGTTGGAAGCTTCAGACGCTGACCGCGTGGATTGTGGTTCCCATCAATTTTTTCTGGCGTCCTGCGTACGATGTGAACTGGGCTCGCGGACCTTTCTTTCGAGAGCAGCACGTAATTCCCGGACTTGCATATCTGTTGGGCTACCTGATCGTTGTCCCAGCGGTGGTTTACTATCCGACGCACCTATTTCTTGCGTGGTTTGACAGACGGGTACGGAAAGCCTAGTCGTCTTTCCCGGAATTTTTCCCGTCTCCTTGCGGCCGGTTATGCAATGCCGATTCCAAACGTACGCGATCCGGCGAGACGCGATGGGAGGTGATGTCTTCATCGGTTGCGTCAGGCGTTTGCTTCCCTTGAGGCGATCGAGATCCTCCCTTGTCCTCGCCTTTCTGTTTTGAGGGGGCGGGATCCGGGGCCAGATAAAGCGTTTGCGCTGAGGACGCGAGACTGGTTCCAGAGTCCTCCACCGAATTCATGATGCGCAGCAGCACATCCTCGCGCACAGCCGCAAACTCATTGAAATCCTGCGTCAGTACGTAACAGACCAGTTCCATGTTGAGAGCGCTGGAGGTGAGGTCGGTCAACCGAACGCGAACCGAATCTTTCTCAATCTTGGGATTTGCGCTCAGCACGCGGCGGATTTCGGCAAGCACGGTGCTGACGTGCTCCCGCGTCGAATCTGTGTGCAGGCCAAGGACAGTCTTGAAGAGCATCTTGTCGCGCCGGCTCAGGTTCTCGACGATGACCGTGGCCACAGTGCCATTGGGAATGGCCAGCAGCGTCCTCTCTTCCGTACGCACGCGAGTGGAGCGCAGGCCAATATCCTCGACGGTTCCGGTGCGATCGCCGAACTTGCAAACATCGCCCACACGGATGACTTCATCGCCCAACACGGAAACGCCGCCGAAAAGATTCTCGATAGTCTTCTGAGCGCCGAAGCCGATCGCCAGAGTTCCAATCCCGACGCCAGCCAAGGCGGTGGTCAAGTTGAAACCCAGCGTGCCGAGCACGAAGAATATCGCCATCACGAAAATAAACGCCTTGACGAGACGTTCGCCGAGTAACATCAGGGAACCGGTGCCGCCGTGACCGCGGGCAAGAGCCCGATTTCGTACGCGCCGCATGAACCAGCGGACGATTTGCCACAGAATCCAGTTGGTACCAACAATGACCGCGACCGCCGTGACCTGTGCGTAGTAGTGGCGTTGCAGCAGTGGCATTCCGAGGTAGGCAGCGAAGATCCTGTGGATAAGAGTTCCGACGAGCAGCCATGCGGGTCCGGATACCGAGCGCAATTCCACATCCGAGTGCCCATGTCCGCGAGCCCACCATCGGGCGGGTACTTGCAGTGTCGCCAGCAACAGCCAGGCCCCCGCGGCAGCCAGCGGAATTAAGAGGATGAGTGCAAACCATTGCCACAGCGGCATGCCGGCGACCTGATGCTTCACCAGCCACGAAGGCAATCGCGTTTCCACTCGCCGCGCTGCGACCTGGTCGTAGAGTTCAGGGACCTTGATCAAAGTGTCGGAGGCAATCAGCCAGATTTTTCCCGCGTTCGGATCGGGAACGCGGACCAGCTCGAGTTCCGCTTCCACGTCGCCGGACGACATGGTTCCCAGCTTCTGCCGGTCCGGAGGAACGCCTTCCTGGGGCGTGCCCTCGGGTTCTCGGCTCGGCTGCGGATTCCCAGGGAAGGCGACATTCATTACAGTTAGCAGCTTCTGAGCGAGTACCTCGCCTTCAGTCTGGCGGCGAGCGGGACTGAGTTGGAGATATTGCGCAGCGATGCTGGAGTTTCCGGACTGCGCGGCCTCAAGAAATCCAAACACCGTGCCATAGGGCGTTTCACGATTGAGCGGATCGGCTTTGGAGGAAGTGGTCGCAGGCGACTTTGCCGGTGGCAACTGCCCGAACGTCCCGGCGGATGAAAGTGCGAGGCAGAACGAAAGACTGAAAGCAAGAAAGGCAATTCGTTTGGGAAGTCTGGACATGAATTTCTTCCGCTCAGGTGAGAGTTTATTGTAACGAAACTGGTTGGCTGAAAATCGGCGAAGGCCCTAGAAAAATGCTGCCTATCCGCGCTTCGGACGGAACACATGAGTGCTCGTGCCAAAGAATACTTCCGCGGACTCCATGACGGTTTCAGAAAGCGTGGGATGGGGATGGATGGTCATCGCCACATCGCTGGCCAGCGCAGCCATCTCGATGGCCAACACTCCCTCAGCAATCAGTTCGCCCGCGCCTGCGCCGGTGATGCCCACGCCCAGCACGCGCTCGGTAGCGGGATCGATGATCAGCTTAGTTACGCCCTCGGGACGGTCCAGGGTAACAGCGCGTCCAGATGCGCCCCACGGAAACTTTGCAACTTTGATTTCACGCCTTTCTTTTTCTGCCTGAGTTTCAGTAAGACCACACCACGCAACTTCCGGATCGGTGAAGACTACCGCGGGAATCGCGTTGGGTTCGAATGCGACTTTGTGTCCGGCGATGGCTTCGACGGCAACGCGTCCCTCGTGGGAAGCTTTGTGCGCAAGCATAGGCTCACCGACTACGTCACCGATGGCATAGATTGACGGGTCCGCAGTCTGCAGTTGCTTGTTCACTTCGATAAAACCGCGCGCGTTCACCTGCACCTGAGTCGTTTCGAGTCCAGATATTTCTGAGTTTGGCCTGCGCCCGACAGAAACAAGAACGCGATCAAAAAGTTTGTCGCGATCTTTATCTTGCACGGCTGCGCCTTCGAATCTGGCTCGTATTCCGGCTCCTTCTTCTTTAAGCGAAGCGACAGTGGTGTTCAGCAGAATCGACTCGAACATTTTCTCCAGGCGCTTGTGCAGCGGAAGAACCAGATCGCGGTCGGCGCCGGGCAGCAGACCGGGCAGCATTTCCACGACCGTGACTCGCGTACCAAGCGCGGCATAGACCGAGCCGAGTTCCAGGCCGATGTATCCGCCGCCTACCACCAGCAGGCTACCGGGAATGTCATCGAGATTGAGGGCACCGGTGGAATCCATCACGCGCGGCGAAGCTAGCTTGAGAGCGGGAATGATGGCTGGACGTGAGCCAGTGGCCAGGATAATCCTCTCAAAGCTGAGAACCGCTTCGCTGGAATCTGACTTGGTCACCCGCAGGGTAGTGGAATTCTCGAATGCGGCCCGGCCCTGAATGTATTCCACATGGCGCTGCTTGGATAGTTGTCCCAGACCACCGGTAAGCTTTTTTACGACGCCTTCTTTCCATGAGCGCAAGCGCGCCAGATCGATCTTTGGCGATGGAAAGTCGACTCCCCAATTCTTAGCTTGCTGAGACTCGTGAATCAGCTTGGCGACGTGCAGGAGAGCTTTTGAGGGAATACAACCGCGGTAGAGGCACACCCCGCCGGGATTCGCCTCCGGATCGATGAGCGTGACTTGCATGCCGAGGTCAGCGGCAAGGAAGGCAGCAGCGTAGCCGCCGGGTCCGCCACCAACTACAGCGATACGCAATTTTTGGGTTTCGTCCAAATTTCCGTCGGGCATTGGGTTGAGCGTTTCGTTCATGAAGTAAGTTTCTTTGAGATTGTGCTTTTGCGTGGTGACTATCCCTGCACCGAAAGCAGGAAGGGCTGCTCGAATGCTTCCGCGACCCACCGCAGGAAGCGCGCGGCGTCCGCGCCATCGATCAGCCGGTGATCGTAGGAGAGCGACAGCGGCAGGATCAGCCGCGGCTCGAATTTTCCACCGATCCATTCCGGCTCCATGCGGGAGCGCGAGAGTCCGAGAATCGCAACCTCGGGATGATTCACGATCGGAGTGAACGCGGTCCCTCCGATGCCGCCGAGGTTGGTGATGGTAAACGTGCCGCCTTCCATATCGGCGATGGTGATCTTCTTGTCGCGCGCCTTCTGCGAGAGTTGCGACAGCTCCACCGCGAGCTCGACGATATTTTTCTTGTCCACATCGCGGATTACCGGCACCAGCAAACCGCGGTCGGTATCCGCCGCGACACCGATATGGATGTACTGCTTGTAAATGATCTCTTCCTTTGCCATGTCGATGGTCGCATTGAATTGCGGAAATACTTTCAGGGCTGCGGCGCAAACTTTCAGAGCGATCGCGGTCACCGTCATCTTGCCGCCGGCCTCCTCTGCCTTGGGGGCAAAACGCGCGCGTAAATGTTCGAGTTCCGTGATGTCAGCGCGATCGTGTTGCGTGACGTGAGGAATTGTGTTCCAGGATTCGGCGAGATGTTCCGCGGTTTTGCGGCGAACTCCGCGCATGGGAACGCGTTCGATTTTTCCCCACTTCGCAAAGTCGGGCAGCTTGGGCTCGACGAAATGTCCTGCCCGGGGCGGGGCCTGCGTGGCGGCGGCCATCGCGGTCAGCGCCGCCTTGGCGTGAGCTTTTACATCGTCTTCACTGATGCGCCAGCCGGGGCCGGTGCCCTTGACTTCATAAATGTCGACGCCGAGTTCGCGAGCCAGGCGGCGAGTATGCGGAGCGGCAGGAACGGGTTCGCGATGTTCGGTTCCAGCAACTTTGCCCAGTTGTATCGGCATGGAGAATGCCGCGGGGCGCGGCTGGGGCTGGTCGGGCGGCAGCGCTTGCTCTTCGGTCTTGCCCTCGGCGCGGATGGCAGCCTGGAACGCGAGGCGAGCCCCGTGCTGCCCGGAGACGTGCTCCACGGGCCGGTTTTGCACACGAGCGGTTTCGGTCCGCGATTGCGTCGCACCTTGAAGCGTGAAAATCACCTGCCCAACTTTGATCTTCTCGCCTTCTTTCACTTTTACTTCATTCACAATGCCGCTGACTGTCGAAGGAACTTCGACCACGGCTTTGTCGGTTTCGAGTTCCATCACCGGCTGGCCTTCGGAAACTTTGGCGCCGGGGGAAATCATTAACCGCACCAGGTCGCCCTGCGAAATGTTTTCACCCAACTCCTGAAGGCGGAATTCACTCGCGCCCGCGTCGGTGGACCGGGTTCGTGGGGGCGGTGCCTGAGATTGAGTTTGTGCCGGTGCTTGCGATTGTGACTCGACCGCCGCGGCGGGTGCAGCTTGCTCCGGCTCGGGCTTGGCTGCACTCTGCTTGACTGAAGACTCCTGCCGCTGGGTGTCCGTGACGGCAGGGGCGGTTCCATTGTTGTCCGCGGTAAAAATCACCTGGCCAACTTTGATCTTCTCGCCCTCCTTAACCAGTACCTCCTTCACAGTTCCACTCACCGACGAAGGTACTTCCACGACGGCCTTGTCGGTTTCGAGTTCCATGATGGCTTGGCCCTCGCTCACTGCAGCTCCGGGCGCAATCATCAGGCGGACGAGGTCGCCCTGTTCAATGTTTTCACCGAGTGCGGGAAGCTTGAATTCGATCACTGATTCCATTCCTTAACGTTGACGATGTTCACGATTCGCGTTCAGCTAATGGCCGGATTTAGTTTTTCGGGATTAATTCCCAGGTCGTGGATCGCTCGCTGTAAGAGATCGATTCCGATTTTCTTTTCTTTGGCCAGCGCGCTGAGAGTGGCCAGGACGATGTGCTTGGGGTCGACTTCGAAGAAATCGCGCAACGCTGCCCGATTCTCACTGCGGCCGAAGCCGTCGGTCCCGAGCGAAACTAATTGTCCCGGCACCCACTTTGCGAGGGACTCCGGGAGCACTTTCATGTAATCGGAAGCAGCGATGAACGGGCCGGACGCACCCTTCAGAGTCTGCGTAAGGTAAGGGATTTTCTCCGGCTCGCCGGGATGCAGGAGGTTCCACCGTTCGCAATCGTTGGCATCGCGATAGAGTTCCTTGTAGCTGGTCACGCTCCACACGTCGGCGGCCACACTGTATTTCTCCTTGAGAATGGTTTGCGCCTTCAAGACTTCGTACATGATGGTTCCGCTGCCCAGCAGTTGAGCCTGCAGCTTTGCGTCGGGTGCGTCCGCGCGTTTGAAGCGGTAGAGGCCGCGCAGCACGCCTTCGCGGATGTTTCCATCCTTCGGCATCTCGGGCATGGGCAGCGGCTCGTTGGTCACGGTGAGGTAATAAAAAATCGATTCCTGATCCACGTACATGCGCTTGATGCCATCCTGAATGATGATGGCAATTTCATAGGCGAACGCGGGATCGTAAGCCAGCAAGTTGGGAACCGGGAGCGCGAGAACGTGACTGTGACCATCCTGATGTTGAAGGCCTTCGCCCGCCAGTGTGGTTCGTCCCGCAGTGCCGCCAACTAAGAAGCCGCGGCAGCGCATATCGGCCGCTGCCCAGATCAGATCGCCGATGCGCTGGAATCCGAACATCGAGTAATAAATAAAGAAGGGAATCGTGTTAATGCCATGATTCGCGTATGCCGTTCCCGCGGCGATAAAGGAACACATCGATCCGGCTTCAGTGATTCCTTCCTCCAGAATCTGGCCATTCTTCGCTTCCTTGTAATAAAGAAGCGTGTCCATATCGACCGGCTCGTAGAGTTGTCCAACGCTGGAGTAAATGCCGACCTGACGGAATAAGGCTTCCATGCCGAAGGTGCGGGCTTCGTCGGGGATGATGGGAACGATCAGCTTGCCTAACTCCGGATCGCGCAGGAGTTTTGAAAGCAACCGGACGAAGACCATGGTGGTCGAGGCTTCGCGTCCATCGGTGCCTTTGTAGAATTCTTCGAAGTAGGCTTCTGGCACAGACTTCAGCGGCGTGGCACGGACTTTGCGCGTCGGCATGTAACCGCCAAGTTGCTGCCGGCGGGCTTGCATGTACTTGATTTCCGCGCTCTCGTCCGAGGGCCGATAAAACGGGGCATTGTGCAGTTCGTCGTCGGGAATAGGAATTCCGAAACGCGAACGAAACATTTCCAGCTCTTCTTCATTCAACTTCTTCTGCTGGTGCGTGATGTTTTTGCCTTCCCCCGCCTCGCCCAGGCCGTAGCCCTTGATCGTCTTGGCCAGAATGATGGTGGGAGAGCCGGTATGGTCGACGGCTGCGCGGTACGCGGCGTGCACTTTGATGGGATCGTGCCCCCCGAGGCGCATGCGTGAGAGTTGCTCGTCGGAGAGATGCTCCACCATTTTCAAAAGCCGGGGGTCGGTGCCAAATAGATTCTGGCGGAAGTAGGCTCCACTCTCGACAAAATACTTTTGATACTGGCCGTCGCTGATTTCGCCCAGACGCCGCACAAGCAGCCCGTCACGGTCGGCGCGAATCAGGCTGTCCCAATCCGAGCCCCAGATGCACTTGATGACGTTCCATCCCGCGCCGCGGAAGATGGCTTCGAGTTCCTGGATGATTTTCCCGTTGCCGCGTACCGGGCCGTCAAGACGCTGCAAGTTGCAGTTCACGACGAAGATCAGGTTGTCGAGATTTTCGCGTGACGCCAGCGTGATCGATCCCAGGGATTCCGGTTCGTCCATTTCACCGTCGCCCAGGAATGCCCACACCTTGCCGCCGGTAGATTGCTTCAGCCCCCGATTCTCCAGATAACGGATGAAGCGAGCGTGATAAATCGCCTGAATCGGTCCCAGTCCCATCGAGACCGTGGGGAACTCCCAGAAATTCGGCATCAGCCAGGGGTGGGGATAGGAACTCAATCCTCCGCCGGGCTTTAGTTCGCGACGGAAGTTTTCCAATTTCTCTTTCGGAATACGGCCTTCGAGATAGGCGCGAGAATAAATTCCAGGTGCGGCGTGGCCTTGAAAATAGACGCAATCGCGGTCGCCGCTCGGGGTTTGTGCCTGAAAGAAATGATTGAACGCCACTTCATACAGGGTGGCCGCCGAAGCGAAGGTCGAGATGTGGCCGCCGATGCCTTCCTGAATTTTATTGGCGCGCACCACCATGGCCAGAGCATTCCAGCGCACCAGACTCTTGATGCGGCGCTCCATCTCCTGGCTCCCCGGAAACGGCGCCTGTTGCGGAGCGGCGATCGTGTTTTGGTAGGGAGTGGTCGCCGAGAACGGAAGGTTGACTCCCGCGGCGCGGCGCGCGTGCAGCGCCAGTTGCTGAATGAGCCGGCCTGCGCGCACCGGTCCACCCTTGGACAACACATAGTCCAGCGAGTCGACCCACTCTCGTGTTTCCAATACCTCTTGACCGTCAGTTTCCGTCTGAGCCACGTCTGATTTCTCCGTATGATTGTGCCGAATACTCCATGATATTCAATTATGAGGAATCCTGCTGGACGAAGGGCCGGTGGTCAAACGATTTACAATGCTGCAGGCGGGATGGAGGCGACGTAAATGTTGAAGATTGTGCTGATCGTGGTCGTGGTTGTGCTCGTCATATTTCTGGTTCCACGCTTGTTCTCGGGATCGCGCGCTGTCCCCGCGCCCGATAGCCCCGCGCCCGATTTTACTTTGCCCTCGCAGGAAGGTACTTCAGTCAATCTGAAGGACTATCGTGGCAAATGGGTGGTCCTTTATTTTTATCCGAAGGATCAGACTCCGGGCTGTACGCGCGAGGCCCACAACTTCCAGCTTGATCAAGCCAAATATTACGAGCGGCAAGCCGTCGTGCTTGGCGTGAGCGTAGACAGCGTCAGCTCACATAAGAAGTTCTGCGCCAAAGAGGGGCTGAACTTCAAGTTGCTGGCCGATCAGGATGGCAGAGTCAGCGCGGCGTATGGATCGCTGACGAATCTGGGCGTGGCAAAATTTGCCGCGCGTCACACTTTCATCATTGATCCCAGCGGCAAGGTCGCGAAAACGTATACCAGCGTCGATCCCGGCGGGCACAGTGAGGAGGTCCTGGCTGCGCTCGACCTATTGCAGAAGCGCTAGGCGCATCGCGCCGGTTTATCCTTCTTGTAACTCCTCTTGCTTTTCCTGTGCAGGGAGAAAATCTTCAGCGCCTGTCGCATGCAGGTCGTTGGTCGCAGAGTAAACTACTGAAATGGCAACAGCGGTACGGCAACCCGGAGTGGAGCCTTCTCCGAACCGGGGTGATTACCGCTTTCCGCCCGGCTTCCAGCGCAACCTTCTGTGGTTCGCTCTACGAAAGTTCCGCCCGGTAAACCCCATTTTTCTTTTTCGGCATCTTGCCGAAACCTACGGCGACATCGCACATTACAAGATTGGGCATCATCACATCGTTTTTCTCAACCATCCTGATTACATCCGCGAAGTGCTGGTGGTACAGAACGATAACTTCATCAAGGAACGCACGGTGCAGCGCACCAAGATGCTGCTTGGGGAAGGCATGATCACGAGCGAGGGAGCAGCGCACCGCGCCCAGCGATTGGCGGCGCAACCCGCATTCCATCGGCAACGGATTGGCGAATATGGCGGCGTCATGGTGGAAGAGGCGGCGCATATTCGTGATTTGTGGAAGGCGGGCGAGCGGCGTGATGTCGCCACTGACATGATGCATCTCACGCTCAATGTGGTGGCGCGCACGTTGTTCGCGACTGATTTGCGCGATGAAGTCTACGAACTGGCGGCGGCCATTAACCGCATCATGGGTCTCTACAATTTTCTGGTAATGCTGCCTGCCGCGGAATGGCTGGTGCATCTGCGTCCGCCGGGTCTGGCTGCGTTCGTGAAGGCACGCAAACGAATCGACGCAGTGGTCTACCGCATGATCGACGCCCACCGGCGAAGCGGCCTGGATCGCGGCAGCCTGCTCGATCTCATGCTCGCGGCCTCCTCGGCAAATGACGAAGCTTCGCGGCAATCGCTGCGCGACCAGGTCATCACAATTTTTCTTGCCGGCTATGAGACGGTTGCCAATGCGCTGTCGTGGACATGGTATCTGCTATCGCAGAATCCTGACTGCGAGGCTAGGCTTCATGATGAACTGGACGGTGTGCTGAAGGGCGGGCTTCCAGTTGTTGAGGATGTTTCGCGCCTGCGCTACACCGAGAACGTGATGGCGGAGTCGCTGCGGCTTTATCCGCCGGCCTGGGCCATGGGGCGTTACGCGCGTAACGATTTTGCTCTCGGCGAATATTTTCTTCCGGCCCGGACTACCGTGCTGATCAGCCAGTTCATCACTCACAGAGATCCGAGGTTCTTCCCCGATCCTTTGCGCTTCGCCCCCGATCGTTTTACGAGCGATGGGAAAGCGCAGCGCGCGAAATTCACCTACTTCCCGTTTGGAGCGGGGACGCGGCAATGCATTGGCGAATCGTTTGCCTGGATGGAAGGGGTGCTGGCTCTGGCCACGCTCGCGCAGAAATGGAAACTACGGTTGGTGCCGGGACATCGGGTTGAGCCGCAACCGCTCATCACGCTCCGCCCGAAGTATGGAATGATGATGCAAATTGAGCCGCGATGAGTCTCGTTCAGTTCTTTCCCGCCGCGCTTTTCGCATCTGCCAGGTATAGATCCGCGACATGCTCGGCAATGTCACCGGGCTTGGCCTCCGCCAGGTTCGTAAGCACGACGACGGTCAGCTGATCATTAACATAGCGAGCGATCGCAGTTTTGAACCCCTGCCAGGCGCCGTCGTGGCTGATCACGTGGTGTCCGTGCCGCTCCTCGATGAACCAGCCAAAGCCGTAGCCATCTTTGTTTGGTTGGCCGTTCTTCAACTTTGCCGGGGTCCACATCTGATCAAAGCTCGAGCGCTTCAGAAGTTTTTCGGTGTATAGCGCTGCGTCCCACTTCGCTAAATCGAGAATAGAAAAATAGAGGCTGCCATCGGCCGTGGTGTTGACCGTGGGTGCGACCCATTCCTGATTTTTCAGCTCGCCTTTGACCAGGCGGTAGCCCGCCGCGCGATTAGGAACTATATCGGCTTCGCTGATGACGCGCGTCTGCATTCCCAAAGGTTGAAAGATGCGCTGGTGCAGAACGTCTCCGTAAAATTCCCCGGTGACGCGGTGGATCAGGATTCCGAGGGTCACAAATCCCAGATTGCTGTACTCCCATTTCGTGCCGGGAGGATAAGCCAGGGGGATGCTCTCAACCAGCTTCAACTCTTCGTCTTCCGTCCAGTCTTTTCGGAAATCAAATTTCTCGGGATAGTCGCCGAAGCCGGCGGTGTGGCTGAGGAGTTCGCGCACGGTGACCTCTTTCCAACTGGCGGGAGCGTCCGGAAAATATTTTGTGAGCGGATCGTCGAGGTGGACCTTGCCTTCTTCCACAAGCATCATCACTGCGGTGGCTGTGAACTGTTTACCGACTGATCCCGACTGGAATACAGTTTCGGGCTTTACTGGGACTTGCAGTTCCACATTCGCCATGCCGAATCCTTCGGCGCGCACGATCGTTCCAGCTCGCGAAACCAGCAGCGCCAGGCCGGGAATGCGCTGCAGCTGCATTTCCTCGCGTATGTAGTTGCCGGCTGGGTCTGGCTTCGGTTCGGTCTGGGCGCTTCCAGCTGGAAGGAGGAATGCGAGGGCAGCCAGCGTGACGAGCAAACGAAGCCGGGGAAAAGGCGGGATGCGGAGATTCATTCGATCCCTTTTGCTTCCGGGTTATTTTGCAGCTGATTCGACTTTGATATCAGACGTTATGATCGGAATCTCGACTCGAAAAATAGATCCAGTGCCTGGTTTACTTTCTACAGCAATTGATCCTTTGTGCAGTTCGACGATCCATTGTGCGATGGCGAGGCCCAAGCCAGCGCCACCAAGGGCGCGACTTCGGGCCTTGTCGACGCGATAAAAACGCTCGAAAATTCTAGCCTGGTCTTCGGCGGCGATCCCCATCCCTGTATCTTCGACTTTCACAACGGCGCGGCCGTCGTTCTCTTCCGCTGAAAGCGTAACCTTGCCGGGCGCGGCCGTGTATTTAAAGGCGTTATCGAGCAGAATATCGACCACGCGGCGCAAGGCATCCTCATCGCCCATCACGGTTAGGGGTTGCGTGGCTGAGCGCTCCTCGAATTGCAAACCATTCAGCGAAGCAACCTGATTCCACTTCGCCGCGGATTCTCGCACCGTCGAGAGCAAGTCGACGGGGTGAATGTGCAGCGCTTCTCTGCCCGAATCCGCGCGGGCCAGAGCGAGAAGTTCTTCGATGAGTTTGGCGGTGCGATCGGCTTCGAGAAGAATGTGGCGCAACGCCTCGCGATATTCCGCTTCATCGCGGGAGCGGCGCAGTGCAAGTTCCGCCTCGGTATGGATGAGAGCGATGGGGGTGCGCAGTTCGTGGGAGGCGTCGGCGGTAAACTCCGTGATGCGCAGGAACGCGGATTCAATGCGTGCCAGCATTTCGTTCAACGTATCGGAGAGGCGTTGCAGTTCGTCGCCGGTATGCAGTTGCTCCAATCGACTGCTCAGGTTGTGGCCAGAGATGGTGCGGGCAGTGCGCGCCAGAGCATCGACTGGGGCCAGGGCCTTGCGGCTCAGCCAGTAGCCAACGGCCGATGCGGCCAGCAACAGGACGGGAGCGAACATGAGCAGGTATTTGCGGAAGTCGTCAAGGGTTTCGATCTCTTCATCGAGCGGAACTCCAATCTGCACGACATAGACGCGTGCGTTGACGGTGATCTTCTTGCTGAGGATGCGAAAGGGGTTTCTGCCCAGGCGGCGAACGCGATAGCGCGGCTTGGCTAACTGATCGACGGAGAAAAGCGGGAACGAGTGCTCTTCAAGAACCCGAGAGCGATAGATGACGTTGCCGCTGGCCTCACTGATCTGTGCATAGTCCTGGGAGCGATCGATGTTGTAATCCTCACCAATCGCCGACTGCAATTGCGCCGGAGATAAGTCTTGGCGAGCTTCCAGGAAGCGTTCCAGGTCCGCGGCTTGGCCCTCGAGCGTTGCATCGGCAATGTCGTATAAATTCTCACGGAGGATGAACCACATGCCGGTGCCGAACATCAGTTCGGCCAGCAGAAAGATAGCCAGATACCACAGCGTCAACCGCATGCCGATGGAGAGACGTTTCACGCCGCGGGCTCCTCGCGAATCATGTAACCTACTCCGCGTACAGTAAGGATAAGCTTGGGCATGCCTTCCCGGTCGACCTTCTGGCGCAGCAGGCGGACGAAAGCGTCCAGAGTGTTGTCTTCGATTTCGCGATCGAAGCCCCAAACCGACTCGATCAGCGTATGCCTTGGAACCACTTTGCCGGCGCGATACATGAGGCGTTCGAGCAGACTGTATTCGGTGCGCGTCAGGGTTATTGAAACTCCGGCACGGGAAACTTCGCGCGATTCGGGGTCGAGGATGAGATCGCCCACTTGCAGCCGGTTCTGCGGCCGGGAAGTGGCGCGGCGTTGTACCGCGCGCAAACGCGCCAGCAGTTCGTTAAAGCTGAATGGTTTGGTGAGGTAGTCGTCGGCGCCTGCGTCCAGTCCGCGAACTACATCGGGGACGGAATCCTTCGCAGTGAGCATCAGCACGGGAGTTGCGATCCGTTCCTGGCGAAGCTTACGGGCGAGATCGAAGCCATTCATCTTGGGCAGCATAATGTCGAGCACTACAGCGTCGAATTCATAGGCGTGAGCGAGGTCCCAGCCTTCGGCGCCGTCGGAGGCGCAGGTTACGTTGTGGCCCTCTTCAGTGAGGCCGCGGCGCAGCAGTTCCAGCATGCGAGGTTCATCTTCGACGACAAGCAATTTCACAGGGTGGTTGTACCACAAGCTATTCATTTTATTCAGACCGATCTGAAGATTGAATGAAAGGTTCGGGAGCTGGCCATCTCGTTCGCCGCATAACCAACCGGGTTGAAGAAAATGTCATCCAAGATCGGGTTCGGGGAGTAGGCGCGCCATGAAGGTTCGGTACACGCTGTGGCTGACGTCACTGTCTGCCGCGGTGGCGCTGTTTCTGGGGAGGCGGTTGAAGGCCTTGGGGGAAGTAATCGCGGCTGAGTTGGAACGCTCGTATGCGGGCTCGGGGGACGATTTTACCGCTCGAGGGAAACCGCGCCAGAAAGTGCCGGCAGGCTCCGAGGCGCCTGACCGTAAGCGCAAAAGGTTGCAGAGGAAGGAAAAGGGCAGCGCTCATATACCGCCTGTCGAGTGACAACCAGAGGAGGCGCGACGGCATGAGGCCTTACTGTTATTGCCCGCCCGAGGCTTCGCAGGCTTAGACGCCCAGCGTCGCAGATATCGAAGCCGGGCAAAACAACCTGACACCAGGAAGTATCATCCAAGTCCCGTCCGCCGGGGAGTACCGCGCTATGGGGTGTCGCGCTTCGTTTTGGTTGGGGATGTCTTCGTGTATTCTATCGACTCTGCTCCTGTCCGGTTGCGGGGCGGGGCCAGGATCGAACACACAGCCGCCGCCCGCGTCATTCCAGGTAAGTGTAACTATCGCGGGAGCGGGCACAGGAACCGTCACCAGCACGCCTGCGGGAATCAATTGCCCGACCACTTGTTCGGCGAGCTTCAGCCAGAACACGCAAGTCACGCTTAACGAAACACCGGGAACCAATAACGCTTTCGCGGGTTGGTCGGGGGCCTGCACTGGGACCGCAACGTGCAGCATCACGGTGAACGCAGCCGAGTCGGTGACGGCGATGTTTGGAGTTACGCTGCAAAGCCTGAATCACATTATTATTTTTGCCCAGGAGAATCGGTCCTTCGATCACTACTTTGGCGCACTGCGCGAATACTGGGGCCAGAACGGCATCCCGGATCAGCAGTTCGATGGCTTGCCGCAGTTCAATCCCACCACGGCGGGAACTCAGCCCCCGAACGGTCCGCCGCCCACTAATCCGGGCTGCGATCCAACGCTGTCAACCAGTACCACCTGTGTCGCCTCCAGCGCCGGCACTCCGGTCCCCTCGTTTCATCTGGCATCTGTGTGCACGGAGCTTTTGAGTCCGTTCTGGAACGAAGCGCACGTGGATTGGGACTATGCCGATCCGACAGGATCCACGGCGGCCCTCAACGGATTCGTGCAGGCCGGGGCCAACGATGCCCGTCAGGCATCGACGCCGGTCAACGATGTGAACGGCTACCGGGTCATGGGTTATTTTGACGGCGGCGACCTGAATTACTACTACTTCATGGCGAGCAATTTCGCCATTTCAGACCGTTGGTTTGCTCCTGTCATGAGCCGCACTCAGAACAACCGAATGTATCTCATGGCTGGCACGTCGGGCGGGCACGCGTACCCCTTATCGCCTTCAAATTCGACGGGTCCACTTTCGAACGAGACTATTTTCGAGGCCCTGCAGAACGCCGGCATCACATGGAAGATTTATGTGAATTCGGCGGGCACGGGATGTTCGGATTCTGATTCCGCGTGCCTGATCCAGAATTCCTACATCAACATGTTCACCTACTATTCGCAGATCGTCGGGAGTCCAACGTTGCTGCAAAATATTGCGTCCATCAAGCAATACATGAGCGATGCCGCGAATGGCACGCTGCCCCAGGTTGCGCTCATCGAGCCGGCGTCGAATGCGGGATTAGACGAGCACCCAACGGATAACGACGCCTCCGGAGCGGTGAATATTCAAGCTGGAGCCAACTACGCCGCGGGCCTGATTAACGCTCTGATGACGGGCAAGAACTGGAAGGATTCGGCGATGGTGTTCACCTACGACGAGCCAGGAGGTTTTTACGATCACGTTTCGCCGCAGGTGACGATCGCTCCGGACTCGCTTACGTCGCCTATCGATTTGGTTAGCGGCGATTCATGCTACGGCATGACGACGGCAACGGGAATTTGCAGTTTTACGTATACGGGCTATCGCGTGCCACTGATCGTGATCTCGCCCTTTGCCAAGAAGAACTACGTTTCCCACGCTACTTACGATCACACGGCCATCTTGAAGCTGATTGAGAATCGCTTTGGGCTAAACGCCCTGACGCTTCGCGATGCCGCACAGGCCGACATGAGCCAGGACTTCTTCGATTTTGTAAATGTGCCATGGGCTACGCCTCCGACGCCTCCGGGTCAGAACACAGGCGGCGCGTGCAGTTTGGCGGCTCCGCCTCCACCTGCGGGTCCGTAAGCGGGGAGGATTTCGTCTAAAATCGCCCGGTCATTCTCGAGGTGAACTGCAAGGCAGGCAAGCAACTACAGCAAAAAGTGGAGGCGCGGGTCGGAATCGAACCGACGCATAAAGGTTTTGCAGACCTCTCCCTTACCACTTGGGTACCGCGCCCCTATTCATTAAAGTAGCGTTACCGGCGCAAAAAGTCTACCCGAGACGCGGGAGGAAATTAGGGACAAGAAAGCTGTGCCGCGCCGAAAGGTTGAAGCTGGTTTCCACCGTCTGGATTCCCCATCGATCCAGCCTGTCCCGCTAGAACCGTGACGGTTCCCGTAAAGCCCGCCTGGCACTGAGCCAGGCCAGCGGTCACTGTGGCGCCGGCAATAATGTTGCCGTCGCAAACGCCACTGGTTGAACCGATGCACCAAGTCGTGGTGGAGGTGATATCGACGCTGGTGGGCATCTTGTTGTAAGCCCCGGTGGCGGTGAATTGTGCCTGGGAGGTGGCCGCTGCCGGACTCACACTGACGGACTGGAGCGAGCGGCTGCTGCCACAGGCAAGCAGACCGGCTGCGATTGGGAGGAGGAAGGCCAGAGTGCAAGCGGGCCGAAGGTTTCTCACAGAGCCTCCCAAAGACACCCGAAAATATCTGGAGCGGGAGACGGGGGTCGAACCCGCGACATCGACCTTGGCAAGGTCGCGCTCTACCACTGAGCTACTCCCGCTCGACGCATCGATTATAAATGAGGTAATCCGTAGCGGCAATGGCGATGGTGCATACGTCGGTGTGGCGTCTCAAACTGGAATCGAGGCGAGGACTTCGTTGTCAATCAAGTGGGCGCGGGAGAAATGCTCCAGCTTGACGAGCAGAGGATGGGTGATCTCTTGTCCCTTTGCAACTACTAAGACTCCAGCGTGATTTCTTATACTCTGCTGCAAGATCATGCCGACAGCTAGTGTGGAGATAGCAATCTTGCGCAACTCCATTTGTGACTCCGCCGATTTCATGTCGGACAATGCGTCGACTAATTCCCGGTCGAACTCGGATCTATACCGAAGTCGGTCTAAGGCTTCGACATCGGGGATGCCCCGCATTCTTAGGTTGTCATAAGCGACCGCCACCTTTATCATTTTCGCGCCGAGCATCAGGACCTCGGCCGACAATCCCGGGATATGGGGAGGGTTCTGCGGAGTGCCGCGGACCAGTTGCTGACTGATGATCCAGGCGACTGGCTCCAGTCGCCCGATGTTGCCCAGGAGATCCCGTGCCGCATTAGGGTGAGCCTCAAACCGGGTCCGATCTTCGGCGGACAGATGTGTATCCACATAGGCGGCCTGGATAAGTTCCGGGTCCAGCACAATGCAGCCTAACTGCGACAGCATGGCTGCAGCCTCAAAAAACCACGGAGAAGAGGGTTGGAACTTGGCGACTAAATGGCGGACGCATCGGGCAATGCGGGTGGACTTGCCGAAGGCCTCGGGATTCACCGCGCACAACACATCCGTCAACACTTTGATGCTGCCCATCAGCGTGTTTTCGAGCAGTTCCTTCTCCGCGGTTAAGAGCCGATACTGAACCAGGCAGCTGGTGATTGCCTTGGATAGAACATCCTGCTCGCAGGGCTTGGCGAGAAACCTGAATATGTTTCCTTCATTGACGGCATCCATAGCCGCAGTGATGTCCGCGTTCCCTGTAAGGATCATTCTTGTCGTGTCTGGCGCGGCCTGACGGACTCTGGCCAGAAACTGAGCCCCGTTCATTCCCGGCATCCGCATGTCGGAAACCACTACGGCGTAGGGACCGTGGTCCCGGATCGCCGCTAAGCCGCGCTCTCCGCCCACAGCGGTCTCCATTTCGAAATCTTGACGCAACATTAGCTCGTAGCCTGTCAAGAAGGCTGGTTCGTCGTCTACGAAGAGGATCTTGTCGCCCATGAGCACCCTATCTCACATTCGAGGTGGTCGCACCCTGCGCTCGCAGAAATACGGTGCACCGTAGCGAAAAATCCGGGAGCGTTGCCAAACTAGCAGTTGTGATAATGGATTCCACAGATAGCTCATCGGCGCTTTGCCAGGCAAGCTTTAGCCGCCCGCGCATTTGGCAGCCAAAATGCGGCGACGCAGATCGTTTCAAAGGATAGACAAGCGGGATAGACAGGCGGATTCAGCGCGTCAGCGTCGTGGTGCGTGGCCCGCCGTGCCTCTTAGTGCACGGACCACTGCGGATCGTCTTCCGGCCGCACAACATGGCCGTCGCGCATGTGGATGATACGGTCTCCAAACCCGGCGGCTTCCGGGTTGTGGGTGATCATCAGTACGGTCTGGCCTAATTCCTGGTTGGACTGGCGCAACATTTTCAGGACGATGTTCGAGTTTTCAGTATCCAGATTTCCCGTGGGTTCGTCTGCGAGAACCACGGCGGGCTTGTTGACCAGGGCGCGAGCCAGGGCCACACGCTGTTGCTCGCCGCCGGACAGTTCGGAGGGTCGATGGTTCAGGCGTTTGGTGAGTCCCAACAGATCGCAGATGCGCTGGAAGAATGCGGGATCGCGATCGCCATTCCCGGAAATTTCCTGCGCGATGGCGATATTGGAACGGGCATCGAGAGTGGGCAGCAGGTTGAACTTCTGGAACACGAAACCGATTTTGCGTTTGCGCATGCGAGTGCGTTCGGCATCGGAGAGGGTGGCGAAGTCGTCGCCGTCCATGACGACTTTCCCGGTATCGGCGCGGGTGAGGCCGCCTAGGAGGTAGAAGAGAGTGGACTTACCACTGCCGGAAGGGCCGACTACGGTGACAAACTCTCCCTTTTGCACGCTGAAGGAGACGCCCCGCAGCGCAGGCACGTCGATCTTTCCCACGCGATAAGTCTTGCGTAGATCAATGGCTTCAATGAATGCGCCCATGCCAGATTCGATCTTACACGATAGGCAAGACCGTCAACCGCCGAGAGCGCCAAGGCCGCCGAGAACTGAGAGCCAGGAAAACCAAAAGAAAATCTCTCGGCATTCTTTGCGTACTCGGCGGTGAAATGCTTTCGGTAATGCGGAACGGCGTCAGGCCGCCCCGATTTGCCGCGGAAGTGGCGTGGAGCGCTGCATTCGCTTTGGCCCGCGCTTGCGCACGAGAAGCAGACGGATCCGCTCCAGCAGATCGGCGGGCGCATACATTCCCCGGGCGAGGAACACGTCGGCTTGAGAATCGTGATCGTAGACGCGGACCTTGCTCGAAATGAGGATGGCCGGAACGTGCGGCGACAGCGTCTTGATGGCGGCGATCAGTTGTGGGCCGTCCATTCCGGGCATCGCCATGTCGGTGACAACCAGATCGATGCCCCCCTGCTTGAAGCGTTCGAGAGCATCGGCGCCGCGGGAATAGCTAGCCACTCGATAGCCGCGGGTCTCGAGCATAATTTTTCGATAAGAAAGCGACTGTTCGTTATCGTCGACACACAGGATCGTGCGCTTGGGTTTCATTCACCGCCTGTAACCGAAAGTTGCCGGTTGGTTAGCCGGAACTGACGGAAATTTCTCTGTTCGCGAAGGATAGAAGAGCGAAGTGATGCTAACGGTAAACCACCGGCACTGTAAAGTACCGTCGAAGCAAATGGCCGGAAATGGCCATTGATATTTTTGCGATGATGTGAAGGTTATGATTCGGCGACGCTTGCACGCGCTCTAGTGGAGGAAAACTTCGCCGCGCATGATTTCGACCGAGTGTCCCCCGACGCGTACGTTAACTACACGGTTATCGGTGAGCGAGGCCCGAACGAAAATCCGGCTGGGACGTTTCATCTCCACGCCCTGTTCGATCAGCACTCGCTCATCAACTTTAGCCACGCCGTGAGCAACCATCCAGGCAGCGGAACAGCCAGCCGCCGAGCCGGTCGCAGGGTCTTCGCCATTGTAAAAAAGCATGCGTGCGTGCAGCCGCGCCTCCGGATCGACGGTTTCGCGAGAGACAAAATAAAAGAACTTGCCTTCCGACTTGGCGAGATATTCCGCTGCCCGGTTAAGATCGATCTGCAAATTTTGAATGACGGAGAGCGATTTCAACGGAGTTACGGTGAAAGGAACCCCGGTTGAAACTGTTTCTATGGGCAGGGAGTCGTCGAAATCCTCAACGCGCAATCCAATCGCCCTCGCGACCGCGTGGCGATCGTGCTGGATTCCGAAGCTGGGATCCATCTGCGTCATCTCGCCAAATGCCGGTTGGCCTTCGTTGCCTTCAAAATGAACGGGAACTTTGCCGACATTTAATTCGAGAGTGACTTTCTTGGCGCCGCTTTGTCCACGCAGGGCAAACGCCGTGCCCAGCGTGGGGTGGCCGGCGAATGGCAGTTCCTCCTGTACGGTGAAAATGCGCACTCTAACGCCGCGCTCGCGTTCGGTGGCGGCATCGCGGGGCAAAATGAAGGTGGTCTCGGAGAGATTCATTTCCTTGGCGATTGACTGCATTTCGGCGTCGGTGAGTCCGCGGCCGTCGAGGAACACGGCCAGGGAATTGCCTTCGAGCGGGCGGGAAGAGAAGACGTCCCACTGCGCCATTGCCAGACGACGTAACGGTTGGGTCATGTACGCGGTTCCTAAGAAAGTTTCGCGAGAGCACCAAAAACGCGTAAAGAAAAACAGATGCAGGCGGATGCTTACCGATGCAGAAAAACTTGCAGCAGACCATTCTCCGCAGAAGGTCGCGGTTGACAGTGCGCGCCCGTACTTCTATTCTGGCAACGTGTTTTTCCCGCCCCAAGTCGAGGCCGCGTGCTGTTGCATGTGCCGCCTGTCGGATGGGTAGGGAGCTGGCAGATTTCTTCCAGCCCACCCGATGAACCGGGTGGGTTTTGTATTTCATCCAATCTTCATTGCTGGTTCAAAATAGTGTCTGGCAATCTTCAGAGATCGGACTATTCGAATTAACGAGGAGGAAAACATGAGTACTGCGACGGCAACCGAAGGCACCAGCACAGTTCCCCGGATCAACGATACAGCGCCGAATTTTACGGCGGAGACCACGCAGGGAACGATTAACTTTCACGAATGGATCGGCGATGGTTGGGCGATTTTATTTTCCCACCCCAAGGATTTCACGCCGGTGTGCACCACCGAACTGGGGTACATGGCGCGACTGCAGCCGGAATTCGCCAAGCGCAACACGAAGATTATCGGACTGAGTGTCGACCCGGTGAGCAGCCACGGCAAGTGGAGCGTTGACATTGAAGAGACGCAAGGCGCCAAGGTCAACTACCCGATGATTGGCGATCCCGAACTCAAGGTTGCGAAGCTCTACGGCATGCTGCCAGCCGAGAGCGGGAACACCTCCGAGGGACGCACCGCGGCCGACAATGCGACCGTGCGGACTGTATTTGTCGTGGGTCCGGACAAGAAGATCAAATTGCAGCTCAGCTATCCGATGAGCACGGGACGCAACTTCGACGAAATCTTACGCGTCATTGATTCGATGCAACTCACGGCCAAGCACAAAGTGGCGACGCCGGTGAACTGGAAGCAGGGAGACGACGTGATCATCCTGCCCTCGGTGTCCAACGAGGAGGCGCAACAGAAGTATCCGGGAGGCTGGAAGTCGCCGAAGCCGTATCTGCGGATTGTGCCGCAGCCGAAGTAGCGAGCTGTTTCCGAAGGGAAGCGCATGCGGTCCGGTGATCGTCCCGGTCTTCAAAACCGGCGGGCGGCGGGTCACCCCGTCACCGGTGGGTTCGACCCCCACTCGCTTCCGCCATTTTTTAACAACTTACGGACATGGTCTCCAAATAACATTGAGCCCTCTTGGACTCGTGCCAGCGCCTGCACCCTCGCCTCAGTCTTGGTTTGAAGCGACCATGCGATAGTCGGTGAAATCGACGTTTCCGCCATCGAGTTCAGGCCGATACGCAGCCTCGAACTTCTTCACAGCCGCTGACTGGCTGTGAACCTTGTGCGCCGCTTCATTCTCAAAAATGAAAAAGTGGACGAAACGAGTCGGATCGTCTTCCTGTTGCCAAGCAAAATACATTCGAGTATCAGGTTCGTTGGCTCGAACATACTGCACGAAATCCTCAATCGCCCGCTTGACCTTGTCAACGCCTGCGGGCCGAACTCGATATTGAGCTATCGTGTAAATTGCCATGTTGCTCATCCTTTCCCAGCGCCAGGTGTTCCAAGATTGTTAGGGACCGTTGCGCTCAGAGTTTGTGACTTTTTTGGTGCGTTGGGTGGCGGGGCAGAGCTATAAGAATGCATGGGCCAGAGAGAGGGAGAAGCGGGAGAGTCTAAGCCGGCGGTGCGGTTGCGGGTACCGGAGCGGCG
>Ga0307479_10000536_pt1 | contig 34156 bp, 24 predicted proteins | sample atmos_gasesECM4C_FD_203743 | JGI IMG/M metagenome (GOLD analysis project Ga0307479, IMG submission 203743) | Hardwood forest soil microbial communities from Morgan-Monroe State Forest, Indiana, United States - atmos_gasesECM4C_515 | ecosystem: Environmental > Terrestrial > Soil > Temperate...
CGATCACCCTTCTTGTGGACCGCATCGCAAGGAATCAGACTCGATTCCCTCACGGCAACAAAAATGATATCGAAATTTGTGTGCACACCTTAGCCCCAATGGGGAGAGGTGAACCGAATATGCGGACGGGTCGATTCAATCAAAATTCATCATGCGCTAGCGCATGCGTCATTTCCACTGCTTCTCTTCCGCCGACCACGCCCAGCCCGGCAATTTTCCGGGCTTGCTGAATGCGGAGACGACGTTGGCAAGCAAACGCGAGACGTTGTTGTCGAAGTTGTTATAGGGCAGCGACTGGCTGAACGCGATCGACCCGGTCGAGAACACCGCGCCGTTCTTTGGCGCGGTGAAGTAAACGATGTCGGCCCGGACGCGGTAGTCGTGCGATCCCGACAGTCCGGGATAGGGATAAAGAATCTCCTCGACGACGGTCTGATAATTGTCGCTGTGCCCGCCCGAGGACGCGACGATCAGGGAATGCGGCGGCGTGCCGAGTGCAAGATCGTAGCGATCGATCTCGATGCCGCCGGCCCCGCCATGCGCGAGCCCGAAATCGCCGATGATCTCGCCCTCGATGCCGTCGAACATCCAGGCGACCCGGCGATGCCAGCTATCCGGCATCCGTCGAAATGGCCGCGCGGAGTCAAAGCCTTCCGAAATGAAGCCGACCCCAAAGACCTTCTGCGGCGGCCGCCCAAGGTCCTTCCAGAGACCGCTCTTCTGGCCGGTCGTCGCCAGATAATACTCGCCGGGACGCGCCTGCCACGCGCGCATGCCGGAATTGAGCTTGCGCACCTCCATGCACCACGGCTCGTCCCTGTGATATCCGGCGTTCCAGTAAAACCCGTTGCCGCCGAGATAGACGAAGCGGCCGCCGTCGGCGATATGGTCCTCGATGGCGTCGAGGATTGGCTCCGAGACATATTCGGGATGGGTTCCACTCAGCACCACCTGGTATGGCTTCAAGAGATTGACGCCGTCCCGATGCAGATCCTCGTCGGTGACGACATCGTAGGCGTAACCCATGTGCTCGAGCCAGGCGATGATGGAGAGATCTGCCGGAAATTGCCAGGTAACGCCCATCGAGGACATCCGGGCTTTGGGGCGCATATTGAGGATCGGCCGGCGATAGGTGCTGTAACACACGCCTTCGCCATCGCCATGGTGGTCATAAACCGAGAGGCCGAATTCGGCGGTCTGATACAGTTCGACGTCGATCTCTGAGACGATCGGCGACTGGCCGGCCAACGGCTGCATGATCTCGGCATCGAAGCTGAGATGCTCGTTGGCGTAGGCGAGGTAGGAGCCGGTCGGAACCAGAAACACGATCGGCGCCGTCGGAGACGAAGGCCGGACGAAGAACACGATATATTCTTCCCGCATGCCGCGGCCATCGCCAGTGCGCAAGCGGAACGCATAGGCCCCGCTTCGCAGCTCGGGCACCATCATCCGCCCGGTCCGCTCCCATTTACAGTCGATGATCGCGTCGTCGTGGAATTCGATTCCGCCATATTGATCCGGCGCCAGCCGGAAGCAGTCGTCCCGGCCGGTCCAGTTGAAGCCGGTCTGCGCGCGGACCGGACGATTGTAGCCGGCCGCATGGAGCCCATAGGGACCGGTATCGATCACCTCGTCGCCGATGCCGGCGTCGGTGTAACCGCGCGAGGTGTCCCAGAATGCGATCTGGCCGTCGACCGGCGGCATGCCGGTGCGCGCATAACGATCAAGTTCCTCGCGACTGAGCACGCGGTCGAACACGCCGGGGCGGTCGAGCTTGCCGTTCAGGCACTGCGTCACGAAATGACCGCGCAGGGTATGAAAATCCTGCGCGCCCGCGATCAGGAAAGGCACCTCGCGGGGATTGGCCGGCCTGAAGCGCAGCGCCTCGCGGACGTGGGATCGGAAGTCGACGTTCGACACCTTGCTCAACAGGCCGTTGTAGCGGTTCGACACGCCTTCCTGATAAAGGGTGGCAACGCCGGTTGTGGCGTCAAAGGTCGCCGCGACGAAATACCAATTGTGCTTGATGAGCGGCACTTCGCCGTCCAAATAATCGACTTCCCGGCCGTCGCCATACCCGAACTCGAGTAGCCCGTCCGGATTCATCCAGAGCCCATAGCCGCGGTTGCCGAACGCATCCCACCGCCCGAGCAGGCACTGTCGAACACCCTGCCCTGGACTGTTGGGGTAGACGAACGTGCAGACGCTGAAGCTGCCTTCGATCGCAAGGTGCCGCTCGGGATCGTCGACGGTCAGGAACGAGCCGACCTGGGTATATTGCTTGCGCACCGCCCACACCCCATTGAGGTCGGACGGAATCTCTTCCTCCCGGTAACCGGGACCTGAGGGATGCGCATCGCCGTGAATGAGACGAACGAGTTGCGCGTCGACGGTCGTGGTGCCGTCGGCATGAACGAAGAAGGAAATGTCGTCGCCGGGTTGCACCGAGATCTTGTCGGCGTAACCAAAGATCTTCTGCTCGGCCATCGGGGTCGGCTACTCCAAAATCTCTTGATCAGCTCTCCAGCAGATCCTGCACACGGCGCAGGAACAGCGCGTGATAGGCCTCGTCAGGCGTCGCGTAGCTCTTGTCCTCGACGACACGGGGCGCGGTTCCGCGGTGGCCGGACAAGGCCACGATGCGATAGGCCTTGAATTCCTGCAGCACCATGATCGCGTATTTGTCGACCTGCCCCTGGCGCCGGAAATAGATCAGAAGCCGCTCCAGCGCTTCGCTGTGCTGGCCGAGCGGACGGGAGCGGTGCTCGTCGATGACCGCGTCCGAGACCAGGCGCTTGAGGAAATCGCGCTGCATCTTGTCGAACCGGCGAAAGAACACCTTGTCCTTGTCTTCGATTTCGGTTGCTTCCTCGGGTAACATCTCGCCGCCTTTCTCGGCGCGAGTCGCGCGCCGCTCGCTCTTCTTCTTGTTCCGCCATGTCCTGAACTGTTGCTTGATCCCGCACAGGCCGCCTTTCAGAAACAGCACCACGCCGAGCATGATTGCGCCGATCAGCATGAACCGTAACGGCCCGAGGTCGATCAGCACGCGGTCGATGAAGACGACGATCGCGGTCCCCGCGACTGCTCCTTCGGAGCGGCCGATCCCGCCGATCACCAGCATCGCCAGCGACAGCAGCACTGTGTCGAAGGAGAACAGGTTGGGCGAGGCACCGCCGAAATGGGTGGCATAGAACCCGCCGATGAAGCCGAGCGCCGTCGACGACAACAGAAACACCATGATCCGCGCCCGGATGAAGTCGACGCCGCAGGCTTGCGCGAACGCTTCCTTCTTTTCCGGCGCCATGCGCAAGACGCGCCCGAGCCGCTTGCCGTCGATGAAGCGATAGACGAACAGCGCCGCCGTCATCACCGAGAGGGACGCGTAATAACTGACGATCAGGCGCCCGGATTGACCGAGGCTCGCCGGCAGATAGCTCGGAGCGCCATAGAGGCCGCCGGTGGCGGAGCCGAACTCCCGCGACTGCACGACATAGACGCGGCACAGCTCGACCACGCCGAGCGTGAGCAGCGCGTAATAGAAGCCATCGAGCCGCATCGCCGGAAGCGCGATCGCAACCCCGAAGGCGAGCCCGATCAGTGAGCCGATCAAGGGCAGCGCCCACCACGGCAGGCCGGCATGAATGGCGAGATAGGTGGTGCCGTAGGCCGCAGCGCCCACCACGGCATAGCTCGCCAGCGAGAAGATGCCGGCGGTGCCGACGATCAGCATCCAGCACAGATTGATCGCGGCATAGATCGCGAACACCGCGGCTGCGCTCATCACCGTGTTGTGGAAATCGGCAGGCACCACGAACGGCAGCAGCAGAAATGCCGCGAACGCGAGCGCCCACCAGATCGGGCGCTTGTCGACGATAGTCTTTTCTCGACGCTTGGTCTTCGGATTGTATTCGCCGCGGATGTTGAGCACGCGCCGTCGCGTCGGCCAATATCGCGTGCGCCACCACAAGCGTCCGCCATGGCCTGGCCATTTGTAGTAATAGCGCAGACGCCCTACCAGATACATGGTGGGGCGGAAACACGTGGTCTCGTTCCAGGTCACCTGGTGCGACAGATGCGGATTGGTCGCGACCTTGCGCGTGCCGGATTCGGGGAAATGACAGTCGATCGGATCGATCCAGCGCGGCGCCGATGTGTCCAACATGGTCAGGCCTCGCGCGCCTTGTCGAGCAGGCCGGCGATGCCGCGCGGCCGAACCAGGAGAACGAGGATGATCAGCAGGAACTGCGTGATTAGCACATACTGGCCGCCCAGCAAGGTCGAGGTCAGCGCCTCGTTCACCCCCAGCATCACCGCGCCGATGATCGCGCCCGGCACGCTGCCGAGCCCGCCGACCAGCGCGATGCTCAGCCCCTTGATCATCGGCGTGATGCCGGAAAACGGCGCGACATAGTAGGTCTGGGCCAGCAGCACCGCCGCGAGGCCGGCGAGAGATCCGGTGAGCGCCATCACATAAAAGCCGGTGCGGCGCACGCCGATGCCGACGAGCGAGGCGGCATGCGGGTTCATCATCATGGCGCGGATTTCGAGCCCGCGCCGGCTCGATCGTATCCACAACAGAATGGCCGTGAGCAGCACGATCGCCGAGACCGACGCACCGAGCTTGTCGGAGGTGACGATCACACCAAGAATATCGGCGTTCCAGTTGCCGAACAGGCGCGGCAGGGATTTTGCGCGCGGCCCAAAATACCAAAGCAGCGCCTGATTTCCGACCAGGCTGATGGCGAGCGTCGCGATCAGGGCGCGCAGCGGAAAGTTGGGCTTGTCGTGGATCGGAATGAAGGCGACGAGACAGACAAAGAGCCCGCCGACGGCACCGGTCAGAACTCCCGCGGCCATGACGATCGCCGGATTGGCAGAGATGTTGACGCTTGCGAGCCAGGCACCGTATCCCGACAGCGCAAAGATGAAGCCATAGGCCATGTTGACCAGACCGAGGCTCGACCAGGTCACGGATATGCCGATGGCGAGGGTGCCGTAGATGCAGGCCAGCGTGATCGCGTTGGAGACGACAAAACTCCAGTTCATCGGGCCCGCTCCGCGCTAAAGTTTCGCGACGACGCCGAGGCCTCGCCCTTGAGCTTGCCGGCATGCATGCCGATGATGCGATCGACGCGGCCTTGCAGCAGCGCGACATTCTGCTCGGCGATCACCATCGCGGAGGCGCCGAGATCGACGGCCATCAGGGCTTCCACCACCGACTTTCCGATCTTGGGCGCGAGCCCGAGCGAGGGCTCGTCGACGAGAAACAGATCGGCGTCGGCCATCAGCCCGCGTCCGATCGCGACCATGCGGCGCTCGCCGCCGGACAAGCGTCCGACCGCCGTCTTCATGAGTTGCTCGAGCGGCGGAAAGATCCGCAGGATACGCCTTTTGCGCTCGCCACGTTCCGCCCAGGCGCGCCTGGTGAAGGCGCCGCTATCGAGATGTTCCTCAACCGTGAGTCCGTGGAAGATCTCGTCGCCCTGCGGAATCAGCGCGAGCCCGCGATGGACGATCTGATGCGTATAGCGCCCGGGGCCCTGGCTCCGGATGCGCCCGACTTCGAAGCCGTTGATCTTGATCGAGCCGCGCTGCCAGCCGGTCAGTCCAGCGATCGCCTGAAACAAGGTCGATTTTCCATGGCCGTTCAATCCGACCAGGCCGATGCGTTCGCCGGAAAACACCGCGAGGTCGAGGTCGTGGATCACGCGCATGGGGCCCCAGCCGGCCGAAAGCCCGCGCACGTCGAGAACCGCGCGTCGCTGATCGCGATCGGCGGCGGCCGGCATCAGTGCACCGCCTCGGGAGCGTCGATTTCGAAATAAGCGGCCTTCACGCGCGGATTGCGCAGGATGTCGCTCATCGAGCCCTCCGCGATCATTTCGCCCGCGTCCATGACCATGACGCGATCGGCGATGGTGTCGAGCAGTTCCATGCGATGCTCGATCAGGGCAATCGCGATGTTCAATTCCTTGGCGAGCACGCGCATGATTTCATCGAGCTCGTCGATCTCCGAGTTGATGAGACCCGCCGCCGGTTCGTCCATCAACAAGACCTGTGGCCTGCGCATCAGAAGACAGGCGAGCAACAGCTTGCGCCGATCCAACGTGTCCAGTTGCTCGGCGATCGCCGATCCCGGAACGCGCAGGTCGACCAGCCCCGCGCCCCATTCAGAATCGTCGGGCGTGAGGTACGGCACGTATGCCTGGCGAGCGGCCTTCAATATCTGGGCGACGGTCATGTCTTCCGGCACGACCGGAGTCTGGTAGGTGCGGCCGATGCCGAGCCGCGCCCGGCGATGCAGCGGCAACGTCGTGATGTTGCCGCCGCGATAGAAGATCGATCCGTGTTTTGGCGGGATTCGCCCCGAGAGCACCTCGAACAGGCTTGTCTTCCCCGCGCCGTTCGGGCCGATGATCCCAAGCACCTCGCCTGCGCCGATGGTAAGCGAAATGTCCTGCAGGATCGTGCGGCCTCCGAGGTCGAGCGCGATATCCCGGCAGGAGAAGATGGGGGAAGACATGGCCCGACAACCGCCGTCACCACCACGGCGCCGTTCGCAGCGCGGTCTCCCTCAGCACGTCGGGATAGATGATCTTGTGCTCGCTGTTCTGCACCTGGAAGAAAAGCTGCGCCATGCCCTTCTCGAGGTCGGCGGCACCGATCGCATCGCCCGTGTCCGGATAGTGCGCGCACTCCTGGAACTTGTTGTTCATGCTCATATAGCCGCACACGCCGCGGAACGGCGTCTTGCGCACCCAGTCGCTCACGGCCTTGAAGTTGCCGGGATCGCCGACCGCTTCCCAGGCCGCCTTCAGGTAGTAGGTCACGTCATAGCCATTGCCGGTGTAGCAAAGCCCCATGATTCCCGGGAACCGCTTCTTGTACTTGGCGCGGAATTCCTTGCCCTTGTCGTCGGCATAAACGCCGAGCACCGTGCTCCAGACAAAACCTTCCGCCGCGGGGCCTGCGAGCTCGAGAAACTCGGGCTGCGATGGGCCGTATTGCAGATAGACCAGTGCGCCCTTCAAGGGATCGGCGCTGTATTGTTTGACGAAGGCGGCGTATTCCGCGGCGACCCAGTGATCGATCATCACAGCGCCGGCGCCGATCTTCTTGATCGCCTGGATCACCGAGCCCCAGTCCTGCACCGGATATTGAATGTCGGTGACGCCCGCGAGCTTGAACTCGCTCTTCGGCAGCGATGCTTGCAGCGCCTTCGAGATGGTCTGGTTATAGGCAATCTGCTCCTGCACGATGTGCACGCCGTTGTTCAGCGGTTTCCAGACGCCCTGCTCCTTCATCGCCTTGAGGAAGACCGGGAAGGTGTAGCCGTAGTGCACTTCCGAAGGATCGGTCTGGAAGATGTGGCCGTATTTGTCGGGATCCTTGCTCAGGATGTCGGTGAAATTCCGCTGCGTCAGGCCCCAAAGGAACGGCGCTCTGTACTTTGCCGACACATCCGCAACCGGGACCGGCGTGAAGACAAATGCGCAACTCATCGCATGAACCTTGGCGTCGATCAGCTTGTTGATCGCCACCTGCCCGCTCTCCGGCGACAACGGATCGATATCGACAACAACCGGCTGCAGCTTGCGGCCGAGCACGCCGCCCGCGGCATTGATCTCCTCCATCGCGAGCTTGGTGCCGTTGAGATAATCCTGGTGATCCGCGACGCCGGCTTGCGCAGTTTGCGCCGTCGGAAGCCCGATCAGGATCGGGTCCGACGGCACCCCTCTTGCCGCGCTGGAAAGGAAGGGTGCAGGGAACGCGGCCGCGGCGGTGCCTGCCGAAACCAAGTTGAGAACACGTCGACGCGTCAGCTTGGCGCTCATCTGCCCACCTCAAGATGCTCTGGTCGTCGACATCATTGCCGACGATGCGGTAACGTTAGCGATGGGCGGGAACGGCTGTCTTTCGCGAGAGCGAACGGTCTTTATCGCCAGAGCGCACACACCACGGTGTGCCGCTACCGGCTATGCTGGCATAGTTCTTGTATGACGCTGGGTCGGTTTTAGGTCTTGCGCGCGGAGGCAGCAAATGGCCCAGAGCTTTTCCTTCTCGACAACTCAACTACCGGGGACGCAGAGCATTGACGCCTGGCGTCAGGCGATGGCCGAGGTGTACTACCGGCTGGACATCCGGTCCGGGGACAATGAGAGATTGAACGGCCAGTTGATCGACTGGCAGTCGGATTTCATGGGCATCTCGAACTTCAAGGCCGATGCCCAGCGCGTCACGCGCAGGAAGGAAGCCGCGAAGGCCGACAAGGCCGAGGATTTCGTCTTTCTGTTTCCGACCCGAAAGCCGATGCGTTTCCAGCAACGCGGCCACGAAGGCACGGCGCTTCCGGGAAATGTGTTTCTGGTCAATTCCGCCGAACCCTACGTCATCGATGTTCCCGACGGCTCGGAGAACATCACCATCAAGATCACGCGCGAGAGCCTGTTGGGGCGGGCGCCGATGCTGGACGACCTCTGCGGACGAGCGAACTTCGCCAACCCTTACTTGATTCCGGCCGTCGCCATGCTCGGCGAGCAAATGCTGCGGCTGAAGCCCGATGACGATACGTGCAAGCTCGAGCACACGCTGGTCGATCTGATCTGTCTGATGCTCGAACTCGGACGCGAGGGCGGCGCGCCACCGCTGACACGTCCGGAATTGAGCTCGTTCCTGTTCAGCCGCATCTGCGCGTTCGTTCAGGCCAACGCCGGCACACACGACCTCACGCCGGAAATCGCAGCTTCAGAACACCGCATCTCGGTGCGCTATCTGCACAAGATCTTCCACGCCAACGGATTATCATTTGGCCACTACCTCCTCGATGCCCGGCTGCAGCGCGCGCATCAGATGATCATGGCCTGTGCTGGACGCGAACGCATCAACATCGGCGAAGTGGCGTATCGCTGCGGCTTCGCCAACCAGTCGCACTTCTCGGCAAGCTACAAGATGCGATTCGGCGTAACCCCGACGCAGTCGGCGGCTCTGAAGGCAACCTGAAAGCTCGCCATCCGCCTGCGCGACGCTGCCGCGCGGCAAAAAAGCTCGGTGCCAACTCCCCGACGCCCATTGCGACCAGATCGTAACTCCCCCTCGCCGCCTGTCGCAGCAGGGCGCTCTCGGGCGCGGTATCCAGTCGTTCCGGAACACAGTGCCGCGGACGCAGCCGCCCCGCGGCGAGCCGTCGTTTTCAGTTCATAGGCCCGAACTCGCAGGCGCGAAATAGGAAGTGCGGCCTATTGTCATGATCAAGAAATGGGAATTACTGGCATCGCCGCCGACAACGCCGATCGCGCCCGTCTCGCGTTGCGAAAAGATCAACAAGACCGCCAGCAGCACTTCTCTTGTCGGCCCTTCGCACTACCTCTATCGAGAGGATTCGGTCGGGCGCCGGACTTCTTCGGAGATCTGAAAGGGGGATGTGATGTTCCAGTTCGGCTATCTCTTCGTCGTCCTGTTCGCCGCGCTTCCGCTTGGCCGCACGTTCTTTGCACAAAGCGGCGGCTCGCAGGTTGCGTTCGCTCACCGGCTTTATCGCGACCTGGCTTACATTGCAGCGGCTGTGCTCGGAATCATCTGTTTCGAAACAGTCATGACGGTCTCCCTGCAGAACTACTGGTTCGAGGAGCTCGGCCAGCGCTACCGCTACTGGCTGTCGCTTGGGCTCAGCACCGGGATCTTCGTCGCCGTGCTTTTCTCGGTCGGCATCTTCATCGGCTGCAATTTGCGGGCGCTGTGCCGGCCATTGCCTGATGTGCCGACGAGCGCGCCGTGGTTTGCGTCTTTCATCGTCGCAGCGATCATTGCCCTTGGCACGACGAAACTCTGGGTGCAGCTGTTGGGTTTCCTCGGCGCGACGGCTACCGGCACCAGCGATCCGGTGTTCGGCAAGGACATCTCCTTCTATCTGCTCGTCTTGCCCTGGTATGACGACCTGGTCAGTATCGTCATGACCGTCCTGGTCATAACGATCGTGCTTTGGGCAGCGATCGGCTTTTGGTTTTATCCACACACCGGGCGGCCGTGGGAGCATTTCGGCGATTACCTCAGATCGCACAATACCCAATTTCTGCGCACGGTAGGCGCGTTCGAAACGCACGCGCGAACGCAAGACGAGGTGATCTGGGGGCGATGGACACGCCAGGGGCTGGTGCTCGTGGCCCTTCTCTGCCTCGCATCCAGCGTTTCCCGCTTCCTCGACCGGTATTACCTCGTCGTCGATGGACATTCGCAGGTCGTCGCCGGCGGCTCTTACGCCGATGTCCATTTCTGGATCCCGGCCTACAACCTCGTCACGGTTTGCTGGATTGCCGCCGCCTGCGTCTTGCTGACGGCGGCTTTGGTAGCGCGGCTTCGGATCTGGCTCTTGATGCGGCCGTCCCGCTGGCTTGTCCCGTGCGGATTGTTTGCAATCCTCTATTTCGCAGCATCCATCATTCCTGAGGCCATCGAGCGTCTCTATGTCGGCCCGAACCAGATAACCCTCGAGCAGCCCTATCTGGTGAGAAGCATCGGCGGTACGCGGGAGGCCTACAATCTCGACGGGGCGTCGATGACGGAGCAGGAGTACGCGGTCTCGGCCGCGCCACTCAGCCGCGAGGACCTGGACAAGAGCGGAGCCACGCTGCAAGACGCCCGTATCTGGGATTGGCGCGCGCTCGAGCCGCAACTCCAGCAGACCCAGGGCTTGCGGCCGTACTACAGCTTCGCCGGCGTCGACATCGACCGCTACATGATCGACGGCGCCGAACGGCAGGTCATGATCACGGCGCGCGAGCTCAATGTCGAGAAGCTTCCCGATCAGGCCAAGGTCTGGGTCAATCTCGCCCTCAAATACACCCACGGCTTTGGCGCCGTTGCCGTGCCGGCCAACGAAGTCGATGGCCGGGGGAACCCTGTGCTCTGGGCGCACGATATTCCCCTCATCGCCAAGGGCGACCTTGCGGTCAAGCAGGGCGCGATCTATTACGGCAAACTGACCCGCGACCGGGTCTACGTCCGCACCTCGGAAAAGGAATTCGACTTTCCCACCGGGCAAGCGAACGCCGAGACGGTGTACGAGGGCAAGGGCGGCATTCCGCTATCCAATCTCTGGCGCAAGCTCGTCGTGTCGCACGAGACCGATGGATTGCGGCTCTTCATCTCCGAATATTTTACGCCGGAAAGCCGGGTGCTGTTGCGCCGGAATATCGTCGAGCGCGTCGAACGGCTCGCGCCGTTCCTGACCTTCGATCGCGATCCTTACATCGTCGCCGATGGCGACCACTATTCCTACATCATCGATGCCTATACCAGTTCGACCAACTATCCCTACAGCGAGGCCTATCGCGGCTCGCTGCCTTGGCTCCAGGGCCGCAATTACCTGCGCAACTCGGTCAAGGCGGTGATCGACGCCTATGACGGCTCGGTCACGTTCTACGTCTTCGACAATCACGATCCCATCATCAAGGCCTATCGGCAGATGCTGCCCGGCCTGTTCCGGGAACGCAGCGAGATGCCAAACAATCTCCAGCGTCACGTTCGCTACCCCGAGGATTTGTTCACGGTGCAAGCCGAGATGTACGGCACCTATCACATGACCAATCCCATGACCTTCTACAACCGCGAGGATCGCTGGGAGGTACCGCGCGAGCTCTATCGCAACCAGGAGATCGAGGTCCGGCCCTACTACGTGATCGCGCAGCTTCCAAAGGCCGAGAAACCGGAATTCCTGCTGATGCTGCCGCTGTCGGTGGCGGGGAAGAACCAGATGGCCGGATGGCTCGCGGGTCTGTCGGACGGCGACAATTACGGCAAGATGGTCGCGTTCCGCTTTCCGAAAGGGATATTCATCGACGGGCCGGCTCAAGTCGAATCGCGGATCAATTCAGACAGCCGGTTCTCCGGAAATCTGACGCTGTGGGACCAGCACGGCTCTCAGGTGATCCGGGGGAATCTGATCGTGCTGCCGCTCAACGGCAACCAGATGATCGCCATCGAGCCGGTCTACATCGAGGCCGAGCAGACCAAGATCCCAACCCTTGCACGCATCGTGCTGGCACAGCTATTGCCCGACGACCGCAAGATCGAATGGGCACCCAGTCTCAAGGATGCGGAAATTCTTCTGGTCGGCGGATCAATCGCCCCGCGCGCATCGTCTTCCAACGTGGAAACCGACGACAGGCTCGACAAGGTGCGCGCCGTGTTTCAGGACATGCAGCGTCAATACGCGTCGGGCAACTATCTGAGATATGGGGAGCTTCTGCAGCAACTGGAAAAGCTTCTGAACTCGCCGTAGGTGCCTGTTCTCGCCGGTTCGCCACTCAAATCATCGCGCCCTAGTCCTACTGGCGTCACAAGCGGCTTTATCCCCTCATCCTGAGGAGCTTGCGCAAGCAAGCGTCTCGAAGGACGAGGCCGCCAGAGGGGCCTCATGGTTCGAGACGGCGCAAGGGCGCCTCCTCACCATGACGGTTTACGACGCAGTACGACTAGGAGCTGACCGCGTTTCGCGCAATCACGTTCCGATAGAAGGACACGCTGAGCTTCGGCGTCCGAACCTGGGTCTCGAAATCCACGCGGTAGAGTCCAAAACGCTGTTCGAAGCCGAAGATCCATTCGAAATTATCCATCAGGCTCCATAGGAAATAGCCGCGAACCGGCACGCCCTCCGAGGTCGCGCGCTGCAGCTGCACAAGATAGTTGCGCAAGTACATGACGCGGTCGAGATCGTAGACCTTGCCGTCTGCAGCCAACTGGTCGGTCGACGACGTGCCGTTCTCGCTGATGAAGATCGTATCGAGGTTCCAGACTTTTGCCGCCAGCCGCGGCACCCAGTAAGCCGTCTCCGGACCGATCCTGAGCCATTCGGACTTCATGTGCGGAAACGAGGCCGGGAACGGCAGAACGTGAAAGCCCGGCCCATGGTCGGATGCGACCACGTAGAACTGCGGCGCGTAGATGTTCAAGCCGACGAAATCGATCGGACTGGAAATGATCTTCAACTCGTCGGCGGTGTATTTGGGGGCGTCCTTGCCGGCATAGGCGAGAAACCCATCGGTATATCTGCCTTCCAGGATCACGTTCAGGAAGCCGGCATTCAGCTCGCGCGTCGCGATCTCGGCGGCGCGTACATTCTCCGGCGTATCGATCGCCGGCAGGCAAGCCGCGATGTTCTCGGCCGGACCGACCTTGGTGCCCGCGCGCCCTCTTGCGCGGATCGCCTGCACGGCGAGACCGTGGCCAAGGACGGCATTGTGACGGGCCTGGTTCAGTTCAGCCGGCGGCAATTTAAGGCCCGGCGCGTCGATGGCGTAGCCATAGCCGAAGTTCAGGAATCTCGAGCATTCGTTCAGCGTGAAGATGTATTTGACGCGATCGCCCAGGCGCTCCGCGACGTATCCTGCGTAATTCGCGAATGCCTTGGCGGTTTCCGTGGATTGCCAGCCGCCGAACCTGTCCTGAAGCGATTGCGGCAAGTCCCAATGGTACAAGGTCGCATAGGGTTCGATGCCGTTCGCCAGCAACTCGTCCAGCAGGCGATCGTAGAAATCGAAGCCCTTCGGGTTCGGCGCGCCGTCGCCTTCCGGAAACACGCGCGGCCACGCGATCGAGAAGCGATAGGCCTTGACCCCCAATTGCTTGATCAGGCCAACGTCTTCCTTGTAGCGGTGATAGTGATCGTTGGCGCGGTCCGCGTTGCTGTTATCTTCGATCTTGCCGGGCGTGTGGGAAAAAACATCCCAGATCGAGCGCCCTCGCCCATCTTCGCTGACGGCGCCCTCGATCTGGTAGGCGGACGTCGCTGTGCCCCAGACGAAGCCGCTCGGGAAGCTCGCTGCGGCATGCGCCTCGCGTGCGGGCTCGGCCCTGCTCTCTTCCGACTTCGCGGGGCCGGCCGCCATGCCAGCCGCGGATAAGCCCGCAAGCTTGGCAAAGTGCCGGCGCGAGAACTCACCGAGCATCGGCTTCCCCCCTCAGGTTCGGCACTGAATCAAGCTGATACGCCGAAATCCGGTCGATCTGGAATTCGACCGTGTCGGGAGATTTGGCATCGACGAACCCGACGCCGCCAAAATTCTTCGCGCCCATTGCCAAATTCACGATCATATACATCGGATCTTCGAACCCTGCGGGGACCTTGATGTCCGATACCGGCCTTCGGTCGACGAAATAGACGATGCGATCCTGCTCCCATAGCACACCGTAATCGTGGAAATCGATCCATGCGTTCGGCACCGAGAAGTCGAAACCGCAATATTCGACCAAACCGGTCGAGGGATTTCGCCAATGCGTCGTCATCACCACGTCGCCGGGGCGCTGTCCCCGGCCCTCCATCGCATCGATCTCCGGCGGCCAGCCGCCATCGTTGGCCAGCAACCAGAACGCCGGCCATACCCCCACTCCAAGCGGAATCTTGGCCCGCATCTCGAAATACCCGTACTTCTGAGAAAACGATCTCTGGGTCGTCAGGATACCAGAGACATATTCATTGTTGAACAACACCTCCTTGAGCACGGGAGGCGTCCTGCTCGCGACAATCGACAGCACGCCGTTTTGAACCCTGAACGGATCGAGCCCAAGTGCGGTCATTCCCCGCCCCTCGTAACCGGGATCGACATAGATCTGCTGCTCGCCGTTATATTTGGACTTTCGCCGGAGGTCCGAGCCTTCTCCGCCGGAGTAGAACGATTCCGGCAGTTCGACGCTACCCGTGTAGTGCGACACCCATCGTCCGCTCGACAACGGATGCTCGTCGAAATCGTCGTGGAAGGTGCGGTGCAGGAACCGCGTGACCGGCGGCGCGGGGTCCGACGCTTCAATGCGCGTACAGTGCTCCCCGACCGAATCGTCCGGAATCTTGAGAACAAGCTGCATCGGCGCCCGCTCGAGATCGTCATGCGCAAATGCGGGCGCAAGACTGCCGAAACACCCGATCAAAATCAGCAGTTTCGATTTCAGGGTTGCTGCCCCGCGCACTGACGCGATCGCCATGACTTTCTCTCCGCCGCGACTCCCTATTTCCTCGCAGGAGGATTGACCGCGCGCGGCTTGCACCGGTCCGTCGCGCGAAGACGACATCGCCGATATCAATCGGCACCATGAGCAAAATAGGGCGTCGATCCGCTTGCAACGGCAAGGCGCTTGCTCGGGAGCCAAAAACCACCTGCCTGATGCATTTCAATATCAGCTACACCGCGTCAGCATGTCCGCTCTTGCTTATTTCTGCTCATTTCGCGCGCCGGTAACGTCGTTGTTACCTCGGCAAGGAACCGGGCAAGGCCTTTTCCGCCCGACTCGCATGACGTTCCCGGTGGCGCCGAACGAAAAACGAGCGCGCGCCCTGCCTCGTCGCATCGGAGCGAGCGATGTTCGTCCAGGCTCGATCAGCGGAGATGGCAGGCAGCCCAGTGGCCGTCGGAACGCTGCCGGAGCGCCGGTGTCTCCTTGCTGCATAATGGAAACTGCGCGATCGGGCATCGGGGATGAAAATGGCAGCCCGACGGCGGCTGAATCGGGCTTGGGATCTCGCCCTGCAATCGGACGCGCTGCCGCTTCACCTTTGGATCGGGGATCGGGACCGCCGACAACAGCGCTTCGGTATAGGGGTGCAGGGGCGAGGTATAAAGCTCGCGCGCGGGCGCGGTCTCGACGATGCGGCCAAGATACATGACGGCCACGCGCTCGCTGATATGCTCGACGACCGACAGATCATGGGCAATGAAGAGATAAGCGAGCCCCAGCTTCTCCTGCAGGTCCTCCAGCAGATTGATGACCTGGGCCTGGATCGATACGTCCAGCGCCGACACCGGTTCGTCGCAGATAATCAGCTTGGGTTCGACCGCAAGCGCGCGCGCGATACCGACGCGTTGGCGTTGCCCGCCCGAGAACTCGTGCGGATGCCGGCTCATGTGATCCGCCTGCAGACCGACGGTCTCGAGCAAATGCACCACACGCTCTTCGAACTGCCGCCTGGTCTTCGTCAATTTGTGAATGATCAGGGCTTCGCCGACGATCGCGCCGACGCTCATGCGCGGATTGAGCGATGCGTAAGGGTCCTGGAAAATGATCTGGATGTCGCGGCGCAAGATGCGAAGCTCATTGGCGTCGAGCGATCTGACATTCTTGCCTTCAAATCGGATCTCGCCGTACGTCGGTTCGATCAGGCGAAGCACGCAGCGTCCGGTGGTCGATTTGCCGCAGCCGGATTCGCCCACCAGCCCGAGGGTCTCGCCGCGTCCGATATTGAAATCGACGCCGTCGACCGCGTGCACGCTGCCGGCGTGGCGGCCGAACAAGCCGCCCTTCAGCGGAAATTCCTTGGACAGGTTCCAGACCCTGAGCAACGGTTCGCTCATTGAACAACCGTCTCTTCCGCATGGATGCACGCGACCTTGTGGCCCGGTTCGATCTCGCGCAACGCGGGCTGCGCGCTCCTGCATTCGTCGGTCGCGTAGCGGCAACGCGGCGCAAAGCGACAGCCGGCCGGCGGATCGATCAGCTTCGGCACCACGCCGGCGATCGTCTCCAGGCGCATCTTGCGGCCGGCCGTCATGTCGATGCGCGGGATCGAACGGATCAAACCGCGGGTATAGGGATGGCGGGGATTAGCGAATAGCTGCTCGACGGAGGCTTCCTCCACGACCTTGCCCGCATACATCACCACGACGCGTTGCGCGACCTCGGCTACGACACCCATGGCATGGGTGATCAGCATGATCGACATGCCGAAACGGGATTTCATGTCCTGCAGCAAATCCAGGATCTGCGCCTGGATCGTGACATCGAGCGCGGTGGTCGGTTCGTCGGCAATGAGGAGCTTTGGACGGCACGACAACGCCATCGCTATCATCACGCGCTGCCGCATTCCCCCGGAAAACTGATGCGGATAGTCGTCGACGCGGCGTTTCGGATTCGGGATCTGAACCAGTGCCAGCATGTCGATGGTTCGTTCCAGCACGGCGCGGCGGCTCAATCCTTCATGCAAGGCGATGACCTCGCCGATCTGATCGCCGATGGTGTAGACCGGATTGAGCGAGGTCATCGGCTCCTGGAACACGATGGCGATTTCCCTGGCGCGAATCCGGTTCATCTCGTCCGCCGGCAGCGGAACGATGTCACGGCCTTGCCACAGGATCTGCCCGCCGGCGATGCGCCCCGGCGGCATCGCGATGAGCTTGAGCACGGACAGCGCGGTGACGGTCTTGCCGCAGCCGGACTCGCCGACGACGCAAACGGTCTCGCCGCGTTCGACGGTGAGGTCGACGCCGTCCACCGCCTGCACGATGCCGTCGTCCGTGGCGAAATGCGTCTTCAGCCCCCTGATTTCGAGCAGCGGGGCCTGGCTTGCAGGTCTCCCCTCGAGGTCCATCACACGAGTCTCAGCCGACATTCAGGTGACTTTTCTGGGATCGAGCACGTCGCGCAATCCGTCGCCGATGAAATTGATCGCCAGCACCGTCAGGAAGATGGCGCCGCCGGCGAACAGCGCCCAATGCGGCGCGATGTCCAGGTAATCCTTGGCATCAAACAAGAGACGGCCCCAGGTCGGAATATCCGGCGGAAAGCCGAGGCCGAGGAACGACAGCGTCGATTCAGCGATGATCGCGGCTGCGACGTCGATGGTGCCGGCCACGATGACGGGGCCGAGCGAATTCGGCAGGATGTGCCGGATCACCAGACGCGGCGTCGTGGCGCCGAGCGCACGCGCCGCTTCGACGAATTCCTTCTCTCGCAACGACAGGAACTGTGCCCTCACCAGCCGCGCCACCGGCATCCAGCGAAAGCATCCGATCACCAGGACGATCAGAATGAAGACGCCGCCTTCGGGCCCGACCAGATTTTTCAGGAAATCTCGGAACAGATAGATCACCAACAGCAGCAGCGGCAACTGCGGCAGCGCCAGGAACAGGTCGGTGATCCACATCAACACCGCATCGACGCTGCCGCGGGAGATGCCCGCTATCGCGCCGATGACGGTGCCTGCGATCATGGCAACCGCCATCGCCGCGAAGCCGACCGCGAGCGAAATGCGGCCGCCGTACAGCATGCGCGCCAACAGGTCCTGGCCGAGATCGTCGGTGCCGAACGGGTGCTCCCAGCTCGGCGCGCCGAGCCGCACGGTAAAATCGATTTCGTTGATCGGCACGCGCCAGACAAACGGCCCAAGCACGACGGCCGACGCCAGCATCGCCAGGATCACCACGCTCACCACGGCCATGCGATGGCGGCGAAACTTTCGCCACGCCTCATAGCCGGGCGAGACGTGGCGCTTGCGACCCCTCGGCGGGACGGCAACGTCAACGGTAGGAGATGCGTGGGTCAAGCCAGCCATAGATGATATCGGCCATGAGGTTGAAGACAACGACGAGACAGGCGAACACGAACGTCACCGCCATGATGACGGGCGTGTCATTGGCGAGGATGGCGGTGATCAACAGCGAGCCGATCCCCGGGATGCGGAAGATCTGTTCGGTGACGATGGCGCCGCCGAACACGGATGGCATCTGCAGCGCGACCAGCGTCACCACCGGAATCAACGCATTGCGAACCACATGCTTGACGATGACCTTGCTTTCGTCGAGGCCCTTCGAGCGCGCGGTCGTGACATAGTCGAGCCGGATCACATCGAGCACCGCGGAGCGCACGTACCTCGTATAGGATGCCGCCTGAAACAGGCCGAGCACTGCGACCGGCATGATGGCCTGCTTGAAATACTCCCAATACCAATGCCAGCCGGTGGCGGCGATATCTACGCGATAGACGAAGGGCAGCCAGCCGAGATTGACGCTGAAGATCAGGATCAGCAGCAGCCCGGTGAAGAAGGTCGGCAGCGAGAAGCCGATAAAGGCGAACGTGCCGGCGATCTGGTCGAAGATCGAATACGGCCGCCTCGCGGCATACACGCCGACCGGAAGCGCAATCGCCAGTGCCAGGATCTGCGACGAGCCGACCACAAACAACGTGGTCGGAACGCGCTGCAGGATCAACTGGTCGACGTTGATGCGGCTTGCGAACGAAAAGCCCCAGTCGCCGTGCAGCATCGCGACCAGCCAGCGCAGGTAGCGAACAAGAATTGGATCGTCGATCCCGAATTTCGCGCGCAACGCCGCCTGGACCTCGGGCGGAATATTGGCGTTGCTGGCGAGCTCGCCGAACGGATCGCCCGGCGCCAGCGCGAGCAGGACAAAAAGAATGAGACTGATGCCGAGCAGGCTGGGAAGAGCGATGATCAGACGTCTGAGAATGTATTTTCCCATCTCGTCCCACCGTCCCCGCTCAGGCTTTGCGCATCGCAAGGCTCATCTTTGATCTCACGCCTGCCGATACCAGCTCGCGAGCTGCCACAGGTCGTTGTCCCAGCCGCTGAGATGTGCGGTCAAACCGCCGCTCAAGGCCGTGACCCTCGGCCGATAGGCGACAGGCTGGATGTAGTTGTCGCCGACCGCGATGTCGTTGAGCTTGATGTACATCGCCGCCCGCTTCAACGGATCGAGCTCCCGTTCGGCCTGATGATAAAGATCGTCGTAGTCCTTGTTTTGCCAGCGGGAGACGTTGCGCCCCTGCCACTTGTTGTCCTTGGTCGCCACTTCCCATGACACGCACTGATTCATGAAGATCTGCGGATCAGGCTGCAGCATGGTGGTGGTGTACATCTGCGCGTCGCAATAAAAATGCGGGTAGGTGTCGGGATTGGCCGTGTCGGAGGAGAAGAACACCGATCCCACGACCGATTTGAGCTCGATGTCGATGCCCGCCTTCTGGCAAGCCTGCTTGATGATGGCCTGGGTCTTCTGACGGGGCGCATTGATGGAGGTCTGGAATACGAACTTCAGCGATTTGCCATCCTTCGCACGAATGCCGTCGCCGCCTTTTTTCCAGCCGGCGGCTTCAAGGATCTGATTGGCCTTCTCGATGCTGAATTCGAATTTGGTGTTTTTCGACCGATAGCGTTCCGGATTGTTGACGAAGTTTGCGGTGGCGACCGCGGTGCGGCCGTAGATGAATTTTTCGATCGAGCTGCGATCGATCAACAGGTTGATGGCCTGGCGCACCGCCGGGTCGCTGAACAGCGGATGCTTGGTCTTCACGCTTGAGCGTTCGCCGTCAACCTCGACCGCCGGATCCGCCACATTGAGCATGATGAACTCGACATTGCCGGTCGGAACGATGCTGACTTTACCCTTGCCGCTGCCCTCGAGCTTGAGCAGGATTTCGTCTTCCACCTGCATGTTCCAGGCGTAATCATATTCGCCGGTCTGCAGCACCGCGCGCGCCGCCGACACCGCATCGCCGCCGCCCTTGACTTCCAGCGTATCGAAATACGGCCGATTGGGAACGTGGTAGTCCGGGTTGAGCTTGGCCCGCACGACGTCGCCGGGTTTGAAGTCGACGAAAAGATAAGGGCCGGTGCCCACTGGCTTCAGGTTGGCCGGCGCGTCGCGCGATTTGCCGCCCACATAGTCCGCAAACAGGTGTTTTGGGATGATCATGCCCGACGCACCGACGAAGGCATCGGCCCAGAACGGCGTCGGCTTTGCGAAGACGACACGAACAGTGAAATCGTCGATTTTCTCGACCTTGATATCCTTGTAGCTGGCGATGGTGGTGGCCGCGGTTTCCGGGGTTCGCGCATATTCCCAATTGAAGACGACGTCGTCCGCCGTGAACGGCATGCCGTCATGCCATTTGGCGCCCCGTTTCAGCTTCCAGATGACCGAGAGCCCGTCCTCGCTGAGACCATCGTTCTCCTTGCTCGGAATTTCCGCGGCAAGGACCGGAACCAGATTGCCTTCGCCGTCCCATCCCGCCAGCGGCTCGTAAAAGATCCGGGAGCCCTCCTGATCCTTGGTTCCGACAGCGAAATGCGGGTTGAGCAGGGTCACCGCTTGCCAATAGAGAAGCTTCAGCGGGCCGCCCCCGCCGGCCTTGGTCGGTTTGTAGGGGATCGCCGTTTCGGCCATCGCCACCCCGGAATGGCTCAGCATCATGCCGGCCATCGGTGCCGTCAGGCCGACGGCGATCATCCGCTTGACAAAGGCCCGCCGCGACAATCGGCCGGTCTTTACATCCGCAATCAGGTTTCGAAGTTCCCGCTCATCCATCGGACCCGTTCCTCGCTGGTGCTGAATGCCGAATTCGCCTGTCGATGCCCTGCCGCCGCAGAAAGCCCTGAAGCGACTGGAAAGGGATCAGGTTAGCAGCGCTCTGTCAAAGCAGGATCCGGGCCAACGGCGCGTTCGGCCGCCCATCGCCCGCCGGGACCGCACGGCGGGATCGGCCGGTTTTCTCGCATGGCACTGGCATCGTGGACCTAATTATGTATCGCTCTTGTGCCGGACGCGGACCCGAAAGAATTGGTCGCAGCGCTGCATGAGAGTGCGCGCTGCATGAGAGTGCGATCAAATCGCTCGCCGGCCTCGATGGCAAAAAGGGGTCGGCGCCAGCCCAGCAAGAGGTTTAGCCGAAGTTCTTCCGGCCGCCGCCGAGATTCACGCAGGTCCGACCGATCATCGTCAATGGCGATCCGGCCCTGCTGACAAAGCTTGTTGCTACCGGCGAGATCAGCGCACTGTGGCAAGGTGCAGTGGTGTCGCAATGCGGCGTACAACCGGATGATGCCGTTTCCATCCTGGCCCGATGCAATTCCATGCCGAAAGCGGGATCAGGCTCCGGTCGCCGTGAAGTTTGGGGAGGGCACGCCTTCCACCCGTTACCCTACAGCCAGGAATTGCATCCACACTGGCTGCACGCGCGCCGGAAAATGAACACACAATTGCCGCCACTCCTTAACCTTCCTGCCAAAAACTTGCATAGAGTAAAAAGCGAGTGAGGCAATAACAAGTTGTAGCCGCAGTCCACAGTTTGGAGCGGCAGTGTAGCGCGAGGGGCGACGCGTCGCGCATGTTGGTGGGAAGCAAATATCGTTTGGACTTGCCGGACGGGCTCGTTTTGAGCGCGTGGAGTGCTGGCTCCGCTGCGAGGAGCCGGCTCAGGCGCTGGCAAAGCCGCGCGACGCATGTTGGTTGCGCTGTCCCAGCTTTCCCATCGACGGACAATCGGATTCACGATCCGCGATCGAGAACAGCCTTCAAGCGAGTTCGTTCATCGGCGGGCATCGCGCGAGCAACAGCCGCGTGCCCCCGCACAACCCATTGGTCGACAGGAGGTTAGTGATGAGTTCCCCGGTCCCAGACGATGCCGACAAGCGGCTGCTTCAAGCTCTGCCTTGGGTGAGCGACCCACACCGCCAGGACGAGACGCGCCGTCTCCAAGAGCAGGTTGTCGAGGCGGCTCAACGCCTCGAGCGCGAGTCCAGCGGGTTCGCATTGCATACGCCCGCGCGCGCCTCTCAACCGCAAACCAACGTGCAACCGCAAACCAGCGTGGGTTTCCGCCTGGCGGTGGCTCACCCGAGCGATGAAAAGGGCAGCGTCGACGAGCTGACCAGACGGCTTTGGGCGCCGCTTAGACCCGAGCTGATGCCGCCCCCGCCGCGAGATGAAATGCGCCTGCCTGGCCTTGGATTGGTCGCCGGGCTGCTTGGCGCGGTCGGCGTGGCCGCCGCCGTTGCCTTGATTGTAACGAATGTCGTGCGGATTCCGACCATCAACGCTTCGATTTCCAGCGATGACAAGGTTGCAAAGAGCAAATCCGTTTCCTCCATTGTCATGGCGGAGTTGGCCCACATCGAGGCGGCCCAGGCCAACGTGCAACGAGCCGAGCCGCCGGCGGCGCCAGCCGGGCCGATGCTTGCAACCACTCAGACTAACGCTTTCGTCGTGGAAAGGCCTCCGCTGGCCGCGCCAGCGACACCTGTCAAGGTTGCACCCGATCTCAAGGTCGCACCGGAACAGCCCGCCACTCAGACGCCCCCCACCGCGGTGCTCCCCGAACCCCGCCCAGCGGCTTCGCTTTCAACCGATGAAATCGCATCCATGCTGAAGCGCGGCCGGGAGCTGCTCGCAGCGGGTGATATTGCCAGCGGGCGATTGATGCTCACGCATGTCGCGGAAGCCGGTGACGCAGAGGCATCGTTCCTGCTGGCTGGCACCTACGACGCCGCGGTGCTTGCGAAGCTGAGGGTTGTCGGCGTGCAGCCTGATTCTGCAAAGGCCCGGGCCTGGTACGCCAGGGCGGCCGAGCAGGGATCACTGGAGGCCAGGCAGCGTCTCCAGGCCCTTCGCTAAGATCCGCTTAATCGTCGCGATGGGCGCAAATACCGGGCAGCCGCGCCAAGGCGGCCCCCATAAATGAAGATTGACACTTGCGGCTCAGCGGGCGCGGGGCTGCGGCAGCAACTGATCGGCAAAATGGGGGATACGATGCGAACCGTCGTCGATATGGGTCGGCACACATTGGATGGCGTGCCGGCCGCGGGCACTGCGAGCCGTTGGCTGCGCAATGTCGCAAGGGGCGCGGGCGCGCTCACAATTGCTCTGATGACAACCGCGATCGTGTTGGGCACGGCCGCGAGCTCAAGGGCCGCCGATGATGAAATCCTCATCGGCAACACCATGCCCTATAGTGGCCCGGCTGCCGCTTACGGCGGCATCGGCAAGACCATTGCCGACTACTTCAACAAGATCAATGCCGAGGGCGGCGTCAACGGCCGCAAGATCCATTTCATCTCCTACGACGACGCCTATAACGCGCAGAAGACGGTCGAGCTGACGCGAAAACTGGTGGAAGAAGACAAGGTGCAGCTGATTTTCGGCAGCCTTGGCACGGCGCCGAATACCGCGGTGCGGCCCTACCTGAACGCCAACAAGATTCCGCAGCTGTTTTTGGCGACCGGCGCGTCGACATGGGACCAGCCGCGCGAGTTCCCCTGGACGATGGGATTCCAGCCGAGCTATCAGGCCGAGGCCCACATCTACGCGCAATATTTGCTGGAGGAGCATCCCAGCGGCGGCAAAGTCGCGATCCTTTCTCAGGACGATGATTTCGGCAAGGACTATGTCAAGGGCCTGAAGGATGGACTCGGCGGCAAGATCCCGATTGTCGCCGAGGCGACTTACAAAGTCACGGACGCCAATGTCAATCAACAGATCGCCGCGCTCAAAGCCTCCGGCGCCGACATCTTCTTTGACGTGACGACACCAAAATTTGCCACGATGGCGATCCGGCGAGTAGCCGAACTCGGCTGGAAACCCGAGCACATCGTTCCCACGGTGTCGGATTCGGCCGCTGCCGTTATGCAGCCCGCGGGCTTGCAAAATTCCGAAGGAATCATGTCGGCGACATACTACCTCGAGGCGGGCGATCCAGCGGCAGCAAACGATCCGGGCTACCGTGAGTGGGACACCTTCATGGATCGCTATGCGACCGACGTCAGCAAGACCAACAGCCTGACGGTGTTCGGTTACGTGGTCGCCCACGCGATGGTCGACGTGCTGAAGAAATGCGGTGACGACTTCTCCCGCGACAACATCATGAAGCAGGCGGCGTCCCTCAAGGGGCTGCAGATTCCGATGCTGATCCCGGGCATCGTCGTCAACACCAGCGCCAGCGATTACGCGCCGGTCGAGCAGATGCAGATGCAGCGATTTGTCGGCGGGCGATGGGAAAGGTTCGGACCCGTGCGCAGCGGTTTCGACCCGGGCTCGGTCAGCGACTCGTTCAAGACCATCTTTCGTTACGGCGCTACCAAGAAGGACCTTGCCAATCAGCTCAACGCCAACACCGTGACCCTGATGACGGGCTCGTTCGGCAGCACTTACTCCGAGATGGGCGCCGATCTTGCATCAGTCCTGGACCATGGTTCCGACTTCCGCGTGCTGCCGGTTCTCGGCCGCGGATCGGTCCAGGCGGTAGCGGACATCCTGCTTCTGAAGGGGGTCGACGCCGGCATCGTCCGGAAGGACACACTCGCCTATCTCGAACGCAAGGACTTCGCCAACAACATTCGCAATCAGTTCGTCTACGTCACCAAGATGTTCAACGAGGAAATGCATGTCCTCGCGCCGCAGACGATCCACGGCATGAGGGACCTCGACGGCAAGACGGTCGCGATCGACCTGCCGGACGGCAGCACCTTCGTGACCGCGATCAATGTGTTCGAGCATCTCGGGATCAAGCCGCATCTGCTTTATATCGAACCGCGGCTCGCCCTCGAGCAGTTGCGCCGAGGCGATATCGACGCGATCATTGCCGTAGAGGGCAAGCCCCTGCAATGGCTCAGCCAGGTCAACGACCCCAACCTGCATCTCGTTCCGGTCGAGTACGACACGTCGTTGCGCGACGAGTACTTGCCGGCACAGCTTTCGTCGGAGGACTATCCCAACCTGATATCGAGCTCCGCTCCCGTTGGCACCATCGCGGCCGAGGCGGTTTTGGCGTCCTACAACTGGCAACCGGGCACCGATCGCTATCGCCGCCTGGCCCTGTTGGTCGACTCGCTGTTCAGTCACATGGCCCAACTGCAACAGCCGCCATATCATCCGAAGTGGCAGGAGCTTGCACCGATGGCGCCGGTTGCTGGCTGGACCCGCTTCAGCGCGGCACAGGAATGGGTCGACCGCAATATGCCGGTTGCGGCGGCCGCCACGGCGGGAGTGCTCGGATCGCGTGCGGCAAGCAGCAGCCTGCAGGATGATCCGGCGCTGTATCGCGAATTTCTCGAATGGAAGGCGACCCACGCCAACAACAAGCGTCGTTGACGAGAGCTCCATTCGAACTGCGCTCGAGCAACGGCCTCAAATGCTGCCGGGGAAATGGACATCTGTTCGGTATCCGTCAAACCGGCAGCAGGCCAAACGAGGAAAGCCGGCAGACGCGCGAGAGATTACACTGGAGCAGCTTGTCGCCATCAAAGTGCGCGCACTCTCGCATCGCCGCCGATTTGGACTGGATAGTCGTTATCCGAACAAAGCATTCGTCGTCCGTGTCCCGAAAATCTCGCTAAGCGCCCGGGAATATGTCGAAGGCCGGACTGATCTCCTCCCGTCTCGACCGAAACTCGGCAAGGGGAGAGCCATCTCCGCGCAAGAACTGCGCGTTTGTCAGCCAGGAGAACACCGGCATCTACCGCGCTATGCAGTGCGCGACAGGCATTTTACTTCGATGCCGCCGAAACAGCGGACACCTGGTCTCGGCATCCCATTGTTCATCTCGTTCATCTCGTTCATCTCGGCAGCCGTGCCAAGATGAACGACGCATTGTTGCCAACCTCGCCCATCAGTTGCCAGCGGTCGGCCGCATATGCTATGCAGCGTAACGTTACTATACGCTACAAACTATCGGACGGATAAATCTTGGGAGAATAACGTGAGAAAATTCGCCATCGCCCTATTCGCCTGTCTGTCGCTCGCTTCCCTGGATGCGACGATCGCCAATGCGCAGAACATCAGGACCGAGGCCGAGGCGCATCCGCGAATCGCGCAAGCCATTCGCGATCTCGAGGATGCGATCGGCTACATGGAAGCGGCGCCGAACGATTTCGGCGGCCACAAGGGAGCCGCGATCAACGCGTCGCGTGCGGCGGTCAACGAACTGCGCGCCGCGCTCGCGTTCCGCGCCCAACAGGATCGACGGTACTGACGTCGATATGACAAGCGAACCGCAGATCGCTGCTGCTCGCGCGATATGACCGAGATGCCCATTGACGACGAGGCTTTGCGTCCGCCCATGGGCCTTGCCGGAGCGGAGCCTCGTCGGACCCACGAATCCATCAGCCGTGCGGATTGAGCGGAGGCAACCGAACGATCGCGCCGAACGCAGGTTATCTGAACGCGATCTGAACCCGTCATTCATTGCCGATATGAAAGTTGCAAAAAACTCAATCGCCCAATCTCGACATTCCAGGCCGCGCTTTGCACCGTCCGGCCGCCTATGCTATCCACCATGACGCCATCATGATCGCGTCATTGCCGGGCTGCTGGGGATCGTAAGCGGAAACATGGGCAAGAAAGACGACGAGAGCCTGTCCGATCTTGGCGACCTTCAGCGTGAGGTCGCGCAGGTGGTCTGGGCCAACGCGCCGGTGACGGCGGAAACGGTTCGCGAACGGCTATCCCGGCCGCTCAAGGAGTCGACGGTTCGCACCGTGCTGCGGCGCCTGGAAGAAAAGGGCTATGTCACCCATACCGTCGACGGACGCACCTATGTGTACGACGCGGCTGAGCCCCGCGGACGGGTCGCCGCCAAGGCGGTCCGACGCATCGTCGACTGGATCTGCAACGGATCGGTCGAGGAGGTACTGGTCGGGATGGTCGATCAGAACATGATCGATCGGAAGCAGTTGCGCATGCTCGCCGACAGGATCGGGCGGCGAAAGTCGGGACGGAAATAATGTTGGGGCTGCTGTCGGATGCAGCGCTGCGGTCGATCGTGCTCGGCGCCGCCGCATGGCTCAGCCTGACGCTGCTGCGGGTGCGCAATCCGCAACTGTGCATGACCGCCTGGAGTGTCGTGCTGATCGTCTCGATGGCGATGCCGGCGCTTACGCCGTGGATGCGGGTGACGATCCCCTGGGACGAGGCGGCCTCGACGCGGCTCGTGAAGATCACGTGGACGAATGTTCCCGGGACGGTCCTGGAGGCGTCAACGCCTGCGGAGCGTCCCGCCGTCGTGGTGTCCAAGCCGAATGCCCTCGCCCCGGCGCCTGCGCGTGCAATCGACTGGCACTTGCTGGCAACCGGCGTCTACGTTGTCGTCGGCGGCGCCATGATGCTCCGATTGCTGATCGGATTGACGCTGACCTGGCAGGTCGCGCGCGCGGCCCGGCCGGCCCGCGACGACTGGGCCGCCGGCTCGGACGTGCGGGTGAGCGACATCGTGGTCGTGCCGGTCACGTTCGCATCCACCATTCTTCTTCCACCGGCTTGCGCCGGATGGAACGTGCGCAAGCGTCAGGCCGTGCTGTTGCACGAGGCGTCCCACGTGGCCCACGGCGATTTCTACTTGCTGCTGCTGGCGTCGATCAACCGTGCGGTGTTCTGGTTCAATCCCTTTGCCTGGTGGCTGCTTATCCGTCTCGCCGAGCTTGCCGAGGCGGTCAGCGACGACGCGGCCATCGAAGGGCTCGGCGACCGCGGAGCTTACGCGGAGATTCTTCTCGACATCGCGACCAATCCCCAGCGTCTTCCGGCCGGCCTCGCCATGGCGCAGCCTGGTACGGTACGCCAGCGCGTGCGGCGCATCCTGTCCGCGACCGCAGTGCCGGCAAGGATTGGCCGCCGCCGCCGCGTGCTGACCGCAGTCGCCCTTGTGCCGCTGGGGGCGCTCAGCGCGGTCACGATCGCGCAGCGCGCTGCGCCGGCGGCGCCGAACCTTGCCGCGCCGTTGGCCGCAAGCGCGCCGATCGACTCCAGCCCGATGCGGCTCGATCGTTATGTCGGCCAATTTCAAATCAACATGGCGACCGTCCTCACCGTCACGCGGGAGGGTGAACGGCTGTTTGCGAAGTCGACCGGACAGGCGAAGCTCGGGTTGCTCGCCATCGGCAACCACGAGTTTGTTGATGAACTGGGCGACGCCCACCTCAGCTTCGTGATGGAGGGGGAGCGCCCGGCGGCCGCCGTGATGCTGCGTGAGCCGGGCGCCGTCTCCAGGCAAGGCGCGCGGATCGACGCTGCGAGAGCCGACCAGATCGAGGCCGCCTTCGCGCGGCAGGCCGCCGAGGTGGCCGACCGATTCAGGGACCAGACGCCGATGCCTGGCGGCAAGGCCGCATTGCGCCAGATGATCGAGGACTTGCGCCGGAGCGCGCCGAGCTACCAGCGGATGAGCCCGTTTCTCGCCGACAACATGCGTCGGCAACTGCCCGAGATCCAGTCCATGCTGGGCGCACTCGGAGCGCCGGAGTTGTTCTTCTTCCGCGGGGTGGGGCCTGGCGGCTACGACATCTACGGCGTGAAATTCGCTCACGGATCAGGCGAGTTCAGGATCTACCTCACCTCTGACGGGACGATCAAGGACGCGGTGGTCCACCCCGACGGCGATGGCACCTTGGGCGGGATCGTGGACTGCGCGCTCGAGGCGACGCTCAAGTCCTCACGCGATACGGCCCCGATCAAGCTGTCGCTCACCAACCGCAGCGGCGCCGATATCCGGCTGTTTTCGCTTGACCTTGATGGACAGCGCATCGCCGACGGCGAACTCGCAAACGGCCGTTCGATGGAGATCCTGACCTCGATCGAACGCCCGCTAGTCGTCGCCGACAAGGCGGGGCAATGCCGCGAGGTCGTCCTGCCCGGACAGCTCACACGAGTCTACCTGATTCAGCCGCTTCGATCGGGCGCTCGTCCCGGCCTATCCGCGGTGCGGCGCATGACCCCCGTCCCCGGCAGCGACGAGGCGCTGCAGCAGCACATCGACAGTATCCGCCGCGGCGCTCCCGACTTCGATCGGATGACGCCTGAAGCTGCGGCGAAGACGCGCGAGCAGTTGCAGCGGCAGCAAGCGATCCTGACCAGGCTTGGCGCGCTGCGGGCGATGTCGTTTCGGGGCGTCAGTCCGACCGGCAACGACGTCTACGAGGTCCTGTTCGCCAACGGCTCGGCCGTGTGGCAGATCGCCCTGCTCGACGAGGGGCTGATCGGCGCCGTCGCGATCGGCCCGTGAGATTTGCTTCACTCTGCCTTGCCGGCCGTGGTCTCTTGCCCGCGGCCCCTCCGCCAGACCGGATCTGGGCGAGACCATAGCACCGTGTCGCGGATGGCTTCGGCCAATGCCTCTGCCTGCACCGCAAGGAAGCGCGCACCCTTCTCGGCCGTGGCGGTCCGCGGGTCCCCCCAGGTGCCTGTGATCGGCGCGCGTTCGGAGAAGGAGTAGAACCGCGAGAAGCCCGCCGGCGCCCGGACCGGGGCGGGAGCCTGCTGCATCGCTTCGTCCAACCTATGCGCCTTCACAATATCTTTCGCTATCGCCATCATGACCGAGGTTTCACCCTCGCAAGCATGTTTCGGTGCAGTGTCGGACTCGAAGATCGCCGCGATCTTTGCGGGCGCCAAGAACCACGGCGTCGTGGCTACAATTGGAAAGTCGTACGCCACTGCAAGTTCGCGCGATGCCACGGCAAGCGGATCGATATTGCCACCATGGCCGTTTACGATCAGCAGGCGGGCAAAGCCCAGTGCGCGAAGCGATCGCACGATGCTTTCAAGGATCGCGCGATAAGCGGCATAGTCCACGCTGATCGTGCCACCGAAAGGCAAATGATGCTCGCTCAAACCCAACCATAAGCCGGGCAGCACAGCGACCGGCACCGGATTTGGATCCACGGCGACCAACCGAGCGGCCGCAATCGAGGCGGCGCTGGCGCTGGCGGTATCGGTGATGACCGGCAAATGCGGGCCATGCTGCTCCAGCGAGCCAGCGGGCAGGATCGCCAGAGCCCCCTCGCGTGCAGCTATTTCGCGCAGATCCGGAGCGGTCATGCGTGCCCATTCGACTTCAATGCTCATAGCGATCTCCCGAAAGGATTTGGATAGAGAGGGTCATCATGCGGTCAGAAGAGAAATATCATGGCGAGCCTCGAGGTGGACACATCCGCGCAGCCGATGCCAGAGGCCGGTTCGGAGAAAATGGTCAGGCTTGTCGATGATGATCCCGAGCGTTTCGCCGATATATCGCCATACATCACGCCGACGCGATCCGCGATCTCCTCGATCACTCCCAAATTGTGGCGGATGAAACAGCACGGTCAAGCCATTACGATTGCGCCAATCCAGGATAAGCTTGAGGATCTGCGCCTGGACCGACAGATCGAGTGCCGATACGGCCTCATCGGCGACGACCAGCTTGGGGACGCGTGACGAGCGCGCGGGCAATCGTGAGGCGCTGGCGCTGCGGTCGCTTGGCCGCGCTGGTTGGAGAGTCTGCATTTCCGGATGGTTCGCTGTCGGGGGGTGACCGTTGGCAGCGGGGGAGCGCTACCGCCTTTCCCCACACCAACCGAACTGCGATATCTTCTCCAATCTTACGCATGACGCAGCTCGTGAGAGGCCAAACGAGCTCGGCTGTTGCACTCCTAAAGGCGCCTGTTCAGATTTTGCAGGTTCAAATCCAGGAGGCGCAACACCCTATTCTTGCGATTGGTTGAGAGACCAATTCTGAAGCTGGCTGCATAGTGCCAATGCGGCCGGCCTAATCCAAAGCCGCACGCATTTCTCCGATCTGATGGCCCGTAACCCGCCAGCCACGCTGGCGAATCCGTTATCGCGGAAACCCTGAACGAGAGCATTGCCCTACCGATCGGGCATGTTGGCACCTCTGACGCAGAACAATTGCGCCGCGATCGTCCAGGCCGACAATGTGGAACGAGTTCTTACCTATATCGATGCCGACTACGGCAATCGCAGTCTGTGCTGTCGCAGGCAGGGCGTCTCCTTGTCCAATGTCGAAAACCTGATAAAAAAAGAACAGCTTCCAGAGGAACGTCGGGAGGGTGTCTTGGCACCGCTCCTGCAGATCAAGGATTTGCATACCGAGTTCCGGACCAGCGCGGGAGTCGTGCGCGCTGTCGACGGGATATCTTATACTGTCGAGCGGGGCGAGACAGTCGCGATCGTCGGTGAGAGCGGGTCGGGCAAGTCCGTCGGGGCCCTGTCAATTCTGCGCCTGATCCCGGATCCGCCCGGGCGGATCACGCGCGGCGAGATTTTGTTCGCCGGCCGCGACCTCATGCAGCTCTCGGACGCGCACATGCGAGAAGTGCGGGGCGGCGACATCGGAATGATCTTCCAGGAGCCGATGACATCATTGAATCCCGTTCTCACCATCGGCCGGCAGATCACCGAGACGTTTGAGCAGCACCGCCAGGCCGATCCCGCTTCGGCGCACAAGCGCGCCGTCGAGCTCCTCGGCCTGGTCGGCATCGCCGATCCGGCCCGCCGCCTCAAGCAGTATCCGCACCAGCTCTCGGGTGGCATGCGCCAGCGCGTCATGATCGCGATCGCGATCGCCTGTGATCCCAAGCTCATTATCGCGGACGAGCCGACGACTGCGCTCGACGTGACTATCCAAGCGCAGATCCTGGAGCTCATGAACGGGCTGACGCGCCGGCTCAACGTTGCGCTTATCATCATCACGCACAATCTCGGCGTGGTGGCGCGCTACGCCAAGCGGGTCAATGTCATGTATGCGGGGCGCATCGTCGAGAGCGGCCCGGCAGCGGCGATCTACCACGACCCGCGCCATCCTTACACAACGGCATTGCTGCGGTCGGTGCCTCGGCTCGATCGCCCGCGCCAGGCGCGCCTCGACCCCGTGAACGGCCAGCCCCCCGACCTCACGCGCCTCGACCAAGGCTGCGCGTTCCGCCCGCGTTGCAGCTTCGCGGTGGACGCCTGCGCTCGGGTGTGGCCGCCGCTCGAGCCGGCAGGGCCAGCCGGCCACCTCGCGGCCTGCCTGCGCGGCGAGGAAATCGTCGCCGCGGCCGGAGTGGTGGCATGACGGCGCTCGCAACCCAGGCTCCGACGCTCCTCCAGGTAAAGGGGCTGCAGAAGCTCTTCCCGGTCGCCGAGGGCGTCTTCGCGCGCCGCGCGGTCGGCGAGGTGCGGGCGGTCGATGGCGTCGACTTCACACTTCGCCGGGGGGAGACGCTGGGGCTGGTGGGCGAGAGTGGTTGCGGCAAGACGACGACCGGCCGGTGCATCCTGCTGCTCGAGCGGCCGACCGCCGGCGAGATCCTCTATGACGGCGTCGACCTCACCAAGCTCAAGCACAAGCAGCTCCAGGTACTTCGGCGTCGCATCCAAGTCATCTTCCAGGATCCTTACGGCTCGCTCAATCCGCGCATGAAGGTCGGCGACATCATCGCCGAGCCGATGAAGGTACACGCCATCGAGCCCGATGCGGCGCGCCGCGCGGCCCGGGTGCGCGAGCTGCTCGCGATCTGCGGCCTCAGTCCGAATTTTGCCGATCGCTACCCGCACGAGATGTCGGGCGGCCAGCGCCAGCGCGTCGGGATCGCGCGCGCTCTCGCGCTCAATCCCGAATTCATCATCTGCGACGAGGCCGTATCCGCCCTCGACGTCTCGATCCAGGCGCAGATCGTCAATCTGCTCGAGGATCTGCGCGAGCGCTTCGGCCTCACCTACCTGTTCATCGCTCACGATCTCTCGCTGGTGCGGCACCTCTGCCAACGCGTCGCCGTGATGTATCTCGGCCGCATCGTCGAGCTCGCGGATTGCGACGAGCTGTTCGACAACGCGCTGCATCCCTACACCCGGGCGCTTCTCGACGCCGTGCCAGTGCCGGATCCGAGCGTCGAGGCCGGTCGCAGGTTCCGACCCGTGAAGGGGGAGGTGCCGAGCCCGATCAGTCCGCCGTCGGGCTGCGCGTTTCATCCGCGCTGCCCGATCGCGGTCGAAAGCTGCAGCCGGGTCCGTCCGGAGCTGCGCGAGGTGCGAGCCGGTCACTGGGTGGCCTGCAGCGAGGTGCATTAGATTCGGCTGAGCTGTGGGCGTTTTCCACGATGGACCGCCGCACGTTTCGCCAAATAGCTGATTCAGAGGATGGCGCTACCGATCCATCCCAATAACAAAAAGGGAGGAAGGAACAGGAAGGGGGAAGGAAAAGGAGGAAGCAAATGATCAGGACATTAGGATTGGCGGCAGCCAGTCTTGGCGCTGCTCTTTGCATTGCGAACGTGGTCACCCCGGCGGCTGCCGACACCCCGAAGCGCGGCGGGATACTCACCTTCATGATCCCGGCGGACGCTCCACCGAGCTTCGACGGTCACCGCGAGACCACCTTCGCGACCGAGCATTCGGCGGCACCGTTTTACAGCGTGCTGATCCGCGTCGACCCCCAGGATCCGACCTCGACCACCGACTTCGTCTGCGATCTGTGCACCGCCATGCCGACGCCGACCGATGACGGCAAGACCTACACATTCAAGATCCGCGAGGGCGTGAAGTTCCACGACGGCACGCCGCTCACCGCCGACGACGTGGCGGCGAGCTGGCGGGTAATCATCCAGCCGCCGGAAGGCGTCTTGAGCGCACGCGAGAGCCATTACATCATGGTCGACAAGGTCGAGGCGCCCGACCCGACCACCGTGGTGTTCCGCCTGAAATTCGCCACCGGCGCGTTCCTGCCAGCGCTCGCCGATCCCTTCGCCTGGATCTACCAGAAGGCCATCCTCGACAAGGACCCGCGCTGGTACGAGAAGAACATCATGGGCTCCGGTCCGTTCAAGTTCGCCGGCTACGATACCGGGCAGTCC
>Ga0307479_10000537_pt1 | contig 34125 bp, 39 predicted proteins | sample atmos_gasesECM4C_FD_203743 | JGI IMG/M metagenome (GOLD analysis project Ga0307479, IMG submission 203743) | Hardwood forest soil microbial communities from Morgan-Monroe State Forest, Indiana, United States - atmos_gasesECM4C_515 | ecosystem: Environmental > Terrestrial > Soil > Temperate...
CCGCGAACGGTGCAGTACCACCTGCACAAGGTCTTCGCCAAGCTCGACATCACCTCTCGCAATCAGCTCAGCCGCGTTCCCGCCAGCGGCCTCACCTCGGCAAGATAACGGCAATTAGATTCGGCGCTGCCTCCCCTCGTCCGGGCGCGAAGATGAACGCAGCCGCTTGGTCGGTCAACGCCTCCCGGACGTGGGCGTTCTTCGAGAATTCGTTGAGCCGCGCGGGCGTGAACGAGGCAGCGAGCCCGAACGTTGGCGAACGTTGGCGGACCACAGCCGGGTCAGCCCCATACGGGACGAATGTCGGCGAACTTCCGCGAACGTTGCGGACGGCTATCGGAGGCCTTGAAAACCACTTGGGCTTTGTAGGCTGCTTGGTTTCGTTAGAGCGTCGCTATCTCAAACGTATTTGAGAAGGACCAGTGGTATTTGCGCCCCCGAGTCCGCTCGGGGTCGCCAGACATAGCTAGCGTAATCAGTTGTTAGCGTCGTCATAACAACAAGCGCCCCCCGAGCATAATCGCTGGCATGGGTTTCGGCCGGAGGGATGCTGAACCAGTCGACGCATCGTCGCACACCTGTGAACGAGGTCAAAGCGGACCTTCTCGAGCGGTCTAGCGAGCTCGACCAGCTCGCGGCTTTCCTTAGTGCCGCGCGTGCCGGTCAGGGCCGGCTCGTGTTGCTTGGGGGGGAGGCGGGCGTCGGTAAGACATCTCTAGTGCATACGTTTTCCGAGTCAGTTAAGCCCTCAGTCCAGGTGCTAATCGGAAAATGCGATCCTCTGAGCGCGCCGCGACCGTTAGGTCCGCTGGTAGACGTCGGTCGCGCGGCAGGTGGGGAGCTGGACCGCTTGCTTCAGCAAGGCGCGCCGCAACTTCAGATATTTGATGCGCTCCTTCGCCTCCTTAAATTGGGGGCAACTCCGAAAGTGGTGGTCCTTGAGGACGTCCACTGGGCTGACGAAGCCACACTGGACCTCATTCGGTACCTTGCGCCTCGGCTGGCCTCGGTCGTGGCGCTGGTGATCGTTACTTATCGGGACGACGAACTGGGTGCGCGCCATCCTTTGAGAGTGGCTATCGGTGACCTCGCAACCGTACCGGCTGTCTACCGTCTTAAACTCGAGCCCCTCTCCCTGAACGCGGTCCGAACGCTGGCCGCCGGCAGCGACTTCGATCCTAAGCTGCTACATGTGCGAACTGGGGGCAACCCGTTCTTTGTATCCGAGGCGCTGGCCTTCCAAAGCGCAGGGGTGCCGCCGACGGTGCGCGACGCGGTCCTCGCTCGAGCTGCGCGGCTTTCGCCGGCGGGCCGACAAACGCTCGAAGTTGCCGCCATCATCGGCGCGCGAAGCGAATCGTGGCTTGTAACCGATGTCAGCGAAGCCGGAATAGAAGACTGCATTGCCCTTGGCATGCTTCGATCCGAAGGCGGCATGCTCAACTTCCGACACGAGCTCTCGCGAGACGCCATCCTGGACGCGATCGCGCCGGGACGACAGCCTGCGATACATCGCGCCGTCCTCCATGCGCTGAAGCGGAAGCCACACCACTTCAACGACCTCGCGCGTCTTGCGCACCATGCCGAAGGCGCCGACGATGCCGAGGCGGTACTTGCGTACGCACCACAGGCTGCAGAGCGCGCGGCCGCGGCTCGGGCGCATCGTGAGGCGGCTGCACAATATGCGCGAGCACTGCGCTTCGCGTTCTGCCTTCCGCCCGGGGAGCGAGCAGGCCTGCTTGAAAAGTATGCAGCCGAGTGCTTGGCAAGCAACGAGCTGGAAGAAGTCGAGGCGGTACAGGCTGCCGCTCAGATTAGGAGAACAGAATTGGATCGTGTCAAGGAGGCGGAGGACCTGGAGTTACTTTCGTCGTTCTTCATCGTGCTTGGGCGCCGCGCCGAAGCGGTCGACAGCTGCTTGTCCGCCATTCGAATCCTGGAGCAATTGCCGACCACTCCGCAGCTCGCTCTGGCATACAGCTGGCTCGCGATTCTCCGGACCGAGGCTGGTGGCCGCGTCGAAGCCATCGGCCTAGGAGAGAAAGCAACGGAAATCGCCCACGGTACCGGAGACGTCGAGTCCGAGGTTATGGCTGCACTCGCGCTGGGCGAGGCCTGCTCCTACACGGGTGACACCGAACGAGCGCGGCGGCTGATTGAGCCTGCCCTCAAGGTTGCCCGCGATGCGTCTCTCGAGCGGGCCATCGCCCGAGCGCTACGGGACATGGCGCTCATCGGTCTCCATACTCGCGACCATGTCATGGCGGAGCACAATCTCAGGCTTCTGCTCGCCTTTGCTGCCGAGCGCGACTTTCGCGACTGGCAGGCATGGGCCCCCGGATGGATGGCGCGGAACTGCTTCCATCTGGGTCGTTGGACCGAGGCGAGTGAATTTGCGATCGCCATCCTTCGAACCGCAAACCCCAATTACAATGCTCGGTTCTGGGCCCTACTTACACTGGGACACCTACGGGCGCGCCAGGGAGAGCAGGATGAGATCGGTCCTTTGCTCGATCAGGCGCTGCGGCATGCGGCGTCGGTTGGAACCTTCGAGCTTCTAGCCACTGCGCGACTCGCGCGTGCCGAAGCGGCCTGGCTCGATGGGGATCGCAGCCGGGCACTGTCCGAGGTGCAATCCGTTTATGATCGAGCGGTCGATGCAGGCGAGCCCTGGAATATCGGTGAGCTCGCTTTCTGGGCGTGGCGGTGCGGAGCGACGAATGCCACTTCCGTAATTGACAGATGCGCGCAACCTTACGCGCTGCAAATCGCCGGACGATGGGAAGCAGCTGCTGCCGTCTGGCACGAACGAGGCCGTGCGTATGAAGAGGCGCAGGCCCTAGCCGACAGCGACAGCCCTGCAGTGCTTCGACGAGCGCTTGATCAATTCGACCACCTGGGCGCCCGCCCAGCGGCAGCCTTTGTTGCTCGTCGGCTGCGCGCGCTTGGCGCTCGTGACATACCCCGAGGCCCACACCGCTTGACCCGCGCGAATCCGCATCAGCTCACCGAACGTGAAATCGAAGTATTGACGCTCGTCGCGAAGGGCTTTCGAAACAGAGAGATCGCCGACCGCCTTTACCTCTCAAGCAAGACGGTTGACCATCATGTCTCCTCAATCCTTGGCAAGCTCGGGCTTCGAACCCGAACCGAAGCTGCGACAGAGTTCGCTCGATGGTCAACCGCACGGAGTAAGGAGCCGCTGCTCAAAAAATAGGGAGTCCTCCCCATGTGGAGGACGGACTCAGCCCCTAGCGTGTTAGCTATCGTGGAAGCCAAGCAAGTCCTAAAGCACGCAATAGCAGCCTGGAATCACGCGGATCTTGATAGCTTCGCCTCCCTGGCCGCTCCCGACTTGCGCGTTGTGGCGTCCGGTGGCGTCATCTTCCGCGGCGCCGATGGCATGCGAAATTACTTGTCGCTCTGGCGCACGGCTTGTCCCGATCACACCATCCGCTTTCACAACGTCGTGGCTGAGGGCAATCGCTCAATTGGCGAGGGGACTATGGAGGGCACTCATCAGGGACCACTCCATCATCCAGCCGGGACTATCCCACCCACCGGCCGTCGACTGCGGATCGACTTCGTGAGCGCGTTGCGCACGACGGATGGAAAGGTCGACTCGTTTCGGATCTACTTCGACGTTCTCGACTTAATGCACCAGCTGGGACTGATAGGACGTGCGTAGGGAGGTATCCGGATGGTAACCGTGCTCGATGCACTCAGCCATTTTGCGGCTCGCCTCGCATCGGATGACGCTCGTGAGAGCAAAGGAGGCCTTCATAAGACCGGCGGCATCTTCATGGTTGTTCTTTCGACCTTGCTCTTGTCCGGTTGCGGGGCCCCGGCAGCCACGGCACCCTCACTGGCGCCGGTGACGACGCCTAGTCCCGAGGTCAAGGCCTACCAGGCTATCAACATTACCGATGAACGCAGCTTCTCTCTGGCGTCACACTCAGCCTGCAAAACGACGCAGGACACCAGCTGTCCCGCCGCCATCGCTGCTCTGAGGAGCGCCACGCAACGCTGGCGGGATGACTTAAACGGGTCGCCGGTCCCCGAGCTATTCGCACCCGTCCAGGCAGAGATGCGGCAGAACATGACGCGCCTCATCAGCGACCTCGACGCGATGCAGGCGGCGTTCCAGGCGCACGATCAGGGCCGGCTTGATCTCGCCCGAAACGCCGGCGCAGCAGTGGACGAGCTAATTGATAACGAGGGAAACGATATTGCCTACGCTCACCAGGCAACGACGGCCATGTACATCGGTTCCGTTCACAGCCAAGTTACGCAGCTACACGACTGCGGACTCTGCCAGGTCATCTTTACCCAGCGCGATGCGGACTGCATCGGCGACGTTGCGTACTGCATTGCCAACCTGGAGACGACGCGTACAACGGTTGAGGAGATTCAGGGAAATCTCGTTCAGGTCTATGCCCCTGTTGGACTGGCTGGCAAAGAAGCTAGCCTTCAGGCAGAACTTTCGAGCGCCGATGGAGCACTCACCCAGATGACGGCCGTGCTAAACGCCGGCGCGACACAAACTGACCTTGCCGCTGAGCGTCAGGTGCTGGTCACCGCGGTCGGCCGCTTTGTTTCCGATGCAAGCACGAAATGACGGGTTGGTACGTAATAACGCGGATCTGGTGCGAGAGCCGCGGTCGCGCCGCTCTCGTACGTGAAATACCCAGCGGACAATGGCGAACGTCCGCGAACGGTAGTGAACGGTCAGGGGGCGGACTTGAAAACCTCGGCGTAGACCGGGTTCAGGTCTACCTCCACGACCTGGTCATCTCGAATAGCGATCCGTCGGATACCGCAGGACGGCCTCCCGCTGAGCCTCGGGGCTCGTCTCTTGGATCGCAGCCGCGAGACCCGACTTCAACCCCCGGCATGACTCCGAGGAAATGGCGGCAAGGGACTTGTCACGGAAGGCCTTGTCGCAAAGCCCGTCGCGATACATCTCGAGCGTGCGGTGTCGGCGGAGGGCAAGCTCGCGCCGGGCGGCCTCGGATCGGATGTAGTCGTCCTCTCCGCCCGTCGCCCGGCAGAGGCTGATGATGGCCTTCGCCACATCGTCGTGGGCCGAGGGAGAGATATCGAACCAGCGTAGAAGCTCGAGGACCTCTCGCTCAAGGACCTCAGCAGTGACCATGGGCTGCAGACATGCCTCGCGCGTTATGGGATACCCGAGTCGCGTGGCCTTGCCCCCGCTTTGCTCAAGAGCGTGTCATGTTGTCAATGATGGTCAGGAGCGCCCGATTTAGAGTCCGGCGCTCGCCGCTCGTCAGGCCGCTCAAGAGGCGTGCCTCCAACTCCCGGACCTGACTGCTCACGGCACTCCATTTCCTGGTGCCTGTGCGGGTCAGGTACGCGTTGAGGATGCGGGCATTCGCGGGGTTTCGCCGACGTTCGACCAGGCCGGTCGACTCGAGCTGCTTGAGCACCTCGTTCATGGATTGCGGGGTCACGAACGCCCGCCGGGCGAGGTCGGCATTAGCCAGGCCTGGCGTTTCGGCCAGGAAGGAGAGGACGACAAGCTGGGCGATGCCGAGGCCGTGCGCGGAGACGACCTCCTCTAGGGAGACGTGAATGGCGGCTTGTGCTCGCTTGATGAGGTAGCCGGACATCTCCTCGGTCCTCGGTTCCGGCCCGTCAATGGTTCCCATCTGGTTCCTTTCTGCTTATCAGGCGACCTGATATAATCTTATCAGGACACCTGATACTAGCAAGGAGGGAACGTGAACATCATTGGACCAAGCTTCATCGCCTTACAAGTGAGTGACCTCGAGACTTCGGCCCGCTTCTACACCCAGGAGTTGGGACTCAATCGCGTGGCACAGAGCCCACCAGGGGCGGTCGTGTTTGCCACGACACCTATCCCGTTTGCCCTCCGTGTGCCCTCAGTGGACCTCTCGGAAGTCGAGCACCTGGGCTGGGGCGTCGCACTCTGGCTCAAGGCGGATTATCCTAGGGCCCTTCACGACAAGCTGGCCGAGGCCGGTGTCACCATCGTCACGCCCCCCTTCGAGGGTCCGTTCGGGCTGACCTTCGCCTTCGAGGATCCCCATGGCTACATCATCACGATCCATGGCTGATCCGTCCGGCGTTATCTCGCGTGCGGATGGGGGTACTTTTGAGGTCGAGTACACGGGACCGTTCTCCTTGGCGGCGAGCATCCAATTCCTCGAGGGCTTCACCCCAGCCGGGTACGAAAGCTCCCCTCCGAACCACCTCGAGCTAGCCTTCTGTGCCGGACCGCTCTGGCACCCCGTCGCGGTCCAAGTGGCAGAACGAGCCGGAAAGGTGACCGGGTCGTTCGTAGGAGATGTCAGTCCGGAAGCCGTTGCATCCAACGTCGCTCGTATTCTCTCGCTCGACGTCGACGCCCGGGAGTTCCCCGACGTCGGAGAGCGAGACGCCGTTGTGGCGCGACTCCAAGCGAAGTACCCGGGCCTGCGCCCAGTCTGCTTCTGGACTCCGTATGAGGCAGCTTGTTGGGCGGTCATCGGGCACCGGATCCGCATGATCCAGGCCGCCGCCGTCAAGGCGAAGATGGCGCAGCAGCTCGGGCACGCGATCGTGCTCGCTGGAGCAGCGCTGTTCGCCTTTCCTTCCCCGCAGCGACTGGTCGATCTCGAGAGATTTCCCGGACTCTCGGGTCGCAAACCTGAGTGGTTACGCGGGATCGCTCGAGCTGCCCTCGATGGCGGGCTCGATCCAGAAGCGCTGCGGGCGCTCCCGCGCTCCCAGGCAATCGACCAACTCAAGGAACTCGGCGGAATCGGCGAGTTCTCCGCGGAGTTGATCCTGCTAAGGGGCGCCGGGGACCCCGACTGGGCGCCACGACACGAGCCACGACTCATCAGCGCCATGAAGTTGGCGTACGGACGTGCCCATTTCGACGATGACGAAGTCGTTGCCATCACTTCAGGCTGGGCGCCCTATCGAACGTGGGTCTCGTTGCTGCTGCGGGTCAACTTAGAGGACTCGACCCACGAGGTCTCGGGGGCTCGTCGGCGAGCAGCCCGCGGCTAGGCCAGCTCGAGGGGCAGCCCTCCGCTAAGTGCCCCATAACGCGTCGGCGGGGTCATACCAGGCGCCGATAATATTCAACCGGGATGGCTAGGAAAGCGCCGCGCAGATTGCCTGCACAAAAGCCGGAAAGTTGTCGATGGCATTATGCGGACCACCTTCAAAGAGGATGTTGCCGCTAGGGTCAAAGACGACCTTGCCCACGTCATGCGCCACCAGCCCGATGCTTTGCCCGGTCGCGATACCGAAAGCACCTGTGATTGTGACTGTAGCGGTACTCGGGTCACCGGGCGTGGCGAAGTCGAAGGTGGATGAAAAGTGTGCGTCGTTGCCGATGGTCTTGCGGGTCAGCGAGTTGATGAAGGTGCCCTGGATGTTCCTCAAGAGCCTCGCCTCAAGCAGCAGACCAGCGGAGCTGTAGTGCAACGCGTAGGTAGCTGTACCGGTATCCGAGACCAGTATCTCGAAGGTCCCGCAGGAGACGCCGGAGTCGACGTTGGTGTCGCTGAAAGTCAGATCGCCATGGCAGAAGATGCCGGTGCCGGTGGTCTTGCAGGTCGCGTTAGGAGGCGGCGGAGGAGTCAGCGTTTGGGCAGTGCCGCTCGCCGGGGTTGCCGCCGCGGCATAGGCGGCGGGCGCTGAGACGACCGCGAGAGCTGATGCGAATAGAACCAGTCCACCTGTTACGAACCGTCGCATAACGTGCATCAGTCAACCCTCCTCTGTTCCGCCACGGCGGACTCTGTTGGCCAAGTTGGCATTCGGCGTGAAATCTTTGATGAGTTCTGAGCGAGGACTGACCTTTGTACCCGCTAGGCGGGTGCCAGCAGGATCGCCCCCTCGCATCTGATACGGCCCTCACTGAGTTGCCGAAGCCCCCAAAACAATACACCGGTTCGGCTTGATGTCAAGGAGCGCCAGCCCTCTGTCGTAGTTCTGGGATTTTATCCGCCCTGATCAGTTCTGTGATTTTGTCCACCCTTCCAGATTCGAGCGACCAATCCTGGACTAAAGGCGCGCCTGTGCGGCCTCACCTGGTGCCGGAATCGCTCCAAGCTGCTGCATCATCGCCAGGTTGTCGGTCAGGCCCCAGTGCTCGACGATCTTGCCACCAGAGAAACGGCAGAGATCCATCACATCGACAGTCACCCGCTTGCCGCTCGGCGGCATCCCCATGAACGGTCCGGTATTGGTGCCACGAATCACTATGCGGGACCAGATCTTGTCCCCGTCTACTGCGATGTCTTCGATGGTTGACTTCTGGTCAGGAAAGCCGGCCCGCATGCCGCTGATCAGCGCCTTCAGGCCCTCGCGCCCTGGCGTGATGCCCGGCGGCATGTTCTCGTGCTCCTGAAGGTCCGCGGAGACAATCTCGTCCACCGCCGCCAAATTCCCCTTGTTGAATCCTTCATCTATTAGCCGGCGATACTTCTGCTCGTTCGTGTCAGCTTCCATCCCGTCCTCCCTGCCGCGTTCGGCACGCCATCGAGTTAGTTGAGCCTGTCCACTATACGCGGGGTCATTCACCAGCGCGACTGAGCTCATACAGTCTTCATTTCAGGTCTTGACCGGCTCCATCTTGACCCAGGTGGGTTCCGGAGGGTTGAGAGCAAGGGTGTTCCGATAAAGTTCCCCAGCCGGTCGCGATAGACCTGCTCATAATCGTTCGGCACGCTAACCCCCTCGGGGTCGTCATACAGAGGATCGACCCGTCGGTCCTCCATTCGAGGCGGTCCGATGATGCGTGCCCCATAGCGTGCCGAGCTCTCGGCCTGGCGGCCAGGACCGGACCTCAACGCGCTCACTCGATGTGATAGAAGACCCGCATGAGCGGCTGGTTCGACCGCCTTTTCGGCACACGACGCAACGATGTTTGCGTCTGCGGCCATGTCCGAGCGCAGCACGAGTACCTCACACTGCGCCACGGGTCATGCAAGGTACGAGACTGCACGTGCCAGGCCTTTGAACGAGCCACCTGAACGAAAGCGACGTGGCGGTCCAGTCCATACACGATGATGTTTAAGCACGGGGGCTCCGCTTAAAAAGCCGAGGTCTCGAACTCGGCCAGCATCTTCCGCGTAGAACCGCCGCCATGGTCGCGCTGCTCGGGGGCTATGGCTGCCGCTGCCGCGAAAGCTCCCCGCGGGTCCAGCCCGTGCCGGACCGCCGTCCGCCACACCTCTCCAAGGGTCAGATACCAGTCGCGGTAGTCAGGCCCGGTGTCAACTAGCGCGGCGGCGGTGACCGCCCGACGGAGCCAGTCGGCTCGGCCTGTGGCTTCGAGCTCTTGACAAGCCTTGCCACCGAACCAGATGCACAGAACGGCGAGAGCATCGCTCGCCTTTACCGCTCTGGTTAATTCAGCCCGCGTGGACTCGTCGGCGCGCGCGTAAAAATCGCAAACCTCGGCGAGCAGTTGGTACCCCTCTTCGCGCGGTCCCGGCCCCGCACGTTCCTCGGCGATCCTCGCGGCGTCCCGCAGCGATGGCTCGAATTGGGTTCTGGGCGCGGAGTTGAACGACCAGAGTTTCTGGAAATGGCTGTTTACCGTCGCGTTCCAGGCACCAAGGCGCCGACCGAGGTCCTCCAAGCGATCGCGTAGGCCGGCGACGTCATCTGACAAGCCTGATCAAAATAGCTCACCTGCCGTTACCGCGCCAAGCCTGTTCCGACAGCGTTACCAGTCCGACTCAAGCCCAGTAAGGGGCACGTTGAGGTAGTCCGCCAGGCTTGCGAGTTGGGCCCGACCGTATGGCTTGGCCGGAATCCCAAAAGCGGCGCGGCCGTCCTTTCGGACGAATGAGCAGCGCGGGCGACCTCGCTTGATACCCGGGTTGTCTACCAAGAGGTAGTCGAGCTCACTCTTGAGACAACTGGCGCTCCGCCAGGGGCGGCTAACGCCCACCGACTCCGCATCCACCCACAGATAAGCGCCGGCCACAGAGTTGTAAATCCAAGCGGCAAAGAGTAGACCGGAAGTGGCAATGATCAGGCCGCTGAGATTGCCTTGAAGAAGTATCGAGGCACCGATCCAGAGGAGCGGACCGCCGACTGCCAGGATGATGCCCCAACATATGACGACCATCGCTCTCAGGGGACGGACAATCAGGATCTGGGGGCCCGGCTGGGCGGCCGGGGGCTGGGGTAGGGCGCTCATCCCAAGAGCAACGCAACTTGTCAACGATTCTGCCGGTCGGCCCGCGGTCCTGCCTGAGGGCGGGAGCGAAGTCGACGATTGCTATCGCCGCGAAGGCTTAGTCCCGGCCCATCCAGGTGGCCACGTCGGCCTCGTTGCCCTCGGCGTCGGCCAGCGTCCACCACGCGGGCGCGTGAGCGTCGCTGACCAGGTGGCCGCCGGCGGCGATCGCCGCCGCGACACGCGCCTCCGCCTGGTCGTGCGGCACCGAGACGTCCACGTGGATGCGATTGCGCTGCGGGCGCGGTTTGTCCATCTGCTGGAACCAGAACGACGGTCCGCGACCGAAGGGGTCGATCAGATCTTGATCCCCCGCCTCCCGGTAGCCGAGCACGGCGCGCCAGAACGGCATAATCGTCGGACGGACCAGCGCATCGATGGTGATCTGAACCGTCTGCACGGCGGTCGGATCGGCGGGGACGTTCAGTTTGCGCGCCGCCGTCGAGATCTGCCGGGCCAGGTTGACGTCACGTTCGCTCAGTCCGTCGACATCATGCGTGATCAGGCGTACGGTCACGCCCGCATACCGCAGGTCGACGTCGGGGTGATGGTTCGCGGCGTCGGCCAGCGTCCCGATCGCGTCGACCAACGCAACACCGGTCGCGAACGACCCCGTACGAAAATAGGCGCACGCTCCACCGAACAGCACCCGCCAGTCGTCGACGCCGTCGGACTGGTGGAAGTCCTGCGCCGTGATCCGCTCGGTCATGCGCCTCAATCTAACAGCGTTGGTAACCTCATCTCGTAGCCACCCGGAAGGATGCTTGCGTGAAGGCGATTGTGTGCACCGGTTATGGAGCGCCCGAAGTGCTTCAACTAAGGGAGCTTGAAAAACCCATCCCCAAGCCTGGCGAGGTTCTCATCAAGATCCATGCGACAGCGGTGACATCGAGCGACTGTCTCGTCCGCAGCTTCAATTTTCACGGCGCGATCTCGATCCCCGTGCGACTGGTATTGGGCATCACAAAACCGAGGCACGCCGTGCTCGGCCTCGTGCTTGCGGGCGAGATAGAAAGCATAGGCACCAGTGTCAGATCGTTCGAGGTGGGCGATCAGGTGTTCGGCTTCGAGGGCTTCGCCTTCGGCGCGTATGCGGAGTACAAGTGCATGGCAGAAAACGGCGTACTGGCGCTGAAACCGTCGAATTTGAGCTACCCCGAAGCGGCCGCGATTCCCTATGGAGGCATGTTGGCTCTGCACTTCCTCAGAAAGGGAAAGATCCGTAATGGCCAAAGAGTGTTGATCTACGGGGCCTCGGGGGCGGTGGGCACTTCCGCCGTGCAGCTCGCCAAACACTTTGGGGCGCACGTCACCGGGGTTTGCAGCGCCGCCAATCTCGAATTGGTGAGATCTATCGGAGCCGACGCGGTGATCGACTACACAAAGGATGACTTCACGAAAGCGGCGGAGCGCTATGACCTCATACTTATCGCTGTGGGAAATCGGGTGAGTCCGCCGTTACCGGCGGATTGCGAGAAAGCCCTGACGCCCGACGGGGCATATGTGTCGGTGGATCAGGGGCGGCTGAAGCTGCTCAAAAAGGACCTGATTCTGCTGAAGCAGCTTGTTGAAGCAGGGGAGCTGAAGCCGGTAATCGACAGGTGCTATCGATTGGAAGAGATGGTCGATGCGCACAGATACGTCGACCAGCGGCACAAGAGGGGGAACGTGGTGATAACCATCAACCGCTGAAGCGGGTCTGGCTGTCATCAAGCGGACGACGCCGCGGGCCAGAGTAGAGACGACAGTTCGTGGGCGCTGTAAGAGGCTCCGAAAACCGCACCGTCCGGCTCCAACGCCACGCCAGCTTCGAGCGGTCCGGCATCGACGGCGTCGAAGCCGAGTCGATCGATGAGCTGCATCACCGCGGCGACCGCGGCTCGGTCATCGCCTGCCGCCGCGATGGCGATCCGTCCGGGCGCACCGTGCGGACGACGGCTTTCGTCGAACTTGTAGTAGGTGATGTGATTGAGACTCTTGACCACCCGCGCCGACGGGAACCGCTCCTGCACGACGACGCTCGTGCCGCCCGGCGCATTGGCGAGTTCCGGATCGACGCCGTCGATCTCCTCCCAATAGTTCATGGCATCGATGAGGGTCTTGCCGGCAAAAAGGTCGCGCGGTAGCTCCCGGAAGCGGTGCATCGGCACGGCCAGGACGATCAGGTCTGCGTGACGCACGACCTCGTCCGTGGAAACCGGGCGAGCGCCGGGGGCGAGGACGTCGACGATCAGCGCGATGCGATCGGCCGCGCCCGACCCCGAGATGGCTACGTCGTACCCGGACCCGATTGCCGCCCGGGCAATTGTGGTTCCCACCCTGCCGGCGCCGACGATGCCCAGGCGTCGATCGCCGGTTTCAGCGCTAGACACTGGGTTGAGCCGGCACCTCCGCCGAGACGTGGCTGGATGGAATCGGGGGAACCGGATGATCGGCGAGCAGCTCGCGCACCCGCGGAATCACCTCGCGTCCGTAGAGCTCGATCGTCGCCAGCCTCTGTTTGTGCGGCACGCGTCCAGTGGCATAGGCCAGGTCGAATCGACTAAGCCCCAGCAGCCGCATCATCGACGCGATTTTGGTGGCGACGGTCTCTGGTGATCCGATATACAGCGATCCATTTGCTCGTTCGGCCTGGAATCTGGCCATCGTCGGGCGCGCCCATCCGCGCTCGAGCGCGGCCTTCTCGAACGTCTCCTCCCAATAGGGGTACTGAATGTCCACGGCCTCCTGATCTGTCCTCGCCACGTATCCGTGCGAGTGCATGCCAATCGGCTGTCGCGGGTGTCCGTACGCATCGAGCGCGCGATGGTAGAGCTCGACCAATGGTGCGAAGCGGCCGGGAGGTCCGCCGATGACAGCCAGCATCAAGGGCAGCCCGTAGCGGGCGGCCCGAACCACTGACTGCGGGCTGCCTCCGACACCCACCCAGGTGGGGAGGTGTCCTTTCGGGAGTGCCGGAGTCACGTACTGGTTTACGAGCGGCGATCGAAACTTGCCGGACCAGGTCACGGGTTGGTCCCGGAGCAGCCGCGTGAACAAGTCGAGCTTCTCCTCGAAGAGCTCCTCGTAGTCGGCCAGGTCGAAGCCGAACAAGGGGAAGGATTCGGTGAGCGAGCCACGACCGACGACGAGCTGTGCACGGCCGTTCGAGACGGCGTCGAGGGTCGCGAAGTTCGTGTACACCCGCACCGGGTCCTGCGTGCTCAGCACGGTGACGGCCGTGCCGAGCCGGATGCGTTTGGTTCGGCCGGCAATCGCGGCCAACATGACGTGAGCCGCCGAGTCCATGAAATCGGGCCGGTAGTGCTCGCCGATGTTGAACGAATCGATCCCAACCGAATCGGCCAGGACAGCCTCCTCGACGTAATCGCGGATCACGGCATCAGGAGTGAGGGGCTGGCCGGTCTCATCAACGGTGATGTAGCCGAACGTGTCCAGTCCGAGTTCGAGTTCTGGCGCGGTCACGGCTTGCTCCTGGCTATCGGTCGCAGCGCCGCTGACTCCTCGGGGATGTCGCACGGAGGCGTCTTGGCACCAACCGCGCGAACCAGCAGGTCGTAGAGCGTGGCCCGCTCCCGCGCGCTCAGGGGACTCAGCAGGTCGTCATCAATTCGGCGGAGGCGGTCGTAGGCGTCGCAGAGCTCCTTCTTCCCTCGGGGCGATAGCTCGACGATGTGGCGGCGGCGGTCCGCGGAATCGCGGCGACGTGTGACCAGTTTGCGCTCCTCGAGCTCATTGAGAAGTCCGACGACATTACTGGGATCCAGGCTCAGGGAATCCGCGAGGGCCTGCTGACTGGCGGGGCCCCTTTCGCTGAGCAGCTTCAGAGCGATGAGGTGGCGCGGGCGAAGGTCGCCGGGCTCCAGCGTGTTCTCGAATGCGCGTCGACCGACGCGGGCGAGGTGCTCGAGCAAGGGCAGCAGGCGCTGGTCCCTCAGCGCCTTGGTCATGGTCTCGGTCATGCACTAATAATACATGAAGCACCAACGATTGGCACGGTAGCAAAGGTTTGTGATATACCATGCATAGTGAACGTCCGTGATCTTGGCCTCCTGACCCTGCGGGTAGGCATCGGCGGAGCCGTCTTCGCTCACGGCGCCCAGAAGCTGTTCGGCTGGTTCGGTGGCGCGGGTCTTGAGCGGACCGGCGCGACCTTCGAACGGCTCGGATTCCGCCCGGGCAAACTGAACGCTCTCGCGGCCGGTCTGGGCGAAGCCGGCGGCGGTGCACTACTGGCGGTCGGGCTTGGCACGCCAGGTGCCGGCGCCGCCGTGGCCGGGGCGATGATCGTTGCCGCTTCGACGCATGTCGACAAGGGCTTCTTCAACAGTAAGGGAGGTTTCGAGTATCCAGCCGTTCTGGGGTGGAGCGCCGCCGCGCTCGCGCTCACCGGCCCCGGCGCACTATCGCTCGACCATGTTCTGGCACACCGATTGAACCGATCCTGGATGCGTAACCTCGCCCTGGCCGCGGCGGCCCCGGTCGCGCTTGCGGTCGTCGCCAGGCGACGCCGATCTATGATTGACGCGAAAACCCGTGACCAGAACCGGACCACAAGCCGTTGACGCCTACATCGCCGCGGCATCTAAACCGCTCCAGCCCATGCTGCGCCAGCTGCGCCAGGCAATCAAGAGCGCTGCGCCAACAGCTGAGGAAAAGATCAGCTACGGGATGCCGTTCTACGCGTACTACGGACGCCTGATCTACTTCGGGGCGCATAAGAATCACATCGGGATGTACCCGATCATCGGCCGCGAGAAGGAGCTCTACGCCAAAGAGCTCAAGCCATACTTGGCGGAGAAGGCCACGCTCCAATTTCCGGTCGGCCAGCCACTGCCGATCGCCCTTGTGAAGAAAGTCGTCAAGGAACGCGCCAGGGAGAATGAGGCAAGGGCTACCACTGAGAAGCGACGGTGAAGTGCGTGACGTGGTCGTCGAAGCGTGTCAGTAGCTCCCGGACAACAGGCTCAACGACCGCGTCTTCATAGTTACTCCCGGCGAACGCCCTCACGGCGTCGAGCGACTCCCAGACAGTCGCGACAACCACCTCGGTTTCGCCCCGGGCTGCTCGCGTCTCGAGCTCTAGTTTTGTGCTGTCGCCGGAGCCGGCAGGTCGACGCCGTAAATACGGACCGGCTCATCGAATCCCTTGAGCTTGGCCCGGCCACAATCGGTAAACGAGTAGCCCTTGCCCAGGCATAACTCTTTGACGGCGCCTGAGACGCGGATCGCGCCTGCCGTCGCATGGCCGCACAGCCGGGCCGCCAGCTCGACTGCTGAGCCGAAGAGGTCGCCCTCCTCGGTGACGGGCTCGCCGCAGCTGATCCCAATCCGCAAGGGCAGTTCGGTGGTTGCCTCGCGATTTCGCGCCAGCACCTGCTGGTTGATCTCGACCGCGCACTCCACCGCATGTACCACGGACATGAAGGACGCCATGATTCCATCGCCGGTGTGTTTCACCTCACTGCCGCCGTGGCTTTCCAGCGCGGCCCGCACGATGGCGTCGTGCGCCCGGATCAGCGCCATCGCTCGGGCGTCACCCAGGCGTTGGGTCAGTGCGGTCGAGCCGGCGATGTCGGTGAAGAGGATGGCCCGGAATGCCGTGTGGGCGAAGGGCTCGCCGATCGCCGGCTCCAGGATCGCCCCGAGAAACGAGCCGACCGATCGTTGGTCGACCTGAATGATCCGCGACGCCACCAGGCCGTGGGAGTCCCGGTGGACCGCCTCCACGCTCTGGGCGTTCGGGCCCTCGGCGAGGCAGAACGCGGTGAAACGAACCGGGTCGAACCAGTAGGTGACGTACCGGACTCCATATTCCTTCTCGATCTGGACGTCCTTGGCGTGAGCCATCGCGAGGTCCACGGCGGTGACGCCGGGAACGTCATGGCGATCCAGATATAGCGGCATAGTCCCTCTCAGTGATCTCAGCGCGATCCGTGATCGGCCGTCGCCCGCAATACTACCGACTTCGAGCCGGCTCTGCTGAGGTCATGAAACCCGTCTGCGCAGCTCTGCCGGCCGCAGGATCGTGATATAGCCGCCCTCCTGGAAGATGTCGCCGTGGGCGCTAAGCCGCGAGAGGGCCCGGTTCACGTTTTCCCGGCTGGCGGCGACCATTCCGGCCAGGGTTCGCTGGGTGAGCCGGATCGCAATCCGGGTGCTGCCATCCTCGGCCGGCTCGCCGTGGGTATCGCTGAGCTCGAGCAATTTCTTGGCGACTCGCCCCGGGATATCGAGGAAGGCGGCTTCCGAGAAGCTCTCGTCCATTTCGCGGATGTAGCCGCTCAGCATCCGGATGACGTGTCGCATCAACTCGGGGTGGCCCTCGATCAAGCTCACGAATGCCTGCCGTTCGAGCGTCAGGCACTCGGTCAGCTCCATCGCCTGGGCATCGGCGGTCCGGGTCGCGTTCTCGTCGAAGAGCGCCAGCTCGCCGAAGGTATCGCCGGGTAGCAGGAGGGCGAAGATCGCCTCGTCGCCCTGGCGTCCCAGGCGGGCGATCTTGACCTGGCCCGTATGGACCACGAAGAAGGTTGTTCCCGGGTCCCCCTCGTGGAAGACGTAGCTGCTTCGGGCGTAGGAACGCAACCGAATCGCGGGGACCAGGGGTTCGAGCTGGTCGGCCGATAACCCACCGAGCAGCGCTGTCCGGCGCAGGATCGGGACCGGGTCCATCGCCGACATCATGGTGGCTTTTGGGGCAAAAGAAAAGGGCAGCCTTTGGGCTGCCCCAAGCGCGCTTGGGTCGACCATGACGTGGGGTCGACCTTAACTAGTCTTGCCAGTCCTAAGTTTCGATCGGCTAACTCTGCGGTCGGTCTCTCGCTTCTCGCTTGACTTCGATGCGGACTTTGCCTTCTTCTTCTCGGCCATGATTTTCACCTCCTCACTGTCGGGTTTCTCTGTGCGTCAGTTTGTGCTCGGAACTCGTCCCTAACCATGTCGTTGATCACTCGTCCGATGTGCTTTTCGTCACTTCTTCGACTGCCCGGGGTCGGTGCCTTCGAGGAAGTCCATTCGGACCGGCTCGGCCTTTGGTTTGCAGACGCCGCAGTAGAGCGCGTCCTCGACCGCAAGTCCATAGAGGGTGCCATCTGCCGGGTACACCTCGAGCACGAACACGTGGTTCTTGGCGTCGTCTCGACAAACTCCCCGGCCGCAGAAGCGGCAGGTTCCGCTCGCGGGCGAGGCGCAGATCCAGCATTGCATCAGCGCCGACCTCTGGTGGGACTCAGCCGGCGCGATCTGGCCTTGCGGGCGATCGGGCCTTCGAGGTCGAGATACCGGCCGACCAGATCGCGGAAATCGTGACGATCAAGGCGCCAAACGGAGCCAGCTTCCTTACCCGCGACCGTGGCCATGCGCGGCTGGTTGTAGAGCAGGGCCATCTCGCCGAAGTAATCCCCAGCTTTCAGCGTCGCCAGCTTGCGCCGGGCGCGGCCGTCCTGTCGGGTCACGTCCACGATGCCCTCGCGCACGACGTAGAAGGAATCGCCTTCGTCCCCCTGGCGGACGATCGCTTGTCCCTCGGCAAAGGCTTGTGTCTGGAGTTTGACGGCGAGCAGGTCCAGCTGGCGCTCGCCGAGCCCCTTGAAGAGCGGGACGGTCTGGAGCCGCTGGCGTTCCTCGAGCGCTTGGCGCACCCGGGCCTGCCAGCCGACCGGGCCGGCAAGCTCGGTCCAGAAAAGGTCCCGGCTAAAAACAAGCAGCTTGAGCTCGGTGTCCGCAAGGATGGTCGCGGCTCGAACGCCTCCCCCAAGGAGCGCGCGCTCGCCAAAAAAGTCTCCGGTTGCGTAATGGCCGACCAATCGGTCTTCCCCCCGATCGCGGACCAGGATGGCGGCCCGGCCTTCGGCGATGACGAAGAACTCGTCGCCGCGGTCGCCCTGGCGGATCACCTGCGCTCCACGCCGCACCGTTCGGACTCGGGCGGCGCGGGCGAGGCGCTCGGCGACGGCGTCGGGCACCCCTTCCAGGAAGGCGACATCCTGAAGCAAGCTGAGCCGGTCACGAATTCGCATCGCCTCGACCGCCTCCTTCGCCTTCTTCGGTGCGTTGCGGATGTGTCGCTGATAGCGCCAGAGTCGGCGTCCGAACCCGATTGCCAGCGGAATCGCGATCGCCGCCACCACCAGCGCCGCGAACACCTTGGTGAGCAGTCCCGGCGTCCGCCACAACGGTTCGACCATGGGCCGCAGGCGGCGGCCCCACCATGCCAGCGCGATGAAAATGGAGGCGAAGGAGTAAATGGCCGCGAGAGCTCCAAAGACGGTGTAGAGCAGCTCTCGGCGGGTCAGCTTTTCCCGGTCCACGAACACCACCCGCCAGAGTGGTCCCGCGATGAACGCGAGCGCCCGTTCGCGCAGCTTCGGCATTTCCAGCCAGTCGGCGAGGATGTAATAGCCGTCGAGCTTCAACAGCGGCATCAAGTTGAAAGCGTCGTCGATGTAGGAGACGATCGCGATCTTGAACAGCACGGTGGCGAGGAAGCCGCCTGGCAGCACGAAGACCAGCAGGCAGCAGCACCCGGCCAGGATGAAGCCCGAATACGGCCCGGCCCAACTGATCGCCATCCGCCGGTACCAGGGCTGCAGCCAGCCGTCGGTGACGTCGACATACCAGGCAGGCATCAGGTAATAAAGGTTGAAGCCGCCTTCCGATATACGGCCACCGAAGTGCTTGGACGTGACCGCGTGGGCGCTCTCGTGGATAAACGTCACCAGGATGTAGGCGGCGACAAGCGCCAGTATCCCGGCGACGTGCGAGCCGCCTAGCGGTGCGAACGGATCATGCCCGCGTGTGATCTCGACGATGCACGCGGCGAGACCAAGGAGCGTAACGATCACGCTGGCCAGCAGGACAGGGCGGGTGTAGAAGATCCAGCCGCCGTGATCGTGCAGCCACGAAACAAAGCCGTCGACCCGCTTGAGCGGGAACTGGAGGTCCAGCATGCTGCCCTGACCAAACCGGAACCGCGGCGGCTGTGGGGGATGAAGGACCTGTTCCAGCGCGACAAAGACGTCCTGCGGGGGATCGGTGAGGAAGTTGTACGCCCGAAGGTCCATGACCAGCTCCGCCACCGCCTCGAAGTCCATGGTGCCGACTCTTTCGAAGTAGTCGACGACCAGCTGCGAGACCGGGCGGCTTCCGTCCATTCGCTCCGTCAGGTAGGCATCGGTCTCGTCGAGTCGGAGGAACTCGCTGTCGGGGAGGTAGACCATCGCATACGGCTCGCTGTGCCGGGTCGTTAGTCTCACCCAGATCAGGTCCGCCCGGAGGTTGGGCCGGTAGTTGGCCAGGCTGGCGCGGTCGGCCACGTCGTTCCAGACCGAGCGCCGGGGCGACATCGCCCTCGGCCGGCGCTCAGCCGTCGCCCCTCCGCGCATCGCGCTCATTGACCCTCCCCGCCCCCGCTGCCTGACGACTATGCCGGGCAATCCCGGTGAAGTCAAGTCAGGACCGTTGATTACCCCGGCCACGATTGGCGGGCGATGCTCTCGCCCTTCGTAATTTGACGAACCAGATAGTTAGCCAATATGCTTATTGCCATATCGTGACAGTCCCTAACTCGGGCTACCGACTGCGCACGGTCGACGTCTTCACCGACCGGGTGCTCGCCGGCAATCCGCTGGCCGTCGTGCTCGACGCGAAAGGTCTCTCGACCGAGACCATGCAAGCGGTCGCCAGGGAGATGAACCTGTCCGAGACCACCTTCGTCCTTCCCGCGGAGCAGGGCGGCACGGCGCGGGTTCGGATCTTTACGCCGCACACCGAGCTCGCCTTCGCCGGACACCCGACCATTGGAACCGCCTGGGTCCTGCTCGATGAAGGCGTCGTTTCGCCGGCGGCGACGGCCCTGACCCTCGAGGAGGGGATCGGTCCCGTGCCGGTGCGCGTCGAGCGAACGGAGACAGGGTCGGTCTTGTGGATGACGCACCCGGCGGTGCGTTTTGGCGAGGTGGTAAAGGAACGGGCCCAGCTCGCGGCTGCTCTCGGATTGGCTGAGAGCGACCTGGCGTCCGGCGTTCCAATCCAGATCGCGTCGACCGGGCTTGCCTTCGTCTACGTTGCGCTCGGGGACTCCCGGGCGGTCGACGCGGCGACGTCGAGCGGCGAGCGCCTGGGCAACGTTCTCAGTGGGTACGGGCTGCCGCCCGTTTTTCTCTTCGCTCGTCGGAACGATCACCGCCTCTACAGCCGGATGTTCGGGCCGCACGGCAGTACCGCGATCGTCGAAGATCCCGCGACCGGCTCGGCGAGCGGTCCATTGGGCGCCTTCGCCGTTCGCTACAGACTCGTGCCTCGGTCTGCCAGCGTCGACATCGTGAGCGAGCAGGGAACCAAAATGGGCCGTCAGAGCTTCGTCCACATCAAGCTCGCCTACGCGGATGGCGACGAAATCCCGACATCGATCGAAGTTGGTGGCTCCGTGGTTCCGGCGCTGACGGGGCGATTGTCGATCGGCCAGTGAGCCGTTACCGCCATGCTTGAACTCGATATCGTGCGGGCGCTGGCGAATCAGAAGCGCCTGCTCGTTCTCGAATGGCTCAAGGAACCGACGCGCCATTTTCCCCCGCAGAGAGACGGTGACCTGGTCAGGGATGGCGTCTGCAGCTGCTTCATCGCCGACAAGCTCGGTGTGAGTGATCCGACCGCGGGCGAGCACCTCCGAGTGCTCAGCCGGGCGGGGCTGATTCGAGGCAAGAAGATCAAGCAATGGGTTTTCTACAAGCGAGACGAGGTGCGCATCCGGCAGGCAAAACAGGCACTCAATCGAGGCTGGTAATCATGCCAGTGAGGGAGGTCGGGGTGGTCGAGAAGGTCAACGTCGAGGCGAAGTTCGCGCGATTTCAGGACCACTGGACGCCGAAAATCATCGGCGAGCTGAATGATTCGTATGTGAAGGCGGTCAAAGTGCGGGGCGAATTCGTCTGGCACGACCACCCGACCGAAGATGAGCTGTTCTTCGTGGTCAAGGGTCGGCTCGTCATCCGGCTGCGTGATGGTGAGGTCCCGCTCGAGCCGGGCGAGTTCGCCATTATCCCGCGCGGCATCGAGCACCTCCCGGTTGCCGACGAGGAGGCGCACGTCCTGCTGCTGGAGTCGAAGACCACCGTCAATACCGGCGCCGTCTCGAGCGAGCGCACGGTCCCCAAGCTGGAGCGGCTCTAGCGTAAGCGCGAATCGCCGGCGGGCCAGCGGCCCGCACCCTACCGGCGGCGCAAGACGGTGATGACCAGGTATTCGCTGATCTCGATCCGCGCTCGCGGTGGGGCTGTCTTCCAGAGGCGATGAAGCCGCGCCCGGCCGCCTGGCGGAAAACGCGGGCGGGGCGGACTGATCAACTCGAGGTAGGTGCGCATCTGTGAAGGGCGATCCAGATAGATCCGGTATCGAGACGGTCGTTCACCGGCAAGCCGGAACCAGCCGTCACGGACGACGCGGTCCAGGGCCGACTCGGCCGACCGCAGGTTGCGATCGAAGGCGGGATTAACGAGACGGGTGATCGGTAGCCGGTACCCGGGAGCGGTGATTGCGATGGCGGGTCGCCAGGTCCGGTGCGGTCGAAGGCTGATCAGCACGCCGCCCGGCCTGAGCCGCTGGCCCGCTCGCTGGAGGGCATGGACCATGCCCCTGAGCGCGATTCATCAAAGCGACCAGCTGAAGAGCGCGGCATCGAACGGGGCGCCCCGATCGGATAGCTGCTCGATCGAGCCGACCCGGAAGTCGACGTTGCGGATTCCACGGTTCACATGCTGCTGCCAGGCGGCCTCCTCGATGCTCTCCCGATCAGGGTCGATCGCCAGCACCGAGGCGGCGAAGGGCGCGTATTGCAGCGTCAGCCGCCCATCACCGCAGCCGATCTCGAGAACGTGCTTTCGCCGCAGGCTGGTAAACCGCTCGATCAGCCTGAGCTCGAGGCCGTCCGGTGGGTAGGCCGACAGCAGGCGATCGGTCAACTCGGCGTCGCCGTCTTGGCTCGCTCCCGCTCCACCAGCTTGCGTCGAAGGATCTTGCCCGACGCCGACTTCGGGATCTCGTCGATCGTCTCGACCAATCGCACCTTCTTGTGCGGGGCCACCCGCTCCGCGACAAAGCGCATCAACTCTTCCGGCGATACCTGACCTTTGAGTACCACGAAGGCTTTGGGCACTTCACCCGCTTCCTCGTCCGGACTCGGAATGACGGCGGCGTCCGCCACCGCGGGATGGGTCAGCAGGATGGCCTCCAGCTCGGCCGGTGGCACCTGGTAGCCCTTGTACTTGATCAGCTCCTTGACCCGATCCACCACGTAAAAGTCGCCCTCGGGGTCGGCGTGACCGATGTCCCCGGTGTGGAGCCAGCCGTCGCTATCGAGGATCTGCGCGGTTGCCGCCGGGTTGTTCAGGTAGCCCTTCATCACCTGCGGACCGCGTATCAAGATCTCGCCGTCTTCGCCGGGGTCGAGCTCCTTGCCGGTGACGACGTCGACCACCTTGCATTCGGTCCCGGCCACCACTGGCCCAATCGATCCCACCTTCTTCCACTCGATGTCGTCGCTGACGAGATGGGTGGCAGGGCTGGCTTCGGTCATGCCGTAGCCCTGGTTGACGTTGCAGTTGAGTCGCCGGGCGCACGCCTGGGCCAGGTTCTCATCCAGGGGAGCTGCGCCCGAGAATACCAACGCGACCGAGGAGAGGTCGAACTGGTCGACCAGGGGATGCTTCGCCAGCGCCACCACGATCGGCGGAGCGACGTAGGCCCGTTCCACCCGATGATCCTGGAGTACGCGCAGGAATGGCTCCAGCTCGAAGCGCAACATGGTGACGACGGTGGCGCGTTTGTGGAGCGCGAGGTTCATCACGACCGTCATCCCGTAGATGTGATAGAAGGGCATCACCCCGAGCACCCGCTCGCCTTCGTGCAGGTGGATTCGCCCCTCGGCCTGGAGCACGTTGGCGACCAGGTTGCGGTGGGTGAGCATCACCCCCTTGGCGACCCCCGTCGTCCCACTCGAGTAGGGGAGGGCGACCAGATCTTGCTTGGGATCGATGTCGACGCTGAACGGCTCGGCCGGCTGCGCCATCAGTTCGGCAAACGGGGTGACGCCCTCCGCCTCGCCGAAGACGAAGACTTCGTCGACGGCGAGATCCTTGATGGCTTCGTTCGCCCGGTCGATGAAGGCCGGCACAGTCAGTAAGTAGCGAGCGCCCGAATCCTGGAGTTGGGTACGGAGCTCGCGAGCGGTGTAGAGCGAATTGACGGTGGTCACAATCCCGCCGAGCGAAGCGACCGCATGGAACGCGATCGGATACTCGAGCACGTTGGGGCTGAAGATGGCGAAGACATCCCCCTTTTTGAAGCCGCGCCGGCGAAGCGCCGAGGCGACCCGAGGCACGCCCTCGGCGAGCTCGCGGTAGCTGAGCTGCCGACCGCTGACGCCGTCGATGAGGGCCGGTTTGTTCCCGAGCTCGCCGGCGGCCTCCAGCACGAACTCGGTCAAAGGGACATTCGGGACGTCGAGCGCAGGACCTTTATAGATGATGAGTCGATCCCTCCTGGCCCGCGATGATGGCGGTGCCAGACGAATGATATCGCGCCTCGTTGCCGCCGCCGGCGGGGGTGGCTAGCGGGCGGTCGTTCGCCGGTAGCGCCAGACGGAGATCGGGATGAAGACCAGCAGAATCCCGAGGATCCAGGCCACCGATTGGATCAGTGCCCAGCGGACGTCGCCGGTTGTGAGCGCCGGATTCACATGGAAGAGCCCCCGCAGGGCATCGGCGAGCACCGAGACCGGGTTGTGGCGGGCGAAGGCCTGCAGCCAGCTCGGCATCGTCGCCACCGGGACGAAGGCGCTGGAGGCGAACGTGAGCGGAAAGATCCAGATGAACCCGAATGACTGCGCGGCCTCGACGGTTCGGACGACGAGCCCGACAAACGCGGAGATCCAGGAGAAGGCAAAGCTGAAGCCCATCAGAACCACGATCCCGAGGACAAACTCGAAGGGGCTTCCACCGGGACGGAAGCCGACCAGGAAGCCGACGATCAACATGACCACCACCGTGAAAAGGTTTCGTGCCAGGTCGGCCACGGTGCGACCAGTGAGGACAGCCGAGGAGGACATCGGCAGCGAGCGGAATCGGTCGATCAGGCCGCGCTGCATGTCCTGTGCCAGGCTGATGCCGGTGGTCACCCCGCCGAAGGCGACCGTCTGCACGAAGATGCCGGGCATCAGGAAGTTGACGTATTGCCCGCCGGGCACCTGGATAGCGCCGCCGAAGACGTAACGGAAGAGGAGCACGAACATGATCGGCTGGATGGCGACGAACACGATCAGCTCGGGAAGGCGGATGGTTTCCAGGATGCTGCGCCGGGCCAGCACCAGGGCATCGAGCAGCGCCCAGATGACGGCGGGCCGCCCCGTGACCGGGCGGTAGCGGGTTCCCGTGAGTCCGACGGCGCTAGCCATCAGCTCGCCCTCCTCGCCCAGCGGCGGCTCGGCTCGGCGGCCTTTTCCTCTTCGGCCTGATGGCCGGTGAGCGTGAGGAAGACGTCATCCAGGCTCGGGCGGTGCAGTTGGAGGTCAGTGATTTCGATTCCGGCGGCGTCGAAATCGCGCACCAGGCTGGCGAGCTGCCGGGTGCCATCGCTCGAGGGGCCCGATAGCCGGCGTTGATGCGGGTCGATGGTCACGTCGCTGGCCAGGTGGCGACGGGCCACCTCCGCCGCGCTGGCGAGGTCGGCATCCCGAGCGACCGCGACCTCGATCCGGTCGCCACCGAGTCGCTCTTTCAGCTCGTCCGAGGTTCCCTCGGCGATCACCCGCCCGGCATCCACGACGGCTATCCGACTGGCCAGCTCGTCGGCCTCCTCCAGATACTGCGTCGTCAGCAGGATGGTCGAACCCTCGTTGACGAGGGTGCTGATAATGCCCCACATCTGGCGCCGGCTGCGCGGATCAAGGCCGGTGGTCGGCTCGTCGAGGAAGAGCACCGGGGGCAGGATCACGAGCGAGGCGGCCAGGTCGAGCCGGCGACGCATCCCGCCGGAGTAGGTCTTGGCGATCCGATGAGCCGCATCGGTCAGGTCGAACTGGACCAGCAGCTCGAGGGCCCGCCGCTTGGCGTCCCTCCCCGACAGGTGATAAAGGCGCCCGATCATCTCCAGGTTCTCCTGACCGGTCATGAACTCGTCAATGGCGACCGTTTGCCCGGCGAGCCCGATGTGCGCCTTGATCCGATCAGGCTCCTTGACCACGTCGTATCCGGCGACCTGCGCCCGGCCGCCGTCGGGCTTGAGCAGGGTGGTGAAGATCCGCACGGCGGTCGTCTTGCCGGCGCCGTTCGGCCCGAGCAGGGCGAGCAGGCTGCCTTCATCGACATGGAGATTCAATCCGTCGAGGGCGCGGACACGGCCGAAGTTCTTGACCAACCCCTCGGCGTGGACGGCGTGATCGGCTGCCATCGCAACCAGATTAGCTGGCGGCTGCTATCGATCAGGTAAAACCTATTCAATGGACGAGGAGCTGAAGCCGCAGCTGCCGAGCCCCACCGTGGCGCCGGAGGGAGCGGCCAAAGTGGTCGCCGACCGGGTCGCGACAGCGCGGGCGGCCGGGCGGATGCCCTCGATCTACATCGGGCACGGGGCGCCGCCCCTGGTCGACGACGCGCTCTGGGTCGCGCAACTGGGAGCATGGGCGAAGGCGTTGCCGCGCCCATCGGCGGTGCTGATTGTCTCGGCTCACTGGGAGAACGCGCCGCTCACCATTGGCGCCACCCGTACTGGTACCCCGCTGGTCTACGACTTCGGCGGCTTCCCGGAACGCTACTATCGCGCCCTGTACCGATCGCCGGGTGCTCCAGAGCTGGCCGCCGACATTCGCCGACTGCTATCCGACGAGCCAGTCGCCGAGCAGCCGGATCGGGGTCTTGACCACGGCGCCTACGTTCCGCTGACCGTGATGTATCCGGACGCCGACGTTCCGGTGCTGCAGATCTCGATGCCCAGCCTCGATCCCGACCAGCTCTTCAAGATCGGCCTGCGGCTCAGGCCGCTGCGCGACCAAGGGGTGTTGATCATCGGCAGCGGGTTCCTCACCCACGGATTGCCGTTTCTTCGAGACTTTCGCTTTGATGCCCCGCCCCCGGCCTGGTCCGAGGAGTTCGATGCCTGGGCGCACGAGGCGCTCGAGCACGGCGACCTGGACGAGCTCTCCGATTTCGTCCATCGCGCGCCCGCGGTGAGATACGCGCATCCACGAACCGAACATCTGGCGCCGCTCTTTACTACCCTCGGCGCCGGCGACAGCTCGGGTGAGAGCCTGCCCAGCACCATCGAGGGCTACTGGATGGGACTTTCCAAGCGTTCCATCCAGATTCCCTGAACGGCGGCATGCTCGATGTCCGCCGCGATCGAGAGATCCACGAGGAGGAGGGCGGCTGGTTCCACGCGCGCTGGCACTTCTCCTTCGATCGCTACCGTGACCGAAGCCAGATGGGCGTCGGCCCGCTGCGGGTGTTCAATCACGATCGGCTGGCGCCGGGAGCGGCCTGGCCGATGCACCCGCACGCCGACGTCGAGGGGATCACGTACGTCTGGAAGGGGACGTTTCGACACGCCGACAGCCTGGGCAACGACGGCACCCTGCAGCCGGGCGGCGTGCAGTTGATGACGCTCGGTTCCGGCGCGGAGCATTCGGAACAAAACGGCTCGAAGACCGAGCCGATGGAGTTCCTGCAGCTCTGGATCCTTCCCGACACAGCCGCGCTCCCGCCTGCCCTGCAGCAGCGGCAGTTCACAAAGGCGCAGCGAACCAACCGGCTGCTCGAGGTGATCGGACCCAAAGGGGGAGACGCCCTGCTGGTTCATCAGAACGCCTCGGTGTACCTGGCCGCGCTGACGGCCGGCTCGGAGGTAACCCACGACTTTGGTTCCGGCCGGGGCGGCTACCTCTATCTGATCGAGGGGAGCCTGCGGACCGGCAGCGAGCGGCTGTCGACCGGCGACGCGATGAAGATCTACGAGGAGCCCGAGATACGGCTGCACGCCGACGACGCCAGCGAGCTGCTGCTGGTCGACGTCCCCTTGCGCTTCACCCCGGTGGGCGTCTGGGCTCGCTAATACGGTAACCTTATCGTTACCAACGCCGGCAGGCCGGCTCTCGAAGAGGAGGAACGCTATGGCCGTGAAAGTTAAGGGCTCGGGTACCCGCCAATCTCCCTGGGTGCTGAAGACGCCGCCCGGGACGTCGGAGTTCCGGGCATATCGTGACGAAGCGCTCGACCCGCCGGCACTGGTGGTCCAGGTTGGGAAGACGGAGCTCCGCTACCAGCTGCGCGGCCTCGACGACCTGCACCAGATGCTCAAGAAACACGGCGACTGGATAGCGCTGGGAAGCGCCGACGAACAGAAGCCGGCGGCCGAGGGAACGGTCGAGGCCTGGGCGCGCTCGCCGCGCAACCCGGTCCACGGCTGGTATGGATTGAAGAAAGGCTTGCGCGGCCGCTTCGGCATGTACGTGCCGCCGGTGATGGAGGTCATGGGCCTGGCCGAGGTCGAGCACCTGCCGAAGAACAATCGAATGCGAGCACGATAGCGCAGCCGCGCCGGAGTCCGGCGTAGATTAGTCACGTGCCGTCGACGGTTTTTTCGGTTGCCGAGGTGAAGCAGCTGCTCACGGCCGGGGCGCAGCTGGTCGACGTGTTGGGCGCGAGCGAGTACGAACACGACCACCTGCCGGGGGCCATCAACATCCCGCTCAAGCAGCTCGACGCTCGGAGTGCCGCTCGGCTCGAGAAAAACCGTCCGGTCCTGGTCTACTGCGATGACTTCGGCTGAGATCTCTCACCACGAGCCGCGTGGCGGCTCGAGTCGCTGGGGTTCACTCGCGTGATCGACTTCGTGCCGGGCAAGTCAGCCTGGTACGAGGCCAATGAACCCCGGGAAGGCAAAGCAACGGATGAGATCTGGATCGGCGACGTGGCTGACGGCGGTGTGCCGACCTGTCAACTGGGCGAACGCATCGGCGACCTGCGCGACCGCGTGCGAGCCGACGGCCGCGACACCTGCGTGGTGATCAACGCGCAGCGCATCGTGCTCGGACTGCTGCACAAGAAGGCCCTCCAGGCGGACCCGGAGGCGACCGCCGAAGAGGTCATGGATCCTGGGCCGAAGACGTTCCGCCCCAACGTGACACTCGAGGAGCTGCTCAAGTCGATGCGCGACCACGACATCCAGACCAACAGCCTGGTGACCACCTTCGACGGCCGGCTGCTGGGCGTGATCTCACGAGCCGACGCGGAAGCGACCTTTGCGCACGAGGGCACCGTCGAAGTCACCCGATAACAGGCACGTCATTCAAGAGGGAGGGACATCCATGGATCATCACGAGAAACCCAAACCGCCGCGCGATCTGGCCGGCTACCTGGAAGCGATGACCCGAATCGTGTTTTCTTCGGGCATGAGCTGGCGAGTGGTCGAGGCCAAGTGGCCCGGCATCCGCGAAGCCTTCTCGGACTTCCAGCCGGAGCGGGTGGCCCGGATGACCGCTAAGGACGTCGACCGGCTGGCCAAGGACACTCGCGTTATCCGCAACGTGCCGAAACTCGAGGCCACCGTCCTCAATGCAAAAGAGGTGGTCGCCATCGGCAAGAGCCCGGGCGGGTTCAAGGGCTACCTCCGCTCGCTCGGCCCGGCACCGGATGCAGCGGCCGCGCTGCGGAAGCGTTTCCGCTACCTCGGCGACCACGGCTCCTACTACTTCCTCTGGTCGGTGGGCGAGGCGGCTCCGGATTGGGACGAGGTTGCCCGGCCACGCCCGGCCCGGCCCGCCGTCGCGGCTAAATCCAAGCCCACCCGATCCGCACCGAAGGGATCCGCCACAGCCACACGAAAACCCGTCGGTCGCTGATCAATCGAAGCGTCGGTCGGGGCGTTGCCACCCTTCGGCCGACGTGTTAGGTTAGCGCCTAAAGGAGGGAAACATGAGCACATCCGTCGACGCGCATCGACTCCAGCGTGACGCCGTCGGTCTGGCCCCTACCCTGTTCCAATCGATCACCCACATGGCCCCGGCGGCGGCGGTCGCCTTCTCGATCATCGTCGGGGTTCCGTATGCCGGAGGGAGTATTTCGCTCGCCGTCCTGCTTGCCCTTATCGCCTGCCTGCTCTGCGCCGTAAGCATTGGCCAGCTCGCCAAGCACCTTCCGTCCGCCGGCGGCCTTTATACGTTTAGTTCGCGCGGCCTGGGAGCTCCCGTCGGCTTTCTGGTGGCCTGGGGCTTCATGATGGCGGAGCCGATCGTCGCGCCGCTCCTCTACCTGATCTTCGGCAATGAGCTCGCCGCCAACCTCAACTCGCATTTTGGCTGGCCGCTCTGGCTCTGGGCCCCGTTCGCGGTGGTGGCCGGCCTGATCGTCTGGGTGCTGACCTATCGCGGCATCCGGCTGTCGACCCGCACCGGCGTTGTGCTCGGCGCCTTTGAGATCCTCGTCTTCGTGGCTTTGGCGCTGACGCTGATCATCGCCGCCGGAAACCACAACACCTTGTCGGTTTTCGCGCCGAACACCGGCAACACCAAAGGCCTCGGGTCGGTCTTTCCCGCGATGATTTTCGCCATCCTGGCCTTCATCGGCTTCGAGGCATCGGCGCCACTGGGAGAGGAGGCTCGCGAGCCCCGCAAGACGATTCCCAGGGCAGTCATCCTCTCCGCGCTGCTGATCGGTCTGTTCTACCTGCTGTGCTACTACGCTGCCACGGTGTACTTCGGCCCCGGCAAGATGGCCCCGGATCCCAAGCACGGCTTCGTCTTTTTCAATGGCGGTGACCCCTGGTCCGGCCTGGCTCAAGCGGTATGGGGCCCTGGGATCGTGATCGTCATCCTTGCTGTCCTTAACAGCGCCATCGCCAACTCCAACGCGGGCGTCAATGCGGCGACGAGGGTAGGTTACGCTCTGGCACGGATTGGCCTGCTGCCGCGAATGCTAGGCCGGATCCATCCCACATTTGCCACGCCCTACGTCGCGGTGAACGTCCAGTCGGCCGGCGGCATCATTCTCGCCGTTGCCCTCGGCATCGTCGCGGGCGGACCACTGAATGCCTTCGCCCTGCTGGGAACGGTGGCCACCATCATCGTGGTTGCGATCTATATCCTGACGAACCTCAGCAACCTCGTCTTTTACCTTCGCGAGCAGCGAGCGGAGTTCAACGTGTTGCTCAATGGGATTGTGCCGATCGTTGGCACGCTGGTCTTCCTCCCGGCCCTCGTGGCAGCCTTCGGCATCGATTTTGCCGGCCTTGGAATTACCGCCCTTGCGCCGCCTGCGAACCTTGCTCCAATCATCATCGGTGTTTGGATGGTCATCGGTGTGGCGCTGCTGATCTACTTCGCTGTCCGGGAGCCAGGTCGAATCACTCAAACGGGACGCGTCTTCCTCGATGAGGGCGAACCGGTCGCGCAGCCGGAGGCGGCTCCGGTCCGGTCGTCGTAGCCATCGTCGGTATCAGGGCAGGTGCCGGCGCGGCGCCTGCCTCGTCATCTTTTTGAAGACGCAGCTCCGCCCCAGCGGGCAGATCTGGAAATGGGGCCGCGATCGGCAGATCATCGCGCCCAGATCCATCAGGGCCTGGTTGATCAGGTGGCCCTGGCCTTTCGGGATGATTGCCGCGGCCAGCGACCAGAGCGCAGCCGTCCGCGCCCGCGATGCCGCAGCGACGCCGAAGTGCCGTCGTAGCAGGCGCGCCACGTTGGTGTCCAGCAGCGGCGCATCGCGGTGGTGGGCGAAGTTCATCAGCGCGCCCGCCGTGTAGCGCCCGACCCCGGGAAGTCGCCGCAGCTCCTCCAGCGTTTCCGGGAATCTGCCACCTCCGCCGTCGGCGACCTGCAGCGCGGCCGCGTGTAGCCAGGCTCCGCGGATCTTGTAGCCCAGCGGGTCGGTGATCGCCTTGACCTCGGCGAGTGGGGCGCGAGCCATCGCGTCTACCGTCGGATACTGGCGGAGGAGGGCTTCGTAGATCGGCAGCACCCGGGAGATCTGGGTCTGGTGTGACAGGATCTCCGAGACCAGGATGGCGTATGGATCCCGGGTCTTCCGCCAGGGCAGGTCGCGGCCGTGGCGGGCATACCAGGCGAGCACCCGGCGCTGGAATGAGCGCCGCCGTCCCGGAGCGATCACGGAAGCCCGATTCTAGGGCCGCAAGCTCCCTGCGGGCGACGGGTTATACGGGTCACCGTGCGTAAGGGGGCTCGCGTCCTGGTCGGCGTTGCGCTCACCGCCGCGCTGATCCTGACCATCCAGCTAACCGCGCTGGCGCGCGCCGGCGGCGGCCATAGTAGTGGGGGTGGCGGCGGCCACAGTAGCGGCGGCGGCTTCAGCAGCGGCGGTTCCGGTAGCGGCGGGGGTTTCTATTTCGTGGGCGGCGGCTCTGGTAGCTCGGGTGGTGGGTCGCCGGTGATCTTCTTTGTGATCGTGGGGCTCATCGGCGCGTTCCTCATCTACCGCTGGTGGGCAAGCCAGCAGTCGAGCAACACTGCGGGCGGCAACGCCCCGTCGGTTCCGCCGCCAGCGGTCGATCTCGCGGCCGTACAGAGCGGCCTGACCGCGCTCCAGACGCGCGATCCGAACTTCAACCAGCAGGTCTTCCTCGACCGGGCCCAGCAGACGTTTTTCGTCTTGCAAAACGCCTGGATGGCGCGCAACCTCGAGCCGGCCCGCGTCTACCTCTCCGACGGGATCTACAACCGTTGGAAAATGCAGATCGACCAGATACTGGCGATGCACAAGCGCAACGTCCTCGAGGACCTGGCCATCAACGGCTGCACCGTCGCGCGCGTTGCGGGCGACCCGAACTTCGACAGCATCACGGTGCGCATCGACGCGTGGGCTGCCGACTACGAGGTCAATGATCAGAACCAGATGGTGAGCGGCGACAAGAAGGCCGCCCCGTTCACCGAGTACTGGACCTTGATCCGCAGCCGGGCTGCGCGGACCCGGGTGGGGGAGACGGCGCAGATCACGCAGTGTCCGAACTGCGGGGCGCCGGTTCAGCTCAACGAGTCGGGCGTCTGCGCCTACTGCAAGGCGGTGGTCACCAGCGGCCAGTTCGGCTGGGTGCTCGACAACATCACCCAGGCCGACCAGTGGTCCGCGGCGGCCTGAGCTAAACGGCGACCGCGACCTTTTCCGAAAAGAAGCAGGCGGCGCGGTGATTGCGCGCCTTTTCCTCGAGCGCCGGCTCCTGGTCGGCGCACGGTGTCGGCAGCTGGGCGATCGGGCAGCGGGTATGGAAGCGGCAGCCGGAGGGGGGGTTGACCGGAGAGGGGATCTCGCCGGTGAGCTCGACGATCCGCCGCTTGGACTGAATCTCCGGGTCCGGGATCGGAATCGCCGAGAGCAACGCCTTGGTGTAGGGATGCCGGGGATTGCGATAGATCTCGACGCTATCCGCAACCTCGACGATCTTGCCCAGGTACATCACCATCACCCGGTCGCTGATGTGCCGCACCACCGAGAGGTCATGGGCGATGAACAGGTAGGTGAGTTGAAACTCCTTCTGGAGATCCTCCATCAGGTTGATGATCTGCGCTTGAATCGAGACGTCCAGCGCGGAGATTGGCTCGTCGGCCACGATCAGCTTCGGCTGGAGCGCGAGGGCGCGCGCGATCCCGATGCGCTGCCGCTGGCCGCCACTGAACTCGTGCGGATACCGGTTGTTGAAATACGGGTTGAGGCCGACGACCTTCAGTAGCTCCTGCACGCGCTTGTCCTTCGCCCGGCCGCGCAGCAGCCCGAAATTCTCGAGCGGTTCGGCGATGATGTCGCCCACCGTCATCCGTGGGTTCAACGATGAATACGGGTCCTGGAAAATCATCTGCAGCTGGCGGCGGTATTGGCGGAGCTTCTCGCCCCGCAGCTTGGTGAGGTCGACGCCGTCAAAGAAAATATTCCCGGAGGTCACCGGCAACAACTGGGTGACCATCCGGCCAAGGGTTGACTTGCCACATCCCGACTCGCCGACCAGTCCGACAGTCTCCCCCGGGTAGATCTCGAAGCTCACGTTCTCCACCGCCTTGACGGTGGCGCCCAGCCCGGCGGGGAAATGCTTCACCACCGCCTCGGCCCGCAGCAGCGGCGCCCGGTCAGCCATGCTGGTCTCCATTTCGGGATAGCGCTCGGCGCATCGTGACCCAGCAGGCGGCCTCCTGGTCGGGTCCCACGTCCGTCAGGGCCGGGTCGTCGTGGAAGCAGCGGTCGATCCGGAAGCGGCAGCGGGGGTTGAAGCGGCAGCCCGACGGTGGCTTGATCAGGTCGGGCGGGAGGCCTTCGATCGACAGCAGGCGCTCGTGGCGGTCCGAATCCAGTCGGGGGATGGCCTGGAGCAATGACCAGGTGTACGGGTGCTGCGGGTTCTTGAAGATCTGCTCCACCGGTCCCTGTTCCACCACCCGTCCCGCGTACATCACCAGCACCCGGGTGCAGAGGCCGGCGACCACGCCCATGTTGTGGGTGATGAGGATGATCGAGGTGTTGAGATCCTGGTTGAGGTCGCGGAGCAGCTCGAGGATCTGGGCCTGGACGGTGACGTCGAGCGCGGTTGTCGGCTCGTCGGCGATCAGGATCGATGGCTTGTTCGCCAGCGCCATGGCGATCATCGCCCGCTGGCGCATCCCCCCACTGAATTGGTGCGGGTAATCGTTCACCCGGGATGCCGCCGCCGGGATGCGGACCTGCTTTAGCAGTTCCACGGTCCGGCTCAGGGCCAGTTTGCTGGGGACGTTCTCGTGCGCCTCCATCGCCTCTTCGATCTGGTAGCCGACGGTCAGCACGGGGTTCAGGCTGCTGAGCGGATCCTGGAAGATCATGGCGATGTCCTTGCCCCGGATCTCCCGGACCTCTTCTGCCGACAGCGTGACGATG
>Ga0307479_10000538_pt1 | contig 34080 bp, 23 predicted proteins | sample atmos_gasesECM4C_FD_203743 | JGI IMG/M metagenome (GOLD analysis project Ga0307479, IMG submission 203743) | Hardwood forest soil microbial communities from Morgan-Monroe State Forest, Indiana, United States - atmos_gasesECM4C_515 | ecosystem: Environmental > Terrestrial > Soil > Temperate...
AAGCCGCCACCGAGGTAGCGACGGGCGCATCGCGCGTCACCTCGACAGGGGTGCGCTTGTCGTCGGTTTCCGAACTTGGCGAAGGTCTCTCCACGACGGCTGGTGCGACAGCGCGTGGCGGTGGCGCTGCTTCCGACATCGCCACTGCGGCTCGTGGCCCTAGCGCAGTTCTCTCAACCGAGGGGTCATCGGCATTGAGGCCGTTGGAGGTCCCGATTCCGGAGACGCCTCCGCCAACGGTGAGGCTTGCTCCGCCTCTAGAAGCACCCGCGCCGGTGCCCGCCACTGTTCCCACCGGGGCGAAGATTGCGACCGCCGTTGGCACCGCCGCCGCGAAAGCTCCAGAGATTGCGGCCCAGCCCGAGCCCACTGAAGAGCCGGTTCCGAGCGAGTGTGTTAAGAAAGCCGCCCGGCTTTCTACGGACCAGTACACCATTACCGCCACAACTCAACACTCGGGAGGGGATCCGTTGGCGGACCTCTTTTGTGAGGAGAAGGCCGGAGATCCATGCGAGTATCGAGTCAGGGCCCGCGGCAATCTCCGCTACGATGCCGCAAGATTTGACGCCATCCGGGGCCGAGACGTGTACGAATGTAAGTGCGGATACGATTCTCTCCTCCGAAGAGCTCAAGCCGGGGAACGCTGGGCGCAGAAGGCGCTCTTCGAGAAGATGGAGCAGATACGACGCCAGATCAGGGTTGCAGGTGATCTAGGGTTAAATTATCGAATCCTGGTTTCAAGTAAACAGGTTGCCGAGTACCTTCGAGGTGAGTTGGGATCCGAAGTTGATGTAATACAAGAAGACTTTCAGCCTTGCGATTGAAGCACGGTGCGCTGACCTCGCAAAGGGTTTGAGAAACGACCGCTGAAGACATAAGAGCGGGTAAACTTGGCTTGTGAGCTGAGCTCGCTAACGATTGATTTTAACGGCACAATCATGGACACATTCCTGAATGCCCTGATTAAGAACACCAAGCTCGCCATCATCGTCATCGGACTGCTCCTGATCTTGATGGGAGCGGGAGGAGGCTTCCCAAAACTCTCGTTGACAATCAACGGAATCGGATGGCGCATCGCGTTGTTCTCGATGGGTACTGTGGTTTCCGGATTCGGTGCGTTACTGATCTGGCGCAGCGCCAACCACGACGTAGAGGGCACCTCCACCATCAAGGAGTGCGCCTTAAAGATCAGTCTGCCGCTGGAGGGAACGACCGTCGAAGGTCACATAAAGGTGATCGGGACTTTTCAGAAACTTCCTCCCGAGGACTGGGTGTGGGTTTTGGAGCGGTCGCTGGCGACCGGGCTGTACTACTTTAATGGCAAGCCTATCTTTGAAGCGAACAAGAAACAGTGGTTCGCCGATTACTTGGTCGGCGGGGAATCCGGATCGGAACGCCTGCTGCAAGTGGTGGCTGTTGGCAGCGCCGGGAGGGCGCTCGCGGAGTACTACTACAGGGTCATCAAGGACACCGGAAAACGAGTGGGCCTCGAAACAATTACCGCGGACATTGTGCCTTTCGACAACGTAAAGCTGAAGCGAAAGTAGAACTCGCGCTTGCTCGCAGGTCAGGCGGCTTTCCCCAGCACTCGGACAATCTCCTCTTTGCTTACTCGGTTCCACCCAGGACCAGCGGTGCGTTTTGGGCTGGTATTGTTGGTATGGATCATGGCCACGAAGAAGTTGGGATTCCGCAGCGGCAGCATCTGCCTCTCGCTCAGAGCCCAGACGAACAGCGTGTCTTCTCCCTCATTGATCTCCGGAAAAGGACGTTTTTGCCACAAGCTCTTGCGATAACACAGAGTATTGCCCGCCAGCCACACGCGCGATCCGGGAGGATGGGAATAGAGCCAGGCTTCCGCCCGCAAGGGATCATAAAAATAAAGCTGGTCCAGCCCGCAGATGTCGATTTCCGGGCGGGCGATCATGGTCTGCATCTGAATCGATATGCGGGAAGGCGAAGCCCAGTCGTCATCGTCCCAGTGCAGGATGTACTCGCCCCGCGCCATCTCGCAGGCGAGGTTGCGCTTGGCGCCAAGACTCGGATGCATGTCGAGGCGCACATAACTAATACGTTCGTCGTCGGGTATTAAGTCGGCAACGGAATCCGATCCGTCGTCAATCACTAGTAACTCGCAGTTCCTGTAATCCTGCGCCTGGAAGCATTGAATCGCACGAGGCACAAACTTCCTGCGGTTGGCCGTGGGCATGATGCAACTTACGAGCGGCACCGACGCGGACCTCTCCGGCTCCTGTGGACGCATGTGACGATAGAACTCGATATCCACTGCGAGCACGGTGGGCAGTTCCACCTGGCACCATCCCAGCGGATCGAGGAAATCCCCGCAGCGAAATTCCCAACTGCTTCGCCCATGCCGCACATAAACAAACAGATCATCGCCACATACCTTTTTGACCTGTGCCCCGCGCTGCATCGCATACCACAAGAACCAGGCGTCCTCTGCAATGGAGCGGTCGGGATAGCGCACGCCCCGGTCGAAAAGGCTGCGGTGGTAAACGAGGGTGCCGCCATGAACGTCGCCCACGAACATTCTGCGATGCAACTCGGCGGACACGCGCCAGAACTGCCAGCGGGAAAGATCGAAAAAGACTCCGGCGGACAGCGCGCTGACCTGGGCCGCACCGGACAACAGCGGCTCCAGTTGCGCGCTCAAACGCGAAGCGGCATACCAGTCGTCGTCGTCCCATTGCGCAATGAACGTGCCGCGCGCCAGTTCGCAGCCCCGGTTGCGCTTGATTCCAATGGAGGGCGCACCCGGCATCCGAAAATACCGCAGCCGCGAATCCCGTCCTATTTCGCTACTGAGATCGGGCCCGGAGTCGTCATCCAGAATCAGCAGTTCGCAGTTGGGATAGTCCTGCCTTTGGAAGTAGCGAATCGACTGCAGCACATAGTCCGGCCGGTCCCTGGTCGCCATGATGCAACTGACGAGCGGAGCATCATGGTGCACTCTCAGCGGCACGGTCCGGGGGGCGGGAGACTGCTGAGCTGGCGTGGACGGCAGGTGAATCTGAATCAGATCAACCGGAGCGAAATGTTCGCATTCGTCTCCCTTGCAGTGCGGCTCATACGCGGTGGTTTCTTGCCGCAGGTGAAGCGCGCAGAACTTGTCCTGGTAGCGCCGCTTGCTGGACTCGAAGAGCCGTGGCTCCTCCACCGCGCGACGGCGGCTGAAGGCTCCGCGCCGCACATATGCGCCACAGGCCCAGACTCCTCGAAACCCCGCTCTGGCTGCTCGTATGTTGTAGTCCATTTCCCAGCAGGGGCCGAGTCCGTAACCTTCGTCAGCCAGTCCTACCGCATCGATCACCGGCCTTCGAACCGCATAACAAAAGTCAGCCAGACTGTGCAGAGGTTCCAGCCGATGAAAAGACGTCCCAAACCGTTGCATGATCGTATGGGAAACTCGGTTGACGTCGGCCAGAGAGCCAGTGGTGGAAAACGTGCTCGGATGAACCACGCCATGCTGGGCCAAGGACTGCTGGTTCCAGCAGTAGTTCGTAGAGGGACCGGCAAGGCCGTGAGAGGGGTTCGACTCCATGACCGCCAGCAGCGTCTGCAGCCAGCCTTTCCCCACCATACAACCACTTTCGAGCAGGATTACTACATCCGCCTGCGAGGCGGCGGCCAGCCGATTGAAACATGCCGCAGTGCCCTGCGGCTCTTGGGTCAGCGATTGAGGCAGATGTGTGAGGTGACTGAGTTCAGACAGCATGGAGGCGTCGGGGCCGTCGGGCAGGAGTAGAACTTCGAACGGCTTCGGCGTATTCGCCCACAGGCTTTCCAGCGTCAAGCGCAACTGGCCCGGTTCTTCATAGACGGGAATGCCGATGCAAATCGAAGTCATGATCTGCTCTCGCCCGGTGCGCGATGCCGGTTCTCGATTACGGCCAGTCCCAAGCAGTCGTCTTCGGGCACCCCAGATTCGGCACACCACATTCGCGTCACGTTGAACCCAGCTTTCTCTATCTGCTCCAGCGCAGCCGGAACCGTGCCTCCCTGGAAACGGGCATCGTGGATCAGAATCAATCCGCCGGGACACACTAACCGGCATGCGAGTTGGAACTCGGCCCACACGTGCTCCGCGGTATGGATCGAGTCCAGTAGGGCGAGATCGTAGCGCTCATTATTCTCGATGGCTTGCCGCATGCCCTCGAGAGAATCCTCCCGCCGCAGCTCGATACACTTGCGCATGCTCTCAGGCAGCAGTGCCCAGAGTTCGGCCGCTTCGGGCTGAGCGTAAGGGTCGTATGAAACTACGCGAGCATGTTCCCGGTCTGCCACCGCTGAGGCAAAGCACGCCGCCGACACACCCTTGGCCGTGCCAGTCTCGAGCACGCGCTCGCAGCCGCTGGAACGCACAAGGTAGTGGAGGAGTGCGAAAAGCGGGAAGGTTCCGCTGTCCCGAACTCGCCCGTTCATGGCATCGCTGGTTCCGTAGAACGACCAGGCCAGCGTGGAAACTCCATAGTTGCCGATCCAGCGCCGAAGAGCACGCACAAAACCGGCGTAACTGTCGGGCCCGCCGGATCCGGATAATGGGTCTGCAATCCGGGCGAACAGGCCTTGCCATTGCGGATATTTCCTGCGTCCGATTCCGCTCAGGTGCAGGATTCGGACTTGCCGGCCCCGCCAGGTTGCGCGCATGCAGTTATCGGTGCGCTCAATGTCCACATCCTGGACGTGCAGTTGGACGTTGTAGGAGCCGTCCAGTTCCACCCCACACCGCAGCTTCGCCAGGGCAAGATTGAAAATCAGCTGGTTGCGCCACCAGATGTCGTGGCGGTGGTCGATCCATGCTGCGGCTCCGTTGAAGGAACGGATCACGCCGTCGAGGGCAAGCAACGCGGCCCGGTTGCCGGCAAAGATGCCGTCGTTGACCACCAGCGAATAAGAGCCTTCGCCGTCCGTTATCAACTGCTGGCACTCAATTTCGTTTCCACGGTAGACATGAAAGAACGCCTGCTCTACCGTCTGGAGTCCACTGCCGTTGCCTTCCCGCGCCGCCAGGATGCTGCCTTCCGGACAGGCCTCCAGTGCCGCGAAGATCGGCTCCAGGCTGTCCAGGATGATCATGTCCGCGTCCAGGCAGATGTACTGTTCTGCATCCAGCACCCGGGCTACGGAGTACATGAGCGCTTTGCTCATGGGATTGACCTGCGCCCGAGAGCGGCACGGCACCAGTAACGCCTTATATTTCGCTGCCAGCCGGATGCACTCGCTGCTCTTGTTCAGCATGAACAAAACCAGAGATGCGTCCTGGCAGTTCCCGTTCGCGTATAAAGAGCCGAGCATGTCGTCGGCGAGTGCTTCGAATCCCGGAGACACCACCGTGGCAATGCAGCGTTTGGCGCGCGAAGCAGCGGCGGGCAACGTGATCTCGGCCCGGTGCAGGCAATCCACCAGTATCGACGGAGCAGGCCCGGCGGGAGAAGACTCCAACAGTGGATTGAGCCACACCGCATGACAGCACTCCCAACGGCTGGTTTGCACCACCAGCTCCAGCAACTGCGCGCCGCTGACATCGGCGATCACTTGGCGGGGCGGGCCGCCGGCCTGCACAAATGTGGCAGATGCCGCCTGAACGCCATCCACCAGTACGATGAAGTCAGCATGCGAGCCGCTGTGGGCCACGTCGTCATTCAACGCCACTTCACTTCGAAATGACGAGAACTGTCCTCCAAGATGAAACAACAAGCTGGCGGGAGGATGGCAGCTGAAAGCATGGGGATAGCTCTTGTGCTGCACCGAGACGCGCTTGCTTTCGTACCCGAGGCTCCCCTTCATTCCGAGTTGGCCATATCCCACGCGGACCTGCAAGGGTGCCAGCGAATCAAGGTAGACCGACTGAGATGCAGTTGCTATTTCAGGCATAGTCTGGAGTTTCCCGGCAAACTCCCTCCTCCAGTTCCCGCTCCGTACCGATTACCGGGAGCGAGCTGAATTCCTCCGCTGAGGTCTGTTGCGTGAGCAGCTGTGCGATGGCGGCGGCGATCGGCTGTCCCGTCGATTCCTGGTAAAACGTGAAAGCCGGTGAAGGGTTGGCTTCGAAGCAGTACCAGTCATCCTCCGGGGTGCGGCGGAGGTCAATCCCAGCCAGCGGCAGGTCGAGGGATCGAGCCAGCAGGATGCAACGCTCCTCCACCTCCAGCGGCAAGCAGGCTGCCCGGATCTCCAACTGGTGCTCGCCCGGGTAACGGTAATCGTCAGCATCGCAGACTAACTCGCAGGCAAGCACCTCGTCGCCGACGACGTGAACCCGAAAATCGCGACCGCGGATCATCTTCTGAAATTGCGTAGGGCAGAAGATCACGTTCTCCAGCCTGTCTGCATGCGCCGCGGTGAGTTCCGAAACCTGGCTTCTCACGCCACTCACTGATTTGTAGATGACCCGGCCGTGCCTCTGGTGAAACTCCTTCGCTGCCTCCGGCAGGGTCGTGATCAGGGTCTCCGGCAGTCGGAAGCCCGCTCGCCGGATGAATTGAGACTGATATGGCTTCGAGTTGTTGGTAGCGGCGCAGGCTGGGCGGTTCAGAATAAGTCCGGGCGAAATATCGCACCAGGTCATCAGGATCTCGTCCATCGCAGCCGCTCGGGCATTGGCAGTGCGTGTCCTCGCTCTGCGTACCGGCGAGAGCGAACGGGAATCGTACGGCCGAACATAGGCGGCACCCACATCCTGCAAGTCAAACTCGCCAGCCGGAGAGCTGACGTGTCCCGCCACAGTGTCTCCAACTTCGAGACATACTTTGCTCTTCATCACATCGCGCTGATCCAGCAAAGCGATCTCTGCTCCCGCTTGCCGCAAAGCGTCGGCAACCGCGACCATCGGAGACTCGTTCAGCAATCCCCACAGTAGAGTCAGCATGCTGGCGAATCCTCGAAACAGCGCAACAGAGCGTCAGCCACAGTCGGATTCTCCAGATCGGCGCGCAGACCGACGCCAACAAACTCCGGAATCGCCGAGGAATTAAAGTGGAAAGTCGCGACGGTCGCGCCCGCCGCTCGCGCCAGGGCCTGTGCCCATGCGCCTTGCTCTGCGTTCTCGCTCACCACGAAGTCGCCCACCACAGTGACCGTCCGAGCGTCCTGCATATCATCGACCCGGGGCTGTCGCTGCTTACCCGAACAGCGATTCGTCCGAAGGGCTGGGATCCCCAGTGCCGAGGCCGTCAAGACCCACTTCTCCATGCTCCAGGCCGGCCCGAGCAGGCAATTGGGCGACGGGCGGTTGATCACCGGACAGGATAATTGCGACTGCCAGCTCAGAAGAAAAGCGTTCATCTCCGCGGCTACGTACGCCCTGTCCTCAGCGTTGATGTGGCTGAGCTCGTGCTCGTCCACTTCCGGCAGGCAGTTCAGGACGCCCGTCAAGGTGCCAGTGTCGAACATCCGATCGCCCGCGATTCCCCGCCATTCACCCGGGACGGACGGCGAGAAACTCCAGCCTGCACGCGACAAGTCTTTAGCAGTCAGCAGGCAGGCATCGCGTCCTGCCCAGTTCCTGGCGAGACGAAAAGCCAGTTGGTCGAATTGGCTTGCCACCAGCAGGATCATCCGCGCCTGCCTCTCTTGGACCTTTCTTCCAGCAAGGACTTGCCTACCTCTGGCCGCTCGTCAGGGGTGATAAAGGCCCGTCCTTCAGCGCCATCGATTGCTCCATCGCGCAGCATCTGGGGACTGGCGTCGAACGGCTTCGCCGACATGTCAGTGGGCAACGGGGCAAGGTCGCGGTCCTTAATCTTGTCCTGCACTTTCTCCGCGACTTTCTCCTTTACTTTTTCGCGAGTCTTATCCCGAGTCTTATCCTTGTCTTTTAACTTATCCCTGAGTTTTTCTGCTGTTTTGTCCTTCACCTTTTCCGCGGTTTTCTCACTGGTTTTCTCGGATGTTTTGTCGCTGGTTTTGTCACCGGTCTTGTCGGTGGTTTTTTCCGACGGAGCGATCCAGAACCAGGTTTCGAAGTCACCGCCTCGGCGTTTGTCGCCCGAGGGCAAACCGATCGCGGTCTGGCTGACCAGCGCAACGCGTCTGCCGGCTGCTAGCACACTCCGCCCTTTCGGCACTCCGAAATTGTCGCCATCCAGGTACAAGCGGGGATTTCCCAACGACCAGATGAAGTTTCCTTTCAGAATCAAACGGCACAGAACTCCCTTATCTCCTCCAGTTGCGGTATTTGCGAGTTGAGCCAATATCTGGCTTGCCGCGGGCGAAGGCCGCCACGAGATGACACGGCCTCGAACCATCAGCGTACCGACAATCGTCAGCGTCTGGAACGCCACTACGGGTGTCGCGATCGCTTGTCCCTGGGCAGTAAACGGAATCTCGATGGTGACATAGCAGGTCGGCCGCTGCACGCTCATGGAGTCGATATTGTTATCCATAACAATGTCGATGCCGCCGGAAAGCGATGCCGCATTGAACAGCTGGTCATTCAAAAGCGGGGCACGTCCTCCCGTGGCCGCATTGATCGCGAACAGCGCGACAATGTGCATCCCCGGCTCCGCTTGGGGGATTTCCGTCAGCGGGCTGAACCTGTGCCGGCAATCTTCCAGAACCAGCATCGTGTAGTCGGAGGACGGAGGCGGGCTGGTGGGTGGACTGCCAACCTGGACCGGTGTCCATTTCACCAGAGCCAGCGGGCAGTAATAACGCACAATGCCTTTGGGTGGCGCCTGGGTCAGAGACTGAATGGATCCGTCGGTGCTGCGGGCCGCAAAATTCCAATAGTCTCCCGGCCGCAGATTGGCGCCGCCAAACTGGATGTGCACGCCATTGCCCAGGTTCATGTCGGGCGTGCCGCTGTCACTGTAGGTATCGCGGGCAATCCCTCGCCCGTCCCACCGCCGCAGGGTCAAGTGCCGGTCGGTTGCAGGCGGGTTGGCGTCGCTGCTAAGCCGGAATCTCGCGGGAAGCGGATCGGCGATCGTAACTTTCACGAGGTCCGCATCGGGATCGCCGCTGATGTAGGTCAAATGCCCGCGAGCCGGCCCAAGTTCGCTGGCGTCGTCGCACACCTCGACGATATCCCCGTCGCGCAACGCGCTCGCCTGGTCCCGTCCCAGGCTTGCCAGTGTCAGCGTTTGCCGGTCACCACCCACGCTGGTTACTGCTACCGCGTAGATCGCGTTATCGCGCGACCACTTGAACTCCGCCAGTCCCAACACCCGGGCGTGCTTGGCCACCGTGAAGCTGTTGGCCAGGGGCGAGGCCAGCACCACCACCGAACCGGTGGCCGTAACCGCAGCAATCTCAATTTCTTCGGCACGCCCGTCGTCATCGTTGATGGTGAGCACGCTTCCCCAGAACTGGATTGCCGATATCTGGTCCCCGGTGAGGACCTGAGACAGGTTGAGCGACGTCGAACCTGCCACCGCATCCTGCGACAACGTAACGTTAAAGGTCAGCGGCGGCCCACCCGTGCTCGTCAGTACGTCGCCCCCGGTGTGTACCTCGACGCGATAGAAATGGTTCTCACGTCCCGTATAGTTGGCGGGGTCAGGCAGGCTGCAAAGGTCCGTGGGTTGCGTGTCCCGGGGCTGCAGGGTGCCGAGTGTTCCGTTGTCCAAAGGAAGGAAATTGCGAAGATCGGCGCAGGTCGTCCCTTGCGGAACGACGAGCGCCTTAACCTGCGCGATCACTCTGATCCGCGTCGCCGTGTCGGGCCCGCCCAGCGCAACGTCAGCGACCGACGGATCCTCCAGATAAGTGATCAGGCGGCGCCACACTTCCAGGTAAATGATGGCGAAGGTGTCGCCCCCGGTGCGCGGAATCACGATGGCGGGCGGATCGGGAAGGTCCGGCTGCGTGAAGTACGTCGTGGGGCTATCCATCCGACATAGCAGGCCCTGTACGTAGGCGCGGCCCTTCGAATCATCGCCTCCACCGATTGCGAAGTTTTCCGGATGAGCCGCATCGCTCCCCGGTGTGATCTGGAACGCGGTTCCGGGCGATGGCACCCCACAGGCGCCTACGACGTCGTAGGTTTCCTGCTGCAGTTGATCCAGCCGTTCGAAGACATCTTCGTTCCAGTCGGAGTCGAGCCATACTCGGCCCTGCTGATGCAAGACGCCGGCATAGTGGTTTCGCCGATCAAACGTGATACGCGAGAAGTCGCCCTTCATAAGTGAACCCTTCTATGTCTCCGCGATAATGACGGGAGTCAGACCCACCGGCATAAATTCCTGCAACTTCATTGCAAGATTGCTTTCACGAATGGTGTTCAGCCTGCTGGTGAAAGCACCCACTTCTGAACCGGATTCGCTGGCCGCGAAGATCTCTGCCGGACTGGCGGACCCGAGCTGCACATAGCTGGGCCGTCCACACCGGCGCGAGTTGAACAGAGGCGGGACGCATCGCTGACGGCTGGAGCACGCCGCCGCTTCTTCTTCGCTGGGAACGCAACGATAGCGCCTGGGTAGAACCGATCCGGTCTCGTACCGGCTGAACCGGATGCAGCCCGCCTGCTGGTCCTTTACGTATACGTAACTGTCCAGCAGGCATTCACTGGCCTGCAGGACATTGCAGTACACCGCCCCGAGGACGGTTACTCGCTCCAGTTGAACAGCGGCGTTTGTTGCCGATGGCAATATGTTAAGTGGCGGACTCGAGGTGAGCATGGCCGATCCGACGGCGATCCCTGCGGAGCCATCGAGGATCGAATCCGCTAAGGTGAGGTTGAGCACGGAATCGCCCAGGCGAAGGCCTCCAGCCACACACCGGCACAGCAGGTAGTTCGAATCGGTGGGCGACGGGGAGTCCGATAACAAGGCAAACATTGACGTGCTTTGTGGATCCAGCGTGCACGCAATCAGCGCCAGACTCTGCACTGGAGAATGGAACACCAGCGGCCCGCCACTCATCAGGATCCCGTTCAATTCGAGTGCTTGCATCGACGTGGTCACCAGCAAACTTGCCGGAGTTGGCGACCCGGGTGCGGTGTAGAACGTAAGACAGGGCCGCGTTCCGTTTTTTGCCCGAATCTTCAGGTTCTGCACCGCCGCAGCCGAGAGCGCGACGGGGGCCGAGTGCTGATAAGTGGCGCTGTCGACAATTTCGATAATGTCGCCGTCTTGAGCTGCCCCCAATGCCGCCGCGACCGTGTTGTAAACCGGGGCATTGGGTTGCGCTGAGAGAGAAACGTCAGCATCGCCGGAGCTGGAAACCAGGCGCGAAGCCAATTGCGACGGATCGATTTGCCGGTCGAAATTTACTGCGCCGATCTGGTCTCCGAAGGCTTCCACGAAATCAACGGTGAGATCGCCCTGTCCGATGGCAGGATCGCCCTCCGCAAACGCGAAGCGGCCCAGTTCCGGATCCAGTCCAAGCTCGTCCGCATGAAGCAAGCTCCGGCGCTCACAACGGCAGAGATTGATGGCGGCAGGACGCCTTTGTTGCAGCGGCCAAATTCCGCTGATGGGTAGTACCTGTCCGGCAGATACGCGAGCCAGAACCAGGCCGGAAAAAGATTCGCCGCCGATCAACTGCGATTGGGCCGCGCTGTCGGCCGGGAAGTAGTACGTGCTGCCGTCATCTGCGACCAGAAGACGCACACCCTGCGGCGGGGCATCGACGACTTCGGGCAAATAGATCAACAGACTGGCGCCCGCCCGGTTCATGAACACCAACTCGGTCGCCGGAATACGATTGGTCGAAGGCGGGAAGCCCACGTTAGGCGGCGAGCCGACGCCTAAGGGTTGAACCAGAATGTCCAGCACCCCGGCGCCACTGATGGCATTCGGATCTGCGCCAAACGTAAACGCCGGCCACAATGCCGGAACCTGCAGCTTGGGATACGCGGCCCCGGAAAGGTCGACCGTAGCGATGGCGCCCAGCATCTGCGGAGAGCCGGTATAGAGTTCGGCCTTAAAGATCGCCCCGCTTCCGGCAAAGCGCGAGCGGTCCACGATGACCAAACCTTCCGCTCCGCGGTTCAACGCGGTGAAACTCGAAGCTGGCACCGCGCTTGGGGGAGCATTCCACTGCGGGTACGTCTGTCCCTCCGACGCTCGTGCTTGCGAAAGCACATCGAGGCCCGAGCCGTAGTACGTGCTTCCATCGTCGGCGACCCACACGGTGAGGGTTCCGCCGGGATTCAGATGAACCGCGGGAAGATAGATGTATACCCCGTCGGAAGTGCGCAGCGGTCCCTGTTGCGTGCTGCGCAGTGCCAGCACGACTCCGGGAAAACGCGCGGGCTGCAGTCCGGTGAATGGCGGCGCAGCCCAGGGAGACGCTCCCGGGGTCAGAAGCTCAATCGTGATCGAGAGAACGCCGGTTCTGATGGCACCACTGCCTGGCTGGAAGGCCGTACCCAAACCCAGCGCGGCTTCATACGTGTTCAGCGCACCCAGCGTGACCACGGTTCCGTTATCCTGCTGCCATTGCGCGGTAATCACGAAGGCGACGCCGCCTGCCTCGAACACCACATTTCGGCCAATGAGCCGCATTCCTTGCGTCGAGTCCAGCGTGAGACCATTGCCCCGTTGGCCAAACGTGAATGGGACTCCACTGCTCGAAAACAGGGCCTGCGGCTGGCTGGAGGTTGCCAGCAAAACACCGTACTGCCGGACTCCAATGTCGCCGCCAAAGTACTGCCAGGGCGCGTGGGCGAAACCGGCACGGGAGATCGGCGCACTGGACGTTTCTGTAAAAAGGGGAACATCACGATGCAGCGGGTCGAATGTAAAGCAGGCCGCATTCGGATCTGGGGTGGTGCCCGGCGCTCCCGAAGCCGGCGTGACTCCGCTAACCGGAAAAGTCTGCAAGCGCCGCAGAAAGAATCCCAGGTTCTTGATCTGGTAGCGCCCGGGCGTGCCCCACCCCGCCCTGCCAATGCCCAGCGACGACGCGGATGTGCGAGCCTGATCCAGGTCTCGCGCCGGTTTGAAATCGGCGGAGTGCAGGAGCGAGTCGCTGGCCTTTCCCAGCAAGCTGAGTGCGTACGCATCTCGTAAGTCCGGGGTCAGCAGCACCGAGAGGCGAAGATGATTCAGGTTCTGCGACCATCCCAGGCGTTGAAAGAACTCCGTGAAATCGCACGGCCACCCGCTCATGGCCGCGGCCAGCCCCTCCAGCATCCGAGGCGTGCCGCGGCTCCTCCTCCAGGCGATGGTGTTCCAGACATCCAGCCGCTCGCTCTGTCCCACCGGATGGGCCAGCAGTTTGGTGCCCAGCAGTGCCCCTATGTAGGGAACCACCCAGTCATCGCAGGTCTCGATGAAGAAGTTGTCACACAGGACGTCCATGTCCTGGCGCAGGTCCGCCACCTGCGTGCCGATGACGCGCAGCAGGCCAAGCAAGGCGAGGCCCCGCTCGGTATCGCGGGTTCGATAGTGCTCCGGCAACCGCGCATACAGGCGTTGCGCGAAGTCCTGGGCATCGTTGCGGCTCATGAGTCGACAAAACCTCCCACCCCAAGTTCCACTCGCAGCATTCCATGCTCGGGGCTGCCGGGATCATTGCCAATGACCGCCAGTTCTGTCGGGCGAATAAAAATGTCATCGCGCACCATGGCAGGGTTGTTGGCGTCCTGATCCATGCGACGGAATGTGCTGAACCTGAGATCGCTGACGCCTTCAATTCCCTGCACCACGGAGTAGAGGACGCTCAGGTGGATGTTCTGCCCAAATCTCAGGCTCTGGAACGAGAAATATCCGAAACTGCCGTCGGGATTGACGCCGGCATTCAACCGGGCCAGTACGCGTGCCAACGTGGCCTGGCGTGGGTGTTGGTCCTGGATGTCGATGGTCAGGTCCACGTCGACATAGACCGGAGCGAAATCAAGAATGCGCAACGGTACGTTCGGGTCGCGATGATTATCCAGATAGCTGCGCAGGTTCTTGCCGGTGATGGAACCTTTGATCGCACTGCCGTCGCTGGTGCCAACGGTCAATTGCACATAAGCGACCGGGACAGGCTTGAGGTTCTCATCGATGCGGATCCAACTCGCGGTTGCCTTCTGGATGCTGGGAAACTGCAAGGCGAGCGTGGCATAGTCGGGGGCACTGATGGCGCGGCCGAATGTGGTAAGACTTGCGGGTGCGTTGACGCGAATTTCCGCGATGGTGTCGGGATCAGCGCCGCCTGTCGAAGGCGCGGGGTTCGAGACTTTTTGCAGCCCCGGAACCGCATCGACCAACCGCTGAATCCCGCCCGCGGGCAAGTTCCCGTCAGTTCCCAGCCCCTTGCGATAGCGTGCGTGGACATTATCGCGACCAGTGGGAGGCGTGGCGCCATTGAAACCGTCGCCGAAAGACACGGTCGACTGGCCTGAGTCGTCGGTCCGGAGGATGTAATCTTGCGCGCTCGCGCCACTCTCGATCAGGTTCGGCTGCTCGCTCCAGGCAACGCCGTTGACCGTGAGGATCAGCGTGCTCTGCACCGCCGCCAGACCCTCGGAACTGGTTGCCGGCAGATAGGTCAGAGGCTTCTTCTTCAGGGTGAAAGACTGAAATGGAGTTGCGTTGCCGCTTCCTAGAATTTCGTCGCGAACCGTCTCGCCCTGGGTGACCTCCACCACATTCGCCCTCACGACCGTGCTGGCCCGGTCGTATTGATTAGTCAGCGCCTTGGTGAAGTTCAACGTCGTGGTTTGCGCCGTCGTGTCGAGCACAGGCGTGCCTGCGAGCACCCTTGTCTCTGTCCCTATCGTCTCGGCAGCGGAACCGTTTGCCAGCGTTCCCCGAACGACGATGTCCTGACCGCTTTGAAGCTCCGGATATAATCCCGCCAAGGTGATGGTGAAGTTTTGTACCCATCCCGTCGCGACTGGAACAAAGTTCTCACTCCCGATCAATATCGAAGTTGCCGCCGGATCATACTGACGGCTCAGCGAATTCTCGAGCGTCAAGGTTGTTGTGTTGGCGGCGAAATCGAATACCGGCGCAGCACTGATCTTGTTGGATTCGCTCGCCAGAACTTTGCCGCTGACCAACACCTGCTGTCCGCCCCGCAACAACGGATAGAGTCCGCTCAGAACCACCGAACTCCCTCCGGCCGGGTCCGTGGCGGGCAGGTTGTTTTGCAGAACCAGTCTCTGGTTGCCCGCCAGCACGGCGGTGGTGCGAATGGGAAAGACCTTCTTCGTAATCTTCTCGTTGTCGCCTAGAGCAAGCCGCGTGACTTTGGCATTCAAGGTGTACCCGATGGCGCTTACAGAACTGGCCGCCGTGACGTGGCACACAATTGACTTTGGCGAGCCCCCCAGAGTCTGTTGAGCCTGAGTGGGCCCCGGGGTGTTGGCCAGCAGCAATACCCAGCCCGGCGTTTGCGGGCTGGCTTTGATCGCGTCGTAGACAGAATCCAGGAAGAGATAGCCATGAGCAGGATTGCCCTGGTCCGATTCGTTGTTCTTCAACGGGAGGTAATGAGAATCGGGAGGGTTGACCGTGGCATCCCAGTTCTCGGGGTATACCGGGCTTGTCGGCGGAGTGGCCAGGCCCATTGTCAATGCCGGCGGCAGCGTGTCGTACTCCGGTGCATTGCTCCCGAATACCGCGGCGCTGACGCGCAGCGCGTATAAGTGAACTGGGATGGACCCGCCGCTGTAGGAACTGCCGGCGGCTTCGCTCCACGTGATCCTGGTGGTGTTGGACGCCTTGTCTGTGCTGGCACTCTGGACACGGAACGCGATCGCCTGTTCGCCCGTATTGTTCTCGTTCATGACAAGAAGCACGTAGTCGCCAACGGAGAGCCGGTTATTCGTTCCCTGCAACACGATGGTGCGGACCGTGGACGAAATCCTGTCGAACTGGTCTTGCGGCAAGACGGTTGCGACAGACATGGCATTGTGATCGCTGGTCGCGGTAATGGCGCCGGATGTTTCAAAGACAGCCGCTGCCTTTCCCGGCGAGGCCTTGCTGCCTACTCGAAAGCTGGTCGGAACGGTCGCGGTCTTTCCCTTGGCCATCGCAAAGGCAACCATCGCGCCGGCTCCCGCCCCGGGGCTGGGATGGTGATCGATCAACTCGGCCAGGCGCATCATCGAGTCGCGTTGCGTAGCCGTTCCCAAGAACGCTTCATTGGCAATACGCTCCTGATAGAAGGTCAGCACATCGGCGACGTAGGCCCATAACTCGACGAACATCGTCTGGTAGTCGCTGTCGTTGCCTTCGCGCCAGTTGACGAATGGATTGGCCGGATCGTAGGAAACCAGATCATTGATCAGGTGGCTGGCAGCCATTGACTGATTCACACCGCGCTGCACGGTCCAGGTCAGGCTCCCCGCTCCCGAAATCACCTGGAGATACTCGGAGCCGATCTTCACTCGAAAGGGATTGGAGGATGGAAATGCCGTGAAGTCCTGGACCTGGATGGAGGTGCTCGAGGCATCCACATTTGCCGTCAGGGTTGTAGTTACGCTGGACAGCAACAGGTCTGGCTTTGCCACATCGTTCAGCATGGCGCGCCGGAAACTGGAGAAGGTCCCGATCCGGTATTGAATCGCGGACAGGCCAGGGAAATTCGAGATCGCAGCAGAGACCGGTAGCGTGGTATCCGGTGGCGAGCAGCAATTGGAACCCGTCCCCGGCGGCAGCTTACACAGAACGGTCGTTAAGCTCATCACTCGACTCCTTTCGGTACAACCGACAAAGTGCCGTTCTGCGGGAAATTTCTGTCATTATCCAGGCGTACGATCTGATCCGATGCAACTTGCAGGAACCCTTGCGCCAGGTTCGTGCTTGTCTCCGTGTCCGGAGAAGGCGAGTGCAGGCGGGCCAACCGCGTGATTTGCGCCGATTCCACGCCGGGCACAGCCATAATGGCGGCGTACAACCGGCTCACGAAGACATAGTTGCCAAATGTGAACAGCCCGTGATGGAAGAATCCCTTCCTTCCGCCCGGGAGATCGAGGTTGCTAAGAGCGAGCAGGATTCCCAGTTGGACATCAGCGGGGCGGAATCCTGCCGCCGTGCAAAATTCCACAATCAGGTCAAGCGGCACATAGAGAGCCGAAACGATCTGCAGGTCGTATCCCGCCAGACGTCGGCCGTCGAGATACTTCACTAATTCGCTCTGCACGTCTGGAGTCAAAGAAATGCTTGTGGCCGGTTCTACCGCCAGGGTCGCGGTGAGCCAGCTGCCGGTCCACTGGAAGATCGCGTTCGCGCGCTGCACCGGATGCTGTTGTGACTGGTCAACGAATGCCTGCGCCGCATTCTGATAATCGGCGGTGGCTACGGCCACCAGCGGGTTGTGCGACGTCGGCGGCCCGACCGTCCGCGCATGTTGCCGGGACTCCAGGTCTCTTCCCCCTTGGGCGGGCACGGGATTACCGACGGTATCGAGCCACGATTCGAGGGTCGTCGGCTGGGTTAGGGTTTCGGTGGCAATGTTCCCTACACTCCCTCCGCCAACCCGATACGCCGCAGTCACCTGCGCGCCCTCATCCGGACGCATCCCGAACTGGCCATCGCCAAACACCGCTGTTGCCTGGCCCTCATCATCGATCTCGACACGGAAGACGCGGTCTTCAGGCCCGGAGTTCAACAGCGTTTCCTTCTCCTGCCAATCTCCGTTGACTCCTTTCACGGTGATGTGGAGAGTGCTGATGGTCTCCGGCGCCCGCGTCAGAATCTCAGTGACCGGATCCGGGGCGACGGGCGGTAGCGTGTTCACCCCGTTCGCCAACGCTGCAACGGAAGGATCCAGATGCGCCAGCGGGCTGTGACCCAGTGGAAGCCGCTGCCGTGGCCGCCGGGCTCCCGGAGAAAGGGCGGCGAGTTCCAACTGCAGTGCACGCACCTGATCTGGAGTCAAATTGCGGATGTCCTCGGTGACAGTTTCCCCGTGTGTTGCCGGCACCACGTTTCCGCACACCCACGTGCACGCGGTTGCCGGAGATGTGGACGTATCACACAAGCAGTAGTCATAGTGCAAGGGTGTGGCGGCGGACCAGGAAACCACGGTGATCAGGTCCGTGGGCAGCGAGCCAACCGGCGGCGAAGCCAGCGGAGGCGATCCGGGATTACCGGGCCCGACGCTCAGGGAAGATACAATTACCGGCTTGCTCGTCAGCCGAACCACATCGCGGTGCCCGGCATTGTCCTGAATCAGCAGATAGTCGCCGCTGCTGAGATCGGCAAAAACTCCCGCCAGCGCCAGGCTCGTCGCAGTTGCGGGCAGGCAGCAGCTCTGGTTTCCCCAGGTATAGATCGCCATCCGATTGTGCTGCGGACGCACCGTCGCATTACCCAGGGTCTCAAATACGATCACCGGTTCGTTGGCGCTGCTGGGAGCATTCGATACGGCTAGCCCAGGCTGCGAGGGAGTGCTGATGAGCGTGCGCACCGCGTTTACCTGCATTTGCAGGAACGTGTAAGCGGAGGCGCCTTCATCCATCTGATAGCCGAGAAGAGCCAGGTGCCTGGCCACCGAGCGGCGTTGAGTGGCGCTCCCGAGAAATGCCTCATTGGCCACCCGGTCTTGGAGATAGCTGAGGTTATCTCCCGTTGCGGCCAACAGCTCAAGAATCGCGATCCCCAGGTCAGCTTCGCTTCTCTCCGTCCAGTTGGGCAAACGAGTCGGAATGAAGTCCAGCAATGCCTGGCGAAAGCTCGAGTAGTCTTTCGCCAGATAATCAATATTCACGTCGAGTTCCGCAGGCGGTGCGGAACTCGCTGCCGGCGCCCGGCAGTCAAAGCGATCGTCGCAACTCAGGCGGAAACGAAACTTGCGGCTGGCAAAAAAAGGATCGATCGCCGGCCCATTCACCGTCAGCGTGTAAATCGAAAAGTCGCCAATGCTGTCCAGGCTCAGCACGACGTCTGGTTCATCCGTGATCGGCGGACTCAACAAGCTGGCCGGTTGCGCCTGAAGCACCCGTGGGAATAGGCTCTGCCCGCCGGTCAGGCTGTAGTTCCGCGGATTAAACAGGGCGGCATCTCGTGGAAGAACGAACGGCGCCACAAATGTGACGGTGAGCCGGGCATTGGCATCGTCCACCGCAACCCGCGCGATGCCCTGCATACCCGGATGCAGTTGCGGGTTGGGACAATTGATGCTCGGGGTGGAAGGAGTCTGCGACACCGTTACACCTTTACCTGCATGCTGTGCCGCTGCTGGGTCTGCTTCACGACATACACAATTTCGATCGTGACCTCTTCCTCGTAGCCAGGTTCACTGGTCACGGTGATCTGCTCCACGTTAATCCGGTCGCCGAGCCACTGGCTCAGGTTGGTCGAGATCAGGAACTGCGTGCTCGTGCGGAGCGCGTCGCTGTTCGGTGAAAACAGAAGCCTTTGCACGCCGGCCCCAAATTGAGGCAAGTTGACCCGTTCCCCTGGATTGGTGAAAAGCACCTGCAGGATCAGTTGCTCAAGATGGCTCGTGGGATCCGTCGTATTGGGTCCGCCCGTTCCGCTGACGCCGTACGGATACTCCAGGAAACGGGTCTGCTGCAGATCGTTTTGCACCATGTTGGCCACTTCGTCTCTCCTCGTTAGAAATCACGCAAGTAAACAGTTTCGGGCTAGCCCGTGTTTACCTTCGTCGAAAGCAAACTGCTGGACGGCGTCGACATCGTCGGAACTGGCAACTGCGGCGTAACCGGTCCTCCGGTCGCGGCTACCTCCCCGGGGTGCATGTGGTTGTTAAACATCTGCACGATCTGATTGAGGTATTGCAGCAGATCGTCGCCAAATACCAGTGGATGGCTGGCCCCATCCACCAGGTTGATCTGAGGCGCATCGATCACAATCGTGCTGGCGGAGCCTGCCGCGATCTTGATTTGGTTCGAGTCCATCGTGACCGTGTTGCCGTTGCTGTCGGTGATCTCAATGCTGCCGCCGTCGTCGTCGAAGATCATTTTGTGTCCGCTTTGCGTTTTGAGTACTTTCTGCGCAGGCTTCGCGGACTCGGGAATTGAGTTGCTGCTATACCATGTGCCGGTCCAGACGGGATAACTCAGATCCCCGCCCTCGAATTCGATCCACACGCCGGCATTGATGTCCGGGACGGCGAAGAACCCTTGCTCGGACAGTCCGCCATAGCAAAATGCGGGCAGCGCCCAGCCCGTTTCTTCATCGTTAAGCAGCCGAGGCACCTTCGCCTTCACGCGGCCCAGATCGTCGGGATCATTGTTATCGGTGACGATGCCGCGGTATTTGCCGTAGTACCGGCCGTCCACCTTGCTGATCAGCTTCGCGAGCACATCATTCTCTACGCTGGAATTCATTCCCTTCACGCTCCCGGTATGGCGATGCCCAACCCGCTTCCGCCGAAGTCTTCGCTGCCGTCCACGTCGCGCGCATTGCGCCACGCTTCAAAAGTCTGGCTGTAGTTCCCGTCCGTCTTCATTTCATGGGTTACTCGCGACACGTAGTATTTCCCGCTGTATGGCGTGCCCGCTCCTTTAATGAGAACGACGCGATGCGGCCGGAGCACACCCTGGTAAGCGTCGGTGTTTACCTCACCGGTAGCGGTGATGATCCAGGCGGCCTCATCGCGTACCGCCTGCGCGATCGTCTGCAGTTCGGTCGCGTCGCTGGTGGGCACTGCCAGCAGCAACATTTGTGCTTGCGTATCCTGCGGCGTGACCAGGCTGTTCAGAGGGCCGCCGATCATGGAGTTGGCGTCGGTCGCGCCCAGCTTCGTCAGTTGCGTGTCGCTGACCTGGGCCGAGTTTGGACTGGCACTACGCACGTCCGTCTGCTGCGTCTTGACGGCCAGAGGACGTTGTCCGTTCAGCACTGCGGAAAAGCTCTTCAGATTGCTTTGATCTCCGAACTGCACCGACAGGTCCGGCTGAGGTGTTCCCGTCAATTGCGGTTGCTGCAGGTACGCAGTCACGTCGCCGCTGGAGGAGTCGGTCTCAAAGTAGAATTCCATGCCGTTGCGCGCCGCCAGGCTGCGGACGAACTCCAGATCGGACGCCCTCTGCACCACTGTCGTGTCGTTATCCTGATGCACCGTTGCGGTCGAATCCGCTTGCACCGACACGCCGTACCCGCTGACAATCTGTTGCACGATGTCACTGTCGGCCATGTTGTCCCAGGTGGTTACTTTCTCTTCCAGGCTCATCAACACGCTCGTGTCCATCGCGGACACCTCCACCGTGGAGGTGTCCGGCTCGCTGCCCAGGTTGATCTTCACTTCCGTGATGTAGCCATCGAAGACTGGAACTAGGCCGTCGTTCCCACTCGAGGAGCCCCCCAGTCCCCCTGAGATCGAACTGGCCGCGCTGCCCAGCGCGCCCGACAAGCCTTGCCCGCCGGTGAATCCGATCTTGGCGGTGACCTGTGTGTACAACGAGAGCTGATCGTCGGTCTGGTGGCTCCACGTGCCGTCGTCTTGCAGCGTGGTTACGAGTTGAAGCCGGAGCGTGGTCGCCATACCCACGGCTTCTTCAATGGTCAGCGAAACCACGTCAGCGTAAAAGTCATCCGCGGCTGCGTTTCCGCCAAACGCGATTTGGAAATTCTTGTCCGCCAAGCTAGGTCTCGTTGGGCGGAATCAATAACTGCCGCCCAGGTTGCAACAGGTCCTCGGGATCCATGTCAGGGTTTGCATCCGCAATCAACCAGAACTTTTCCGGATTGCCGTAAAACTTGAAAGCCAGCAAGTCGAGCCGCTCATCGTTGGTGAAAGTGTGCAGGTATCCGGCCGGAGTGGGAGGAATGTAACGAATCTTCAGCGCCGTCACCGTTCTGCCCAAAGCATCGACCGCCTGGTAAACCCCGGTCGACTGATACCGGCTCCCCTTGAAAATCATGACTTCGCTTTCCTCCTTTGCTGACCTCTATAGAGACAGCGACATGGCACTTCCAACTCCGATCGAGACTGCATTGGCCAGGTTCAACGCTGCCATCACTTCTTTCACCCCTTCGGAATAGTTGTAGGCGCCGACCGCCAACGTTGAATCGCCCAGTTGCGTAGGCGTCAGGACCTGCAGGTTCACCGACACTTCGGCGCGTATGGGATTAAGCAACGGATCGTACTCGGTCTCGGTGATGCTCAAACTCGTCACGGATACCGGAAGAATGCGATACGGTCCCCAGAAGAACAGAATCGTGGGCAAACTCAACGGGGGCAGTTGGTAGGGCTTGGAACCGCCGCTGAGCCCGAACAAATCGATCGACAAGCTGCTCTTGGGCACCATCAGCAATTCCAGCGCGGAGAGCGTCGGGAGAATGCCGCTGGCGGCAGCGATGGGATTCGATTGGGCCAATTGATCGCTCGCATCCAGACGCAACGTGAAGCTGATTGATTCGGAAGGCTTGTCCGGTTGCTGCGTGGCAGGTTTTTTCCCGGAGCCATCCGGGCGCGACGGGTGATGCGCCAGCGTGGGCGTGCGCAACACGCGGTCGGGATTGAACTGAAACACCACCACGTTGGGCAAAGCGCCCAAGAGCCCCGCACCTATATTTAGAAATGCACCCTTAAGTGCCCCCATACCTTCCGTTCCTTCCCTGAGCTACTCGAACAATAGCGCTGCCGTGCTGGAACTTCTTTTCCTGCCAATTAAAGCTGCTCTGCACACCAAGTTGTTTTCCTGACATTGCTGCCGCTCGTCATAGGCTTTGCTCCGCGTCCGGCGCGGGCGTGCCTGAGTCGACTGGCGTTGTCGTTGCCGCTGGTATCCCGGCATCCGGCGACGAACCCGCATCCGGCGCTGTTGACGCGGTTTGCGACCCGCAACGCTTGTCTTTCTTGAACTGCGGATCGGTCTCATCGCCATAAATCGACCCTTTAAACGAAGCGTACGGAGAAACCTTCAAGTCGTCCTGTACACCGTGGCTTACTTCCCATGCTCCCTTTCGGATTTGTCGCGAACCGTTGCGTGGGTAAAATTGCCATTCGCGCAGATCACCAGGTTTTGCCCGCATTTCTTGTTCTTGTAACGACTCTTAGAAATCGCCATCCAGTTCTCACTGCCACTGCAGGTTTGGGCATTGTCGCAGCTGAGATCGCAGGCCATCAAAGGAGTGAACTTCTGCTTGGGCTTGCTGAAATCATTCCTGGTTCCCGCAGGACACTCGATGCCACCGTCGTTCGGGCACGCCCACTTGGAGTTGCAGGCGAGGTACTCACCGGTTCCCTCGTCCAAAATGTTGCCTGTATGGATTGCTGCTCTGTGCTGAAGCAAGGACGGCGGAGCGGGAGGCCGAGATACCCAATCTCCGCGTGCGACCGAAGTGGCCGCAATTTCCGCGTCCTGCTCGGCCCAGTCATTTTGTGCCGCAATTCCCAACGGATCCTGCCACGGATCGTCGCCCTGCTGCATTACATGCCGCAGTTCGTGGGCCAGGAGATTTCGTCCTGCCGCCACTGACGGCGCATACTGGCCCTCGCCAAAAACAACATGGTGTCCCACCGTGTAGGCCAACGCTTCCACCGCCTTGGCGGAGGCCCTCGCCAATCCATCGGTGTGGATCCTCACGCGGCTGAAATCGTGCCCGAACCTCGGCTCCATGAAGGCCCGCGTTGACTGGTCCAACGGTCTCCCCGCAGAACGCAACACCTGGCCTACGCTGGCCGGTATTGCGGGAGCACGCCCATGCGAGGCAGGTCTCCGCTGCAACCCTAGCCCCTTGCTGCGGCACTCATCGCACTCAGTACCCATTCCCGATGACCCGCCGCAGGCGCACTTGGGGTGTAAGAGCCGGCTGTGGGGGGCACTGGAGAGTGTCTCCTGACCATTTGTTGACGTCATCATCCGTTCACCGACTGACATTGGTCCTGCCTTGAACTTGTCTTCCTGACTTAAAGCCTTCTCGGTACTCTCTTCCGTCAACGTCCTGATTTCAGCTGCAAAATGGCTGCTTCAAACCACGCAGAGGCGATCTCGTTGGCCGCCTGTTCGTCGCTCATCCGACGCAAGTCGAACTGCAGAGGAGAAGCGGGAGCAATGGTGGCGATCGACCGTGGCCGGCTGGTTGCACCCTGACTAAACTGCCTGCCCAGACGCGCCGAAAAAATGGAAGCCGCCCGTCCCGCAATCGCTACGACACGGTGCTCGTGGCCGGACGCGTTCTGGATGGCAACCTTCAAAGAGCCGATTTGTATCTCAGGCATCGTCGTCGCTCCTTTGCAATTCTTCCCTATGCCTTTACCTGCACCGTCGTTGAACCGCTATCGGTGTTGTCGTGAATTTCCTTTGCGTTGGAACAGGAGACGCGGATACACCCGTGTGACTCGTGCGTCGGCCCCACCAACTGCGAGTCATGAAAGCCAATTTGTCTCTCGACGATGCCGGTAAACCACGCCATCCCGTCGCCTTTGCGGTTCGTGTGGCAGGAGTCGCATTTCACGCCAATGGTGAAATTCCCCAGAGGGGTTGGCATCTTGCCCCCCTTGCCCGACTTCGTGCTCGGGGAGCATGCATAGCTCGTCGTGCTACTGTCCGACCATGTGGCCGTGGCTTGATGTGCCGCCCGTTCCACCAGAATGCTGCTGATGAACTTGGCAGGATTTACTGGACCGCTTCCGGAGATGCACCCGTCATGCTTGGGAGCCTTGGCACTGGCGCAATCCCCGCTGCACTCCGTCTTGTGTTTTTTGCGGCGAATCATGCCCGGCATCCAGCTCTGGCGCGATTGCTGTACCACGTGCGTCAGTTCATGAGCCAGGAGCCTGAGTCCATCTGTGCTCTCGGGCGCGTATCGTCCGCCGCCGAAATAGATGTCAGATCCCACCGTGTAAGCCTGTGCTTTCAACCGACGGGCCGAACGCGCGGCCTCCGCGTCGGTGTGCACGGATACCCTACTGAAATCGTGCCCGAAACGGCTCTCCATCAACGTTCGTAGGGCCGATTCCAGAGGCCGGCCTCCAGGCCTGGGAATGTTGACCGATAGTGCGCGTGCCGGGCGCGCCGCACTACTCTCCATTTTCGGGCATCCTGAATCGTCACACGTGAGATCGTAGTCGGCGGTGTCGTCGCCGGTGTCGCCTCCCCCCGAGTCCCCGTCTACCCCAAGGTTGTCATCCCCGGCGACGCTGTCGTGATTGCCACTGCCGTCCTGCACAGCGCCCGGGTCGTCGTCCCCCTGGCGATGAATCGCGGAAAACGGACCGACGGCCGAGATCTGTACGGGTGTCGCCGAACCCAGATTGGAGACGACCTTCTCAGCGACCGCGTCCGCTTCGATCTCGCAAGCGTCGCCGGGTCTGCTCAGCCCGAGTCGCGTCGAGCCATTGCCCTCGTCCCGGCGCAAAACAGGCGCGGGTACCAGTTCGGACCCGGAATCGGATTCCGATTTGCCTTCTGCGCTCGCGGAACTCTCCGCCGCAACTGCTCGCTTTCCCATGAGCCGTTTCGTGCGGCAGTCGTCGCATTCTCGGCCAGCACCGGTAGAACCACCACAGGCGCACTTCCGCGAGACGAGGCTGCCCGGAGTCGCAGTTACCCTCACTGCCTCGGGCCTTTCCCGTTCCTGTAAGCGTTCTCTCATTGCCAAGCCCGCATTTCTACTTCCGACAAGGGTCTTTCCATCTTGGCGTATTCAGAACGGGTGGCACTCCAGATGTGCGCCATTCGCACTGGTTCCCGGGCCTGTGCCGCCAGGAAGGCCGCGTTCAATGCGATGTTGCGGATGTTGCCCCCGGCAATATCCAGCCTCGCGAGTGCTCCAATATCCAAGCGGTCGATGGGTGTCGCTTCTGGAAAGATGTTCTTCCAGATCTCGGCGCGCGAGGCGGTATCGGGAAACGGGAAGGTGATCAGAAATCGCAACCTTCGCAAAAAAGCCGGATCGAGCGCTGATTTCATGTTGGTGGCCAGCACGCTCAGGCCGCTGTAGGACTCCATCCGCTGCAGAAGATAGTTGATCTCGATGTTGGCGTAGCGATCATGGCTGTCTTTTACTTCGCTGCGTTTGCCGAACAACGCGTCGGCCTCATCAAAGAAAAGAATGGCGCCGCCGTCTTCTGCCGCGTCAAAAACCCGCCGTAGGTTCTTCTCGGTCTCTCCGATGTACTTGCTGACGACGCACGAGAGATCGATGCGGTAGAGGTCGAGTTGAAGCTCGTTGGCGAGCACTTCGGCGGCCATGGTCTTTCCGGTGCCTGTACCGCCGGCAAAGAGCGCGCTGATTCCCAGACCGCGGCTGCAAGACTCCGCGAACCCCCACTCGTGGTAGACAACGGCGCGCTGCGCGATATGGCACGCAATCTGGCGCAACAAGCTCTTCTCGGTCTCGGGCAGCACTAACTCGCGCCAACTCGCCCGCGGTTCGATGCGATGGGCCAGCTCTTCCAGCCGCGGCCTTGCCTGGGACCGGCTGGCCGCCCATAGCCGCACAGAGATATCCTGGCCTTTGCTTTCACCGGAAGTGGCACGCTGCACCGACTCCTGGATATCAGCCAGCGTGAGATTGAACTGAGACGCAAGCTGCTTGACGAACCCATTCGCCTTGACCCCGGCCCCGTCAAGCAACCGGTTCCAGGCATCCGCTTGCTCCGCCGAAGATGGCTTGCCCACGTCAAGTGTCAGCGCAGACCGGCGCATTGGGCGCCAGCGTTCCCGAGAACTGAGAAACACCGGCCCCATCGTGCTTTCCAAGAGGCGGGTCGCTTGCAGCATTCCCCGATGGTCATTGCGATCTGCCGTGTCGGTAACAACCAATAGCGCGCCTGAGGCCAGCACTGCCTCCCGTTCCCACAACCGCACCAGGGCTTCCAGTTCTGTGCTGTTGGCTGGCAGATTCTCCGCCCAGGTCGCAAAAAGACGCAATCCCATCTCTGCGCTCGCCGCCGCGGCAATCGCGCTCTTGGACGCTTCGTCTGGTCCGCAAAGCTGAACCACCGGCAATCGGCCCGAACCGCGCAGCGCGCTCTGCAGAGTCTCGGCAATGTCCCGCGCCAATTGTTCATGCGAAGTCACTACTTCCTGTGGCGCGACTGGTTCGATCATGCCCTCGATGCGATCGTCCAGGTACTGGATCCCGGCAAGAAAGTGCAGGATTCGTTCGTCGATACGCAACGGACAGTTCACCGTTGGAACTCCGGGTTGCGCCAGCACCTCAATAAATCGCCAGCGCCGCAGCGCTCCTGCCGGAGTGATGGCGCTCCAGTGCGCCTTGGGCAGTGTCGCCATGGCCATGCTCAATGTGGGTTGGCGCTGCCCCGGAGTCTTTTGCAGTTGCGACACCAGGGCGGCGAAATTGGTATCCAGTTCCACGCCTGCACAAAGCAGGAGCAGTGATTTTTCGAACTCCGATAATCCAAAACTCCGGACCAGTCGTTCCAGGGCTGGCGGTGATGTCATCCGCTCCAGTTCCGCAGGGGTCGGCTTTTCTACAGCGGGCGGCGCGTCCCCAGCGCTGCCTTCCGCATCAACGTGGCTTTCCAGGAAAGCGCGAAGCTCCGCCAGCGCTGCCATCAGATAGCGTTGGTTGATCGCATCCCAGAGCTCCCGTCCTTCGTTCATGCCCTACACTCCAAACTGCAGCGTGCGTGACGCCTGCCCGTCGACATTCACCGACAATGTGTGGGTGCCCGGATCGAGCAGCGTCCCCAGCGTGTAAACCAACTGATTGCTGGTGCCGTTCGTTCCCGTCTGGTACACCACATTGTCGATCGATATGCGCACATCGGCGCCGTCGAGGCGATTTCCGTTGATGGTCAGACGGTGAACGTTCTGGCCGTTCACCACCACGACGGCAACCACGATCGGCGTGTTTACCAGTGGTATGACTTGCAGAGTTCGGCTGTTCGTTGCGTTATTGGCTGGCCCCCCAAGAACCAGTCGGACTTGGTACAGCCCGTTCGCCAGTCCAACAGGAATTGTGATGTTTGCCTGCTTGTCGGTTCCACCGGGATCGAATGCCGCCACCGTGCTCGTCCCCGTGGATCCTTCCAGACGCACTGAAGTGGGCGTCGCAGTAAAGCCAATTCCCGTCAGCTGGAGGGTGAGGTCTGCAGGCGACGTTGGATCGAGTGCGGTGCGAATGGGAGTGACGAACGAGAGCCAGGGAGTGATGTTGAAGCTGAGCGGCGAACTGCTGCGCCCTGCCAGCAAGACGTCGACATCTGCTACCGGGCCTGCATTAGGATTCGCCGGCAAGGTCACCGTCAGCGACTCATTCGGCACCGGTGTGCTGGCGACAATCGGCACAGCTTGGCCCGCCACGGTAACCACGGATGTTTGCCCCGGAATGGTGAGCCCCGATCCCCTGATCACCAACTGGTTGGCGGTCACCTGGCCAGCGGCAATTCGGACAAGCGCTCCCGAAGCGGGCACCAGGGAAGTGAGTTGTGCCGCCTGCCAGGCGATGATGGTTGGCCTCGTGGTGATTACGATCCCGGCGTCCACGGGCGGCGGGGTGGTAGGAGTCAGTTCCACCAGCGATGCTTCGTACGCCACCGAAAGGCGGTACGGCTGGTTGATCGTGGCCCAGATCTTCGACAACTCTTCCAACCCCACCGGGGCCAGCATGAACTTCACTTTTTCGTAACTGTTGCGCAAAAATGCCGGCAGTACCACGTCCGCGTCGAATCCCGGAGTAGTTGCTGTGGGAGGAATGTGCACGTCATTCAAAACAGGATTCTCGTGCAGGGTCAGCATCGCAGCTCCCAGCATCGTGTGGCCGTCATCTCCCAGCTGAAAACTGTTGTCTTCTGGCTTCTTGGCGAGTGGAGTCATCAGATAGAACAACTGCAATCCCAACGCCGGCCGGTCCGAGGGCGGCGTTTTCCGGTCCCCGGGCCATGGCTGATTTTTTGTGAACGGGCTCTCCAGCACGCGGTACAGGTAGATGTTGATGCCGGACGTCTCCGGCAACTGATCGCCCGGAGGCAGCAGTGTCACCACCGCGGTGGCGCTCGCCTTCACGAGTTCATTGTGTAGCAGCATCCGCAGTGCCCGGGTTACGTTGTAGACCGCTGCATAGCTCATAGTCGCGATGCAAACTCCGGCTCCGCCTCAGGGTCTCAACGTGAAGCGGTCGAGAAACCGCCTCTGGAGATTGTCCTGTCGCCCACTTCCGGCTTTCGTCGCGGGCGCAGGAGTTGGAGAAGCTGATGGTTGATTGTTGACCTGGACCTCCACTCGACCAATGGTGATGCGCGCTTCCGGCTCACCGCTCTTGGACGCCGACGGCAGACGCAATGGCAGGTTCGGCCAGTCCGCTGCGGTTCCAGCGGATCGTCCAATCACCTTCCGATCCTGCTCTTCCACCCCCTCGCGCAGGCGTGCCGCGCCCTGGTTCCTCGCGTTGCGGCGAAAAGCGGAGGGTGCTGTGGACGCAAGGATTTCTGAAATGCTGGGCAATCGCGGCAACGTAGGGTCGAGTCGCCGAGGAGCTCGCTCACCCAAGGTCGCGCCCTTGGCGGGATCGGCGGCAGAATCAGCCGGTGTATTGAGTTGGGATGTTTCCTCCGATTGCCGTCGTGCGGTCGCCGCCTCATTCGATAGCGAACGGTCTTGTGAAGCGGACGGATCGCGCAATGGGAAGTCTGCCGCTACCCCGGTTCTGCCGCCGGATTCTGCTGGCGTACTCGGGTTGCTTCGAGCAATTCGGTTGGGAATCGCTGGCGACGTCTCCGGAGGCGAGGCTGCTGTCAGACTGGATGACAGTGGATCGCCCTGGGACGATCCAGCGATACTCTCGTCTGCTTGCCGACTCAGCGAGCCCGGCTTAACGGAGGCGCGAACAGTAGTCGAACATGGTTCCACCACGTCAATCGTATCTTCGCCACCACTCGGTTCAAATACCCTGCCAGCGTCGTGTCCGGTTTCTCTTTCCATCCTGGGTCTTGCCAATCCCGACAAGCTGGCTGGCGGCAGCGATGAGGGTCTCGCATCGAATCCCACGCGAGCGCCGGTGACAGCCAATCGTGAAAGATAATTTGCCATGGTCTCCCCTTGGAAACTCAGGACCCCCGCAGTTCATCGGTGAGCAGAGAGAGATAAGCCCGCCTGCGTTCGCGATCGAGGTTCAGGATTTCTGCCTCGCTCCAGTGGTAGTAGAACGCCAGGCTGTGAATCTCCCGTAGCAGATTGCGTCCGTTGCTGCGCAATTCCTGCAGAAAGAAGGCTGTCGTATCGAAGGGGAAGACGAAATCCTTTTCACACTCCGGGCACTGCAGTGCGAGTTCAAGTTCGACTCTGGGAGCGTGACTCTCGATCGCGTCCACTAATTGCTGGCGTTCGTCCTGGTCGAGAGGCAGCCCTCCGTCGTCGAGTAAACACCGGCTGAGGAGACGATCCACGGCGCTCTCTACAGAGACTCCCAGTACCGATTCCTGGTCCGCGCCCGTGGGCAGCCGGAAACGAACCGTGCGTTCTCGGTCCGCTGCGGCAGCGAGCCGCAGTTCGTAGCTCGCCTCCACCTTCGCCGGAGTTTCGATGGGCACGTCGGTGGCCTTGAAGCTAACGTCCATCTTCTTGTCGCATGCAGGACAAGTCACGACGGCATGGAAGTTCTCTCCCAACGTGAGCCGGCGCAGGTTCAGCACCAGGAAGTCGCGGTCGCCCACCAGCAACTGGCGAACCGACTCGGTCGTGACCTCATGATCGCCAACTCGCAACAGGCACCCGCTCAAAAGTCGAGTCACGCTCAACGCGCTGGGAGCAACCGGATTTCGTACCAGCCAGTCCTCCTCGCGCCCGCTCAGTGGACGCAACTCGGCCTCGCGGAGCCGTTGGCCCTGTTCCGCCACGCCCCCGGGCAAAGACACCACTACGCGGGTTGAAAGATGCGCGTCCATGCGTTACCCGATGCGCGCAGGTCCCTGGGCCTCGACCACCGCCAAGTCGCGCTCGAACCATTCGAACTCCAACTTGATCGTCGTGATGGCCACCGCATTGGCTCCCGCGTCGAGATCGGGAAGCGCCTGATACTCCGATACCCACGCCCGATACAGGTTGTAAGAGAGAGCTTTGACTCCAGCCTCATTGAATATGTCGACCGTGAGGTTCTTACGGAATTCCCCCAGGCTGGTGATGCTGTGGCTGGCGAAATCGTTCACCAGGTTCGCCCAGTCCTCGAATGCAGTGTCGTAGGTGACGCCGGCCTCCAGGCTGACTGCCTGGTAGCTCGATTTGCCGGGCAGTTTGCGGCTGACGATGTTCTCTCCGGCTTCCCGGAACTCGACCATCTCCGTGGTGCGCTTCAGGCTTCCCATCTTGGTCAGCCCTGCCACATACTGTCCGTCCCACTTCACTCGAAAACGAAAGTTACGATAGGGATCGAAGCGATTAGTCTGTGCCGTCATTCGTGCCATCGGATCATCTCTCCTTTACAGCTCTCCTTTACTGCGTCGGCTGGTTGACTTTCTGGCTGAGCTTCAACACCACGAACTCCGCGGGCTTCAGGGGGGCGAAGCCCACCAGGATGTTGACGACCCCGTTATCGATATCCTGTTGCGTGGTTGTGCTGCTGTCGCACTTCACGAAGAAGGCATCATCCGGCTTCGAGCCTTGAAACGCGCCTGCCCGGAACTGCGTCAGCATGAAAGCGCGGATGTTCAGCCGCAGCTCTGCCCACAACGGTTCGTCGTTGGGTTCGAACACGGCCCATTGAATCCCGTAATAGATGCTGACGCGAAGAAAGATCGCGATGCGCCGTACCGGAACATAGCGCCAGGATGCATCGCTGCCGATCGTTCTCGCTCCCCACACGACCAGCCCGCTGTTGGGAACCGTCCGAATGGCATTGACCATGACGGGATTCAGCGAGTCCTGCTCCGTATCGCTGATCTCGCGATACGGGGCGAGCGAGCCCGCTACGCCGGCTTCTGTGCCCGCCGGCGCTTTGAATACTCCGCGCGATCCGTCGATGCGCGCATAGATGCCCGCCATAAAGCCGGAAGGGGGAAGCAAGATTTTGGGATTCCTTCCTACTCCGACCGGATCCGGGGAATACACCCATGGGAAATAGATGGCTCCGTAATCGCCGGCAGATTTGTCGAGCGGCAGGCCATTGAAGCCAGTGGTGGCGTAACCACGCGCATCCGCAATCGTGACCACCGATGGTGCGGTTGTATCCATGCGGGCCAGCGGCACCTGCGTCACCCCCGATCCATCCACCACCGAGCCAACATCCCCAATGAAGAAGCAATCCTGGAGGGGCCGCGTGTTCTTGCAGTACTCCATGCCGTCGTTGACGGTAGTTGGATCCCCCTGGCCGGGGATTGCGATCAGGTTTACATCTGTGACCTTGTCCAGCGCGTACAAGCCGGTGCCGGTACGGGTATTGTCGGTTGCCGGTGCGCCGATGAAATCAGACTGCGCCGGCAGCACCGAGTCGCTACCGCCCGTCAGTCGAACAGGACTGCCCATCACCGCCGGGCGCGCCGTGAAGTCATTGGTAATTGCGATGTATTCGGAGCGGCTGTTGATCGCGGTGCGGGCGTACGCTCCGGGACTGGTAGCGCCCGGCAGTAACGAGGGACTGCTCTGAAATGTCAGCCCATCGTAAGATTCGATCACGTTGCCCGACGCCTCCGCTTGCGTCAGCCCGTACATCACCAGCAACTTGAAATTGTTGGTCGTATCTCCGTCGGAGCTCGGCTGAATCTGCACCCATATGTTGTTGCCCCACGCGCCTTCATTAGCCGCCAGGATATTGAACCCTGCGCCGCCTGAACCGACCGCTGTTCCGGCAATACCGGGAAACAACGCTGAAGGCGAGGAGCCCACGGTCCCGCTGGGGCTTGGATAAATGCGTACCACGTACAGCCTGCGCCCGCCATTTTCAAAAAACGCGCGCACCGCGTAGGTCAGAAAGCTGTCGGCCCGAAATCCTCCGAACTGACGGTTGTAGTCAGTAAGACTCGTGATCAGGACTGGCTGCGCCATCTTCCCCGTGGGCAGGATATGTCCTGGAACCGGACCTTTGTCGGTGATACCAATGAAGGCCGCCGTCGAGGTGCTCACACCCTCGATTGGTCGAACGCTGGACGGCACTTCTTGGACGTATACGCCAGGATGCAGAAGCTCCATAGAATTGCCCTTTCAGAGGACTTGATGTGATGTTGTTTCTACCCAGCCGTGGTTCGTGAGAACCAGTGACACCCCAGGGACAGTTTGTGGCATAACTATGCATGCCAATCGGTCGATTGGCTACTATCTGCCGGAGCAGGAGAGTTCCCCGGGTCGGCTAGCTGGCCGGCTAGGTAGCCGGACAGGCCGCGACTATTTGGACTTACCCAATCACAATGCCCGAATTCGGAATCATCATTACTAACCGTGATCGGCCGCAACCACTGCACTACTGCCTGCAGTCGTTGGCGGCCCAAGTCTTATCTCCTGCGTGGGTGGTGATTGCGGACCTTGGCAGCTCGCCGGCAGGAGTTGCCGAACTCAAGGCCCTGGCGGACAAATTCGCCATCTCGTATCTGCGCATTGCATACGTCGGCACATGGAACCAGGCTCTCGCCTTTAACACAGCGCTGCGCCATATGCCGCCGGTGGATTACGTGATCCAGCTGGATGCCGACATGATCCTGCATCCGTACCTCCTGGCCTTTACCCAGCGCGGTCTCCAAGGCGTCGAAGCGCTTTGCTGTGTCCCGAGCTACGTCACAGCGCACTTGGTGCCGGAAGACTATAACGGTGGCTGGCGGATGTTTCGCGAGCTGTTGAGTGTCGCTTACGGCGGCAACCGGCTCTCAAGGGGAGGTTACGTCGCTCTTCCCCGCGATTGGTTGATCGCGAACGGCGCCTATGACGAGGCCTACAGCGGTTGGGGATTCGAGGACGCCGATCTCTGGTGGCGCGCTGGGCAGCAACTCACAACTTATGTGGAGGAAAGCGGGAGTCTGCTTCTGCACCAGAGTCATACTCGTCAAGCCGGCGTAAGCGCTCTTGACACAAATCCCAATTGGCGGCGGTATCAACTACGTGAGACGGGAGTCTCGTTGGCAGTCAATCCGGGAGGATTCGGACAAGCGCCTATCCATGAAGCTACGATTCGCTCCGGTATCCAGTCACCCAATTGCTCTCGCCTCTCAGCGCAGGCAGAGGATTTTGGACTCCACGGAGTCCGTGTGCGCACGCGGCAGCAGGGCAGGTTACGCCCCGCCGAGAAAGCACCCATGGATGCCCCCGGGTCTGGATTACCGGCAACGGGCCGGCTGCTCTCTCACTCTTCCTGCATAACGAGTCGCGGATTCTCC